>Ga0316190_10001640_pt1 | contig 16237 bp, 11 predicted proteins | sample Eddworburrow2_MG_FD_204929 | JGI IMG/M metagenome (GOLD analysis project Ga0316190, IMG submission 204929) | Coastal sediment microbial communities from Maine, United States - Eddy worm burrow 2 | ecosystem: Environmental > Aquatic > Marine > Coastal > Sediment | place: USA: Maine | collected... | reverse complement strand
GAGCGCTATGAATCCATTGGCGGTGTCTGTTTGAATGTTGGTTGTATCCCGTCAAAGGCCTTGTTGCATACCGCGCAAGTCATTAACGAAGCAGCCGAGTTTCACGAGATCGGTGTTGCCTTTAACAAACCCGAAATCAATCTCGATAAGCTGCGCGGTCATAAAAACAGTGTCATCGGTAAACTTACTGGTGGCTTGAAACAGCTGGCCAAACAGCGCAAGGTTAAAATTGTGCATGGCTACGGCAAGTTTACCTCGCCGCATAGCATCGAAGTTGAAGCCGAAGACGGCAGCAAGCAGGTGGTGGGGTTTGAAAACTGCATCATCGCCGCGGGTTCACGTGTGACCAAGTTGCCATTTATCCCTTGGGCTGACCCTCGCGTCATGGACTCTACTGATGCACTGGAAGTAGAGGAAGTACCGAAGCGTCTACTGGTTGTCGGTGGTGGCATCATCGGTCTGGAAATGGCGACGGTATACGATGCTCTGGGTTCTGACGTCAGCGTGGTTGAGCTGTCGCCGGGTTTGATCCCCGGTGCCGACCGTGATGTGGTTCGTCCGCTGGAACGCCGCATCAAGAAGAAGTATGAAAATATCTTCCTGAAAACCAAGGTCACGGCGATTGAGCCAAGTGAAAAAGGCCTGGTCTGTAGTTTCGAGGGTAAAGGCGCACCTGAGTCTGATACCTTTGATCGCGTCCTGGTGGCCATTGGTCGTTCACCTAACGGCAAGCTGATCGATGCTGAAAAGGCAGGTGTGGCTGTCAACGACTGGGGCTTTATCGAAGTCGACAAACAACAGCGCACCAACGTTGATCACATCTATGCCATTGGTGATGTAGTTGGTCAGCCGATGCTGGCGCACAAGGCCACCCATGAAGGCAAAGTGGCGGCACAGAATATTGCCGGCGAGAAGTCTTTCTTCGATGCCCTGACGATTCCATCGGTGGCCTACACCGATCCGGAAGTGGCGTGGATGGGTAAGACCGAAGAGCAGTGCAAGGCTGAAGGCATCAAATATGTAAAAGGTGTTTTCCCCTGGGCCGCTTCCGGTCGTTCACTATCCCTGGGTCGCGATGAAGGTATGACCAAGGTGCTGTTCGGTGAAGATCATAAGATCATCGGGGCCGCCATGACCGGCCCCAATGCTGGTGATTTGATTGCCGAGGCGGTGCTGGCGTTGGAGATGGGTGCAGATATCGAAGATATCGCCTTGACCATCCATCCGCATCCAACCCTGTCAGAGACCTTTAACTTTGCCGCTGAAATGGCCGAGGGGACCTGTACCGATCTCTATGCACCGAAGAAGAAATAGGCAGCGTCTGCCATAGATCAAAAAAGCCCGGCCATGTGCCGGGCTTTTTTGTGCCATCGTTCTCATATTTTCAAAGTAATGCCACTGCAAGTGTGAATTGAGTGGCAGAAACTGATTTTGTCGCTAATTGCCTCTGCCTTGTATCCCGATAAAAAGATGATTGGGTCCAACCGGTATTAGGAAGATTATGAGTGCAATTAACAAGATCAACGATATTCTTTCGCTAAGAAGATTTGTTCCCTTAAACGAACTGGAGCATGACAAGCTTTCAGAGCTGATAGAAAATTCATCCGTGCTTGATTTCAAAAAGGCACAACCCATCTATGCCGGTATAGAAAAGAATCACAGTGTCTATTTGCTTTCTGGCAATGTGGTGCGCGCCCCCAATTCTGATCATGCCCAGCTGATAAAGGCGAATAGCAGTTACGCACGTCAAGCGATTATGGATCCTGATAATCGTTCCCGTATGGTGGCAGAAAACAACGTTACCGTTTTGTGTGTAGATACCGAGCTGCTGGATTTTCTGCTTAACTGGGGCAGCGATGACGGTGTTGTAGTCGATGAAATAGACACTGGTGTAGCGAACGAATGGGTTGATGGTTTATTGCGTAGCGAGACAATTCTGAGTCTGTCGCCGCAGAGCATACAGACGCTGATGACGGTGGTTGAGCCAATCGAAATCACTGCCAACGAGATAGTTTTTAATCAAGATGATGCCCCCGATTATTACTACATAGTCACGCGTGGCTGTTGTGTGGTGACGCGTCGCGTAGGAGCGCGGGGTGCTGCTACAGAGCTGGCAAGGTTGGGGCCGGGTGATGCCTTCGGTGAGGAGGCGCTGATTGCCAATACCGTGCGTGGTGCAACAGTTCGCATGCTTGAAGATGGTTTGCTGTTGCGCCTGGATCAGCGGAATTTTAAAAATCTGTTAGAGCAGTCTCTGGTTAACACCATAAGTGGCGAGCGAGCCAAAAGACTGAAGGAAAAAGGCGCTGTTGTTATTGATTTGCGTTCTGCGGCGGCGTTTTCCAGGGATGGTAGCGGTATAAATATTCCGTTCCCAGAACTGCGCAGCCAGATTGCCAGTCTGGATAGGGAAGGGAAATATATTGTTGTCTCGGACGATAATAATGTGAGTGCGGTGGGGGCGTTTTTGTTAAGCAAGAAGCGCTTCAAGGTGTATGTATTGAAGACGGTTACAAAAGAGGAAGTTGTTGCAAGGACTGCGGAAACAGACGCGCAGAGCAAACAGCTTGAAGCTACGGTTTCCCAGTTGCAGCAGCAGTTAAGTCAGGTGAACGCCCGCTTTCAAACAGAGGAAAAAAATCATACCGCCAGCAAGGCGCGCATTCAGTCGCTAGAGTCTGGCTTGAGAGATACCGAGGTCAGTGCCAGAAAGGCAATTTTGGAGGCCAGCGCCTTAAAAAGCAGATCGGAGTCTTTTTTGCGTGGCCGAATCAATGTCCTTACCAGTGAATTAGATCAGCAGAAACAGAGCAACCAGAGTCTGAGTGTTGCTAATGATGGTTTTAAAGCCGAACTTGAGTCCATGCAAGATGAAATAGAACAGCTGCGCAATCAGGCTGAGTTTAAATTGGTTGAAACAAGCGAAGTGCATAGTCGAGAGGCAGAGCTCGGCCAGCAGATTAAACAACATCAACAGAGCCTTGAAAACCTGCAGCAAACCCATGAACAACTCCTGGCAGAGAAACAGCTGTTGAATGATCAGCTGAATGAGGCCGGCCAGAAAGTTGAACAGCAGGGCAATGAATTGAGTCGTGCTCAAGAAAAATTGCAGATTGTTTCTGTACGCGCGGAAAATTTTGAGGATGAATTACAGGCATTGCAGGCGCGGCATGCTGAGTTTGAAACAAGCCATAAACAGAGTCTGGCTGAAAAACAGTCGCTGAATAATCTGCTTAGCGAGGCCATTCAGACGGCTGAGCAACAGTCAGGTGAGCTGGACGAGTTGCAGGGACAGCTGCGCAGTATCTCTGATAACGCGGAACAGGCAGAGCAAGAGATTCAGGTCTTACAGATACAGAAGACAGAGTTTGAAGTCAGGCTGGAGCGGGAGCTGGAAGAAAAACTGTTACTAAATGAGCATCTCAACCAGGCGGTTCAAAAAGCAGGGCAGCAGACTGCTGAGTTGGAGGACTTGCAAGATCAGCTGGACAGCAGCAGCAGTCGTGCTGATCAGGCCGAACACTCATTGCAGCTGTCGCAGGAGCAATTACTGGAAGTGGAAGGTAGTCTTAAGCTGAGTCGACAGGTTGGTCAGCAAGCGACACAACAGCTCAGGCAACAGGAGAGACTGCATGCTGAACAGGAGAAAAATATAGCGCTGCTGACAGAGGATTTGCGCATTCAAGCTCAGGCGGCACAGCAACAACACGATACTCAGCTGCGTCAACTTGAATCAATGGAAGCCACCCTGGAGGAGAAAAAGTCACAATTTCTGCAGGCCGAATCCAGTTATAAACAACGGCTGGATCAGCTCGAGACAGAGCTGGATCAAGCAGCTACTGAGGCCAGGCAGATATCTGAGCAGGCAGCGCAGCAGGCCTTGCGGAATCAGGTTCTTAGCGAAGAGTTATCTATATTGCAGGGCGAGAATAAACGCAGCGGTGTGATGTTGAAATCGCTAGCATTTATTCTGCTGCTGCTTGTCGCCGGCCTTGGTGTGGCGTTTGATCTGGGAATAGATCTACACGATAAAACGGCCGTGTTGATGGAGCAGGCTGCTCCCCAGCTCAACGGGCTGATTGATGCCATTCCTGAGCAGCTCAAACCTGGCAATTAACACCGGTTTCATTTTATACAGCCATAAAAAAACCCGGCTACAAGAGCCGGGTTTTTTTGAGCTTCAAGTTAAGACGTTAAACGCTTAACTTTTCACTAGTTGCTTACAGGCCAGAAACGTACTTGGAGATTGCAGCAGCTTCAGCGTCAGTTACTTTGCTAACTGCACCTTTCATCATGCCAGACTTACCAGAGGCACGCTTGCCGTCACGGATCAGAATGAACTGTTCAGTAACATATGCTTCCATCTGACCAGCCAGACGAGGACCAACTTGGCCCATAGCGTCAGCCTTGTGACAACCTGCACAGCCTTTAGCTTTGTACAGAGCTGCGCCGTCAGCAACAGCAGCAGTAGAGAACAACATTGGGATTGCAACAACAGCTGCACCAATTACGCCAGTAAATAATTTCATTATAACTTCCTCTTAAAATATCGATATTTAATTCAACCTAACACCAGACATTAAGAATGATGTTTAAAGAGCGATTACCCATATCTCGAAGATAAATAAGCGATGCCCCTCCCCACAGGTTGCGACAAATTCTGCCTGATATTGGCGTTTTTGTAAATGAATTTGAGCTTATTTTTCTTGCCAGAGTAATGAGTCCCTGCGGTCAGGGGCTGAGATGCTGTACAATAACCCACTTTTTTCCAGTAGTAGAGTTCAGGAATTTCCAGATTATGTTGACCACCGCCAATATCACTATGCAGTTTGGGGCCAAGCCCCTGTTTGAAAATGTCTCGGTCAAGTTCGGCCAGGGCAATCGTTATGGCCTTATCGGTGCCAATGGCTGCGGTAAGTCGACTTTTATGAAGATTCTCGGTGGTGACCTTGAACCGACCCATGGCAATGTCAGTAAAGATGTAGATGAGCGTATTGGCAAGTTGCGCCAGGACCAGTTTGCCTTTGAGGAATTTTCGGTCATCGATACGGTAATTATGGGGCATGCCGAGCTGTGGGAAGTGAAAAAGGAGCGTGATCGTATCTACAGCCTGCCGGAGATGACCGAGGCCGATGGCATCAAGGTGGGTGAGCTGGAAGGCGAGTTTGCCGAGATGGATGGTTATACCGCTGAGTCGCGCGCCGGTGAACTATTGCTGGGGCTGGATATTCCCATTGAACAGCATTTTGGCCCCATGAGCGAAGTGGCGCCGGGCTGGAAGCTGCGGGTGTTGTTGGCCCAGGCACTATTTGCCGATCCTGAAATTATGCTGCTGGATGAGCCGACAAATAACCTTGATATCAATACCATTCGCTGGCTGGAGAAGGTGCTCAACGAACGCAATTCCACCATGATCATCATTTCTCATGATAGACATTTTTTGAACAGTGTTTGTACCCACATGGCGGATCTGGATTTCCGTGAGCTACGTCTCTACCCGGGCAACTATGATGAATACATGACGGCATCGACTCAGGCGCGTGAACAACAGTATGCCGATAATGCCAAGAAAAAGGCTCAGATCAATGAGCTGCAGCAGTTTGTCTCCAGGTTTTCTGCCAATGCCTCCAAGGCCAAACAGGCCACCTCACGCGCCAAACAGATAGAAAAGATCCAGCTGGACGAGATCAAGCCTTCAAGCCGTGTGAATCCCTTTATCCGTTTTGAGCAGGATAAAAAGCTGCATCGCCAGGCGCTGGAGATTGAGAATGTCAGTAAGGACTATGGTGACGGCCCCTTGTTCAGTGGCCTGAATCTGATGCTAGAGGTTGGCGAGCGGCTGGCCATTATCGGTCCAAATGGTATCGGTAAAACAACCTTGCTCAAGACTCTGGTTGGTGACTTAAAGCCTAACACTGGGGCGGTGAAATGGTCTGATAATGCCAATGTCGGTTACTACGCTCAGGACCATTCGGCTGATTTTGCCGAGTCAATCAATTTGTATGACTGGATGGCGCATTGTGGTCAGGCCGGCGATGACGAACAGACCATCCTTGGTACTCTGGGGCGACTATTGTTTTCACGTGACGATTTCAATAAGAGCGTCAAGGTGATTTCTGGTGGTGAGCAGGGCCGTATGTTGTTTGGCAAGCTGATGCTGCAAAGACCAAATATTCTGGTGATGGATGAGCCGACCAATCACCTGGATATGGAATCGATTGAATCCCTGAATAATGCCCTGGAACAGTTTCCCGGCACCCTGATCTTTGTTTCTCATGACCGCGAATTTGTTTCATCACTGGCGACCCGGATTATCGAACTGACGCCTACCGGTATTGTTGATTATGCTGGTACTTATGATGAATACCTGCGCAGTCAGGGGGAGGAATAGGGCGGCTAAACATGGCACAATTACTAGGTATAGCAATTCGGGAAAAAAAGCGGGCTGAAATGCAGCTGCTGCAATCTGCTGAAGTGAGTCTGGAAAGAGGCATCGATAATGATTTTCGCGGTAAACCCGGAAAACGTCAGGTCACAGTCCTGATGCAAGAGGGCTGGCAGACAGCCTGTGCTGAGGCGGCTGTTGAGTTGCCCTGGCGCGAACGTAGAGCCAATCTGTTGATTGCAGGGCTGGATCTGGAAGAGAGTGCCGGGGCGGTGATCAAAATTGGTGCTGTGAAATTACTGATTACCCGCGAGACTGATCCCTGTCAGCGTATGGAAGAGGCGCAGCCGGGTTTGACCGCGGCCATGGCCAAACACTGGCGTGGTGGTGTCTGTTGCCAGGTGCTTGAGGCGGGGCAGATCGCCGTTGGTGACGAGGTGGAACTGATCAGTGCTCAGTGCTGAGCAGGCTATCGCCGCCGCCCGCTGCTGGGTCGAGCAGGTAGTGATCAAACACAACTTCTGCCCCTTTGCCCATAAACCCGCCCGCAACAACACCATTCGCTATGTCGCTAGTTTGGCGCAGAGCGCCGATGCTCTGGTAGAAGATTTCATCAATGAGTTGACTCTGCTGCGCGATGCGGACCATACCAAGACTGAAACCACCGTGCTGGTGGCCCCCAACTGTCTGCAAAACTTTGCTGACTATAACCAGTTTCTCGATCTGGTCGATGTGCTGATCGAGCAGTTCAGCCTACAGGGCATTATTCAGGTGGCCAGTTTCCATCCCGACTATCAGTTTGCCGACCTGGAAAAAGACGATGTTCGTAACTACACCAATCGCACACCCTATCCCATGTTTCACCTGATCCTGGAAGACAGCATTGAGCATGCGCGTGAGACCTATCCTGACGTCGATCAGATTCCCGAAAATAATATGCGCCTGTTGCAATCGCTTGGCCTGGAAGAGGCCAAACGACAGTTGGCCGCCTGTGTTAAAGACAAATAGTTCTGTCTAAACATTGAGTTGCAGGGGCGACTCACGTGATCCGCTTTTAGGTCGATTAGAACGTATAGATATTCCTACTGTTTTTTGGTGACCGAGGTAAAGCAGGTTGCTGTAATGAGGGCATAGCAATGATTGAAGCGTTGGAAAAAGTAAGTCTGTTCAGTGAGTTATCGGTTGCGCAGCTGGCGGAGGTTGATCAGTTTTGTACCCTGTTGAGTCTGTCTGACGGCGATATGCTGATTAAAGAGTCAGATCGGGATGATATTGATTTGTATCTGCTCTGTCAGGGCTCGGTCGAAATAGTTTCCAGGGGCTCTCCTATCACCAGTGGCGAGGTGGTGATTTCCAAACAAGATAAGGATGTCTTTGGCGAGATGGGCTGGCTGACCAATGCAGCGCGCACTGCCTCGGTTCGTTGTCATGGTAATGTCCAGGCGATTCGCGTTGATGGCCGTGCCTTGAATGAATATTTGAACAGTCATACAGATCTTGGTTACATCATGATGCGACATGTCGCCCAAACGCTTGCGCAGCGCATGCAGGGTACCGATGCTTTGTTAAAACAGATTTTGTGGAATACCACGCTTTAAGATCTCTCTGGCCGGGCTAAACTGCCTGGCCGTTTTACAGTCGTAACCCAAGGGTATATCGTCAGTTTGATCCGGCTCTGTCGGTGGTTGGCTCGTTGTGTCTGCCTGGAGGGATATGAATGACCGCAACTGAAGTGGGTTTGAGTCGACGTCAGAAAGTTGGTCTGCTGCTGGGGCCAATTTTATTCGTGTTGTTATTGTTGCTACCGACCCCGGCGGGGATGTCGGATGCAGGCATGGCTGTGGCCGCGGTGACCCTGCTGATGGCGGTATTCTGGATCAGCGAAGCTATCCCCATTCCTGCTACGGCCTTATTTCCCATTGCCCTGTTTCCGCTGCTGGGGGTCATGCCCACCGCCAAGGTGACGCTGTCATACGGCAATCATCTGATCTTTCTTTTTATGGGTGGCTTTTTGATTGCCATGGCCATCGAGCGTTGGCAGCTGCATAAACGTATTGCCTTGCATACAGTGAATCTGGTGGGGGTGACACCCAATCGCGTCATTCTCGGTTTTATGATCGCAACCGCATTCCTCTCCTGTTGGATTAGCAATACCGCTACGGCGATGCTGATGGTGACCATTGGCATGGCGGTGTTGCATCAATTGGCGGGCAGCGAAGATGGCCGCGAGTTGGCGCAGACCAATTTTGGCACAGCTTTGATGCTGGGGATTGCCTATGCCGCCTCGATTGGCGGTGTGGCTAGCTTGATCGGCACGCCCCCCAACGCCATCCTCGCCGGGGTGGTGGAAAAGCAATATGGCTATACCATTGGCTTTGCCGAGTGGATGCTGTTTGCCACGCCATTATCCGTCGTGATGCTGGCTTTAACCTGGTTTTATCTGACCCGTATTGCCTTCCATAATGATGTGGCTGAGCTGCCCGGTGGTAGGGCGGTGATTCGTCAACAGCTGGCGGCGCTGGGGCCGATGAGTAGGCAGGAGCGCCGTGTTCTGGTGGTGTTCCTGTTGGTGGTGGCAGCATGGCTGTTTCGTGGTCTGTTGCCCTTTGCAGCCTTGAAGGAGGTCACAGATTCAGCGGTGGCGATACTGGGAGCATTATTATTGTTTGTGATTCCGGCTGACCTGAAAAAGGGTGAATTTCTGCTCGATTGGAAGACCGCAGTCAATATTCCCTGGGACATTATTCTATTGTTTGGTGGCGGCTTTGCCCTGGCGGCGGGTTTTTCTGCCAGTGGTTTGACTGAGTGGATGGGCTCTCAGTTGTCCTTGCTGGCAGGGGCCAATCTAGTTGTGCTGATTGCTGTCGTGGTTGTGATGGTGATTTTTTTGACTGAGGTGACATCCAATACCGCGACAGCTTCTTTATTGTTGCCGGTGATGGCGGGCTTCGCCATGGCGACTGATGTGCCGGTATTGTCGTTAATGGCAGCGGTGGCCTTGGCCGCGTCATTTGCCTTTATGTTGCCGGTGGCCACACCACCGAACGCCATTGTTTTTTCCAGTCGCCAGGTGACAATTCCACAAATGGCCAGGGCGGGTATCTGGTTGAATATTGTTGGCACTGTTTTGATCACGCTAGTTGTCACTCAGTTTTTGCCACTGGTTTTACAGTTGCCGGCAAAATGATTCTGGCTTGACTTCAACTATTTGTTTATAGCAAGCTAAACACCGTCATGTAGTGTTTAAAAATAACAAATGTTGGGGGTCAATAAATGTTTATACGTTCAGTTTGCCAGATGGCAATGCTGGTTATGCTTGCCTGTAGCACCGCTAATGCCAGCGTAATATCCATATATACCGATCGTTCTGCCTGGGAACTTGCGTTAGCAGGGGCGAGTTTTAATGAAGAAAGTTTTGATGGCGAGGCCTCGTCCTTTGCCGCCAATAGTAGTGCTAATTCCGCCGGTTTAGTCAGCGTTGATATGCTTGGTGGTGTTGGTGACCCCGGGCCAACCGGCTTGACTGGTGGTGGCTATTTTCAAGGTGAGGTTGATTCCAGTCGTGATGGTTTGAATATACGTTTTCACCATGCCGCAGCCACGGGGCTTGGTTTGCTGGGGTTGCAGAATGACAGTGCTTCTAATGCCGGCTCTCTGGATCTGCAAGAGCTGGCTATTTTTATTGCTGGTGAATATTTTCTTGTCAGTGACCTGCTTGGCCTGACTGACTCATCAACGGCTACGGGAACCATAGGGAGCGTTGAAAATACTACCGCAATCCCTTTTATTGGTTTTGTGCTGGATATGCCGATTATCAGTTTTATATTTGCGCATGGTGACCAGGCTTATGCTGGTGGAGTGAGAGGTGCCTCTGAAGAATTTTATCTGGACGGGGTCGTGGTCGCTTCTCAACGGGCAGGTTTGGCAAGGCAATTTAGTCTGCCTGAGCCAGGTAGTCTGATCTTGCTGCTGTCGGGTTTTGCAGTGTTATTTGTCAATAAACATAAGGGCATCTCTAATAGTTGATTGTGGTCTCTGCGCAACCTGGCGAGCAAGCTTGTGCAGGAAAAGGCTGGTTGTCCTTTCCAAGCAAGCTAACGCGGCGAGAGTGCTCGCCAGGCAGCGCCCGAAGGGGTGTTCAGGCTGATCCGCACTCTGTGTTACAACTTTACGACAGGCAACCAGCATGCCTTAAAAGTTGCGCCTTGAGTGCGAACCAGCCTGAAAGCCAGAGGCCGCAAGCAATTATTAGTGGTGCCCATAAGCGGTGAGTGTTGTAAACCTGAGCTAAAAATGCAGGTTTACAACGGTGCCAATACTTTGTTTGCTATGTATGTCGAGCTGAATGTTTTGGCGATCACAGATGCGTTTGACGATGGAGAGGCCAATGCCACTACCGCTGCTTTTGACATTGCTGCCACGATAGTGTCGATCAAAAATATGTTTTAGATCTTCTTCGTTTATACCGTTGCCGGTATCTCGGATTTGTATCAGTTTGTTGTCGACGGTTATCACAACTTCGCCATGTTCAGTATGGTTGATTGCATTGCGTATCAGGTTGCTGAGTATGATAGAGAAGGCGGTTTTTGATATGGCTTCTTTAAAACAGGTATTTATATTGGTTTTTAGGCTGACCGCAGGTTTGCCCTGCATCATGAAACGGTGTTGTTCAACGGCCTCGCTAACAAGATTGCCTATATTGCAAACTTCAATATCTATGTTCTTGCTTGAGGGGGTTTCTCTGGCAAGTAAAAGTAGAACCTCCAGCATCTTTGACATACGCTCACCAGCCCGTTCGATGCGTTCGATCTGGCGCTTGGCCTGACCTGGCAGATCGGGGTTTTCCAGCAGGAGCTCGGTAGCGCCATTAATCACTGTCAGTGGGGTACGTAACTCATGGCTGGCATCGGCGGTGAATTCCTGCTCTCGTTGGATGAACTCTTCCATCTTCTGTTGATAGTGATCGAAGCTGGTGGCGAGCTGGCCAACCTCGTCATCGGCATATTGTGATGCCAGTTGTAATGAGGGGTTAACCCCTGGTTTTAGTTTGCTAACCTGATTGGCTAGAGCGGTGACTGGTGAAATGACCCTGCCGGATAGCCAGGCCCCCAACCATAGGGCAAGTATTGCAGCGGCGAAGACGGTGCCGGCGAGTGTCGGCCGGATGGCATCTTCAAATTGTTCGTATGAATTGGAATCTTTGATTATGTAGATGGTGCCTTTGGCATCATTGGCTATGAGTACGTCGTAGGTCAGGTGTTTACCAAAGTCCACCTCATGATGACCATGAGCTAGATTGCGAATCTGATCGGGCACGACCTCTTTTTGTGACTCAGAAACATAGTAAAGAATGCTGTTGGCACTTATTTGTTTGAATGTACCCAGGGGGGTGTCATCTTGTTCCAGAAAGTGGTTTAGCTCTAACTTGAGAATGTCCTCGACAAGTTTTTCTTCTACACCTTCAATCGAGCTGTAGAGCCCGACAACAATGATACTGCTTAAGAGGATGCCAAACAGAAAAAAGGTTAGAGTGATGCGATAGCGTAGACGTCGTTTAAATTGCATCTTCTGATTTGGTGGTAGCCACTAATTTAAAGCCGATGCCATGAACGGTATGAATTAACTGTTGCTCGAAGGGGCGGTCGACCAGGTTTCGCAGGGTATGCATGTGCACGCGTAGGGCGTCACTACCGGGAGGAGTGCCTTTCCAGAGAACCTTTTCAATTTCCTGGCGACTGACAACCGATGGATAATTACGCATTAGCAGTTCCAGAATCTTGATGCTGGTCGGGGTCAGGTTGATGGTTTTACCTTCCCGATTGGCTTCCAGTGTTTTGGTGTTGAAACCTAAGTCACCAACTTGAAGCTTTGTGCTCTGGTTTGTGCCGCCGCTGTGACGTTTGTTGAGGGCTGTCAGTCGGGCCAATAGTTCTTGCAGGGCAAAGGGTTTGACCAGATAGTCGTCCGCGCCGCTATCAAATCCGGCCAGTTTGTCATTAAGGGTGTCTTTGGCGGTAAGCATCAACACCGGGGTATCTTTTTCTGCCTCATTACGGAGTTTGCTACAGGCGGTCAGGCCATCCATTCCGGGCATGTTGATGTCCATAATGATGACGTCATAATCATTGACGATAGCCAGATGCAGGCCTGTTACCCCATCACCAGCCGTGGTAGCAGTGTGCCCCTTTGTTTCCAGATAGTCATAGAGATTGGCTGCCAGGTCTTTGTCGTCTTCAATAATCAGTATTTGCATGAGTGTCTGTCGTCGTCGTTGCTGTTGCTTATTAGTGTGCACTAAATATACCCTGCTTGCCAGTAGGGTTTAGGTCATTTAGGGTCTTTTGGTGGCCAAATATTTGCCATCACAGGGGCTGGCGAAGCGGGCGTAAGTGGGCTAGAGTTTTCATACGTTGTGACTTGCTTAGGGGCGCGGTTTCCAGCACGGTTTGCCAAATATTTGCTGGGTTTATTTGTGTGTTGCACTGAAGCTGGTTCTGGCCATTGGATAGGCCGGGTTTTCAAACGCTGTTAATTCTTAAAAATTAAGACTGGGGCGTAACATGGATGATTTAACACTTAGTAGCCAGAATTTCCCTTCTGCTTCAGCGGATGAAGGCCAGGCTCTTGAGTCTGGATTACAGGCCGTTTTGCAGGCCGATTTTGACGGTAACCTGCATGCCATGCTGGCAGGTTATCAGCGCATACTGGCGGATAATCAGCAGTGTGAACTGTGGCCGCTGGTGCATCACAAACTCAAGACCCTGTTCATGTGCGGCAAGGCCGTGCCTGTGGATGGACCGATGATCGGGATTCCGGTCGCGATTCGTGACAGTGATTTTTTTCGCGACAGCGCCAGGCTGCTTGGCAAGGATCGCTCGCTGCTGGCCTCGCTTGAGGTGATGGCCACAGCCTGGAACGCCACTATGGCTGATACCGGCCTATGGATGGGCAAGACCTTTGAGCCAGTGAGTGAGGTGGTGATCAGGGAAAAGTGTGACAATGATCCAGATCTAATGTCTGCCTATGACCCTGCAACCAGCCGCATCGGCCGTAATTTTTTCCGTCAGCCTCCTGATCCAAACGCTCTTCAGGATATTGCCTTGCCGGTGTTGGAGCAGGCCTGGAAACTGAAAGATCGGCCCTTGTCCACCGAGGCAAAGGGCTTCGATGGCGAGCTGCTGACAGCCAATCTGGAAAAAGAACAGGCGATTCCCTATAGCAAAACCGGTGGTATCTATCTGGCCAATATGGGCGCCTCGGTGGTGCCGGAGATGCTTGGTAAACAGGTCTATCAGCTCAACTATCGCTGGCCCAGGCTTAATCCGGTTTTTCCCATGACCTTGCTGGTGGATGAGCTGGTACAGATTGGTGAGGGTATCTATCTGGGGCAACTGGTTTATGCCACCAAACACTACAGTCTGGGAGCGATTGATCTGCCCTTTATCCCTGGCGAGCATGACATTGAGTTGGGTGAGGCCTATGAACCCGGCAAACATTCCATATTTGAATCGATACGCGCCATGCTCACCGGCCATCGCAAGTCCCATGTGCCTGATTACGGCTATCAGAATAATGGTTATTTTTTGATGATGGATCCGGCCTATGCCAAACAGGTCTATGCCGATGATGCCTTTCCTCAGCTACGGCCACGTCCAGGCGAGATTGGTTTTGAAGCGCTTGGTTATGAGCTTGCTGCTGTTGTCAAAGCAGAGACAAGCGGCCGTGACTGGCTTAACGGCTGGCGAGATGATGAGGCGTTGAAACAGAAATTCACCAACCTGATCACCGAGCCGTCTACTCAAAGCAGCGATGCTGATGTGCTTGAAATGCCGGTTGAGGGAGAATCGGTGTTGCAGATGTTACAGCGCATCAGTGCCGATATTTCAGCGCAAAGCAAACATGAGGACCATCTCAAACACTTTGAACAACTGCATCGACTGTTTCGCCGTGGTGTTGCCCCCAAGGTCAGCAACGGTCTGTTTCAGGGCGCGGGCAGTAAGGGTTATAACCTGCGTCTCGATGGGTCTGAACCACATGACTGGTACGGTGAACCGGAACAAACTCAGGGCTTTGATTATTATCACGGCGCTACCCTGAATCTGCACTGGGGTTTTAGCGAAAGCTTTTGTCCTGATCGTGAAACCACAACGCCCGCTGCTGCACTCATGCCCAGCGTGCTGGCCAATGCCTTGTCGGCAGGCGCGCTGCGCGGCCCCAATGTGATGAACATGGTCTGGCATAACATTGGGAAATATATATTCCCCTGGGCGGGTAAATCGTATGAAAAAATTAGTCCACGTAAGCTGAGCATGTTGCTCGATGAAAGCAGTGACGCGGCCGAGCGTTATCCGCAGCGGGTCAGTGAACTGAAACATCATCTGGCCAGCGCGCCGCATTATGCCGTGGTAAAAACCAATCGGGAAAACTACTGGGGCAAACCTGGCCGCTTTTCCGAACACCTGGCTAGCGGTAGTTGGGATCAGGGTATGAGCGCCGAAGACAAGGCCTTCTGGACGCAAGAGGCGGCTGAGCGCTGGCTAATGGGTTATAACCTGCAGGATAAACGGGTTGTGGTTGCCGATGCCCTGATGCGGATTGCCGACATGAATTACCGTGTCCCCGAACCTGTCTTGCAGCAGGCATCTGAGGCAAGCGGTTCGCCGTTTGTGCGTCAGGGTTACTGCTTTCTTGGTGTCGCTGATCAGGAATCAATCCTGCCCATGAACAGTGGCGACAACGGCAACAAACGTGTCTTCCAGTTTCACTATCGTTTTCCCATGATTGGTGGCCCGGCCCCCATTGGATTTTGTCTCGATGAGTTAGTCGAGGTTGCCGACGGTCTGTTTCTTGGTCAGTTAATCTACTCTACTGCGCTGGATGTGCCATTTCATTCGGCCGTCGACCCAGGTGAATATAAATACCAGCTGTTTGGTTATTTCCTATTGATGGATGATGACTGGGAACGTCATCGTCAGGCCATCAAGCTGGATACTGTCGATTAAGGATGATTGATTAAATACTGAGGGAGGAGAACAAAGCATGAACGACCCTCGATTACATACTGGCGGCATACGTGTCAGCCTGGCAGACGAGACGCATATCCTGCAGCCAGAGCGTGGCAAAACGCGGACGTTTCCAATTCCCAATGAAACGCCGCAGCAGATTAAAACGCTGAAAGATCTGGCCCTGAGTCAGATCTTGCTGGAACAATATCCGGTGGTTAATGCCTGGCGCGAAAAGCTGTTCGCCCCGGAAGGGCTGCCTGAAATCTGTGATGAACTGCCACGATTGTTGACTGAGTTTCTACGCACAGCTGAAGCAGAGGTAATGTCGCCTTACACACGTCGTGCCAGGGCGCTGCAGCACGTCTTTGTTAATAAAACGGCGTTGGTTCGCAATAACGATTTGTTGCCGGGCCAGACCACCACCAGTTTTGTCGGTCCGGTGGTCTATATGGATACCATCGGTTATTGCATCTGGCCTGAGTTAAAAACGGTGACCACACGGGCGCAGAATCCATTCAGGATTCGTCCAGAGGTTGCTGAGCGCCTCAACAAAGAGATCTTTCCCTATTGGCTTGAACGTCGTCCGGCACAAGAGGTGGCGCGCTATAACACCTACGACAGTCAACAACATCCTGATCGTGATCGAGTTAAGGGCGAGTCCTTTGATCCTGCATTAAAAAGCCGCGCCGGTGAAACACCCAAGGCGCTGGAGTTGATGGAGCGAGTCGCCTTTTTTCTTTCTGACAAGGCCACCTGTGTCTCACATACGGTGCCCGATTTCGAACGGGTGCTGGACTATGGTTTTGATGGTCTGATCAAACAGGCGCGGGCGGATTTGTCTAGCGGT
>Ga0316190_10001638_pt1 | contig 16247 bp, 15 predicted proteins | sample Eddworburrow2_MG_FD_204929 | JGI IMG/M metagenome (GOLD analysis project Ga0316190, IMG submission 204929) | Coastal sediment microbial communities from Maine, United States - Eddy worm burrow 2 | ecosystem: Environmental > Aquatic > Marine > Coastal > Sediment | place: USA: Maine | collected... | reverse complement strand
CGCCAGAGTTCGAAATCGGAGGTGACGTGATGGGCCACCATGGCGCCCTCGCCGGCCCAGTCCGTGCCGAAACTGCCGCGCCGGGCCGCACCGAAAAAGAACAGCAGCACGGCGGCATAGGCCAGCGCGGTTGTGGAGAATGACACCACGAAGGCCGGCCGGGCGCGGGCCTGCTTGCCGGCAGCCGCGCCGGTGGCGTTTTCACTGTCATACTGGTCCAGCTCCCAGGTGGCGCGCAGCTCGTCCTCAGGCGCCACATAGACCGCATATGCGCCTTGTTCGGAGGCCAGCATCGCGCGCATGTCCATGGCCGTGAGCGTCAGGACATAGGCTTTCGCCAGTTCGCCGTCCGCGGTGAGGCGAACCCGGACAGGACCTTGATGTTGATCAGCATCGCGCAATGTGTTTGGTGCTTTCCAGATACATTCAGATCGACCCTATATGGGGCGAGTTCAACGATAGCGCAAATGATCACTCCCGACGACGAACTGGCGGACGCCTATAACGAAGCCCTGGCACTGGAAAAGGCCGGCGATCACGCCGCGGCGGCAAAGGCCTATGCGCGCGTGCTGGCGCTCGACCCGGACGATCACGGTGGTGCCGCGGTACGTCTGGCGGCCATGGGGCTGGGCGACACACCTGGTCGGGCACCGGAAGCCTATGTCGAAATGCTGTTTGACCAGCATGCCGCCGTGTTTGACGACATTCTTGTGGACCAGCTTGGCTATCATGTGCCGCTGCTGGTGCGCCAGGCGCTGCTGGATCACGCGCCCGGACCCTTTCAGCGCGTGCTCGACCTTGGCTGCGGCACCGGGCTGGCCGGCGTCGCGCTGGCCGACATGACCGGCCATCGCACCGGTATCGACCTGTCAGCCAACATGATCGACCTGGCCGCCGAACACGAGCTCTATGACGATCTTTATGTGGGCGATGCGGTCAGCTTTGTGCAAGAAGTCGACGATGAGCCCTGGGACCTGGTGGTCGCCACCGACGTGCTGCCCTATCTGGGCGATGTTGCCGCGCTGTTTGCCGGTGTCCGCCGCATCAGCACACCGGATGCCATGTTCGGTTTTTCCACCGAAGTGCTGCCCGACGACGTCATGGCCGGGCGTGATTTCATGGTCGGCCCGCACCAGCGCTTCGTGCACACGCTGGCCTATATCAACACCGCGCTCGAGGCAGCGGGCTTTACCGCGCTGCACTCAGGCGATATTATTGTGCGCCACGAAGAAGGCACACCGCAGCCCGGCCACCTGGTGCTGGCAAAAGCGGTATAGAAAGCAACACCCATGCCGGTAAAACAGCAAAGAGCCGCCACGCTGGATGAAGATCTGGACATGTTTCTGGATGAGCTGTGCGCCAAGTGGAACTATCGCAACGAACTCACCGGCGCAGAGCTGATCGCCAGGAAATCACCAGTGACAGCGCTTGATTTCACCCGTGCAGTGGTGGAAGCAGAAGGGCTGAAACCCGACAGCGAACACAACCTGGTGCGCCAGGTCAAACGCAAGTTCATCCAGCGCTACGGCCTCGAAGTCTCACCGGAGACCTTTCAAGGCTAGGGTCCGCGATTGCACAGCCAGCCGCACCCGGATTCAATGGTCGGCCAGCAACCGCCCGTATCCTTCAAACCGGTCGTCGATACCGGCCAGGCGCAGCGTGTCCCAGATCATCGCCTGGTTGGAACAGATGGCGGGCTTGCCGATGGCCGCTTCAATCTCGCCGATCACGTCCAGCGTCCTGAGCGCACCGCAGGAAATGAACACCGCATCCGCGTCCGTACGGTCGAGTGAGATGGCGAAGTCGCGGATGAAGGCCGGCGTGACGCGCACCATGTCGCTGTCCTTTTCCAGATTGAGCCCTTCAATGGCCAGTATCTCGAAACCGGCAGCCGCCATATAGTCTGCCTCGCGCTGGTTGACCTCGTCCAGGTAAGGCGTGCCGACCACTATCTTGCGGGCGCCGACCTGCCGGAGCGCGCGCATCACGCCGGTGATCAGCGAGGTTGCCCGTGCCTGCGGCTGGCCGCGGTTCAGTTCGGTCATGACCCGCTGCTCGCCAATGACCAGCGAACCGGACGTGCAGGCATAGCACACCACGTCCAGCGATCCGTCCGGCAGCAGCGTGGCCGCTGCATCGGCCAAAAGGTCTGCCTGGGCGGCCAGTGTTTCGCTGGTGATGGAGTCGGGAATGGCCGCGCGGGAAACATGAATGCCGACGCCGTCCGGGCGCAGGGCCATCACGTCATCCTGAATGGTCTGTTCGGTGGCCAGCAGCACATAGCCGATCTTGGCGCACCCGTGGCGACCGGCGTCGAAGTCGATGTCGTAGGATTTGGACCGGACGGATGCAGAAGTCATTGGATATCCCCTGGGGTAAATGACGCGTTCGGCCCAAGCGTATGGTGAAAGTGTCGTTTTCAGCAAAGACTTCTGATGCCGGACACCTAGGCTCTTGCGCACGCAACCATCAATTCAGGAGTGTTTTCATGCTCGAAGAAGCCCGCACCCGCACCGCTGAACTCCAGGCCCGCATGAAGGACGCAGGACTGGAGATCGCGCTGATCACCGATGAAAGCACCATCGCCTACTTCGCCGGTTTCTGGGGCTATCTATCGGTCGAGTTCGGCCGCCCGACCTTCCTGATCGTCCGGGCCGATGATGCCCCCATCGTCATCACACCGCTGATGGAAAGCGAGATGGTCGGCGCGATGACCTGGGTGGACGATGTGCGCACATGGGAAGATGCCGGCGACAATCGATGGGAAAACGTGCTGGCGCGCACGCTGGGCAGCTCCCACAAGACAATCGGCATCGAGCGCAACGCGATGCCGATCATCGTGCGCAACTGGATCGATGACCAGCTTGGCGGCGTGGAACTGCGCGACATCACCCCCCTGATCGCGGCAATGCGCATGATCAAGTCGCCGCTTGAAATCGAGGTGATGAAACAGGCTGGCCAGATCGCCGGTGCCATGATGGGTGCTGCCGAAGGCGCGCTAGCCGAAAACGCGCCTGAATATGAAGCAGCTCTCGCGGTGATCAATGCCGGCACGCGCAAGGCGGCCGGCTTTCTGACCGCAAAAGGCTGGGAGCGGTTTATCTCGCCGATGATCCACAATCTGCAGGTCATGCAGTCCGGCCGCGATACCTCCATGGTGCATCGCCGCGCCAGCGTGAAGCAGCTTGAGCGTGGTGATCCGGTGTATTTCTGCTTCTGCAACATGGCGCAGTTCAAGCAGTACAAGCTGGGCTTCGACCGCATGTTCCACATCCTGGAAGTGTCCGACGCGGCCGCGAGAATCCAGCAGGCCGCGATCGACGCGCAGCAGGCAGCCATTGCCGCCATCCGCCCCGGCGTCACGGCACAATCCATCGCCGAAGCCGCCGATGCGGTCTATGGCCAGCGCGGTTACGCCACCGGATACCGCACCGGCCGCTCGATCGGCATGGCCTATCTCGAAAGCCCGGAACTGAAGCACGGCGACAAGACAATCCTGAAAGCCGGCATGACCTTTGCCGTCGATGGCGGCATCAGCGTCGACGGCGAACTTGGCGGACGGATCGGCGACAGCATCGTGGTCACCGAGACCGGTTGCGACTACCTGACCGAGTATCCGCGACAATTGCTGGTGGTGAACCGGTGAGCACGCTCAGGGCCGGTGTATTCCAGAGCAATGGCGCCGGCATAAGCCCGGCGCAACGCCTTGCCGGCCTGGCCAATGCCATTGCAGGGCGCCAGCTTGACGTGGTTGTGTGTCCCGAACTGTTCATGTCCGGCTACAATGTCGGCAGCGATCTGGACGCGCTCGCAGAACCTGCTGACGGTCCGTTTGCCCAGGGCATTGCAGATCTTGCACGGCGAACCGGCACCGCCATCTGCTATGGCTACCCGGAGCGCGACGGCCAGGCGATCTACAATTCGGCACTGATCGTGTCGGGTGCCGGTGAGACTCTCGCCAATCATCGCAAGCTCGCCATACCGCCGGGCTTTGAGCAAAGCGTGTTTGCACCGGGAAACCGGCTCACAGGCTTCCAGCTTGGCGGCATCAGCTGCGCGCTGGTGATCTGCTATGACGTGGAGTTTCCCGAAACCGTACGCGCCGCTTGCATGGCCGGGGCCGAGATCGTCATCGTGCCAACCGCGCTTGCGGTTGAGTGGGACCAGGTCGCCCAACGGGTTGTACCGGCTCGCGCCTTCGAAAACGGCTGTTATGCGCTGTATGCCAATCATGCCGGCAGCGAGGGGAACATCTCCTATGCGGGCGCCAGCTGCATTGTCGGCCCTGACGGGCGCGATGTCGCGCGCGCCGGGCAAAACCCCGGTCTGATCACGGCCACACTGGAAGCAGCCCGCGTCGCTGCTGCCCGCCAACGGTTACCTTATTTTGCAGATCTGGTGGCCCTGCGTCCGAAACTTGGCTAATAATCCGGCACAACCGCGCAAAAACGCCTGAATTCTGGCGTGGACAGTTGTCACATTCAACTTGCGTGCTAACCTGCGCACCATATCCTGTTGCTGATGGATGGACGTTTTTCGGGAGACCCCAATGAGTAAGTTCAACAGACGTGAATTCGTGAAACTGACCGGCGCTTCTGCTGCCGCGCTGACGCTGCTCGACGCGGCCGCGTTTGGCGCAGAGCCGCTGAAGATCGGTTTTGTCTATGTCGGCCCGGTCGGTGACCATGGCTGGACCTATGCCCATGACCAGGGCCGCCTGATGATCGAAAAGGAACTTGGCGACAAGGTGAAAACCACGTTCGTTGCCAGCGTCAAGGAAGGCCCGGATGCCGAGCGCGTCATTCGCCAGCTTGCCCAGGACGGCAACAAGCTGATCTTCACCACCTCGTTCGGCTATATGGACCCGACACTGAAGGTCGCGAAGATGTTCCCGGATGTGAAATTCGAACACGCAACCGGCTTCAAGCAGTCCGCCAACATGTCGATCTACAATGCACGCTTCTATGAAGGCCGTGCGGTTATCGGCACAATTGCCGGGCACATGTCCAAGACCGGAGTTGCCGGCTACATCGCGTCGTTCCCCATCCCGGAGGTCGTGATGGGCATCAACGCCTTCACGCTGGCGGCCCAGAAGGTCAATCCCGATTTCAAGACCAAGGTACTGTGGGTGTCCACCTGGTACGATCCGCCGAAAGAGTCCGACGCAGCCAAGGCGCTGATGGACCAGGGTTGTGACATCATTACCCAGCACACCGATTCACCGGCAGCGCTGCAGGCTGCCGAACAACGCGGCATGTATGCATTCGGCCAGGCATCGGACATGTCGAAGTTCGCCCCCAAGGCGCACCTGACCTCGATCCTCGATAACTGGGGCCCGTATTACATCAAGCGCGCCAATGACGTCATCAACGGCACCTGGGAGTCGGCCTCATTCTGGGGCGGATTCAAGGAAGGCGAGGTTGCGCTGTCGGAGTACAACAAGGTGATACCGGCCAATGTGGTTGAGGCGGCAGAAGCCGTGCGCAAGGGCATCATCGACGGTTCGCTGCACCCGTTCACCGGCCCGATCACGGACCAGAAGGGCGTCGAGAAATACGCCGCCGGCGCCACTGCAAGCGATGACGAAATGCTCAAGATGGACTGGTACGCCGCCGGCGTGCAGAGCTGAGCGGGCATTCGTTCGCCGTGGCCGGACCACTCGACGGGGTTCGCATACTTGATCTGAGCAACATGATCTCCGGTCCCCTTGGTGCCATGATACTGGCTGACCAGGGGGCCGACGTCATCAAGGTCGAAAGCCCGTCCGGCGATGCGACGCGGACTGTGGCCACCCGCAGGGGTGGGTTTTCGGCGTCGTTTCTGAACAATAATCGCAACAAGCGCTCCATCGTTCTGGACCTGAAGCAACCGAGCGGAAAGGCGGCCCTGAAACGGCTTATGACAACCGCTGACGTGGTGCTGCAGAACTTCCGGCCCGGTGTCGTGGATCGCCTCGGCATCGGCTACGACGATGCCCGGGTTGTGAAACCCGATATCATCTACGCATCGATCTCGGGCTTTGGGGAAACCGGCCCCTACGCCCACAAGCCGGTATTCGACCCGCTGGTGCAATCACTGTCGGGACTGACCACCGTGCAGGCCGGATCCGATGATGTGCGCCCTGCCCTGGTGCGCACCATCGTTCCCGACAAGCTCACCAGCTTTACAATTGCCCAGGCCGTTAGTGCTGCGCTGTTTGCGCGCGAGAGAACCGGCAAGGGCCAGCACATTCGTCTCTCCATGCTGGATGCCGTGGTGCATTTTCTGTGGTCGTCGGACATGGGCGGCCATACGTTCGTGGGCGACGAACTGGAAACCGAAACCGCGCAGAGCTTCATCGACCTGATCTATGAAACATCAGACGGCTATATCTCGGTCGCGGCGTTCCGGCGCGTGGACTGGGAAAAGCTGGCCGATGCGGTGGGCCATCCCGAATGGAAAACCGATGAGCGGTTCTTGACCTCTGCAGGACTGGAGGACTTCAAGAACGATCGCCTGGTGATGACCCAGAAAGCCCTGCTTGGCCGGACAAGCGCGGAGTGGATCGAACGGCTGAATGAATATGATGTGCCCCATGCCCCGGTCATGACCCGTGGCGAGATGATCCGGCATCCGCAGATTCAGGCCAACGAGCTTGTTGTTGAGCATCAACACCCCGATGCAGGCACCCTGCGGCAGACCAGGTCACCGGCCCGGTTTGGCGGGACGCCGGCTGAATACCGCTCAGGCGGTCCGCGGCTTGGCCAGCATACTGTGCAGGTGTTGTCCGAGGCCGGGTTTTCAAGAACCGAGATCGCGTCACTGCTGGAGACCGGCGCTGCAATTTCGGATCAGTGAACCAGGCCTCCCGGTCAGCCGCAGCACGGCACGCGCCCTGCCTACCGGGTAATTTTTGTCACTAATCTGGCACTAGATTTCACTTGTGTGATAATTTTTGTCACATCATGCTGCCGGACATTGATTTTGAAACTTCAAGGAGTGCCGTCATGAGCAAGAGTGGAATTCCCCTGCGCGCCCGGTTGGACGGAGGCGGCACGCCTGAAATGTCGGACTGGTATCTCAAGTCCGAAACCGGCATCCTGAAAGACGTGCTGCTCGGTCCTGCCGAAACCTTCCGCTGGCTTGGACTGGAGAACGCCGCCTGGTCGTCGCTGGTTCGCGACACGTTGCGCCGCGGCCTGAAGTTCGACAAGCAGTTGGCCATGCGCCAGCACCGCGAAATGGTCGATGCCTATGAAAGCGCCGGCGTCACCTGTCACTTCCTGCCGGCAGACGAACAGGTTCCCTACCAGATCTATGCCCGGGACTCGTCGTTCATGTCACCTTATGGCGCAGTGATCTGCCAACTTGCCAGCCCGCGCCGGCGCGGCGAATACGCGCCCGTGCTGCGGTTTTATATGGACAACAATATTCCGATCTACGACATGGTGTCGGCAGGCAACTTCGAAGGTGGCGACTTCAACATCATCCGCCACGGCGTGGCCCTGGTCGGCTATACCGACCACCGCTCTGAAGAGGTAGCCGCCAACCAGGTGGCCAACTGGTTCAAGGCCGAGGGCTGGGAAATCAAGTACGCGCCCATCGACCAGTTCTATGTGCATATTGACCTGATGGTCTGCATGCTCAATGACAACTGTGCCGCGGTCTGCCTCGAGACAACGCCAGATGACATCGTCACCTGGCTGCGGCAGAAGAACATCGAGATCATCCCGGCAAGCTTCAAGGAGACCATGGCGCTGGGCTGCAATGTCGTCGCACTTGGCGGCGACAGGGTACTGTCAACACTGGGTGCCACAGAGCTGAATGCAAATATGCGTGCCGCCGGTTTCGAGGTTTACGACCCGGACATGACCATGTTCACCTGGGCCGGCGGAGGCGTTCACTGCATGTGCCAGCCACTGCGCCGCGAAGCTGCGTAAGCGCCACCTTTCGCAATGATCTGTATTGTACGTTGTTCAGCAGGCGCGTTGATTTCAGGTGTTCTTTTGCGACCCCGGTCAGATGCGCGAACTGAGTTACAAACTCAGGTTCGTTTTGGGTTGGATCAATCGAGATCCCTGAATGGTGCCTCACGGATATCAAGAAACTCCTTCAACGGGCGATCCTTGAGAAGTCCCATCCAATGCTTGCCACTTTCTCCGGCGTGGAGTTCAGCAACAACATCGCGATTGTAGTTCCACGACTGCTCAAAACCCGCGCCTTCCTGCTGGTTGTTCAGCGCGACCTTGGCAGTCTGGATGGCCGGTGTGGGCATTCTGGCAAGTTTCCGTGCCAACCGTCGTGACTCTTCCATGAGATCAGATGCCGGCACGGCCTTGTTGACCAGGTGGATGCGTTCGGCCTCACGCCCGTCAATCATATCGCCGGTATACATGAGCCACCGTGCATGGCGTATGGGTATGGTCCACGGCATCATCAACGAGGGCGGCCCTGACACATGGCGCACTTCGGGCTCACCCAACTTCGCATCTTCTGCCGCAATCGCCAGGTCGCAAACCATCATCAACTCAAGCCCGCCGGCAAGTGCGTACCCGTTGACGGCGGCAATAATCGGTATCGGCGCGTCCCAGATCGTACGGAACCGGCGGCAGTTGGCGCCGATGTCCTCACGCCACCCTTCCACGTCCATCTCGAAATCTTCGCCTTGCAGATCGAAGCCGGTTGAAAACGCCCTGCCGCGTCCTGTCAGGATCATCGCCTTGATGGTAGGGTCAGCGGCGGCATTCTCCACGACCTCAACAAGCCGGTCGGATAAACCGACACTAAGCGCGTTCAGTTTATCGGGACGATTGAGTGTCACGGTTATGAACTCGTCGGCTTCGTCGCGTTCAATGATGATATCGTCGGTCATGAGTGTCCTCTCCTGGATCAGTTTCATGGGTTCAATTGAACCGATAATGTTGCTCTAGAACCGAAGCGAACGCAGCCCGACAAACCGGTCGAGGATCAGGATCGCTACCAGGGTCATTGTGATGCTGACTGCAGAAACAGCAGCAGCGGTCGGATCGAAATCCCAGCGCAGGTAATCAAACAGCTGTATCGGCAGGGTGGTCGTCCCGACGCCTTTCAGCAGCAGTGAGATATTAAAAATGTCGAATGAAATGATGAACGCAAACAGGCAACCAGTGATCACGCCGGGCTTGATCAGGGGCAGCGTGACACGGCGAAAGGTCACCACCGGGGAAGCTCCCAGGCTGCGCGCGGCCTCTTCGACCGAATCGTCAAAATTGAACAGGGATGTCGCCACATTCATGAACACATAGGGCAAGGTAATCACGATGTGGCCGATCTGCATACCGATAGAGTAGCTGGTGCCCACCCCGATCTGGTACATGTAGAACAGTAGTGCAATTGCCGTCAGGATCTCCGGAATCAGAAGCGGCGTCATCAGGAAAAGACGCAACACTCCCCGCATCCGGCCGGCGTGGCGCACACAATAAATCGCAGCGGCAGTTCCCAGCACACCCGATACCACCGTCGCAATACCCGCCACCTGCAGAGATGTGAGTATCGCGTCGATGAATTGCTGGCTGGCGTACAATTCGCCGAACCAGCGCAGCGAGAGCCCCTCAATCGGAAACAGCAGGAACTCACCCGAGTTAAGCGACAGCACGACAATCAGCACGATTGGCGCCATCAGGAATATGTAGACCGCCGAGACGATCGTGAGGAACATTACTTCAGTTGCGCTGCGGGATTGCTTCATGGCAGCCGCCTGGTCATGTTGCGGGTCAGCATGAAATAGAGCCAGACAGTCACGATCGCGGTGAATGCCAGAATCAGGGCCAGCGCGGCACCGGCCGGCCAGCGAAAATTGTCGACCAGGTACTGGACGACCAGCACCGACATGGTCTTGGCTCGTGCGCCTCCCAGCATTGCCGGTGTCACATATGCACTGATCGACAGGACAAACACCAGAATTGTGCCAGCCTGAATACCTGGCATGCTGAGCGGCAACGTAACCCGGAAAAAGGTCTTTGTACGAGATGCCCCGAGTGACCTTGCCGCCGACTCCAGTTCCGGGTTGATCGCCTGAATGTTGCCCAGCAGCGGTAGAATAATGAAGGGGAGGAAGACATGTACAAGCGCGATGGTGACGCCAAGATTGTTGTTCATCAGTTGTAGCGGCGAGTCGGTGAGTCCGAGCCAGGCCAATGACTGATTGGCGACACCGTTCTTTGACAGGATAATCATCCAGCCGAAGGTGCGCACGACAAGTCCAACCAGTAACGGCGACAGCACAAACGTATATAGCAAACCCTTCCAGCGGCTCTTTGTTCGCGCCAGGTGCCAGGCAACCGGATAACCGAGGATCAACGTGATCACGGTGACAAGCAAACCGAGCCCGAGGGTGCGCGCCAGAATACCCATCGTGTAACTGTCGCTCAGGGCCGTGGTGAAATGGACCAGCGTGTAGCTGTCGCCGTAAGGTGCACTTGCCGACGCGGTACGAAAGCTCATCACAATGATGGAAAAATAGGGGAGAACGAAGAATGCAAACAACAATGCGATCGCCGGAACGATCAGCACCAATGGCCCCAAGCGGCGCTGTGCAGGTGAGATCGTCTGTGCGACCGTCATACCAGCAACCATGCGTTGGCCGGTGAAAAACTGACTTCAAGCTCATCACCGGATTTGACAGTGCAGTCGGCTTTGGCATCGACAAGCACGGTCTGATTGTCCGGCAGTCGCAAAGAGAGGTTGATCGCATCGCCGAGATACACAGCCTTCGACACAACCGCGTTCAGGGTATTCCAGCCGGTCTTTCCTGTACCCAGCTCAATATTCTCCGGCCTGATCATCAGGCCCGCCTTCGACCCCTTTTCAAACCCGGACGTGCACGCCGCTGACAATATGCCATAGGGCGTGTCAAGTTTCTGCATTCCGCCGGAAGCTGCAGACGCGACGGTTCCTTCAATAAAGTTGGAACGGCCGACGAATTCCGCCACGCGCCTGGATGCGGGCATGTCGTGAATTTCACGCGGCGTCCCTACCTGAGCGATCTGACCATCGAACATCACGACGATCCGGTCCGACATGACGATGGCTTCGGATTGATCGTGGGTGACGTAGATCGAGGTAATACCGACGCGCTGCTGGAGGTCGCGGATGAAGAACCGCATGTCATCGCGCAAGGACGCATCGAGATTTGCCAGCGGTTCGTCAAGCAGCAGGACCGACGGCTCGATGACCAGCGCCCGCGCTAGCGCGACCCGTTGCTGCTGCCCGCCCGACAATTCCCTTGGGAAACGGTCATCCAGACCTGTCAGTTGCACCATCTGCAGAATGTCATCTATGCGCCGGCGCATTTCTTCCGTTGCGATACCGCGCATCTCCAGGCCAAAGGCAAGATTTTCGCGCACCGTCAGATGGGGAAACAGAGCGTAGGACTGGAACACCATGCCGACATCGCGCTTTTCCGGCGCGAGATAAGTCATGTCTTTCTGGCCAAATACAATCTTCCCCTGATTGGGAAACTCGAAACCGGCAACGCAGCGCAGTGTCGTGGTCTTTCCGCATCCGCTGGGGCCGAGCAGGGATACGAATTCACCTTCCCGGATATCGAGACTGAAGTCCCTTAAAACCTCGACAGAACCGAAGCTCTTGCATAGATTCTGAATGTTGAGCGCTGTCATGAAAACCGCTGCCTTACTGCCTTGTCGTTTCAAGGGAACGTTGATGCACTCGATATGTAAGCCTGCGCGCTTTCAATCGACATAGACTGCCGTGTCCAGAGCGAAAGAGCGCGCTCCCGGGAAAATTGCCTGTTTCAAATGTCCGGCCCACCACGGGCAGCAAGTAACCCGAAGATGGACCGGACAGAAACCTGCTATTGCATTTCGCGATTCCAGCGATCTGCAACTTCAGCCACCTTGGGCATGTAGGCAGCCCAGTCGAAACTGATGATATCCTTCATCCTGTCGCCCAGAATCGGGATCTCACGCTGCAGTTCCGCAGGAAGCACAGTCTGCGTGTTGCAAGGCGAAGTATAAAGTGTACCGGAAAACTCCTCCTGCACCTTTGGATCCAGAATATAGTTCAGATATTTGTGGGCATCGTCTTTTGCGGGTCCGGTTTTGACCAGATTGAAGGATTGTTCGAATGCGATGACACCTTCCTTTGGCGTAACCATCTCGACCGGCGCACCCTTTTTCTTCAACGCGATGACCTCGCCCCAATCAACCGGGGCAACTATCGAGTCGCCCTTGACCAGGGAAGCTGCAGCTGCCCCGCTCCAACTGACCTGTTCGAACGGCAACAGCTGTTTGATTTTCTCGAACGCCACGTCGATATTCTCTTCCGATCCGCCATACAGCCTGGCTGTCAGCAACAGGAACAGCACTGCCGCGGTGTTGCCAATCTGGTATAGACCGATTTTGCCCTTGAACTCCGGATTGGACCAAAGGTCATCCCAGGACGTTGGCGGTGTTTTCACGAGATCGGTGCGGTAACCGATGCCGATCGGTGATATGATACCTCGCACCCCGTTCAGACCAGGATTTTTGAAGTTGTCATAGACATTGGCCACATTCGGCAGTTTTGCAGCGTCGAAGGGTTCGAAGAAGCCTTCCTGACGCAACATGGTGGCAATGTTTTCATTGCCCATGAATATGCTGTACGGAGAGGCTCCTCCTCCGGCCCGGATATTGGCGACAAAGTTCTTGCCGAGCCCTACATCATGTGTGGGCTCAATCCCGGTTGCACTGGTCAAACCGGGAATAATCTGCTGCGACCAGAACTTGCCCCACCTGCCCCCGTAACTTGGCACGACGAGTGAAGATGCCGCCCGTGACGGCAGAATGCCCGCTGATAATGCAGCTGCAAGACCAATTGTGCCACCGACCACCTGGCGCCTGTTAAGTATGCTCATTCGTGATTACCTCCATCAACTTCGGTTAGAAGATTGCCTGTTATCCAAGAGGATGCCCATCATCACGCACGATCCTCACCCTACCCCCCACAACCCGCAGCAGCGCAAAGTGCAACCGGCCGCGCATTACCATCAAACGGTATGAAACAGCCTGTACAGAGTCAATTTATTTATCAAATTGATTTATTTTAGTATCAAATTTTCAATTTAAAATATAATACTGATATCAAAATAGGTTCATAATGGAAAATTAGTGTGGTAATTTGCAAATTTCTGCTACATACGTGACGTCTAGGAGATGTAGTTAAAGATGACAATGCAGAGCGATAACACTCCGGAACATACCGGTATAACCCGGCAGATTGCTGATACCATGAGGGATGAAATCATTTACGGTCGGCTTGAGGTCGGTCAGAGGCTGCCCGCCGAGCACGAACTGGCTATGCGGTTTGGAGCCTCTCAGCCGACTGTCAGGGAGGCCATGAAACTCCTGGCTGCGCAGCAGCTCATACATTCAAAGCGCGGCCCCCGAGGGGGTGTATTTGTAAACCGGCCAACACTTGAGCAGGCCAACAGCCTGTTGACCAGTGTGACTACCTGGCTGGTAACCCTGGGGGTCTTTACACTTGATGACGTTGCCGAGGCCCGACGGGGTCTCGGTCACACATGCATCAGGCTGGCAGCGCAACGACGTGGAGACAAGGACATCACTACTCTGGAGCGCGAACTGCGGCGAATGAGCGATTCAAGTCTGTCCAACCAGCAGTTCTGTGCCGCTGATGAGCAGTTTCATCGCGCAATAGCCAATGCGACAGGCAACAAGGTATTGCAGCTTATGATGCTGATCGTCAGCGATTCACTCATGCAGGCGATCAGGATGATCGTGTTTCGATTTCACGAGCGCGAGACAATCGTCGAAATCAACACGCGCATTCTGGGGGCGATCCGATCTCGCAGGTCGGGCATCGGGGAACAGGCATTCGGTGACCTGATGGATTACCTTTTGGATTGCTACGAAGACGGCAGTCGCAACGCTGGCAGAGCCCAGACAATCGGAGGTCGAGCAATTTCATGAGTCTGACCAGACGCAGTTCACCCAATGATATCAACCGGGGTGTGTCGGCTTCCAGCTATAATGCATTCGCAGTGTGCGATGTTCGACGCCAGGATTGCGATGATGGCAGCATCATCCTGCAAAATACCGTTGCGCTGCCATCGCCGCTTCCCGACGTGATCGACCGGTTCGACCATTGGGCTGCGTCATCGGATACTGCAGTTCTGATAACAGAACCGAGTGATGCAGGGCGCCGGTCGCTTACCTATGGCGACGCGGCACGCCTTTCACTGGCGCTTGCGGCTCTGTTGATTGAACGGGGTTGCAAGCCCGGCAACGTTGTTTGTGTCGTTGCCGGCGCCGGCTGCGATCACGCCGCCGTCAAGCTGGCCTGCCTTCGTGCTGGACTGATCCATGCACCGCTATCACCCTCCCTGACCGCTACGGAATCGGGCCTGTCCAAATTGCAGGCAATGGTACAAACATGCCAGCCAGCCATCATTCTCGCGGAAGATGCTTGCTTGCCGGCGCTACGCAAGTCTGAAGCGTCTTCCTCCGTCACGGTGAGTTCGTTGACGCGGCTTGCGAACGATGCGGCAGGCGTGGTCGGCACACACTCCACCCTGCCCGACGACCGTACTGGTACAGCGCCAGAAGACAGCGCGGCGATCTATTTCACTTCCGGATCGACAGGAAATGCCAAAGGCGTGCTGGTAACCCGGCGAATGATTGCTGCCGTTCAGAGTGCGATTGCTGCCCATTGGCCATTTTTGACCCATGATCGACCGCAGATAGCCGACTGGCTGCCCTGGCATCATGTGTTCGGCGGGCTCGATAACTTTTTCAAGATGGTGTGGAACGGCGGCACTTATCATGTCCGCCCTACGCCCACACCCGATACAATTGCCGAAACTGCCGCGCTCATCACCAGTACCGAACCCACGATCTACGTTGATGTGCCGTTTGGCATCAAGTTGTTGCTTGACCAACTGGAGAGTCACCCCGATTTCCGCACAGCATTTTTTGCACGGCTCGAATTGATCTTCTTTGCCGGTGCCGGCATGGATGCTGAGACATGGTCCCGCCTGAACCGGGTCATCAATCAATCAAGCGACGTTGTCAGACCAACGTTAAGACTGGCTTCAGGTTACGGGTCGACCGAGGCAGGATCAACCATTTGTCTTGCCCACGAACAACCTGGCAGTCCCGGTGAGATCGGCGTGCCGTTGCCGGGCCACTCGTTGCGACTTGCCGATGTCGATGGTCACATGGAGATTCGCGTTCGCGGTCCTAACGTGTCGCCAGGCTATATCGATGCGCACGGATCGATACCGATGCCACTGGACGAATTGGGATTTTTGAAGACGGGCGACGTCGCAGCACCGGTGCGGCCGTTCCATCCGGAATTGGGCTTGCGATTTGATGGCAGGGTAGCGGAAGACTTCAAGCTCACAAACGGGACACGTGTCAGGGTTGGCGCGTTGCGGCAGACATTGTTGACGGCATGCGCGCCCTATCTGGCAGATGTCGCCATCGCCGGAGAGACACACGATTATCTGGGCGTCCTGCTGTTTCCCTCTCATGCAGCCACTGAACTGGACCCGGTCACGTGCACGAGGTTTTTTGAAAAAGCTCTTGCCGATCACAATGCCCAATGGCCGAATAGCTCCATGGCCGTACGCCGTGCGATTGTGATTGAGGGCCGGCCGGATCCAAGCGCCGGTGAAGTCAACGACAAGGGACACCTGGTGCAACGCGCATGCCTGAGAAACCGGCAAACCGACGTGGAGCGCCTTTACGCCAAACGACCTGACAGGTCAGTGATCGTGCCTGCGATGCCCAGCAACCAGGTTTGACGATATGAGTGACAGCGCTTGTTGCTGAGCTTCTCGCGGTGTGGCTGGTTTTGACCGGCGGGCGGGGGCCGTGCAGGTCGGGAATTGTACACCCTCGCTGTCAAGCCAATGCAGAGCACAGGCGCGAACACAGCGCACGTTGTCCGGCAAGCTGCGTTCCCGCTACTCGGCAGGCGTAGTGATTTTCGTCAATCCATGCCGAACCCGGTCGCTCGCCCGAATGCCGATCTGGGGATGCTGCTTGCCGGCAAGAGCCCATGCTGCAAACAGCGTTACGCCAATCGCAGCAAAAACGCCTGACAGCGGGAATGCCAGCAGGACCAGCCAGGCTATTCCGGGTGTTGCAATGCCCGAAACATCCCGGAAGCTCGAATACACCGCCGACATTTCAGTCCGCTCCGAAGGTTTTACCGCAAGCAGGAAGGGCAGCCCCCCGGCAATGTCGAGCAGGATCAGAAAACTCGAT
>Ga0316190_10001637_pt1 | contig 16261 bp, 13 predicted proteins | sample Eddworburrow2_MG_FD_204929 | JGI IMG/M metagenome (GOLD analysis project Ga0316190, IMG submission 204929) | Coastal sediment microbial communities from Maine, United States - Eddy worm burrow 2 | ecosystem: Environmental > Aquatic > Marine > Coastal > Sediment | place: USA: Maine | collected... | reverse complement strand
CGTCCCATCTCCCGTCACCTGCACACAAGATTCACACGACCCGCAGGCCCTTGCATGGGGCTATTCAGATCCAGCGGTAGTTTTGACCTGTATCCGCCGATCCAACCAGGAGATCCCGGCGTTGTTGATTCTCGACACCATCACCTGCCCGGCGGACCTGCGAGCGCTGCCGGCCGATCAGCTCGACCAGCTCGCGACCGAGATCCGAGATCTCATCGTCGAACGAGTCCAACAACACGGCGGTCACCTCGGATCCAACCTCGGTGCCGTCGAGCTCACCCTCGCGCTCCACCGCACCTTCGATTCACCGAGCGATGCGTTGCTCTGGGACACCGGTCACCAGGCGTATGTCCACAAGATCATCACCGGCCGCAAGGACCGGTTCTCGGGACTGCGCCAGTCCGATGGCATCTCCGGATACCCCAGTCGGGCCGAGTCCGAACACGACTGGGTGGAGAACAGTCACGCTTCAACCGTGCTCAGCTACGCCCACGGTCTCGCCACGGCGTTCGCCCGGACCGGCCGACCGGACCGCAAGATCGTCGCCGTCATCGGCGACGGCGCGATGACCGGTGGCATGGCCTTCGAAGGGCTGAACAATCTCGGCCACGCCGGTGCCCAGACCATCATCGTGCTCAACGACAACGGGCGCTCCTATGCGCCGACGGTTTCCATGCTCGGCGACAGTCTCGTCAAGATCCGCTCGAATCCCGAGTACATGCGCCGCCAGGCCCGGTTTGAACAACTGCTCGAGGACCTGCCAGTCGTCGGCCCCCAGGCCCGCCGCGGTGTGGATGCCACCAAGGCCGCCATACGCGAGCTGTGGGAGCCGAGAGCATTCTTCGAGGACCTCGGGATCCGCTACACCGGGCCGTTCGACGGTCACGATGTCCCCGTGATCGAACGGGCGCTGCAGAATGCCGCCGAATTCGGTGGCCCAATCGTGGTGCACGTACAGACCCAGAAGGGCCGGGGGTACGCTCCGGCGGAAAACGATCCCATCAAACGGCTCCACGATATCGGCGGACTCAAGCCTGGCAGCTATACCGCCGCCTTCAGTGAGGCGCTGATCAAACAAGCCGAAGCCCGTGACGACCTTGTGGCGATCACCGCGGCCATGCCCGACTCCACCGGACTGCTGCCGTTCGCCGAGCGATTCCCGGATCGGCTGATCGACGTCGGGATCGCCGAACAGCACGCGGTGACCAGCGCGGCCGGCATGGCCATGGGTGGCCTTCGGCCAGTCGTGGCGGTGTACTCCACCTTCTTGACGCGTGCCTTCGACCAGCTGAACCTCGATGTCGGTCTTCACGGCCAGCCCGTGGTGTTCTGTCTCGATCGAGCTGGCATCACCGGCGATGACGGCCCGTCACATCATGGAGTTCTCGACATGGTGCTGTGCACGAAAGTGCCAGGCATGACCGTGTTTGCCCCCTCCTCCTATCAAGAGCTCCAGGTCATGTTGGGCGATGCCCTGACCATCGAGTCGGGCCCCTCAGCGATCCGATTCGCCAAGACCGCCGCCCGAACCGCGGACTGGGACGAGGTCGGTTCAGGCTTGCGCGGTCGTCGCATCCGCGAAGGTTCGGATCTCTGCATTCTCTCGGTGGGCAAGATGCTCGACGCCGCTGAAGACGCGGCCGAAGAGCTCGCGGCCCAGGGGGTCGAGGCCACGGTTTGGGATGCTCGAATAGTAAGCCCACCCGATCCGGCAATGATCGCCGACGCCGCCGGCCACCCCTTGGTCCTCACCGTGGAGGACGGACTTGCCGCCGGTGGCGCCGGCTCCCTGTTCTCGGCCAAGATCTCGGATCATTGTGTCGACAGTGCCGTGTCACCACCCACGGTTCGCATCCTTGGGGTCCCCACCGCCTACATTGCTCACGGCAAGCCCGACATCATCCTCGCTGAGCTCGGTCTCGATGCCGCGGGCATCATCCAAGAGGTCCGCCGCTGCACCACCGCCATATCCACGGTGTGAGCAGAGCTGGTCTGGTGTCGGCCGCCAAGAAGGCCCCGGCGCATCCGCACCGAGGCCCCTCGTGTAACTCAATTCGTTTCGGTCTCCGTGGCGAAGGCCCGACGCTGCATTCAGCGTTCAGATGGTCAGCTCTGTTCGTCCAACTCGGCGCCGACTATGCAGACGACCGTCACGCACTCACCCGGAGCCCCACCAAGGTTGTGGGTCAATCCCAAGGTCTTCTCGGTGTCGATCTGGCGCTCGGGCGGGGCCTCATCTCTCAGCTGCAGCCAGCACTCGAACAACATACGTAGGCCGGACGCCCCGATGGGGTGACCAAAACTCTTGAGCCCACCATCGGGGTTGACCGGGAGTTCGCCGTCGAGATCGAAGGTGCCGTTCATGGCTTCTTTCCACGCCATACCCCGCTCGGCGAAGCCCAGATCTTCCATGAGGACCAGTTCGGTCGGGGTGAAACAGTCATGCACCTCGGCCATGGCTAGCTCGGCCCGGGGATCGGTCACTCCCGCTTGGCTGTACGCATCTTCCGCGCACTTGGTCACCTCGTGGAAGGTCGTGTAGTCGTAGTCAGGATCGATCGGACCCGCAGCCGGCCCAGCGGTGAAAGCCAAGGCTTTCACGAACAAGGGCTTGTCGGTGTACTTGTACGCGTCCTCGGCCCGGACGATCAGGGCGGCCGCGGCACCGTCCGAAACCCCCGAGCAGTCGAAAATGCCGAGCGGCCCGGCGATCAGCGGCGAGTTGCAGATCGTGTCCTTGCCGACTTCCTTCTTGAACTGAGCCCGCGGATTGAGCGCACCATTCTTGTGGTTCTTCCACGCAATGCGGGTGAGAACATCTTTCATAGTGTCCTCGTCGACGCCGTACTTGTGGGCGTACGCCGGGGCCAGCAAGCTGAAGCTCGCGGGTGCGGTGATCGCGGCCGCGGTGCCATCGTTGGGCGGAACGGCGCCGGTGAGACCCGAGAAACCGGAGTCCTTCAGCTTCTCGACCCCGACGGCCATAACGACGTCGTAGGCGCCCGAAGCCACCGCGTAGCACGCGTTGCGAAACGCTTCGGAGCCCGTCGCACACATGTTCTCGACGCGCGTCACCGGCTTGTAGTCGATCTTCAAGGGCCGCGAGAGGGTGAGCCCCGACACTCCAGATCCCATGGTGCCGAGCCAGAAGGCATCGACATCGTTCTTCGCCATGTTCGCGTCGGCGAACGCTTCCTCACAGGCGTCGACCAACATGTCGTCGACGCTCTTGTCCCAATGCTCACCAAAGGGGGTGCACCCCATGCCGACGATCGCTACCTGGTCTTTGATTCCGTTGGATGCCATGTGACGGTTCCCCTCTGTTGGCACTGCTGTGTGGCCAAATTTGCTGTCTGACTAGCTGAACGTTTGCTTCTACTTCTGCATTTCTAGGCTTGACAAGAATCCGCTGACCAGTACCCCGACCGGTTCAGCTCCGCGCCGGCCGAGCCTTCCAGAAGTAATTATGCACCCCTTGGGCGGTGAAAAGCCGCCTGAAGGTCATCTGGACTCGGTCACCGATGGCTACCGAGTCGGGATCGACGTCGGTCATCTCACCGGCGAAGCGGCCGCCTCCATCGAAGTCGATGACCGCAGCCACCACCGGAGGCGACAACGAAAACGCCAGCCGGTCGATCGTGTAGGTGGCAATAGTGGCGGGCACATCGCTCAGCGGCACGTCGATCATCTGGTCGACGCTCTCGCATTTCACACACACCCGCGACGGCGGGAGATGCCGGGCCTGACAGGCCGTGCACTCCGAACCGACGAAGCCGTACTTCCAAGTGCTGGCGCGCTCCGAAGGGGGCGCGGCCGGCCGGTCCGGGTCGGGTCGCCGCGGGGGCTCGCGTACGAGCATCTCGCGCCAGGTGAGAAACATGGCGTACTCGAGCGAGTCATTACCCGCATCGATCTGGGATTGCACGGTTGTGGCCGGGGAATAGGCGGCGATGGCGTCGGTGGTTCGGTAGAACCCGGCGGTGGCTCCGTCGGCCAGGTCCACGGTCATGATCACCTCACCCGGGCCCGCCCCGTCGAGGGCGTGGGCCAGCACCGTGCCGGGATGGGCCGCCCCGGTATTGCCGATGGTGCCGGTGAGATCGTCGGCGAACTTGTCGGGGGCCACACCGATGAATTTCGCGGCCCCGCGCACCGCACGGGCTTGCATCCCGGTCAACACCACCTTGTCGACGTCCTCGGGCGTCAACCCGGCGCCCTCATACGCTCGGGCGACCGCGTCCTCTACCAGAGGAAGGTACGCCGCCTCTCCGAATCGTTCCTCCCACACGCGCGAGGAGTTGTCTCCTGGGCTCCGCCAGCGATCGAGAAACTCCGCGGTGGCCGAGGCCCCGCCGATGAACTCGGCCAGCACCGGGCCATCAGCGTCATCACCGATGAGGAAAGCCGCCGCACCGTCGCCGCCCGCCGACTCGTCGGTGCTGGCCGGCAGGCCGGTCCTCACGTCGGAGCTGACGACCATCGTCGAGCGAGTACCGAACAGCGCAGCGCCGAGCGCCCCCGAGGCCGAACGGGCCGAGCCCATCATGTCGATCGCGGGGGTAGCGGTGGACAGGCCGAGTGCCGCGTGAACGGTGTTGGCGTTGGTCTTGTCGAGATACGCGGGGTTGGCCGAGGCCAGGTAAAGCGAACCCGGCGCGATGCCCGGCGCACCCGCCAGCGCGATGCGAGCGGCCTCCACCCCCATCGATGTCGTGTCCTCGTCGTAGCTGGCTACCGAGCGGGTGCCTCGACCGCCTCCGCTCCCGAGGGTCTGGGTGATCTTGTCCCGTTGGAGACGGTTGTACGGCACATAAGCCCCGTAGGCGATAATCCCTCGCACGACACTCCCCCTGAATACTCTCTCGGCGTTATCGGTTTTTCGAGCCTAGCCGTCGGCTCTCCCCGGCCTCGAACCCACGAAGAGCGAGCATCCGAGGCCCGAGCGATCACGGCGACCAGCTGGTTGTGGAGCGCCGGCTATTTGTAGAAGGGGCTCGAGCCGGCCGAGTGGTCGGTGGCGTCGATGACCTCGTTGATCTCGGGGATGGCCTCGGCCATCGTGGCGGCAATGCCGTCGACCAGCGTGGCCTGGCTCATCGAACAGCCCTGACACCCGCCGCCCATCGTCACATAGACGTTGCGGGTCTCTTCGTCGACGCCGACCAGGGTGGCGAACCCGCCATGGGCGGCCAGTCCGGGATTGATCGCCGCTTCGAGCAGAGTCGTCACCTTCTCCGCGATCGAGCCCTCCAGCTCCAGATCGAGCCCGGCGAGGGGGTCAACCTTGTTGGGATTGCGCAGAACGAGACCCCCCTGACCCGCGTTGGCGGGCAGGTCCAGCGTCGATCCCGACAGCTGGTCGATGCTCCCCTCGGGAATCATCACCGCCAGGTCACCAATGGAGTAGTGGACATGGTCATCGACCATGTCCGCCACGGTCTCGAAAGCCAGGTCGTAGGTGTAATCGGTCCCGTAGCTCCCGGTGATCTCCACCCTGAGCCCGAGCGACCCCGGCTCCTCCTCACCGGCGCGGATCTCCAACACCTTCTCCAGTGCCGCATCCGTTACGGACAGGATCAGATCCGTCGTGGTGGTCTCAGTGGCCGTGTCGATCGCCATCGTCGCATGGTATCGCCCACACGCTGGAGGGAAGAAAGTGGCCGCTCAGCGCCACTCCTGGCCACCACCGTGAACGTTGAGCTTCTCGCCGGTGAGATAGGACCCTCGGCCCGAGACAAAAAACCTCACCACGTCGGCCACGTCCTCGGGACGACAGACCCTGCCGTAGGGCATCTTCGCGTCGAGGTCGTGAATGTCCTCGGCACCGACCACCGCTTTGGCCAGCCGCTGACCCATGTCGGTGTCCACCAGGCCCGGGGCCACGACGTTCACATGAGTGCCGTGGGGTCGTTCCTCCTTGGCCAGGGTGTAGGCCAGCGCTTCGAGCGCGGCCTTGGCCATGGCATAGGGGGCACCGTTGGCGGCGTAGGACAAGGTGGTCACCGACGAGATCATCACGATGTCGCCCCGGTCAAGATCTCGCATCTGGGGCACGACGAGTTGGCTGAGATGATGGGCACCGAAGGCGTGGGTACGAACCACTCGCTCCATCTCCGCGGCTTCGGTGTCGGCCACCGATTGACCTCGGCTGGCGATCCCCCCGTTGTTCACGAGAATGTCGATCTTGCCGAACGCCTCGAGCGCCTCGGCGACCATGCGCTGGTCGTCCTCGTAGGAATCGATCGAGGCCTGCACCGCGATCGCCCTGCGGCCAAGTGCCTCGATCTGTTGCACGGCTTCGGTCGCGGCGGCCTCGTCCCGGCGATAGTTGATGACGATGTCGGCCCCGTCCTCGGCCAGGCCTTGCGCGATCGCTCTGCCGATACCCCTGCTGCTTCCGCTGATCAGCGCTACCTTGTCTGCGAGTTCCATCGGCTCCCTTTCCAGAACATTGTTCGACACCTCGGATTGGCGCAGTTCCACGTCCTTTGATGCCTATGGACGCAAACTGGTGATGCCATTGGCCACCTGCCGCGCCCGGCAGTCGCCGCATCGGTGCCTCGACGTGGCATCCTGACGGGGAGGACGATCAAGCGCAAGCGGACCCGGCGGAGTCGATCCCTTTATGTCAAGTGCGGAAGTAGCCACCATCGAGAACCCTGTGCACGAGCGCGTCGAAAAACTGCTCTGCGAGATCCTCGAGAGCAAGCAGCTCGTCTTCGACGGCGACGGAGACGTGCCGATCCGCTGGGGCAGCGCCCTGTTCTATGTGCGGGTGCTCGACGGAACGCCCCCCTTGGTACGGGTGTTCTCGCCCATGTTGCGCGACGTCAAGTCGTCGCGGAAGCTGCTCGTGGCGATCAACGAGATCAATGCCCAGATCGTGTCCGGTCGGGTGTTCGTGCTCGGCACCGACGTCATGGTCGCGACCGAGATCGTGGCCTCCCACCTGGACCGGCCCGAGCTCGAACACGCCGTCAACGCCATCGGTACCATCGCCGACACCTTCGACGACGATCTCCAGCTCGTCTTCGGCGGCCACCGGGGTCTGGACTGAGTGCTTCAGTTCGAAAGGAACCTTTTCGAACTGAACTTCTCAGCGTGAGACCAGGCCGCCGTCGATGGTGACCACCGTGCCGGTGATGTAGCCGGCCCGGGGCGAGGCCAGAAACCCGACGATGTCAGCCACCTCTGCGGGTTGACAGATCCGACCGAAGGGCATTCCTGTAAGGCGCTCACGCCAGGTATCGGGATCCTCGCCCGCCATCTCGGCCCGCCGACGCGATTGGGTTTCGTACCGCTCGGTTTCCACCGGCCCCGGGTTCACCGCGACCACCCGGATGCCGTCGTCCGGGCTCCGCCCACCCATGGCGCGGGTGAACGCCATGAGACTGGCATTGCCCCCGGCCCCGGCGATGTACGCGGCCGTCGGCCTCTCACCGCCGGTGCCGATCATGTTCACGATGACCCCCTCACCACGGCCTCGCATGGCCGGGTAGACCGCCCGGATCAGATTGATGTAGCCGAACACCTTGAGATCCCAGGCGGTTCGCCACGCGTCCTCATCAACATGGTCGAGATCGCCCGCCGGGATGGCGCCGGCATTGTTGACGAGGATGTCTATGGGGTCCACCGCGGCAGCGAGAGCCTCCGGTGCGCCCCGTTCGGAAAGATCGAGGGGGTGGGTGGTGACCGAGACCCCCCGCGCGGACCGAATTGCCTCGGCCGTGTCCTCGAGATCGGATGCGGTTCGGGCTGTGAGGTGAAGATGGCAGCCCTCCTCGGCCAGGAGTTCGGCCACCGCTCGGCCGATACCCTTCGAGCTACCGGTCACCAACGCCGTCTTGTCTCGCAGATGCAGATCCATGCTTCAGCATCGCCGGTCTCGAAGGTTCACTTCAAAGAGCGGGACACTAGTGTCACGGCGATGTTGCGGCTCATGACCTGGAATCTGTGGTGGCGCTTCGGGCCCTGGGAACAGCGCCAGGCGGGCATCGCGCAGCTCATAGAACAGGTCGCTCCCGACATCCTTGGCCTCCAGGAGGTCTGGGTCGAACAGGACGGGGCAAACCAGGCGGAGATCCTGGCCGAGCGCCTCGGGGGCTATCACGTGGCTCACGGCGAGCTGCGCTACCGAGACGGTCTGGCGTTCACGAACGCCATCCTCAGCCGCTGGCCCTTCGAGCGGGTCGAGGAAATTCCCCTGCCGCGGGCCGACGGCACCGACTCGTTCCGGCGGGCCATCGCCACATCGATACGGGCGCCGTTCGGGACCGTTCCCATGTTCACCACCCATCTGACCTACCAACCCGACCACAGCGCCGAACGCGTGGCTCAAGTAGCCACCCTGGCCCAGAGCATCGACCGGCTCTGCCCCGACCCCGAGGGCCAATTCCCCGCCCTCTTGACCGGCGATTTCAACGCGGTGCCGGATTCCGACGAGATCCGCACCCTCACCGGCCGGTCCGCGGTGCATGTTCCCAACTTGTTGTTCAACGACGTGTGGGACATCTCCGGTGACGGCTCGCCGGGCCACACCTGGTGCAGCTCAAACCCCCATCTGGTTGACTCGTTCTGGCCCCGGCGTCGCCTGGACTACCTGTTCGTACGGTGGCCCCGCACCAAACCGATCGGCAATCCGGTCGCCGCACATCTCGCCGGACACGAGCCCATCGGTGGGGTATTCCCGAGCGATCACTACGCCGTCTGGGCCGACCTTCGCACCCCATGACCAGCGGCGTCGCCCGAGACACTAGGTCACGGCTGGCCGGCTCCGGGAATGTCGACCCGGATGGTCTCGACGCGGCCCGCTCTCGTCGCGGCCGCTTTCTCGCCGCTCGTCGGTGCCGTGATCAGATAGAGCGTGCGGCGATCTTCGCCGCCGAGCATGCACGCGAAACAGTTGAGCTCGAGATCGATACGATCCGTGATCTCGCCGCCTTCCAGCACCCGGAAGCAGCTGGCATGGCGAGGGTCAGCCACCCAGATTCCCCCGGCTTCATCGAGACATATGCCATCGGGAACGCCGCCGCTCAGATCGGCCCAGACCCTTCGATCGACCAGGTTCCCGTCGTCGGCGATCGTGAAGGCGGACAATCGTCCCGCCATCGACTCGCCGATCACCAAGGTCGAGCCGTCGGGCGTGATGACGGTGCCGTTGGCGAAGTGCATGTCATCAGGACCGGCTCGCACCTCTCCGTCGGGTGACACGATGGCCAGGGTCGCGGGTTGGCGATCGACGCCGAAGTTGCCCACATAGGCGGTGCCATCGGCGGCGACGACCATGTCGTTGCACCAGCCCCCGGCGATGGTGCCGAGGTCCGCGTGCTCCGAGACCTCACCGTCGTCGGCCAGCCGACGAACCTTCTTGTCGGTCATCGACACGAACAGCAGCTCACCGTTTGGCAGCCATCCGAGGCCCGAGGGCTGGGTGGGTACCTCGAGGATCTGCTCCGCGCGTCCATCACCATCGAGGGTGAAGATGCCGTGCCGGTAGAAATCGGAGAACCACAGCCGATCACCCCGCCAGCGCGGGGCCTCGCCAAACGACAATCCTTCGAGCACGATGCGGGTGGCCATGGGCCACGACGCTACCGCCCGAGCGTCGTGCTCGGTTTCAGCGGTCCTCGAGCTCGGATGCCAGCTCCAGCCACTGCTCCTCGGCCTCGGCCAGCGCCGACTCCGCGACGGCCAGCTCTCGACCGATCCGAGCGATCTCGGCATGATCGGTACCTGCGGTCTCGAGGGCTGCGACAAAGCCATTGCGCTGCTTTTCCATCTTGCGCATCACCTTGTCGGCCTCCTTCATCAGATGGTGCAGGGTGCTCGAGCTCCGCGCTCGATCGTCCTGATCCGCGCTGGGCCGCTTCGACCGGTCCGAGGTCCCGTTGGCACCGTCCTTGGCGCGCTTCTTGGCCCCCGCCTTCCCCCTGGACCGGTTGGCCCGCCGTTCCTCTTCCCATGACGCGTACCCCCCTGGGCGTCGACCGGCGAAACCCTCGCCGTCCAGGATGATGACGTCGGCGACGGTGCGCTCCAGGAAGGCCCGATCGTGGCTGACGACCATCAATGCGCCGGGCCACTCCTCGAGGAAATCCTCGAGGACCCGCAGGGTGTCGACGTCGAGGTCATTGGTCGGCTCGTCGAGCAGCAGGACGTTCGGCTTCGCGGCGAGCGTCGTGACGAGCTGGAGCCGGCGCCGCTCCCCACCCGATAGGAGCGAGACGGGGCCGTGCTGGACATCTCCGTCGAACCAGAACCGCTCGGCCAGGCGGGAATGGGTCCAGTCTGGCGACTCGTGAGGCCCCGCGATCGTCTGGAGCACGGTCCGTGATTCGTCAAGCTCTCGCCCGAGCTGGTCGTGGTAGCCGAGCCGGACCGTCGGGCCCCGGTCGACCGAACCGGACCGAGGCTCGATCCGCCCTGAGATCACGTCGAGAAGGGTCGACTTGCCCGTGCCGTTCACCCCGACGACGCCGAGACGCTCGCGGGGGTCCAGCGACAGGGTGACGTCAGAGAACAGCTCGGGGGCATCTCCCCACCCGTGGCCCACCCCTTCCAGCTCGACCACCTTGTCGCCGAGCCGCGGGGTACCGAAGTGGAGATCCAGCTCTCCGGACCGGGCAGCCTCCTGCGCCTTGGTGCCGATTATCGCCTTGGCGGCGGTGATATGGGCCTTGGGTTTGCGGGTTCGTGCCGGGGCCCCGCGCCTCAACCACTCCAGCTCGCGTCGAGCCAGATTCCGTCGGACCTTCTCGTTTTCGACGGAGCGCAACTCGCGCTCCTCCCGCCCGGCGAGGTACGAGGCGTAGCCGCCGTCGTGCACATATCCAGTGCCGCGGTCGAGCTCGAGAATGCGGGTGGTCACCGAGTCCAGAAGATGGCGATCATGGGTGACCAGCAACAGCCCCCCGGTGTGAGCGGCCAGGCGCTCCTCGAGCCACGCGATGCCGTCGATGTCGAGATGGTTGGTCGGCTCGTCGAGAATCAGCAGGTCGCCCGGTTTGACCAACGTTCGGGCCAACGCCACCCGCTTCGCCTGCCCCCCCGACAACTCTGCGGGGGAACGGTCGTGCAGTTCGGTTCCGATGCCCAGACGGTCGAGTACGGCTGCCGCCTCCCATCCCGCGCCCACCGCGTCGAGCACGGTCGGCCCATTCAGGTCGGGGCGCTGGTGGAGGGTCGACACCTCCAGGTCTCTGGCTCGACGGATGGTGCCGGCCTCGGGCTCGATCGCGCCGGCGAGCACGCCGAGCAATGTCGATTTTCCCGTCCCGTTGAGACCGACCACACCGATGCGGTCACCGCGCGACACGGTCAACGACAGCTTCTCGAACAGAGGTCTACCCGGGCGCGTCATGGTGACAGCATCGAGGTCGACGAGGATCATGATGGCAACCTATCGTCCCGCTGGCGCGCGAAGATCAGAGGCACCGGACCGGCATCGTTCGCTGGGCCGATAAGCCCATGGCATATACATGGGCTGGCACATGGGCTGGCACATGCGCTGGCACATGGCCTGGAAATCACTACTGTCTCGGTAGTGGCGTCCGTGGCTGGGGTTGAGCTGACCCCGACGAAGATCGTGAGCGCAGTGCACCCAGGTGTGCGGCGCACCGCAGCCCAACGCGTCGCCTACCAGAAGGCGTGGGCCCAGAACAATGAGCGAGCACGACAAGCGAATGGGCCTCTCTGGGTCGCGCTCGGCGACTCCACCGCGCTCAGCGTCGGGGCATCAAACTGGGAGCGGGGCTATTTCGCACTGACGAATCGGGCGCTGCGCGCCGCGACAGGTGCGCCATGGCGTGTCATCAACCTCGCCGAGTTCGGGGCCAAGATCTCGGACGTTCTCGACCAGCAACTCCCCCGCCTCGCCGGTGTCGGCCCCGTCGAGTTCCTGGCGGTGGCCGCCGGTTCGAACGATGTGTTGTGGACATTGCCCCGACGTCGAGCGCTCAGCGAGATCGACCGTCTCCTGGCCGCGCTACCGCCCGGCACGTATGTAGGAGAGATGTCCAGAGGGATATTCGGGCGGTGGAGCGCGGCGAACGACCGTCTACGGCTCCGAGCTCCGGTCCACGGCCACATCGCGGTTGACAGCTGGACCGATACGCCGCGTTCGATGATCGGAGCCGACGGTATTCACCCCAACGACGCGGGACATGACCACATCGCCCGCCAAACCGTGGCCGCCATGGGCCTCGATCCCGCGCTGATCCGTTGAGCCAACCGGGCACCCCAACACGCTCTGCGGCACGACTGGTCTTCTTGTCCACCGCACTCGGCACATTCATCGTGACCGCCAACATCTCGACGATGAACGTGGCGTTCCCCGATTTGGAGGGAACCTTCGTCTCGGCCTCACGCGGCTCGCTGACCTGGGTCCTCAACTCCTACACCATCGCGTTTGCCGCGCTGCTCATCCCCGCGGGCCGCCTGGCCGATCGGCTCGGCCGGCGTGGAGTGTTCAGGGCCGGTCTGGCCATGTTCGCCTTGTCCTCCGTGCTCGTCGGGGCGGCACCGACACTCCCGGTCGTGATCGCGGCTCGAATCGGTCAGGGGGTCGGCGGAGCCATGGTGGTGCCGTCCTCGCTCGGGCTTCTCCTGGCCGCTACGCCTGGTTCGGAGCGAACGACCACGATCGCCAAGTGGGGGTCGATCACCGCTCTTGGTGTCGCCACCGGTCCCTCGCTCGGTGCCTTCATCGTCGATGGTCTCGGCTGGCGTTGGGCCTTCTTGTTACTGCCTCCGTTCTGTCTGGTCTCCTATCTGTTGGGCCGAAACACCCTGCCCGATACCGCCACCAATCCCGACGCACCATTTCCGGATCTGATCGGGGCGACCTTCCTGGCGACGGCCATGGCGGGTGCAGCGTTCGCCATCGTCCAGGTCCGGCCGTGGGGCGCCACCTCCCCCGGGGTGCTCGTCGCCGCGACCGCGGCTGCGGTGGCGATCGGGGCGGTGCTGGTCCGCTCCCGCCACCACCCGGCGCCCGCCTTTCCTCTCGAGCTCTTCGGAATCCGATCCTTCCGAATGGCGAACTTGGCCACCGCACTGCAGTCCGGCACCCTGTCAGCCTCACTACTCATCAACGTGCTGTGGTTGACCGAGGGGTGGGGATATTCGATATTCCAGGCCGGACTTGCCACACTCCCGTCACCTCTGCTGGTTGCGCTGCTCGCCCCGATCATCGGGCGGGGCGGCGCGCGCTACGGGATACGTCTCTTCGCAGTTCCGGGTGCTTTTCTCTGGGGCTTTGGGCAATGGATGTACGCGGGCTTCGTGGGAGTCGAGTCAAATTGGTGGCTCCATTGGCTACCGGCATCGCTGGTCGTGGCGGTGGGAATCGCGGCCACCTTCCCGCTCATCGCCGCCGCCGCGGTGTCCGAGGTCGGCCAGACCGAGTTCGCCGTCGCCGGCGCCATCAACCAGGTCGGACGCCAGCTCGGCGCCACGATAGGCGTGGCCGCGCTCGTCACCCTCGTGGGCGAAACCGGTGAGCTGGGTTCCTTTCGCCAAGCGTGGATCGCCATCGGGGCGATGGGTCCTCTCTCCGCGATCGCCGTGTTCCTGATCGGGGCGGGACCCCGCTCTGCACAGACATCGGCCGCCGCCACCGACCAGTAGCCGGCCCTCTCCCAGAAGCGGTACAACGCGAGTGGGCGCGAGGCGGGGGCCCCTGGTAGGAAGAGCGCCCCGTGATCCCCGCCGCTGAACTCGAAGACGTCCCTTCTCGCGCCTGGGTGGCCCTCGGCGTCAGCGCCGCCGGGTACATGCTCGGGACGTGGAACTCCACCTCCACGAACCTGGCGTTCGATTCGATCGGCGAGACCTTCGCGGGCGTTCCGGCCACCACCATCGGCTGGGTTGCCACCGTGTTCTTCATCGGTCTCGGAGCGTTGCTGCCGCTGTCCGGCAGGCTCGCGGACCGTGAGGGTCGACTCAAGGTCTTCCGGGCCGGGCTGATCATCACCTTGATCTCAGCCCTACTTTCGGCGGCCGCCCCGAACGTCTGGTTCTTGATCGCGGCCCGCTTCCTTCAAGCGGCCGGCGGCGCGGCGATCATCCCTTCGTCGCTGGCCCTGGTTCTGCCCTTGTTCCCCAAGCACAAGCACGCGACCGCCGTGACGACCTGGGCGGCCACCGGACCCCTCGGTGCCGCGCTAGCGCCGGCGCTCTCGGCGGTGGTGCTCAGCGTCGCCGGTTGGCGCTCCCTGTTCTTCATCACCGCGCCGGCCGCGGCCGTCGTGCTGCTCGCCGGGCTACCCGTCCTGGCCGAGTCGAAGGCCGAGCACACGAGCGGCCCGCTCGACATCTTCGGCACCATCATCGGGACTGTCGCCGTCGCCGCAACGGTGCTGGCCGTCGGCCAAGGGGCCCATTTCGGCTGGGGCAGCCCGGTGATCGTCGGCGCCGCGGTCACCGCGCTCGTGTTGGTTCCTTTGTTCGTGTCGCGGTCGCTCCACCATCCCGAGCCGCTGGTGAACTTCGAATTGTTGAAGATTCGCTCGGTCTGGTCCGCCAACTTGGCCAACGCCTTTCTGACCATCGGCGGGCTCTCGAGCTGGCTCATCTATCCCCTGTTCCTGCAGAACATCTGGCATTGGGAGGTACAGCAGGTGGGGCTGGCCCTCACCTTGGGCCCCATCTTCGCCGGCGGCAGCTCCCTGGTCTCCGGGCGTCTCGCCGACCACTTCGGCGTGGCCCGGATGGTGCGCATCGCCTCGCTCATCCCTCCGATCGGGATGCTCTGGGCATTCTTCATGCTCACCGAGGACGTCAATTACTGGCTCCGGTTTGCCCCGTCGATGGTCTTGTTCGCCGCGGGATGGGGGTTCACCGCTCCCCCGCTGAACAGCGGTGCACTCAGCGGCGTCCCTCAAGACCACTGGGCCCAGATCAACGCCTCATTCAACACCTTGCGCAACATCGCAGGAGCACTCGGCATCGCAACGGCCCTCGCCATCTTGAGTGTGGGGCCCGAAACCGGACCGGAAGCGCTGATCTACTACGACCGCACCTGGTTGTTCTTCGCCGCCGGCACCTTCGGCTGCACCATCGTCGTGTGGCTGTTCTACCCCCGCGACCGCTAGCAGGGCGGTAGGTGCGCGCTGAACAGCGGGTGTTCCCCTACGGTTTCGGACATGGCTGATGACGGCATCCTCGGCGACCCGTTGGACATGGACCGCCCCGCTCGACGGCGACCCGATCACCCGCCTGTACCGGCCCGGCCGGGGCTGCTGATCGAGGATCGGGCCAGCGGCCTCGTCGGCGAGCTCGTGCGATTCGGGAACGAGTTGGCGACCCTGCGCGATGCCAACGGCCGGAATCGAGTGTTTCACGCCCGACCCGGAATGCTTCTCGTCGACGGGGTGCCGATCACCTTGGTCCATCCGAGCGGCCCGACGACCCCGAAGCGTCAGATCACCACGTCGGGATCGATCGCGCCGAGCGACCGGTCCCCCAAGGTGGCGCGCGCCGCTCGTATCTGGGTCGAGGGGCTCCACGACGCGGAGCTGATCGAGCTGGTGTGGGGGGACGATCTGCGGGCTGAGGGCATCGTGGTCGAACCCCTGGGAGGAATGGACGACCTGACCTCCGTGGTGCGTTCGTTCGGTCCTTCGCCGGGCCGACGGCTCGGCATCCTGCTCGACCATCTGGTCGAGGGGACCAAAGAATCGCGGGCCGCGGCCGCCATCGACCATCCGGACGTGCTCATCACCGGCCATCCGTATGTCGACATCTGGCAGGCGATCAAACCCAGCGTGCTCGGATTCGACCATTGGCCCAAGGTCCCGATGGGCCAGGACTGGAAGAGCGGGATCTGCGCCGCGCTCGGGGCCGGAGACCCGCCCGCCTTCTGGCGTCACATCCGCAACCGGGTCCGGACCTACGCCGACTTGGAACCGGGCCTCGTCGGGGCGGTCGAACAGCTGCTCGACTTCGTTATTCAGTTCGAAGGCGAACCATCGCCTTGAACCTGAAGCCGCGTGGAACCTGAACCGGGCGGTCAGGAGCGAGATACCCTGCCGCGGAGGGCCAGAAAGCTGAGGGTCTGACTGACGAGGGCCACCAGGGAGATCGCAAGCACCGCCCGGAGCAGGGCCCATCCGTCCCAACCTTCGAGCACCACACTGCGCAGCCCCTCGAGCACATAGGTCAGCGGGTTGTAGCGGGCCACCGATGCCAGCCAGGAGGTCATGGCGTCGAGCGGAACGAACACGGTGGTCAGAAAGGCAAACGGAAAAAACAACAAGAAGCT
>Ga0316190_10001636_pt1 | contig 16272 bp, 12 predicted proteins | sample Eddworburrow2_MG_FD_204929 | JGI IMG/M metagenome (GOLD analysis project Ga0316190, IMG submission 204929) | Coastal sediment microbial communities from Maine, United States - Eddy worm burrow 2 | ecosystem: Environmental > Aquatic > Marine > Coastal > Sediment | place: USA: Maine | collected... | reverse complement strand
GAACAAGCCCTCGAGGAGTTGATCGAGGAGGCCGAGGCCCTGGTCGCAGAGCGCACGTCGCTGGGAGAGTTTCCCCTGTCGGATGTGCGGTTCGAAGCCGTGCCCGAGGACGAGGAGCGCTGGGACCTGATCGTCCCGGATTGGCTTGCGCCCGATGGCGCTGAGGTGCCGTTCGGCTTCCGAAGCTTCGATGCCGCTTCGGATGTCCCGGTGCCCGACAATTCGACCCTCGACGCCCACGGGCGCGTGATCGCCTTCCCCTTTGAGGATCGGTTCATCGTGGTCGCGATCCCAGCGCCTGAAGAGCACGATCACGACTAGACCCTTTATTTCTGCGGGCAAGCCGCTTGCCCGCAGAAATAAATGATGTATACTCCGCGTCCCCGAGGGTCCGAGACCGGTCCCTCGTTCCCCTATGGAGGCATACGGTGGACCTCATCAGAGAAGTAACGCAGGATTATCTCAAGACCGACATCCCGGACTTTCGTCCCGGTGACAACCTCAAAGTTCATGTGCGACTCAAAGAAGGCGGAAAAGAGCGCATCCAGATCTTTGAGGGTTTGGTGATTGCACGCAAGCACGGTGGTGTGTCCGAGACCTTCACGGTCCGGAAGATCTCGTCGGGCATCGGCGTCGAGCGGACTTTCCCGCTCCATTCGCCCTCCGTCGCCAAGGTCGAGGTCACACGCCGCGGTCGGGTGCGTCGCGCCAAGCTCTATTACATCCGCGGACTCCGTGGAAAAGCAGCGCGCATTCGGGAGCGGTCGCAAGTCCGTTAGTCGGTTCCTCACAATCCCAAGATGGCATCCTCGAAGCGACGAACTCTCCCAACCGCGTTGGGGGAGCGTGATCGCGCAATTCTGAATCGATCTCGCGCGATCGTGGGAGTGGACGAGGTCGGTCGAGGCTCCCTCGCCGGGCCGGTGGTGGTCTGTGCCGCGAGATTCGACCGCATACCGGATTCTTCGCTGATCCAAGATTCCAAACGCCTGACCGCCAAGCGGCGCCAGGAGGCCGCGGTGTTGGTCCGCGAGACCTGCGTTTCGTGGGTCATCCTCGAAGTTTGGCAGGAACTCATCGATCGCATCAACATCCTCGAGGCAACGCGTCTCGCCATGCGAGCCGGTATCAAGGCCGTGGCCGAGCCCGGGATCGAGGTGGTGGTCGATCACGTCGAGCTCGGAGATCTCGGTCTCCCGATTCACTCGTTCAAGGGTGCCGACGGGACGTATTTTTCGGTTGCGGCGGCATCGATCCTCGCCAAGGTCCACCGCGACGGGATCATGGGGGAATTGGATGCGATCGACGACCGTTGGGACTGGTCACGGAACATGGGTTACGGGACCGTGAGCCACCGTCGCGCCATCGGCCGTTATGGTCGCAGCTACTTGCATCGTCGGAGTTTCCGGGTGTCGCCTGTGCTACCATAAAAGCCGCGGAACACAGGCTGTAGGGGATAGAAACAACGGATGGCCATCAAACGGGACAAAATCCTGAAAAATGCTGAGAAGCTCGTCCAAAAGGGCAAGCTCGAGCAGGCCATCCGTGAGTTCGAAAAACTCCTCCAGGCCAGCCCGGATGACACCAACACCATCAACCGCCTCGGCGATCTTTGTGGCCGGGTCGGTGAAATCGACAAGGCTGTCACTCTTTATGAGCAGGTGGCCGTGCGGTTTGCCGACCAGGGTTTTCTCCCCAAGGCCATCGCAATCTACAAGAAGATCAACCGACTCGCCCCGCAGCGGCTGGACATCTTCGAAAGACTCGGTGAGCTGTACATTGAGCAGGGGCTGACGGTCGAGGCCAAGAGTCAGTTTGGGATGTTGGCCGAGCACTACGCGAAGAACGAGGACATGGAGAGCGCCATCCGCGCTCACCAACGTCTGAGCGAGATCGATCCGAGCGATTCCACCACGAGGCTGAAATTCGCCGACATGCTGCTCGAGTCGGGCAACATGGAAGACGCCGTGGTGGCCTACGGCGCCCTGGGCGAGACCCTCATCCAGCGGGATCAGCTCGATGAGGCCGAACAATTGTTCCGACGATTACTCGAACATGAGCTGCCCAACGGCGACGTCATGGCGCCCATCTGCGACCGTCTGCTCGACGTCGGGAGGGTGGCTTCCGCGCAGGAGTTGCTCACCGCCGGCCTCGAGGTCTCCCCGGAGAGCATCCCCCTTCGCACTTTGCAGGTCCGCGCCCATATGTCTCAGGATGAGAGTGATGCGGCTGTGAAGCTCGCCAGGGAAATCCTCGAAGCCGATCCTGAAAATCCGGTTGTGCGCGGCCTGGTGGGTAACGTCCTGATCGCGGACGGCGATCAGGAAGAGGCTGCCGAAATGATGATCCCGGCCGCTGAAGCCCTGCTCGAGAAGGCCGATTATTCGAGGGCGCAGAAAATGTTGCGCGAGCTGGTCGAGATCGCGCCGAATGACGAACGCATCCTGCGGTTGGCGATTCGGGCTTTCCGACCCTCGGGCGATCAGGAGATTCTCACGCGACTCACGGCGTCGCTGGCCGGTGTGTGTTTCTCGACCGGCCAGGAAGACCAGGCGAAGCGGTTCTACCTCGAACTGGTCGCCACCGATCCGACAAACGAACTGTACCGGGAGCGATTGGCGCAACTCGACGGGGCGGCCCCCGGAGGGGTGCCCGGAGCGGAGGACGGGGTTCAGACCTCGGGTTTCGGCAAAGATCTTCCATCGGAGATCACCTTTGCCATCGATGACGACGAGGCGACGGACGAAGTGTTGGATGCAGATCCTGCGATCCAGGGCGCTTTGACCTACGATCCCGCAGAGCGCATCAATGAAGCGGCGGTCTTTGCCAAGTACGGCCTCAACGACAAAGCGGTCAATCACCTCGAAGATGTGGTGTCTCGCCTTCCCGATCACGCTGGAGCTCGGGAGGCGCTCGCCAAGATGTACCTCGAGGTGGGCCAACGCGACAAGGCGTCGCGCGTGATCGCGCCGGTGATCGAGAAGCATCGGGCCGCCGGAGACCAGGGCGCGGCTGAAGAACTCGAGAAAAGGTTCGGGGCGTTTTCGTCGGTGGTCGTGGAAGATGAGGAGGATGACGAGGTCATCATCGTTGAAATCGATGGTGACGAGATCGCCGATACGGCCATCGAGGACATCGCCTCGGATGTTCTCGATTTCGATGACGTCAGTGTTGAAGAGATGGTTGCGGGCGCCATGGGCGATCTCGACGTCTCGGGTGCTCGAACACGGGCGGAGGATCTTGTTTCGGCAACCGACGCCCTGCTCGCGGATGTGCTCGAGACTCAGCCCGACAAGCGCGAGTTTCGCGCCGACGAGGCTGTGGTGGTCGAGGAAGAGCTCGTCGAGAAAGAGTTCGTAGAGGAAGAGCCGGTCGAGGAAGAGTTCGTCGAGGAAGAGCTCGTCGAGATCAGCGCTGGAGCCGACGGTCCCTCAGTCAACGAGTTGGCGCAGCTCGATCTCTTTATCGAGCAGGAACTCCTCGAGGATGCGGTGGTGATCCTCGTGAGGCTCGAAGGCGAATTTCCCGACGATCCGGACCTTGCCAAACGGAGGCAAGAGCTGGAAGGGCTGGGGGCCATGGACCAACCGGCCACCAGCGACGAGGTGGTGGAAGACCTGGAGGTGGTCGAGATCGCCGAGCCTTTCGAAGAAGACGAACCCAAAGAGGTTGGGCGGCCCGCCGAGGTCAGTCGACCTCCTGCAGCATCGGTTGCCGCGGTCGAGCCGGTGCAGTCGCCGGACGATCTCTTCGATGACGAGGGTCCCGAGGACTACATCGATCTCGCCAAAGAGCTCGAGGAAGAGCTCGCCGAAGAAGAGGCGATGGTGGAAGAGGCGACCGGGCGCGGCAAGGGCGAAGCCCTGCTGGACGAAGTCTTCAAGGAGTTCCAGAAGGGCGTCGCCGAACAGCTCTCCGACGAGGACTCCGACACCCATTTCAATCTCGGGATCGCCTACAAAGAGATGGGTCTCCTCAAGGAGGCCATCAGCGAGTTCCAAATCGCCTCCCACGATCCGGCCTTCTTTGTAGAGGCCTGTTCGATGATCGGTGTCTGCGCCAACGAGCTGAACAGGCACGATGAAGCCGCAGAGTGGTACCAGAAGGCGTTGGTCGCCCCCGATCTTTCCACTGACGCCCGCACAGCGTTGCGCTACGAGCTTGCCTCGGCGTTCGAGAAGGCCGGCAAGATCGAGGAGGCGGTGGATCTCTTTGAAGAGATTCGATCCGTTGACCCGGCCTACCGCGACGTCAGCGGCCATCTCGCCGCTCTCATCCAGCAGCGTCAGGTGAACTGAATCCTGCCTTCTGGGACGCCCCCGGCATCCTAGCGTCGCATGAGCAGCGCGGTCATTCGTGGGTTAATTAAGGGTCTGCGACCACGCTGTTCGGGCGAGCGGCGGCCTCCATCTGAGCCGGAAGAACCAGGATGAGACGCCAGGTCATGGCTCGGACATCGTCGAAGAGGTTGATGGCGACTTCGGCCACGGGTACGGCCACGGGTGCGGACCCCGTACAATCCTCACGTGCCTGAACGCGCATCCCGCTCATCCGAATCCCGCTGGTCGCTCCACATTGCAACGATCCATGGGATTCCCATCAGCATCCACGTCAGTTTTTTGTTGCTGATGCTCTTTCTCGGTCTGCGTACCCTTTCGTCTTCCGGTCTCCGGGTGGCGCTCATCGAGCAGGGCCTCGTCCTCGCGGTCTTCGTGTGCGTGGCTCTGCACGAGCTCGGGCACGCCGCAGCCGCTCTCCGTCAGGGAGTGCCCATGAGCGGAATCACCCTCTACCCGTTCGGGGGGGTTGCGCGGATGGCTCGTCGTCCGCCGCAGGGGATGGTCGAGGTCGTGATCGCTTCGGCGGGACCGGCGGTCAATCTTGCCATCGCCGGCGCGCTCTTTGTCCTGAGTGCCGGTGAGGTGGTCACACCCGGCAGCGCATTCGGTTTGCGGCTGCTTTGGGTGCTGTTCTGGGCCAACCTCATTCTTGCCGGTTTCAACCTCCTGCCGGCCTTTCCCCTCGACGGGGGCAGGATTCTCCGGGGGTTGCTGACCATGCGGATGGGCTGGGCTCGCGCCACTGTGTGGGCGGCGTCGATCGGTCAGGTTGCGGCTGTGCTCCTCATCCTGGTCGGCCTCATGCATGACTTCTGGCTTGTCCTGGCCGGACTCCTCGTGCTCCCCGCAGCGAACGCCGAGCTCCGGTACGCCCTTGCCGTGCGCCAGTTCGCAAACCGTCGGGTCGGGGAAGTGGCCCGGATCGAGCTCGTGAGGCTTGATCAGGCGGCCACCATCTCAGAGGCGGCCGAGCTCTCGGTGGCGACACCGGTGGCGGATTTTCTGATCATGGACGGCCACCGGCCGGTGGCCTACCTTTCGGCGCCCCGGCTGTGGGCGAGGGTGCGCTCGGATGAACCGGGGACCCAGCCGGTCACCGCCGTCGCAGAGCCTTTGGCCAACCCGATCCCCGGCGAAACCCCCGTCGAAGACGCCATCTCGTATTTCCACCGGGGAGGCCCCGAGACCGCCCCGGTCATCGACGATCAGGGCAACACCATCGGCATCGTGGCCGTAGGAGATCTCATCCGGGCCGCCCAACTCGCCCGCCACGCCACATCGCGCAGATAAGCCGCGAGGGCGCGAAGGACGCCAGGCATCGCAAGCGTCGTAATGTGGCAAACACCAAGACTCGAAGACACCAAGCTGTCACCTGAACCTGTGGCACCTGCATCTGAAACACAAAGATCACAAAGGGCCACGAAGGTTTCACAAAGCACCGCAATATTGACCCGGGCTCCCTCCGGTCTTCAAGGTTTGGTCGATCCTGCGATGGGTCAAGAGAAACTTGGTGGATCCTTTGTGGTTCTTGGTGATCTTCGTGTTTCAAATGGCGTGTTTCGATGATCCCTATGACAGTTGATCCAAAGGTTGGTTGTTCCGGGTCGATTCTCTTTGATGTTGCGATGCTTGGCGTCCATTGCGTCTTGGTGGTTCGATCCCCCGTGCCTACCGGTGCCGGGTGACGCCGATCTTGGGGCAGAGATCATCCAACGGGCAGTCGGTGCACTTGGGTGAGGTCGGGTGGCATCGGTTCTGGCCGAAGGTGACGAGCAGATCGTTGATGTCGATCCAGAGATCCTTCGGCAGGACAGATTGGAGCGCCTTCTCCGTCGCGTCGGGGTTTTTGGTCGCCACCAATCCGAGGCGGTTGGAAATGCGGTGGACATGGGTGTCGACGCAGATGGCCGGGATGCCGAAACCCAACCCGAGAACAAGATTGGCGGTCTTGCGGCCGACCCCGGGAAGCTCGAGCAACGCCGCCTCGTCTTCCGGGACCTCGCCGCCGTGTTCATCGACGAGGAGGACCCCGATCCGTCGTAGCTGACCGGCCTTCGTGTTGTAGAAACCGGCGGGGTAGATGGCGCTCGCGATCGCTTCCAAGTCGAGGGTGGCGAGCTCGGCCGGGGTGTTCGCCAGCCTAAAAAGGCGTCGACTGGCGTCGTGGGTCACCTCGTCCTTGGTTCTGAGGGAGATCACGCACGACACCAACAGGTGAAAAGGCGACCGGGTCGAGCTCTGAACCTCGGTCAGAGTCGTCACCCTGCAGGTTGTTCGAAAAGCACTCAGCCGTTCTCGGAGATCCCTGATTTGATCAATCCGCCACGGTGATCTCTCGGTGTCGGGTCGTTGGATCGTCATCCGTCGATGATGAGTGGAGGATGCAACTGCGTCAAGCCTCCGACAGCGACTGAAATCGCGATGCGTTCGCATTGACCGGGTTGCGCCAGGCTGTTAGGGTAAGCCCGCGCATCCCAACGGGGTCACCCGGTGTGGAGGTGCGGGATCGAACCCTGTTTGGAGGATGCATGGCGCCCAACGGCAAATACGTATTTACTTCGGAGTCGGTGACCGAAGGTCACCCGGACAAGATCGCCGATCAGATCTCCGATGCGATTCTCGACGCGGTTCTCGCCGGGGACCCGACCGGTCGAGTCGCCTGTGAAACCATGGTCACCACCGGACTCGCTTTCATCGCGGGTGAGATTACGACCGCTGTCTATGTTGAATTTCCGACTCTCGTTCGCGAAACGATCCGCGAGATCGGCTACACCCGTGCGAAGTTCGGTTTCGACTGCGAGACCTGCGCCGTCATTTCGTCCATCGACCCCCAGGCCGGCGACATCGCCCAGGGTGTTGATACCGGTGGCGCAGGCGACCAGGGGCTGATGTTCGGCTACGCCACCGACGAGACCGAGGCGCTCATGCCCATGCCCATTCTGCTCGCCCACCAGCTCACCCAGAAACTGAGCACGACTCGACGGTCGGGCGAGCTTGACTGGCTTCGTCCGGACGGTAAGAGCCAGGTATCGGTGGAGTACGAAGGGACCACGCCCAAGCGAATCGATGCCGTGGTGGTGTCCTCACAGCACTCCGAGAGTATCGCGACAGACGATCTACGGGCGCAGATCGTCGAGCGCGTCATTCGACCGACGTTGCCGGCGGAGATGTTCGATGATCGAACCAAGATCTTCATCAACCCCACCGGGCGGTTCGTCACCGGCGGTCCGCAGGCCGATTGCGGTCTGACCGGGCGGAAGATCATTGTCGACACCTACGGCGGCGTCGGCTCGCACGGTGGTGGCGCCTTCTCGGGCAAGGACCCGTCCAAGGTCGACCGGTCGGCCTCCTACATGGCCCGTCACGTGGCCAAGAACATCGTCGCCGCCGGCCTCGCCGGCCGAGTCGAGGTTCAGGTGGCCTACGCCATCGGCGTTGTGGACCCGGTGTCGGTCATGGTCGACACCTTCGGCACGGAGAAGGTACCCGTTGATCGCATCGCCGCGGCGGTGCGCGAGGTCTTTGACCTGACTCCGCGAGGCATCATCAAGTACCTCGATCTGCTGCGGCCGATCTACAAAAAGACGGCGGCGTTCGGGCACTTCGGCCGCAACGACCCCGACTTCACGTGGGAAGCCACCAACAGGATGGACGATCTGCGGACGGCGTGCGGCGTTTAGCATGATTGCGGGTCGTCGGCCGGCCCTGGCACACCGCCTGCATGAAATGGTCGCCGGATCGCCGGAATCGCTTGATTCCGGCCTCATCGGTTGTCCATAGGGAGGCGTGAACGTCAGGATGGCGCGATTCGGGAACATCTTCGGCACGAGAGGATCGCTGCAGCGGCACTACGCCTCCGCCACCGCGGTGTTTCTGCTGCTGGTTCTCGGGATCATCTTTCTCTTCGGCCACCTGATCTCGCGATCGTTGTCCCGCCGCTACCTCGAGGATCTGCTCGTCGGTGGTCGCGAAGATGCGCGGCGGATCGCCGACCAGCTCGAGGGCAGCGACATCCAGGACCTCCAGGTTCTGGAGCGACGGCGCGAGCGTCTCTTCCGCAGTCTCGAAGGCATACCACGGAGGCGGGTCTACGAGTCCATCGTCGTGACCGATATCGAAGGTCGGATCGTCTATCAGTCGGAGTTCAAGTCCATGGAGGATCTTCCCGGCGTTCTCCAGGACGATCTCGAGATGGGTGGAGGGCCTCCCGACGAGGAGATGACGGAGACCGAGTCACCCTACCGCATCATGGTGCCCCTGGGAGATGATGTCGGTGAAGTCGTTCTCAACGTGAGCCGCGCCCGGGTCAACGAGCGGATGGGGCGTTTGCAGCGCGAGCTTCTGACTCAGACCGTGGCGGTGGCGGTGCTCACCCTGACCACCCTGATCGTCGCGTTCGTTCTGGTGTGGCTTCTGGTCCAGAGGACTCGAAGGCTCGAGGCCAAACAACACGACGCCGAGGAGCTTGCGGCTCTCGGGACCCTCGCGGCAAACCTCGCGCATGAGATCAGGAATCCCCTCAACTCCATCAATCTCAACCTCGAGCTGCTCGACGAGGACCTCACCTCCCAGGAGACCGATGCCCGTGCCTCCCTGGCCACCACACGACGCGAGGTCGGTCGTTTGTCCAAGCTCGTGACTGACTTTCTCACCTACGCCAGGCCTTCCGAACCGAAGATGGAGGCGGTAAGTGTCCCGGCCCTGTTGAACGATGTGTGCGTTTTTCTGCATGCCGAGGCAACGTCCATGGGCGTGCACCTGCGGCTTGCAAGCGAGATCCCGGATGTTGTGGTGGTGGCCGACGAGAGCCGGTTCAGACAGGTGATCCTGAACCTCGTGCTCAATGCCGTCCAGTCGGTCTCGGATCTCAAGGCGGATCGTCGGGTGGTCGAGCTTTCGGCAAGCTCGGTGGGCGCCGAAATCGCTCTCGCAGTCACCGACCGAGGCGACGGAATCGCTGAAGACGACCTCGGCCGGGTTCGTGAAGCCTTTTTCACCAAGCGGCGCGGTGGTTCCGGGCTCGGTCTGGCCATCGCCGAGCGCTTCGCCGAGGCCCACGGCGGTCGCGTCGAGCTCGAAAATCTCAATCCCAGTGGATTTGCAGCCCGGATCGTCTTGCCCGTGGACGACGATGCTGGCAAGATGAGCGGGTGACCGGCCGCACCGACGGCCGGCAAGGAGGAATCTGATGAATCGACGTATCGTGATGGGAGCGGCGTTGCTGGCCCTGTTGGCAGCCGGCCCGGTCATTGCTGGTTTTGGAGCCGCCGATCTGATCTACATCCCGGTGGCGTCGCACAGCCCGGGCGCGGTCGGGTCGCAATGGAGGACCGATCTCTACATCACCAACGTTGAAGACGTCAACATCGATGTGGCGATCGCCTATCTTCCCTCCGGTCTCGTCAACAATTCGTTTGTCTTCGCGAGCCGGGACACCTGGCTCGGCGGGCGCGAAGATGACGAGTTCGGCCTGATCAATGAGGCTCTGGCCGATATCCCGCCAAAAGGAACCGTCGTCCTGAGGGACATCGTAGGTGAGTACTGGGTCAACATTCTCGGTGCCAACGGCATCGGAGCTCTGGTCATCGCCGCGTACGAGGCCGACACCCTCGAGCCCGACGGTACGCGGGTTTTCAAAAACGCCATCGCGAACGCGAGAATCTACAACGACACCACGATCTGGATCGAAGATCCGGACAACGCGGGTGACTTCATCGAGGCTCCGGGCGAGTACGGTCAGACCATGCCGGGTGTGCCCTGGTACAACTTCGCCGATGGCGGCGCGGTGGGTGACACCTTCGACTTCAGTTTCGAGGATCTCACCGGTGGTGAGGAAGGACCCGGCCGGCGGTACAACGTCGGGTTGGTCAACTCATCGGACGCCCTGACTTCACTGACCGTGCGGATTCAACCATTCCAACCCAACGGCGATCCCTACCTCGACGAAAATGACGAGGAGATCAGGACCTTCATCAACATGCCTCCAGCATCGCAGATTCAGCTCTTTCGACCGTACCCCAACGATTGGGGGATCGAAGACGTCGAGGGCTCGTTGGTCGAGGTCGCCATCGAGGCGTGGACCTCGCAGGCCGCGGATCCGATCCCGATGATGTCCAGCTACGGTTCCATCGTCCACAATACCACCAACGATCCGTCGACCGTGTTGCCCTCCTTTTCCTACCCCTACAACATCGATTGCATGTGGGACGGCGGAGGCGGGGAGGGGCTCACAAAGAGCGTGTCGGGAAGTCGACGCCCAGTCGAGATTCCATCCATTCAATAGGATTCACGACAGAGATTGACAGGCAGTGGGCCTGTGGTAGCATGCGAATCATCGCGGGGAGCACCCGACGGAAGGAGATCGAATATGGCCGATCCTGATGACAAACTCCCGGACCAGGCAGCCGGTAAGTACTACGTCGATTCGAGTTGCATCGACTGCGACGTGTGCCGTACGACCGCCCCGAACAACTTCGAAGCCAATGAGGACGAGGGCTATTCATTCGTGAAGAAGCAACCGGAGGGCGAAGAGGAAGAGGCTCAGTGCGAAGAGGCTCTCGAGTCGTGCCCGGTTGAGTCCATCGGAGACGACGGTTAACAGCCGATAGACTGAAAACAAAACCGGCCGGCGCTCAGCGCCGGCCGGTTTTGTTTTTGTCGCCAGAGGCGAGATACGAGATAAGCCCGAGAGGTTGGTGCGGGTTGGTGGCCAGCTACGGTCTCGCAGTGTCCAGCATCCAGCATCTGTTCGATAGGACAGTGCTATCATCCGCCGGCGAAGGAGCACTCATGCGCGTATTGTCCGGCGTCCAACCCTCGGGAGCCCTCCACATCGGAAACCACTTCGGTGCCATTCGGCAGTTCGTTGGTTTGCAGGATGAGCACGAGTGCTATTACTTCCTCGCCGATCTGCATGCGCTGACGACGGTGCAGGAAGCCGATCGGATGCGGGCGCTGGTGCTCGAGCTCGCCGCCGGCTATCTCGCCCTCGGCCTCGACCCGACCCGCAGCGTCATCTATCGGCAGTCGGATCTGCCCGAGGTGACCGAGTTGAACTGGTACCTCTCCACCGTCACGTCCATGGGTCTGCTCCAGCGCTGCCACTCCTTCAAGGACAAGGTCGCGCAGGGAGTTGTTCCCAGCCACGGGCTCTTCGCCTACCCGGTGCTGATGGCGGCCGACATCCTCATCGTCCGCAGTGATCTCGTGCCTGTGGGTAAGGATCAGAAGCAGCACCTCGAGGTGACCCGCGACATCGCCGCCTCATTCCACGCCACATACGGCAGAGAGGTTTTCACCCTTCCAGAACCGCTGATCCAGGACGAGGTGGCGGTGGTTCCGGGCCTCGATGGCCAGAAGATGTCCAAGTCCTACGGCAACACCATCGACATCTTCGGCCCCGAAAAGCCGATTCGCAAACGGATCATGTCGCTCGTGACCGACTCGACCCCGGTGGAGGATCCCAAGCCGACCGAAGGCAGCGCCCTCTACCAGCTGCTCAAGATCTTCGCTCCGGCCGATGAGCGAGCATGGGTCGAGACGGCCTTTGCCGAGGGCGGCGTCGGCTACGGCGACATGAAGAAGAGGCTCTTCGAGTACTTCCTCGCCACCTTCGGCGACGCACGGGTGCGCTATGACGAGCTCATGGCCGATCCGGCCGAGGTCGAGCGGATCCTCGCCGCCGGCGCCGATCGCGCCCGCGAAACGGTGGCCCCGTTGATGGACGACGTTCGTAAAGCGGTGGGGATTCGCTGACTCCCTCCGTTTGAACCGACCGACATTGTGGTCCGGGCGTCTCGCCCGCAAGGAGTCGCGGAAAAAACCACCAAACCTGACGCTGCCACCGAAATCGGCTATCCTCACCACATCATGGTGCGTTCCACATCGGATGACGAAACCGCTCCCCACGATGGGCCGGTTGTCCACGTTCCCCTTGAAGACCCCGCGCCCGACTGGGATCGCTACGCCGTCATCGAACGTATCGGTGAAGGTGGGATGGGGGTGGTCTACCGCGCCATCGACCGGCAGCTCCAGCGAACGGTGGCTCTCAAGTTCCTCCGCTCGCGCGATCCCTCGGAGGTCGCTCGATTCCAACGCGAAGCGAAAGCTCAGGCCAGCCTCGATCACGAAAATGTGTGCCGGGTCTTCGAGGTCGGCGAGGTCGGCGGCCGGGGATTCCTCGCCATGCAGTTCATCGACGGCAAGTCGCTTCGCAACCTCGGCGGCGAACTCGACCTCGATGAAAAGCTCGAGATGCTCGAGCAGGTGGCGAGGGCGGTGCAGTCGGCCCATGCCGTCGGCGTCGTGCACCGAGACCTCAAACCCGGCAACATCATGGTCGAGCGACGACCGGATGGGCGTCTCCACGCCTACGTGCTCGATTTCGGCATCGCCCACGAATCGGGGGAACCTGACGATCACGCGCCGACGGTGCCCATGGGGACGCCCGCCTTCATGGCGCCGGAGCAGATTCGCAACGACAGCCGCGCCCTCGACCACCGGGTCGATGTCTGGGGGCTCGGAGCAACCCTTTACGCTGTGCTCGCCGAACAGGCGCCGTTCTACGGTGCGACCCGCGCCGAGACCAAAAACAAGGTCCTCAATGAAGAGCCTCTCCGGCTCGGCCTGGTCGTGCCCGGGATGTCGGAAGATCTCGAGACCATCGTCGCGGTGGCCATGGCCAAGGAGCCGGCCCAGCGTTATCCGAGCGCCCGGGCGTTTGCCGACGATCTCCACCGCTGGCTCAAAGGTGAGCCCATTCGAACCCGGAGAGCCGATCCGTTCTACCGCCTGAGCACGTGGATCCGCACCAGGCGACTGGCCGCGGCCGCGCTGACCCTGGTGGTTGTGACATCGGCGGCGGCGGCGAGCTCGGCGCTGTGGCTCCGCTACCGGGAGAACCAGCGCCAGGTCCTCGTAGTCCAGCACCAGAACGAGGTTGAGCAGATAGATCAATTGCTGCGGCGAGCACGGATGATGCCCCTGCACGACACCAGCGCCGCGGAGAAGGAGGCGAGACGCCGGTTGGCTCAGGTCGAGGCGAGCTTGCTCGAGACCGGTCCTCTGGCCCGGGGACCGGCCTACTACGCCCTCGGTTTCGGTCACCTCATGCTGCGCGAATTCGAAACCGCCGGGGAGTGGCTTCAGGCCGCCGTGGACAACGGTTTCGACCGCCCGGAGGTGGCGTCTGCTCTGGGCATGGCCCAGGCCATGCAGGTCTTCGCCGCCCGCGGGATTGGAGGCGCCGGCGTTCGCGGGAGCGACGCCCTGGTCGATGCGGCCGTGCTGAACCTCGAACGCCGCGGCCCCGCGACCGCCGATCGCGACCACTATCACCGCGCCCTCGGCTTTTTCCTGCTCGGGCGATTGGACGACGCCCTCGACCAGGCCCGCGCATCGTCGACCAGGGTGCCCTGGCTCTATGAGGCGCTTCAGCTCGAAGGGGAGATTCTGGTCTTGCGGTCGTCCGGGCTTGTGGATGGGGGAGACCCGGAGGGGGCCGCCGCCGACCTCCGCCGAGCCGGCGACGCCTACGCGCGGGCCCTGGGTGTCGCACGGAGCGACGCCTGGCTCTACGAGGCCGAGGCGACACGGCTGCTGCGGATCGTCGAACTCCACCGTTTGAGCGAAGAGCCCCAAGAGCTCATCGACCGGGCCATCGAAGCCGCCACCGCCGCCGGGATCGCGCGTCCACAGCGGGCCGCGCCGCTCGCGCTCGCCTCCCGGGCCTTTGTACTGAAGGCCGAGGTCCTCGGGCCGATGGGTGGGGATCCCGATGCGGAGCTCGCCCAGGCGCTGCGGTTGGCGCACGGGGCGGCCGATCTCGAGCCGGAGAATCCCGAGATCGCCAGCCTCTACGCCCGGGTCGAAGCCCAGCTCAAGGAATCGCGTGGCGGAAACACTCGTTTATAGGCGATAATGCCGACCGTCGCTCACGGCGGCCGAAAAGGAACCATGGACAACGTACGCAGCTTTTGCATCATCGCCCACATCGACCACGGCAAGTCGACCCTTGCCGACCGCCTCATCCAGTTCTGTGGCGGGGTGGAGGACCGTGAGTTCCGCGACCAGATCCTCGACTCCATGGACATCGAGCGCGAGCGCGGCATCACCATCAAGTCCAACACCGTCACTCTGAGCTACACCGCCAAAGACGGCGAGACCTACCAGCTCAATCTCATCGACACCCCGGGTCACGTGGATTTTTCCCACGAGGTCCGGCGTTCGCTCATGTCGTGCGAGGGCGCGCTGCTGCTGGTGGATGCGTCCCAGGGGGTTGAGGCCCAGACCGTGGCGAATATGTACCTCGCCATCGAATACGACCTCGAGATGGTGCCGGTGATCAACAAGATCGATCTCCCGGCGGCCGATGTCGAACGGGTGAAGGAAGAAATCGAAGAAGACCTCGGCCTCGACGCCGACAACGCCGTCCTGTGCTCGGCCAAGAAGGGGATCGGGATCGAAGACGTTCTCGAAGCGATCGTGACCCGGCTGCCGCCGCCCGCGGGTGAACCCGAGGCGCCGCTGCAGGCGCTCATCTTCGATGCCCAGTACGACCCCTACCGCGGCGCGGTCTTGCTGTGCCGGGTCATGGAGGGCACCCTGCGCCCCGGACAGCGGCTGCTGCTCATGCACACCGGCAAGGAGTACGACCTCGAAGAGGTGGGCCTGCTCCAGCTCAAGCGGGTCAAGGTGCCCGAACTCCAGGCGGGGTCGGTGGGCTACATCATCGCGGGCATCAAGTCGGTCTCCGACATCAACGTCGGCGATACCATCACCGAAGCCGATCGCCCGGCTGAGGGTCCGCTTCCCGGCTACAAGGAAGCCAAACCGGTGGTCTTCTCCTCCGTCTACCCCATGTCCACCGAGGAGTACCCCGAGCTGGTCAAGGCGCTCGAGAAGCTCAAGCTCAACGACGCCGCCCTGACGTTTGAGAAGGACTCGTCCGCGGCCCTCGGTTTCGGATTCCGCTGTGGATTCCTCGGTCTGCTCCACCTCGAGGTGGTGCAGGAGAGGCTCCGCCGGGAGTACGATCTGTCGCTGATCCTGTCGGCGCCCTCGGTGCGCTACCGGGTGACCACCGCCGATGGGAAGGTTACCTGGGTCGACAACCCCAGCTACTACCCCAACCCGGGTGAGATCGAACGCACCGAAGAGCCGTTCATCAAGGCCGCGGTGATGATGCCCGAACGCTATGTCGGGGCGGTGATGGAGCTCTGCCGCGAGCGCCGCGGCGAGCAGACCACCTTCACCTACCTCGCCGTGGGCCGGGTCGAACTGACCTCCGAGATGCCGCTCGCCGAGGTCGTCTTCGACTTCTACGACCGGCTCAAGTCCACGACCCAGGGCTATGGCTCCTTCGACTACCAGATGCTCGACTACCGAGACACCGATCTGGTCAAGGTCGACATCCTGGTCAATGCCGAGCCGGTGGACGCCCTCGCCCAGCTTGTCCACCGCGACCGCGCGAGGATGCGCGCCCTGCACTACTGCGAACGCCTCGAGGACACCATCCCGCGGCAGCAATTCAAGATCGCCATCCAGGGCGCCGTCGGTGGCGAAATCGTCGCGCGGAAGACCATCAACGCCTACCGGAAGGACGTCACCGCCAAGTGCTACGGCGGCGACATCTCGAGAAAGAGAAAACTCCTCGAGAAGCAGAAAAAGGGCAAGAAGCGGATGAAGATGGTCGGCAGCGTCGAGATCCCGCAATCCGCCTTCGTCGCGGTGCTCAAGACCGATCGGGAGAAGTGAGCGATGCGTCGGCGACGTGTCGCCCGACGCTCGCAGCTCTTGGCCATTGGCTCTTAGCTCAGCCTCTTGCAAAATTCAAGAATCAGGGACCAAGGTCTTCCGACCTTCCTCACCATCAGGCCGGCGAGACGCCGGCCCTACGTGCGCCGGGCATGGCGCGAAGCTACGTGCATGGTGC
>Ga0316190_10001635_pt1 | contig 16272 bp, 14 predicted proteins | sample Eddworburrow2_MG_FD_204929 | JGI IMG/M metagenome (GOLD analysis project Ga0316190, IMG submission 204929) | Coastal sediment microbial communities from Maine, United States - Eddy worm burrow 2 | ecosystem: Environmental > Aquatic > Marine > Coastal > Sediment | place: USA: Maine | collected... | reverse complement strand
GTATTCGGCACCCAGGGTAAGCAGGGTGCGGTTGTATTGGAGACTATTGTTTTTGAAACGTTGTTCCAGCTCTCCCTGCAACTGCCACTTCTTGTTCAGAGAGTAATCAAATTCAAACTCCCACCAGCTCTGAAAATCACTTTCCTGCCCCAGCATATCACCAGGACCCAGGAGCAGGGCTACTACAAAAAATACGGTATAAACTTTATGCCTAATCATCATCGGCACTACCCACCTGAGGCACATCTTCCGTGTAATCGGCCCAGTTCTCCTGCTCAAAATAGTGAATATAGAGCCTGACAGAATCCCTTAGGTAATCGGTCCTTCCTATCTCCACCCGGTGGATTTTCAGTCCGGTCCGCTCCTCCAGGTCCCGGATCAGTTCCTCCTTCCTTTCCGGCTTGATCAGCTCCACGTTCTCATAGTTGATCTCTCTTCTCGATTCGTGCTTTAGAAGGAAGACCTTCTCCAGCAAGTAGGTGACCGTTACAATAGCCAGATTGGTAAACAGGAGTTCTGCATAACTCACCCGTCTGTTGGCAAGTGCATTGATCAGCGATACACCGATCACCACTAAGAGGTAGGTCATCTCCCGGATGGGAATCTGGCGGGTACGGTACCTGAGCATGCCAAAGATGGCGAACAATCCAAGTGCAAAACCCATATTAACATTGATGTTCTCCAGAAGCATGATCATAAAGTACACTACCTCGGCGATAAGTATGTAGGTAAAGAGGTAATCCTTTTTTGGAGTGGCTTTGTAATAAAGTACACGCACCAGGTAGAGGACAACCAGTGTATTGAAAACCGCTTTGAGGATCAGGTCCAGGAAGTCCTCTTTGTCAAACAATGGAATATTTAAAAATTCAGGCATGATTTGAAGTTCAAGCATCTTAAGTAAGTTTTGTGGTTAGTTGGTAGTCGTTGTTAATCTTGTGCACCTTACGAACCCTGCGTTTGAAACGGTTCTGCTTCAAATCGGTATGAAGCAGCGCCATACCGATGGCATATTTGCTGAAGCGGTTGGGGGTGATATGCGAATACCGCATGGCTTTGTGCATGGATGAACCAAACAAAAAACCTTCGTATTTAATCTCTGCTATGGCAATTCCGGGCAGGATGAGCTCATCGCCGGTATGTCTGCTCGAAAAGCGCAGATCATAGTCCAGGGTAACCCGTTCGCTTTGTCCATGATTTACAAGGGTGATCCGGTGAAAGTTGTTCTCCATGGCCGGAACCATCCCCTCCCCCACATAGGGAGAACAGGAAAGAAGAAATTCCTCCTCTTTCAGTAGGAGTGTGTGGTCCATACCATCGGTCCTTACCCGCTTTTTGGTGGTCACGCCCTTAGCATTCTTTCGTTTCACCTCCAGGAAATGCAGGTCGGATGCCCCGTAGCGACGGATACGTACCTTGTGCCTGTTGGCCAGACCACGATGATGCTTGTGATACATTTCCTGAGCATCGGTATCGAAATAACAGGTATGGTAGTGTTGCGCACGGTGACCATCGATATCGAGTATGCGATAGTCTTTCCGTACCAGGGAAAGCAAGGAGGGCAGGTGTCGCACACTGAAAAGGTACTTATTGTCCTTTCTTCGCATGAGGCCGGCCCGGTTCACCTCTTCCAGGGATATGCCTTCGTATCCGGCGAGAATGGATTCTATCTCACTCCCTGTATTCATACACGTAAACCTTCTTTTTGTACATCGCGTTCCTGGAGTTGTAGTATTGCTTTTCAATTCTCAGACCATCCTTGTATAGGTTCTTTTCGCTCTTGGTGACCCTTCCTTTTACATCCAGGATCTGCTCTTCCACCAGGTTTCCTTCTTGGTCGTACACGTATTTCTCCCACTTTTTAATTTCTCCTTTCCTGTTCATCTCCTTGAGTTCCACCATTTCTCCCTCTGCATCGTAACGCTCAATGGATTCCACTACCGGATCGTTCTCTCCATCCTCTAAGAAATATTCATTGACTGTTTTGCTGGTAATTTTTTTTGCTTTCACGGTTTTTGTGCCTTGAGCGGCAACGCTGCCTGCCACCATCATCAGGATGCCAAGCAGAGGTAAAATCTTTTTCATCATCATTAACAAATTTATAATTTTTGAATTACAATTTCTCCCAGGTCCACCACCTGTTCCAGATCGGTGATGCTTACTTCAAATTTCAGAGCCACCTTGTCCGATTCACCGGTCACATCATCGGAATACAGAAATACCAGATAAGAGCCCGGTATCAGTTTTCCGAATTCAAAAGTACCATCAAACTGAGAACGGATACGCTCATCATAAAAGGTATGATCCCCATAAGTCAGGTAGACCTCTTGTTCGGTAGCGTAATAGGTTTTCTCTATCACCAGGTTGGGCCAGGATGTATCCACATAGTCAATCACCTTCACCCTTCCTTTGATCATGGCACTGCCATCATCAAAGGCCAGCGGGGTCATTTTCACCAATTCACCCATATCCAGGTCCTCTCCCTTATCCAGTACTACTTTCCAGGCTTTCTCCACATCCAGATTTAACTCGGAAGCCGGATCTCCAGAGATAATATATACCTCATATTGTCCCGGGAACAGGTATTTAAACATAAATTGACCGTTTTGGTTCGTTCGTACTCTGTTCCCCAACGCTTTGTCGTCGCCAAATACAATAAATACCTCTTCATCCACCGCGGCTCTCTCATGGATCAGCAACGAATAATCGTCGTTGTAAAAATGTTCTGTTACAGTCCCTGAAATTGAAGCCGTGCCACCAAATCCTTCACTTTTCTCACAGGATATTGCCATGCAACAGATCAGGAACAGGGCAATGAAGATGTTAAATCCGGAAAAGCTATTCTTCCGGAGAAAATGATGCAACATGTTGTTTTCTTTTGATCTACAGCTTCAAATATAACAATTTCAAGTCCGGAATTGCAGGCGCTGTAACATATGTTACCAACTTCTCCCGGGCTATAAGTTCATATTTGTATTAAAATAAAAATCTTAGACCTATGATACGAGAAGTTGTAAAGATCGACGAAGAATTATGTGATGGCTGCGGAGAATGCATTCCAAACTGTCACGAAGGAGCCCTGCAGATGATTGACGGAAAAGCAAGGCTGATAAGCGACCTGATGTGCGATGGGCTGGGTGCCTGCCTGGGACACTGCCCCCAGGGAGCCATTGAAATCGAAAAAAGGGAGGCCGAGCCCTATAATGAAACCAAGGTGATGGAGATTATGGTAGAAAAGGGTGAGAACACCGTTGTGGCCCATCTGACACACCTGAAGGAACACAATGAGACAGAATTCATGAAAGAGGGAATAGCCTACCTGAGAGCCAACGAAGCCAGCCTTACATTCAGTCTGCAGGAGGTGATGAACAGGGTTCACAATGCAAAGGTTGAAGAAGAACAACTGGCCTGTGGCTGTGCCGGATCCGAAGCACGGAGTTTCGCTCCCCGTTCAGCTGCTGTGGCTGGCGCAGTTCCTGCTGCCGGAGCCTTTACCATGGCTGGCGGAGTGCAGGCCGAACAAGCTTCTGAACTGAGGCAGTGGCCGGTACAGATGCACCTGATCAATCCTGCCGCATCCTACTTTCAGCAAAGCGATCTGGTAATTGCAGCGGACTGTGTGGCATTTTCTTTGGGCAACTTTCATTCCAAGTGGCTACAGGGAAAAAGCCTGGCCATTGCCTGTCCGAAACTGGATTCAGGGCTGGAGGAATACGTTTCCAAGACCCGGGCATTGATCGATGAAGCAAAAATCAATACCTTAACCGTGATGATAATGCAGGTACCCTGTTGTGGTGGTTTGCTACAGGTGGTGAAGATGGCTGCTGAGCAGGCCACGAGAAAAGTCCCGATCAAATCGGTCATTGTGGGTGTGGAGGGAGAGATACTGCAAGAAGAATGGGTATAAGTAAAATGTATGTATAAGAAAGTCACCGATACCGGCAGTGCCATGAAACTGCCCCTCGACCAGGATGCCTGGATGCTTTTCAGGTTCCCGAACCTTGAGCTCATCCGGCTTCACCTGTCCCCAGGTGCCTCCATCGAGAATCACACCAATGAGTGGAGGATTGTGTTTCATGTGCTCCGGGGCAAAGGCACCCTGGATGTGGAAGGGAGTACTTACACCCTGGGAGAAGAGCAATCCATTGCTGTGGAGGCAGGTAAACACAGGTTCTGGTCAAATCCCGGACAGCAGGTTCTCGAGCTGCTGGTCATTAAAACTCAAGGGGGAAAATGACCACAATGCGGAGGAAACAAGTCTCTTCATTTCGACTCCCGGCGGCAGTATTCCTGCTGGTCCTCTTTCTCCTGGTGCCCGTTCAGTTAAAGGTGGAACGACCCATGCTGCTGTTGGAGCGCTTTGTGGATGGTGGAGGATGGGTCCAGATGGTACTCATTGCAGCCTATGGGGCACTGGTGGCCCATAAAATGCAGAATCCAAAAAAAGTGCAGGCCTGGAGGAAATATACCTGGTTTGCCTTTTCGGTGCTTTTCTTTTCCCAACTGGCCCTGGGCCTGGTGGGTTTCGAGAAGTTCCTGATGTCAGGGAAACTCCACCTGCCCATCCCCATGATGATTGTGGCTGGTCCCCTTTACAGGGGCCACACTTCGGTGATGACCATCCTCTTTCTTTCAACCGTAATATTATCAGGACCTGCCTGGTGCAGCCACCTCTGTTACTTCGGTGCCATCGATTCACTCTCGTCGGGCCGTAAGACCCGGCCGGGACCCATCCGGAATAAATGGGCCCTGAAATCTACCATCATCTTCCTGGTAGTAGCCGGAGCCCTGTTTATGAGATGGATGGAAGTAAATGTGATTACCGCTACCTGGGTGGCACTGGGCTTTGGCCTCACGGGACTTGGAATTATCCTGATTATCAGCCGGAAACAGGGACGAATGGTGCACTGCAGCGCCTATTGTCCGGTGGGAACGGTGGTCAACCTGACCCGCTTTGTGAATCCCTTCCGGATGTACATCGACAACAAGACCTGTACCGACTGCATGGCCTGCACCCGCGTCTGCAAATACGATGCTCTAAGACCCAGCGATGTGGCAGCGCGCAAACCCGGACTCACCTGCACACTGTGCGGCGACTGTCTCGGCTCCTGTCATGCCGAATCCCTGAAATATAAATTCCTGAAACTCTCCCCCACAGCCGCCAGGAACCTCTTTCTACTGATCACCATCTCCCTCCATGCGGCCACCATGGCACTGGCCAGGATTTGATGCTCTTTCAATTCTGATTTATATTGTTTAATTTTCCCTGATTCACCCAGTACCCAAAACATGGATGATATAAAAAATTCCATTCAGGAAGCCATAGGCCTCAGTCCTGGCAATCAAGACAAAATCCTGTATTCCCTCTTGATTTTTGTGGTACTGGCCATCATCCGCTTTGCCATCCTCAAAATCGTATGGAGGATTACTGAAGACCCTAAATCGAGGTACACATGGAAGCGGACCGTTTCCTTCACTGTGGGAGCCCTTACGTTGATCCTCATCCTTAGTGTCTGGATCAAGGCCATCGGACAATTCGGGGCCTTTCTTGGACTACTTTCTGCCGGCGTGGCCATTGCCCTGAAAGATCCCCTGACCAACATCGCAGGCTGGTTCTTCATTCTTACCCGCCAGCCCTTTAGCCTGGGCGACAGGGTACAGATAGGCGAACAGGCCGGAGATGTCATCGATATCCGTCTCTTCCAGTTTACCCTGCTGGAAATCGGGAACTGGGTAAATGCAGACCAGAGTACCGGACGGATCATTCACATTCCCAACGGGACCGTCTTCACACAGGCTCAGTCCAACTACAGTGCCGGATTCAAATTCATATGGAACGAGTTAGCGGTGCTGGTGACCTTCGAAAGCAACTGGCAACTGGCCAAGGATATCCTGCAGAAAATCGTCAATGCACATGCCGAAGCTCTTTCGGTGGATGCGGAGAAAAAGATCATCGAAGCATCCAAAAAGTACATGATCTTCTACCAGTACCTTACCCCCACTGTTTATACTTCCGTGGAGGACAGTGGAGTGCTGCTCACCATGCGTTATGTCTGTGAACCGCGTAAACGCAGGAACAGCGAACACCATATCTGGGAGGATGTATTGAAGCTGTTCGCCCAAAACAAGGATATCGAATTTGCCTATCCCACCCAGCGCTTTTACAAACGGCCTGCCGAAAAAGATGATTCGCCACTGTAGTTCTTAGCCCTGTAGTTTTTTACGCCGATCAATCGATTTCAAGGACCACCACCGATTTTGAAGGAAGTATTAGCTCCAGCTTTCCCTTCTTGATTTTTGCTGCTGTAAATTCGACGGGGACTACCCTGTTGGGCTCCTCAAAGGTATTGTGGCTGTTGATCTCCGGAGAGCTGAGAATGACTCCGCTTACCTTTTTACCTTCCACTTCTCCAAGTTCAATGGAAAGTTCGATGGCCCTCTTGGGATCGATATTCACCAGTGAAATATGGGTCTTCCCTTCACTATCGCTGGAAGCACTGGCACTCAGGGCAGGCAGGGATCCATCCTCAAACTTGTATTCCGGAGATTCAAGCGAGAGTGGGATCATAGTGGCATCGTGATGCACCTTGTACATATCGTAGATGTGATAAGTGGGGGTAAGCAGCATCTTTTCATCCTCAGTAAAAATCAGGGCCTGGAGCACGTTGACGGTTTGGGCAATGTTGGCCATCTTCACCCTCTCGCAGCGTGCATTCAGGTAGTTCAGCGTGAGTCCCGCCACCAGGGCATCGCGCATGCTATTCTGCTGGAACAGGAATCCGGGATTGGTACCCGGTTCCACATCGTACCAGGTTCCCCACTCATCAAATATCAGGGCCACCCGCTTCTCAGGATCGTGCTTATCCATGATCTCCATGTGTCTGTCAATGGCCTTCTCAATATGAAGACAGCGGCGGAGTACATCAAAATAGCGATCCTCCCCAAATTCTGTGGCCGAACCCTTATTTCTCCAGTCCGTGGTATAATAGTGCAGCGACAATCCGTTCATCATCCTGAGGGGAATGTTTGTCATCAGGGTTTCGGTCCAGTTGTAATCTTCCGAATTGGCCCCGCCAGCAATTTTATAGAGCCTGTTCTCACCATAATTTCGGCAGTAGGTAGCGTAGCGGCGATACTGATCTGCATAAAATTCAGCGGTCATGTTTCCTCCACAGCCCCAGTTTTCATTGCCTACACCCCAGTATTTCAAGCCCCAGGCCTTCTCCCTTCCGTTGCTTCTTCTCAGATCGGCCATGGGACTGATGCCATCAAAATTTATGTATTCCACCCATTGGGACATCTCCTTGATGGTTCCGCTGCCCACATTGCCGCAGATCACCGGCTCGGTTCCCAGTTGTTCGCAGAGCTCAAGAAACTCATGGGTGCCAAAACTATTGTCTTCAGTCACTCCCCCCCAGTGGGTGTTAACCATTTTTGGCCGTTCTGTTCCAATGCCATCCATCCAGTGATACTCATCAGCGAAACACCCTCCGGGCCATCGAAGGTTGGGTATATTGATTTTTTTCAGGGCCTCCACCACATCGTTCCGGATGCCATTTGTGTTGGGTATGGGTGAATCGTAACCCACCCAGTAGCCACCGTAGATACAACGTCCAAGGTGTTCAGAGAAATGTCCGTAAATGTGGCGGCTGATCACTTCTTCTGCTGCACCTGCATCAAGAACAAGAGATGCTGAGGCTTGTGTAGTAGCGTCCTGGCCAAATCCCTGTGCTCCTGTGACCATCAGGATTCCTAAAATAAGAATGCTTGTTTTGTGTCTCATCATGTTTATTATAAAGCTTATTCATCTTGAATGATCAATTTACTATCTTCATTTGTTATAAAAGGAATAATACAAAAGAAAAAGTAGTTTAAGTCATGAAAAGAGTTTGTATCCTGGTATTTCACCCACTCCTGTATAAATCTCGGATCAACCGCAAGCTTGTCAGCGCAGTGGAGGAAATCGATGGGGTAAACCTGCGCTATATGTACGATCTCTATCCTGACTTTTTCATTGATGTGAAAAGGGAGCAGGAGGTTCTACTGGAGCATGACATCATAGTCTGGCAGCATCCCTTCTACTGGTATAGCTCCCCTTCCTTACTAAAGGAGTGGATCGATCTGGTGCTGGAGCATGGATTTGCCTACGGACGAAGTGGTCGTGCCCTTGAAGGAAAACAGATCATGTCGGCAATATCGACCGGTGGTCGCAGAGAGGCCTATCTTACTGAAGAGGCTGGAAAGTTCTCCATCAGGCAATTGCTTGCACCCTTCGAACTAACCACCAAACTTTGCAGGATGCATTACCTGTCCCCCTTTGTCACCCATGGCACCCACCTGCTGGATGAGGACGGAATTGAAGAAGCTGCTTCGAACTACGCCAGGGTCATCAGAGCACTCAGGGATGAGATTTTTTCCCCGGAAGAGATCCGGAAGCACGAATATTTTAACGACTTGACACTTTAAACCATGCATCAACAGGATTTCTTTCATAACGCAATGATCTACCTGCTGGCTGCAGTCATCTCGGTGCCTGTGGCCAAAAGGCTGGGCTTTGGTTCGGTTCTTGGCTACCTGCTGGCAGGCATGATCATCGGACCTTTTATTCTGGGACTCATAGGAAGCGAAGGAGAGGATGTGATGCACTTTGCCGAGTTTGGGGTGGTCATGATGCTTTTCCTGATCGGACTGGAACTAAAGCCCAACCTGCTCTGGGAGATGAGAAAATCCATTTTCGGACTGGGGGGACTGCAGTTGGTGATTTCTGCGGTGCTGATTGGTGCCATCACCATGCTGCTTGGACAGACCCTGGGGACGGGATTGGCCGTTGGCCTGATGCTTGGACTCTCCTCTACTGCCATTGTGCTGCAAACCCTGGACGAAAAGGGCTTGATGAAACAGGCCTCGGGACAGGCCTCCTTCTCGGTGCTGCTCTTCCAGGATATTTCGGTGGTTCCGATCCTGGCCCTGATACCACTTTTAGGAGCCAGTGCCGTTTCCGGCGGATCCCTCTCCCATGAGGAAGTGCGAACCATCGCAGGACTCGAAATCAAGGGATGGGTTCAGGTGGCCCTGATGCTGTTGGTCATAACGGGAATTGTACTAGGGGGTCTTTACCTGGTGAAATATGTGTTCAGGATCATTGCCCGGACCGGGCTCCGGGAAATATTTACAGCCACTGCCCTCTTGCTGGTCATTGCCACCTCCCTGCTCATGGACCTGGTGGGACTCTCACCGGCCCTTGGAGCTTTTCTCTCGGGAGTCGTACTGGCCAACAACGAATACCGGCATGAGCTGGAGGCCGATATAGAACCCTTCAAAGGTTTGTTGCTGGGATTGTTCTTCATCTCGGTGGGGGCCAGCATTAATTTTGGTCTGCTGACCTCCTCCCCGGGATTGATAGTAGCCCTTCTATTTGGTCTGATTGCGGTGAAATTCCTTGTCCTCTTTATCCTGGGAAGGTTCTTTGGCCTCAGGGGCGGCCAGAATACCCTCTTTGCCTTTGCCCTGGCCCAGGGCGGGGAGTTTGCCTTTGTGCTGGTGGCCTTCAGCCAGCAGAATGGGGTCATCGATGGGGCTGTCGCCTCCATCCTTCTGCTGGTGGTGGCCCTCTCCATGGCTGTCACTCCACTGCTTCTACTTCTGAACGATAAGCTGATCTTTCCCCTGGTCTTCCGCTCGGAGAACCTCAGGGAGCATGATACTATAGACGAAAGCGGGCATCCGGTGATTATCGCAGGCTTTGGCCGCTTTGGGGTGGTCATGGGCCGCTTTCTTATCGCCAATGGCATCAAGGCCACCATCCTGGACGACAATCCGGACAACATTGAAGTCTTAAGAAAACTAGGGTTTAAAGTATATTACGGGGATGCAAGCCGCGCTGATCTTCTTGCTTCGGCCGGTGCAGCTGAGGCAAAAGTCATTGTGGTAGCCGTGGATGAAAAGCAACAGTCCCTGAAGATTGTGGACCTGGTACAAAACAATTACCCCCATTTAAAGGTGCTTGTCCGGTCCACCGACATGGATCACACCTATGAACTACTCGACCGCAAGGTGGATGGCTTCAGGCGCGACACCTTTGAATCCTCCCTGAGCCTTGGAACTGAGGTCTTAACCCATCTGGGCTACAACAAGTACAGGGCCCATCGCCTGGCAGGCACCTTTCGCCAGCACAACCGGAAAGTCATTCGTGAGTTATACATCCATCATGGAGAGGATGAGAAAAAATACCTCTCGGAAGCTAAAAAGCATGCCAATGAACTGGAGGAGCTGCTGCAGACAGAAAACGAAGATGCAAGCCATGAGCAGGATTCCTCCTGGGATATAAGCTCACGCCGGGAAGAGATTCAAGAACTCATTCGATCTTCTTCAGAAGAATCGAATTAAACAGCAGTTTGTAAGATGCCTGGGTGGAAGCCCGGAACTGGGGTCCGAAACCGAAGAGTACAAACTGTCCTTTTCCTTTCTTCATCCATAGCATGGCGGCCTTGTTGCCCATCTTCTCCTCTTCTGCTGCATATCCAGACATCAGCACTTTCTTTTCAGGATAGCTCCCGATCACCCTCCGGTCCATGTCAAACCTGGGTACAGAGGTGGTAAAGACAGGGCGTCCCCTGGAGAACACGCCAATGCTTTCAGGCATTCCCAGGGTAAGGGGATGCCCTTCCGCCAGGTTCACCTTCATCAGGCTTCCGGGAATGTAAAGACCCGCTTTGGCCAGATCTGCTGAGATGTCTCTGAAGGGAAGACTAAACTCCTCTTCGCCTTCCTTCTTCTTGATCTTCAGCATTCCTTCAAAGAGTGCTGCAGACCTGCCCCAGGAAATGATGATTCCCCCCTGGTCGCTGAAGTTCATCAGTTTCTCCATGCCTTCTTTTTCTATCCCCTTTACGTAGTCGGGATGGTAAGATCCCATGTAGTAGGATTCGCCCGACTTCCGTTTGCCGGTCATAAGCTGGTCCTTGTCGCTGTCAGGGAAGATGACCACATCAAAGTCTGCCGCAATATCTTTGTCCTTAATGTCTCCGGGATGCAGGACAGTAAATGGAATATGATAGGTGTCGAACAAGAAACGAGTCCATCCTGCATCCATGTCATGAAAGAAGGTCTCCACCAGTGCGATCCTCGGAAGCTCAAGCTCATCTACCGGCAGGGCTCTTTTGTCCAGAAGCTCTGTGGCCTGGAAGGGAAGGTCGGCCATTATTGCCTCCCACTCCTTCTTCTTGGACCCCTGATAAAGGATGAAACTACCTGCTCCAAAGTTCTTGCCTCCTATTTCCGTCTCTTCCTTCAGCCGTTGTACTTTCAGTCCTTGCTCCAGGGCTCGAAATACGGTCCGGAAGGATTCGTTGGAATTGACTGTCAGCACAACAACAGCGGACTGGAGTAGTCCATTTTCTTTCAGGTCATACTTCCCTTCAATAAGGCTTAGATTTCCCTCCAGATCCTTGCTACGCACATCGATCTCGTGGGAAGTAACATACCTGTGAAGGGGAAGGGACCAGCTGGCAATATCGTAGGGTTTGATCAGCTCTCCCCCCGGGGTGTAATGCCTTTCGGGAAACTCCTGGGTCTCCATCACCTCTTTTATAAAGGGCCGGAAGGGCTGTGCCAGGGGAATCACCACATCGCCGGCCTGGTATACCTTTCCCTCAAGCATCACTTGCTCGTCAAGGGCATAAACCTCCACTCCATGTTCCTTCATCAGGTTCACCAGGTTCACCAGTTCTCCCTGATCGTGCTGCTCCCTGGGCATAATGTAGTAGTAGGGTGCCTCTGTGCGTCCCAGGTCCACCTGTTCCCTGCACATCCTGTTCCTGAAATCCAGGATATCCTCCCTGTAAAGGGAAGCTGTTTTCAGGATGGACATGGTGGATGAAAGCTCATACTCCACAATGTCGCTCAGGCGCCACCATCCCCCTTCCCAGGGCTCAAGCATATTGACGCTTTTCTTATACTCCGAGAGACCTTTACCTCCAACACTGAGTTCCGTGGGTTCGATATAAACGGGAGTAGCAGTCTGCACGCTGGCTGCCTCGGTGAGGAAACCAATCACATTCTTCCAGATACAGGTTTCTGTGGAACCGGGCCAGTAGTTATCGAAAATGTAGTGCTGCGACACCCCGGTCAGTCCGTCGGAACTCATATCGGTGGCCATGTGCTGACCGAATACTCCGCCCCAGTGGAAGATCCCCGCCGGTACATTCTCAGCTATAGGGTCGTGGTTGGGGGGGACAAAATAACGGGTGCCCGTGGAACCCATCTGGTGTTTTTCCACCATTACCTGTGGAAACCATGTCAGGTTGTAGATGCCTGCAACGGCCTTGGTATCCTCCTGGGAAAGGATCACAAAATCGCGATTAATGTTGTGTCCCACGTATTTATGGTATACCCCGGGAAGCGAAGCCCCTTCATACTTGGTGCCCTTGTTCTTCAGGTAGTCCTCTACGATCATGTTCATGCCGTCGGGATTGTGGTTGGGAACCAGCATATATACCACGTTCTTAAGCCACTCCAGCTTTTTCTCGTCCTTTGTAGTGGCCAGGTCGTAAGCAATAAGCGGAGAAGCCTGCGTAGGCGCCACTTCCGAAGAATGCATGCTCAGGGTGGCCAGAACAAATACCTTCCCTTCAGTGACCATATCCTGCAGGACATCGGGATCCAGGTCCGGATTCAGTGCCAGCTCCCGGTTCACCTTTTTCATGGATTCCAGATTGGCTATGTTTTCTTCGCTGGATATAAAAGCAATGTACATGGGCCTGCCCATGGGGGAATGGCCGATCTCCTCCATATGGATGCGATCCGACTCTCCGTCCAGTTTCTGCAAATAGTCGATCAGGAGTTCATAGGTGAACAGGTTCCGGTCCGATCCCGGTTCAAAACCGAAAAAAGCGGAAGGCTTGGTGAAAGATGAGTTCTGTGCCGCTAATCCCAGGAGGGAACATAGCACGGCAGCCAAAAGAAAAATCTTCTTCATGGTGTAATGGATTTAGTTTTAGGGCCGGAACGGTCATCCGATCCAGACAGTTTTTATGTTTACAAACTCCTTAATTCCTTCTACGGATAGTTCACGGCCATAGCCTGAACGCTTTGTGCCTCCAAAGGGCAACCTGGGATCCGATTTCACCATGGCATTAACAAACACGGCTCCTTCCTGGGCTCCTTCAACAAAAAGGGCGATGGAAGTCTCCGACTGGGTAAAAAGCTGTACTCCCAGTCCGAATCTCGATTGGTTGGAAAAGTCAAGGGCCTGTTGGGGGGATCCTGCTTCCATGATGGCAAATACGGGTCCGAAAACCTCCTCGTCAAATACCGGCATTCCGGGCATGATCCCCGAGAGGACAGTGGGTTCATAAAAGGATCCGTCTCGCTTCCCACCTTGCAGGAGTTTGGCTCCCATCTGAATGGATGCCGCCACCTGTTCCTCTACCTCCCTGGCCTGTTTCACCGAAACCAGCGGCCCCACCTGGGTCTTCTCTTCCATGGGATCCCCCAGCACTAATTCTTTCACCTTGCTTACCAACCTGGGTACAAAGTCCACGGCAATCCACGACTCCAGGATAAATCTTTTGGCTGCAATGCAGCTCTGTCCGCCGTTCTGCATCCTCGCGGGGATGGCCAGGTTCAGGGCCAGCTCCTGGTTGGCATCGTTCAATACCACAAAGGCATTGTTCCCGCCCAGTTCCAGAACGCATTTTTTCAGGTGCCTGCCTGCTTCTGCAGCTACGGCCATACCTGCCTGCTCAGATCCGGTAAGTGTTACAGCCCTGACATATTCGTTGGCTATGACCGATGCAACCCGGTCCGAGCCTATGGCCAGATTCTGAAACACTCCTTCGTCGAATCCGGCTTCCGGAAAAATGGATTCAATCAGGCCTGCACAAGCCTGTACATTGGAAGCGTGTTTTAGCAGAACAGTATTCCCAGCCATCAGGGCCGGAGCTGTAAAGCGAAACACCTGCCAGAAAGGAAAGTTCCATGGCATTATTGCCAGCACAGGTCCCAGGGGTTCACAGATCACCATGCTCTCATCCGCTTCCGTCTCCACATGTTTGCTTGCCAGGAAGTGCTCTGCATGTTCAGCATAGTAATCACACACCCAGGCACACTTTTTCACTTCAGCTTCCGCTTCCCCCAGGGGTTTTCCCATTTCGCTGGTAATTGCCTCTGCAAACTCCCGGCTTCGTTCCCGGAGAATGGCTCCCACACGCTTCATAAGCTTTGCCCTTTCCTCAAAGGAGCTATGCTTGTATTTTCCAAAAGTGCTATGTGAACGACCCAGCTGCAGAGCAAGGTTCATGTCGGATACCTGTGGATAATTAATGATCCTGGATGGATTGAATGGGTTTATGCTCTTCAAGACAGGCATGGAAGATGGCTATAACAGTATTTCTCAAAAATAATAATATTTTTACCCTTCGAACTAAGCCCTCCCAACTATGTCACTTAGAATCATTTTAATTTGTTGCCTGGCCGGCACACTTTCTGCATGCCAATCGGGAAATGGGAACAAGGAGGCTGACAAGGCAGGTTCGGAAGATTCCCACCCCCGGCTGAGCGACCAGAAGGCCACTCCCATGGCTGTGGCCCTTTTCAGGCACCTGAACGATTTATCGGCCGATCATGTACTGCTGGGACACCAGGATGCCCTGGCCTATGGCATGGGATGGAAGGGAGAGGAATTCCGCACCGACATCAACGATGTGCTGGGCGATCACCCTGCCGTCTTTGGTTGGGATTTGGGACACCTGGGCGATGCAGAAAACATTGACGGGGTTCCTTTTGAGGACATGAAAAATTGGGCCATTGCTGCCTGCGAAAAAGGAGGGATCTCCACCTTCAGCTGGCACATGCGCAATTACGCCATTTCAGGAAGCAGCTGGGATAAGGACTCATGTGTGGAGGCCTGTCTTCCTGGGGGAGAGTTTCATGAACTTTACCTGGAGAAGCTGAACCTGGCGGCTGACTTTTTCGCCAGCCTGAAGAATTCAGAAGGAGAGCTGATCCCGGTCATCTTCCGTCCCTTCCACGAAATGACCGGATCCTGGTTCTGGTGGGGCAAGGGGAATTGCTCGGCCGAACAGTACAAAGAGCTTTTTCGCTTCACCATCGACTACCTTCGCGAAAAGAAAGGACAGCACCAACTGATCATTGCCTATTCGCCGGATAAGTTCAGAACAGCTGAACAATACATGGAATTCTATCCGGGCGACGACTATGTGGATGTGATGGGACTGGACGATTATCAGGGCTTCCATTCCAGGGAATCTTCAGCCATGACCGTGAGCCGGCTGGAAATCATCGATTCGCTATCCACCGCTCATCTCAAACTGATGGCCGTTTCCGAGACCGGACTGGAGACTATCCCCAACGAAAAGTGGTTTACTGAGGTGGTGTTGAGTACCCTGAATGCCAATGCATCGACCCGAAAAGTGGCCTGGATCCTGTTCTGGCGAAATGGTCGGCCCGATCACTACTATGCCCCCTATCCCGGACATGCCTCGGTCCCAGATTTCATGGAATTCATGAACCACGACCTCATGCTATCCCTATCCGAATTACCTGACCTATATAAATAAATTTACATGCCAACGCAGCAAGCATACTATCCACTATCCACTATCCATTATCCACTATCCACTATCCACTAACCCACTAACCTTCTAAATTCACTCCATGCAACTCAAACTGATCGACATCCTGATTATCTGTGCCTACCTGGCCTCGACCATTGTCATTGGACTGGTTATGAAGAAACGAGCCCAGGAAAATAAAGCTGCCTATATGCTCGGTGGAAACAAACTTCCCTGGTACATGCTCGGACTTAGTAACGCTTCAGGTATGTTCGATATATCAGGAACCATGTGGCTGGTTACCCTGGCATTTGTTTACGGATTGAAGTCTATCTGGATCCCATGGCTCTGGCCGGTCTTTAACCAGATCTTCCTGATGGTCTTCCTGAGCATCTGGCTGCGCCGTTCCAATGCCACTACCGGGGCAGAGTGGATACGTACCAGGTTTGGTTCAGGAAGAGGCGGGGTACAATCACACTGGATCGTAGTGGCCTTTGCCTTGATATCTGTTCTGGGCTTCCTTACCTATGGATTTATCGGATTGGGAAAGTTTGTGGAGATATTCATCCCCTGGGAGGTGGTAAGCCCCTACATCCCCTTTGACGTGGCACCCCAGTATGTGGCCCATGTCTACGGAATCGTCTTTACCCTCTTTGCCATGTTTTATGCCATCCTGGGTGGGATGAGCTCCATTGTCTGGGCC
>Ga0316190_10001634_pt1 | contig 16282 bp, 10 predicted proteins | sample Eddworburrow2_MG_FD_204929 | JGI IMG/M metagenome (GOLD analysis project Ga0316190, IMG submission 204929) | Coastal sediment microbial communities from Maine, United States - Eddy worm burrow 2 | ecosystem: Environmental > Aquatic > Marine > Coastal > Sediment | place: USA: Maine | collected... | reverse complement strand
TGGAAGTGTGCTCACGACTGTGGTCTTCAACGGTCGTCGGGCGGCGCAGCTACGCCAACACGAAAGCCCTGTTCAATGATACATTCCATCGCGGCGCAGTTGTCGGGATTCCATTGATTATGACAGATGGCTTCGAGTTCTACGAACGCGTAATCCATAGGCTGCTCGTTGTTGCTTGCATCTACGCCCAAGTGATCAAGACCTGGCGGAAAGACCGCGTCACGCGAGTGGAACGTCGAGCGATTATCGGCACGCCCCGACGATTGGAGAAGGCGCTCGATGAATCGGAGGGTTCGGCGCATGCGAACACGGCATATATCGGGCACTAAAGAGACCCGAAGAGCCAGGATTACCATATGCAAAGCTGTGGTTGGCGGGGGCTTCGGTGGATGATCTGGTGGTCGTGTCGCGACTGCTCAAATACATGTGCAGGAATCAAGTGACCGGTGATGAATACGAGTGGTCAGTGGAGCAGGTGCGGAGGATCACCGGCTACACCGACGATATACCGGGAGACTACACTGAGTTTGATGACGCTTTGAGGGATGGTCTGCGTAAACTGTCGGAAGAAACTAACAAACTCAACGTCTGTGCTATGTACCGCCCCGGCCAGGCTTCTTGCGAACCCCCTGGGGACTGAACAACTAAAGTGTCAGAGCACATTTAAATCTGTACGGGTAAAGCGCTTGCACTACCTGGGTAACCTCTGATTAATTCCTTCATCGTCATCCCGGCGCATGCCGGGATCCAGGGTTTTCAATGCATTGGATGCCGGTTTTCACCGGCATGACGAATTAATCAGGGCATCCCTAGAATGGCACGGGGTAATTATTCAAAACGGCCAGAATATCGGCCAGCATCTCTTCACTCAAGGTCACCTCAAAAGCGGCAATATCCTCTTCCAGCTGTGCCATGCTGGTGGCGCCGATGATCGTCGAAGAAACACCGTTTACCTGATTGCACCAGGCAAGTGAAAGGGTAGCCACGCTCATATTGTACTTGTCAGCCACCCCTTTATAGGCGGTGATAGCTTCGTGCGAATGGGCTTTATCGCGAAATATGCCGTTACGCTGGGTCATCGTCCAGCGTGCCCCTGCAGGAAGTGCGCCATTCATATACTTCCCGGTCAATGCCCCCCCTGCAAGTGGTGACCAGGGTAAATAAGCCACCTCATTCATCACGCAGTTCTCAACCAGGTAAGGCCAGTCTTTGGAATGCAGAAGGTTGAATTCGTTCTGGATAGAGATCATCCGTGGCAGATCGTGCTTTTCACTCAAGCGTAAATATTCATTGATACCCCAGGGAGTTTCATCCGATAAGCCGCAATGACGAATTTTACCCGCCTTGATACAGGTCGAGAGCGCCTCAAGGATATCCAGCATTTGCTCTCTGTTCTGGACGACATCAACGCCGGTGAATGTTAGCTGGCCGGGCCAATGCTTGCCAAAGTGCGGTGAACTTCGATTAGGCCAGTGTATCTGATACAGATCGATATGATCTGTCTGCAAACGTTTCAGCGAAGCATCCACTGAACTGATAATCGCGGAGCCAGTCACGTCAGCACCGCAGCGAATCCAGGAGATTCCGTTACCCGCTATCTTGGTGGCCAGCACAATCTCTTTTCGCTTGCCGGGATTTCTGGCAAGCCAGTTACCGATAATACTTTCTGTTGTACCGTAGGTCTCTGCCGATGGTGGAATCGCATACATTTCAGCGGTGTCTATGAAATTTATACCCTTTGTCAACGCGTATTCCATCTGTCTATCTGCATCTGCCTGGGTATTCTGTTTGCCCCAGGTCATGGTGCCCAAACATACTTTTGAAACGCGCAGATCGCTTCTTCCGAGTATTACGTATTCCATAATCAGACTCTCGCCAGTTGGTTATACACTTTTGGTTTGTTGGTACGATTAACGATAAGGATACTCCACCTCGTACAGGAATTGATGCGAATATGGAGCATGATTCGAAGAATCAGATAAAGCCTGTACGAATATTGTGACATTCATTCAGTTGGGCGCTCCACGGTAGTAATGCCACAGGAACAACGAGCCCGCGCTGCGCCATGGTGACCAGTGTGCTACCAGTTGACGAGCCTGTTTTGGTGTCAGTTTGCCTTCCATGTCTTTAAGTATCCCCAGTGACGAACGCAGGGCAAGGCAGACATTACGGATATTGTTATTGTGGCAAATATTCTCGCCAAGGCAGATGAGGAGCAAACCGCAACTCTACCTGACCTGGACCAGGTACCCTCATTGTCACGCATGAAAATCGATGCTGAGACTGTACGAAATCTCATACAGGAATCAGACGAGGAAATACGCTCCATGACACAGGCCTTGACCAGCTGAAAACACAATACCTAAAACAGTTTTCACATGTATGCTGTTTCATACACCACACTAGCGTCTGGATATGACCGCTTTGCTAAGGAATTAACGCGACGATCGCCGCGGCAATCGCGACAATGATCAGAAAAATAGCAACCCTGGCAGCACATCAAGCACACTCATAGCAATCCCCTTATCTGAAAGTTATTTCTACTTTTGAATGACGCACCGAGCCTGCCAACAGGAACAAGCAGTTTCGAGCAAGCGTGATTTGAATCAGTCTACAAAAGGTGCGCCCAAAATGGGCGCACATTTTCGTTGGGTCATGCTCCGATACTATCTACGGAAAGACGGGATGGTGGAGTCGAACTGGGCTCCAGGGCCCGCGTGGCATGACTGCCACCCGGGCCTTTTCTTTTCCCAGGTCGCAGCCGCCTGCAGTAGCAGGCGCCATGTTTTCAGTCGGTCCTTGTAGCGCCGGCATTTTGCGCTGGGCCGGCACTATCGCGCTTGATCTGCGCCCAGCGAAACGGTGAGATCCACTGGGCGAAGAAACCGCTTGGGAAGGCATCGAGCCCCTCAATACCAACCTGCTCGGGAGGCTCGCGGTCACTTGGCAGGTAGCGAGTGCCGAACACGACGTCCCAGAAGATGTAGACGTTGCCGTAATTTGCGTCGGCTTCGCGCCGGTCGCGCGAGTGGTGCCAGCGGTGCAGGTTGCCGATACTGTAGATCCAGCTGAGCGGCCCGAGCCGAATCGCGATGTTCGCGTGCTGGAATGCGTCGGCTACTACCGCAACCACGGCCGTCAGGGCCAGCACGTGTTTGGGAGCGCCGAGCTGCGCCAACGGCAGCACCCATGCAAAAAAGAAGCGGTACGCGATTTCTCCCGGATGGGCCCGCGTGGCGTTGAGCCAGTACACGCGTGTGGCACTGTGGTGGGTAGCGTGCAGGCGCCACAACCAGTCGAAGTGGTGCATGCTGCGGTGTGCCCAGTAGTCGAAGAACTCGAGCACGACCGACGCCAGCAGCACCTGCGCCAAAACCGGCCAGTGCGCAGGCCAGAGCGAGCCGCCCGCCCTTGCAGACAGCCAACCGCCGATGATGACCGCGAGCGTCCCGAGCACGGGCGCGAGCAGACCGCCGATGAAGATCTGTGTCAGGTAGTAGAGCGAATCCGTACGAAGATCGCCGTGGGAATGGTTCCACTCACGTCGATAGGGAAGGATGCGCTCCATCACCGCCACCAGTATGAGAGCGGCTAGACTGATCGGGACTACAACCATCTCGGGGTCGACGCCGGAGTCCATGGCCCACAGCGCCACGCCAACCGCGCCGGCAACGCTCGCGGGAACGAGCGATACCGCGAGGGTCGCCCGTGCACCGTTTAGTAAGGCAGCGACCGCCATGTTCGCTGAATATCGACGTCGGGCGACCTTGGATTCTTGCATAGTTGGTATTGATAGTCGTGCTAATGGAGCCACCCATGTTTGAGTGACGGCGCCACGGAAAAGGATCTGGTTTCCGATCTAGAGCATGCCTATTACTCGAGCTGGCCTATTATTTGCCCTGCCGGGTTCCTTTGCAATGCGACCCTGAGTCAGGGTCGGATGTTAGAGAAATGATTTTAGTCATCAAAGAAAACCCCGCACGAGGCGGGGCTTCTTAAGTCGGTCGCGGCTTAGACTAGGCCGCTATTTCTGTCCAGCGCTTTGGTAGTGCGCTGAACCTGAATATTCATTTGATGTGCATGGACGCACGAATGCCGCGGTCGCATGGATGCGCAGGAGCGGCCCATATGCTGTTCCTCGATGGTGTCTACGTGGGCAGTGCAGGGTTATCCACAAGGTTTCGCTGGGTCAAAGCCCCGACCAGCAGCGAACTCAATCAACTCAGCCACACCATTGCCCGTCGCCTGGCCCGGTATCTGGAGCGCCAGGGTTGTTGGAACGGGATGCCGAGCACAACACTCTGTCATTAGATCACTCAGATGAAGATCCAATGGATCAACTGCGGGGGCAATCCATTACCTATCGCATCGCGGTGGGGCCTCAACAAGGACGCAAAGTATTCACGCTGCAAACGCTGCCTGGGATTGAAGAACCCTTCAGTGGCAGTGCGGGTCAGGCGGCTGGTTTTTCACTGCACGCCGGTGTAGCAGCTAAGGCGCAGCAACGCGATAAGTTGGAACGCCTGTGCCCTTACATCACCCGCCCGGCCGTATCCGAGAAGCGGCTGTCACTGACGAATCAGGGCAAGGTCCGGTATGAGCTGAAAACCCCATACCGAGATGGCACCACCCACGTGATCTTCGAGCCTGTGGATTTCATTGCCAAGCTGGCCGCATTGGTGCCCAGGCCCAGAGTCAATCTCACACGTTTTCACGGTGTATTTGCACCCAATAGCAAACACCGCGCACTGGTGACACCGGCGAAGCGAGGCAAGGGTAGCAAGCCCAAAGACGCAGAGGGCCAGGAGGAGCAAACGCCAGTTCGGCAGCATGCGGCCATGACCTGGGCGCAGCGGCTGAAGCGGGTTTTCAAAATCGATGTTGAGACGTGCCGTGTCTGCGGAGGTACAGCGAAGGTCATTGCCTGCATTGAAGATCCGGTGGTCATTAAGAGGATCCTGATGTGCCTGGAGGAGAAAGCACTGACGCCTACGCCCGGCTGGCGGCCATGCGGGTCTTCGCCGTGCGTGCCATCGACTACATGCGTTCGGCCTCGCCGGAAGACCGCCGTTATCTGCTCTTCAAGTTTGCGCTGCAGCTCTATTCCAAGACCAGCAGCACCGAAGCCCAGATGGAGGGCTGCCTGAAAATGATCAAAAAACCCGTGGTGGACGATGCCCGCTTCCAGCGGGTCTGGCAGAACGAGGTCCTGTCCCTGATCGACAGCTATGAGATGAATCCCTGACGGCGATCACCTGTTTAGCGAATCGCTCGCAAGCCCCCGTAAGCCTTGCTTACCGGGGCTTTTGCGTTGTGGGGGGAGAGCCCCCCTCGATCGAGAATAACCGCAGGGACGTTCTACCCAATGGTAGGGCCGGTCGTGGGTTGTCGTCGCCAATGGCGGTTGGGGACACAAGCCCGCCGCCAAGCCACGCCAACGCATCACCGTGCGGGAGAACATCCAAAGCCTCGATACAGTGGCTGCAATGGCGATTACCCCGGCCCGTCCTCGGCCGCCAGAAAATAGGTGCTGCGCTCTTCAGCGTTCAGGGGCCGCCGAGAAAATGCCTTTGCCTTGAGGATAAGCTCTTCAGGCTTGAGAACATCGAACATTCTGAGCCGGCCCGTCTTCTCCAGTGTGAATACCTGACGCCCGCCGGCGCTGAACCCTGCGTGTTCGATTGGGGGAATTAAAGAACTTAAATCGGGAAAAAACCCACCACGCGAGGGCGGTTGTTCTGGTGGGAAACGGTTCGGCTCCCGGGTCCTTTCGCCCTCACCGCCCAGTTTGACCAGTTCCACCCCGCTGTCGACGTTCCAGAGGCGCACGGTGCCGCCGAAGGACGTGGTGATCACACGGCGGCTATCTGGGCTGAAGAAAGCCTGGGTGGCTGGCAACTTGTGACCTCGGAGCACCGCGATCTCATCCCCCGATCTGGCGTCCAGCACTTTGTGTCGGAAGGATTCGTCAGCAGCAATGGTCACAATGATCAACCGGCGGCTGTCGCCACTGAAGGCCAGCATTACGGAGTTCTCCACTTGAAAGCGTGCGGCACCATCCTCAGCGTTCCAGACGCGAACCGGAGCCGATCCGCTATCGTCGCCGGTTGTCAGGGTGAGCCCATCAGGGCTGAACCGCAACCGGTCGCTATCGTCGCGTAGGGTCGCAATCCGCTGACCATTCCCTGAGAGCAGATCGATCCCATTGCCCTTCGCTTTACGCGCTAAACGGTTACCGGTTGGGCTTATGGCAAAGTGGCCCAAAGACAATCCTCCCTCGAATTCTGCCAGCAAGGTCCCATTGGTTGCATCCCACAACGCCGCGCGTTCAGTTCCACTGGTAATCAGCCGCCGGCCGTCCGCGGAGAATTGCGCAACGGTGATCTGGTCCGGGCCCTCGCCCAGGCGGGCAATCCGGCGAGTGGCCTTCAGATCCCAGAGTTCGGTTTCCTTCCGGACCGAGCGCATGACCAATCGATCACCATCCGGACTGAACACCCCGTCGCTGTCAGGCGGATAGCTATTGGGTTGCTCCTCATTGCGCGCGAAGACCTTGAGCAACGCGCCGCTCTGCGCGTCCCACAGTCTGCGACTCTCCTGGCAATCACTGTAGACCCAGCGCCCGTCGGGACTTAGAGCCCAGTGCAGGATCCGTTTCTGGTGGCCGGCCAGGCGCAGGGGCAATTCCCGATCCACATCCCACACCTCGATGGCATCCCCGCCGCGCGCGAGCACAAGCCGGCGCCGCCCATCCCTGCTGATGGTGCGGGCGTTAAAGCGGTATTTGGGCGGATTGCGGATGGATTTCTCGAATACCGCAAAACGCCACAATCGGGCCGTATGGTCATCGGAAAGCGTGACAAGCGCCCGGCCGTCGTGACTGAAGGCGGCGTATTCCACCTCGTCCTTGTGGCCGCGCAATATGGCCTGGGTGCGGCCGGTGCGGACATCCCAGATCCGTGCCGTCTTGTCAGCCGATGCCGTCACCAGGTATTGACTGTCCGGACTGAAAGCCAGATGCCTCACATCTTCTGTGTGCCCGAAAAATACCGCCTTCGCTTCGGCGTCGCGGGCTTCCCACAATTTGGCATCCCATCCGTAGGCCGTAGCGAAATAACGGCTGTCGGGGCTGAATTCACCGTAGCCTCCGCCGTCGCCACTGGTCAGGGCGATCAACCGGCCGGTCCCGGCATCCCACAATCCGTTGGATGTATTATTGATGGTCAAAATCCGTCGACCATCCTGGCTGATGCGGGCACTGTCAACCTTGTATCTCGAATCATTTGTTGCGACGGCGGAATAATCCAACATCATTTCCGGCATTAGGGTTTCTGTATTCCAAATGCGCGCCGCGGGACGGTCAAGTCTATTGTCAGAGTAGCCGGCGCTGAATATCCGTCCCGCTTCACCGACGAATTCGACATGATCGATCGGCTGCCGGCCGTCATACAGTGTGCCAAGTTGTGCACCGGTAGCGCCATCCCAGCAGTATATGCGTCCGAGATCATCCGCAGCCAGGATTGTCCTGCCGTCCGGGCTATAACGAACGATGTTGATCTGCCCCCGGCTTGCCTTATCAATGTTATGCCGGGTAGGTATGACACTGATGCTCCGAACGTCGCCATCGCGAACGAGACGAATCTCTATCGCAGCGCCCGCCGATACATCGGCAAAAGGTGGCCGCCCCGTTTTGAAAAAGTCAATGGGATTGCCGTCCAGGTGGGTCAGGAGATCGCCCCGCATGATGCCCGCATGCTCTGCAACGCTCCCCGCGAAAACATCATCCACCATCACACCCATCAACTCACCCATCCCGAGCTCATCCACCAGCTCAGGGTACAGCGGCGTCATGGCAATGCCGATGCGGGGCTCCTCGACACTTACCAGTTCCATGCGCAGTTTACCGCTCTTGAGATCATACACCCGCACCCGGCCCTGGCGTGATCCGGTGACCAGATGGGTACCGTCGGGATCAAAGGCGGCGGAAATGACATGCTCGGATTCCTCTTCAGCAAGGGTGAGAAGGGTCTGACCGGATCGCGTGTCCCAGACAAGCGCCCGGCCGTCGATGCCGACGGTCACCAGCAGGCTGTCGTCATGGCTGAATGCGGCCTGGCGGACACCATTTTTATGGGCATCCAGCACCGCACTCTCCCAGGAAGACATTAATGCGTTGTAAAGGGCCGCCTCGGCCTGCACCACCCAGGGCCGGTCGGGGTTGGCCGGGTCTTGCGGCAATGCGGCCAGGGCCAGGCGCATGGCCGTCGCCCCCTCGCCGTTGCGGACTTTCTGACGGGAAAGATCGGCCAGAAACAGGGACTGGGTTCGCAGCGCCTCGTCACGGCGAAGCTCCGCCAGAGAACGTTGATTGAGCGCCCAAATCGCGGCCAGGGAGGTCGAAAGCGCCAGGAAGACCAGACTGATCAAGGCCAGGCGGGCCAGACGCATGGCCTTGCGATGGCGCGAAACCTCCTCGCCCACCAGGTCGCCGGGCGCAATTCCATGGAGGGTGGCGGCAATGGGGAGGATCTTTGCCCTGAAGACCGTATTTTTAAGGGAAAGCGTCTCACCTGCGCCGAAGCTGCGAAAATCAAAATGCAGCGGTTCCTGCTGAAATACACCCTGCAGCGCTGGCGGCACGGCCGTGCAGCTATCCCAGTCGAAGTCCTGGCCTTCCTCGTCCCAGACGAAGGTGCCATCGGTCACCAGCAGCAGAAGGGTATCGGCCGATCTTCGCTCCAACCAGTAGCCGATCTCTTTGGCAACCCATTTGGAGCGGGCGGCCGCCTCCGAGGCCATGAGGATGAAGTACTCGCTCTGGTCGAGGGCCCGCTGGATATTGCGCCACAGCTGCGGCGTTGCCGAAAGATCGGATTGATCCCGGAAAATGCGAAAATTGCGCAACCGGTTCCAAGGCTTGGCGAAACGCTGCAGGGCCAGCTGCAGTGCCGGCGCAAGGCGGCCGTCGTCGGCATGCGAGTATGAAATGAAGGCCTTGTATTCCATGACGTCTCAATAAGAATTAATTGGGAAGTACGGGGTGTCGGTGACGCGGCCAAACAGCGGAGAAAATCCCCGAATCTGGTCATCCGTTGCCAAAGGCATCGATCAACTGCTGTGTGCTCTTGGCCGGGTTTGTGAGATCCAAGGCGGTTTTTGCGGTGAGCCGTTTGCCGCCGCGTCGATACGCTACCGTCACTTGCAGGTCGCTAAGATCCAGTCGTTCCAGCGAGGTACGGAAGGCGATCGATTCGACCTGGGGCAGGGCACCGTCGACCCCCTGCCCGATCTCGCGATCGATCTGGGCCAGCAACTTATCCCGGTCAGGCAGTTGATCGTAAATTTCTTGCGTTTTGATTTTCAGGCCCTCTTTGTCGGGCAGCGCGTCGACCCAGCCGATCGCCTGGCGCAATTGCGCCCGTTGCTTGGCGTCCATCAAATCCCGGCTGTAGACACTGACTCGCCTGGTGTAATACGACGGGTAGCGGATACCCCAACGGCCCTTTTTCCACCGCACAGCGGGGACCCCCACCGTAATATTCAAGTGGTTATGATTTACGATATCCTGCAGGGCGGCTTTCAGCCGCGGTCGGAAGTCCCGGTCCGATGCTTTTTTAGCCACATCCCGCAGGGTGGTCAGCCGCCAAATGTAGGGCTTGGCCTTTTTGTGGGCGGTGGCACGGCCAGGACGTTTCCAGCCGTTGGTATTGTCATTGATCGTGCGGGTGATAGACGCGACAATCTGATCGCAAAGCGGCGGCAGCCATTTGCGCAAGCCGGCCAAGCTGATTTCGAGCGAATCCACTTCGGTGATGGCTTTTTCCAGGTCGTTGTATACCTGGTCGACGCTGCTCTCGGCGGTCGATTTGGCCAACGACTTGATGTCGCTTCCAAAACGCTCCTGCATGGCCATATCGGGCTTGATGAGGACGGTCGCGGCAAAAAGACTGCTTTCACCGTCCCCCGGAACGCGCACCGTCACCTGTCCGTCGAAACTGATCAGGCGCATCTCAAAGCTGATGGTCATGCCCTCGCGCGTGAATGCCACGGAGGCTCCGATGCCCTGATCGGGGCCATCGGCGCCATGCCCCCAGGCCGCCCGGCCTTCCATCGCCAGGCCTTGCTTGCCGATGACCAGCAACCCCTCGACGTAAAAGAACGGGGTCAGTTCGATCTTTATCTCCACTTCCAGTGCCGTATCGCTGACGGTGATGCGGCCGCTGGCGGCGATTAGCGCCTGGTCGTTCCAGTAGAGCCCGGTGCGGCCCTCGACGGTGGTGCGCTCTTCGGTAGCCTGAATACGACCGCTGATCGCCAGCGAAAGGGTGCGGCCGATCTCGCCGGCCATTCTGAATCCGGTTTCAAAACCGCCCTGGGCGGTCACGGCGATGCCGAATTCGGTGCGCAGCCCCGCCAGGCGGCCCAACTCCGCGTTGCCCATCAGTAGAATGATGAAACCCTTCTGATAACTGTCTTCCCCGCCCTCGGTGGGCAGGGATTCCAGCACGGCCTCATCAAAGCTCAGCGGCAGGTTGCCGTGTTGCCGGGAAGCTGGAAGCAGGACATCGACAAACTCCTCGTCGGTGGTGATGCACCAACTCATGCCGATCACTAGAGGGCCGAATTTTATTTCCTGGCTGCCGATTCGGATCCAGGTGCCCTCGTGCTGCAGGGGAATCGCCGTGATGGCGTAACCGGCGTTGCCCGTCTTCAGAAAATCGAGGAAGCGCGCCACACTGTCGCCCACCGACAGGGTGGGCAGCGGACTTTGCAGCCCGAGGGTCTGTCCGCCAAGGTATCCAGGTAAGGTGATAAAGTTTTCGCCGATGGTGAGCTCCAGCCCGAGGGTCTCGGCAAAGCCTTCCTGGTGCAGCAAATAGTCCGGATTTTTGAAGAACGCCAGAAGATCGGTGAACAGAGAAATGGATTCGAAAACGCCCAGCTCCGGGTCCGGGTATGACCAGTGGGCCTGAATGTCGAAGCCCAGGATGTCGCGGTAGTCCAGGCCCAGGTGGGAGAAAAACAAAGGGATCGGCAGGGGCAGCCCCGTCGGCATCAGGAAGATGGTTTTCTCCAGGATATAGCGGTTGGCAAAATCCTGTCGGTCGAGCGCCAGCGCGGCGATCAGGGAAACCATATCAAAACGATCGATATGCCCGTCGATTTCGATCTGCATCAGGGTGCCGCCCAGCTTCTGCCCCACCGAGAGACCGCGCAGCGAAAAGCCGACCAGCTCCGGTACCCCCAGCATCATGGGGAAGAGGAATTTTAGCGCAGGATCCCCCGGCAGGGTGCGCAAGCCCAGAGTGCTGCCGCCGCCCGTGGCGTCAACGGAAATCTCCAGGATCGCGGATGGGGGAATCCGGATCTGCAGATAGTCCTGCAAGCGTGTCGGCAGGCGGTCGATGACCGACGTGACCGCGTCAAAGAGTTCGTCGAGCAGGGCTGAGGCGTTCTTGTCGAGACGGCCGAGCACCTGGTCGCCCAATAAAAGCTTCATCTCCCGGCCAAAGTTGTCTCCGGTCAGGTCGACATCTTTGAGCGGGATGGCATCGGGGATCGGGGCGGTAAGCGCGGGTGGGAAACCGCTTTGCTCCAGCAAAAACTTGAGCGGAGTGAGGGGTAGGCCCAGGTCGGTCAGGCGGTGAAAACCACCGCTGGCTTTCCAGCGGCCGCCGTCGTAGGCAAACTCCGGAACACGAAAACTGATCTGGCCCACCGGGCCGAAATTCCAATCGGTCCAAAGGCCGTCGTCCCCCTCCTTTTCGTAAAACGTCAGGGGCTTAAAGGGGGAGGTGGCGATCACCAGACCTGGTTTCCTGGCCATCACCAGATGCAGTTCAAATTCGTCGTTGAATAAGTCCAGGTTGGGGTGCCCCTGGGCATCCCGTCCGAACAGGTGATTGAGTTCGCGCGGCAGGGTCACACGGAGTTTTTGCAACAGCCGGGGCTGATCCCCGAGCTGAAGCGCGATGGCCATGACACGGATTTGCGGCTGCCCCAGGGACAGGGTGACGTCGTTGGCAAAGGTTAGGGCCAGCTCCGGGAACGCCGGTTGGAGGGTTGATGGGACGTCAAGGCCAAGAGCAACCGAGTCGCTATCCGCATGGAAATAACCGCTGAGTTCTTCTTGCGGCAGGTAGTTTTTGAGGAGATCCGGAATATTGGCGATCTGCAGGCGTGCTGCCGATGACAGAGCCCATTCGGACTTGCCCTTTTCGTCCCGGCCGTAAGCGATGGTCAGACCATCCAGCCCCAGATGCAGTTCTGGATTGCTGGGCAGACCCAGTGGCAACGCGATGGGGGGCACTTGGGGGGCCTTGGCCGACAGCGCCAAGCGGGTGCCTTCGGGGCCGGTATGGATCGACAGCTTGCCATTGGACTCCAAAATACCTGGCAGATCAATCGCAACCGCCCCCTCTAGTCCCAAATGTCGGCCTCCGTCATGGCCTGCAGCGGTATCCCGGCTAGAAAAAATGCTGAGATCTGCCACCGTCACGCCCCCCGATACACCCAGCGCGAGGAGTTGCACACGATCGGGGCAGCTTAATTCGATCGATCGCGCCGATCCTGTCACGGCAATTGCGGCTGTCAGTGTCACGCGTATGCCCAGAATGGTCGCCTGGACATCGCCCTTCGCCGACCAGGAAGCTGCGCCCGAGTCCCAACTTAGCAGCACTTGATCGAAGGCCAGCGTCACATCTTCGGCGATATCAGCCTTACCGTCCAGAACAAATGTGAATGCCGTATTAAGCGCACCGGCGGTGCTGCTGTTAATGACCAACTCCGCGCGCAGCAATTGAATCGCCGACGTCGATCCCAGAAAGAATGGCAGCGGATCATCAAGCTTGGCGCTAAAGGCAAAATCCTTGCTGGTCAGGTTGCCGATCAGCCCCAGTTGAGAAAATACGACCCCCCGAAGTTCATCCGGCAGGGGAATGTTGAGTGTATCGACCAGCGCATCCCAGTCGAGCGCGCCGCTGCCGTTGAAGGCGATGGTACCTCCGGTGTCGATGTTGATCCGCACATCGTTCATCGCCAGCGCAGGCATTACTGCGGCGGATTCGCCCAGCAGATCGCGCAGTAAACGGCCGATGTCGAGATTCTCCACAAAACCGTGAAAGTTGATCTCATCCACGAACTCCGCGCCGAGTTCCACCTCAAACTGACCGAGATTTGCTACGCAGTCGAAGGTCGCTGACCAGACACGCTCATCGGCGCTCGTCGGACGGTTGACGCGCAGACCGAATCGCATCTGCCGTAGAGCCGCGTTTGTGCTTATTTCGCGGTCTTCGAATCCGAAAACCACTTGCAACCACTCGATACGCGAGGCTGCGGGCTGGAAACCGATTTCTATGTCGGCGATGGCGACACCGCCAAAGTTTTTTACACCTGGCGGTATGCGTTCGGCCAATTCGAGCCAGTTGAACAGCTCGGCAACTGCACCGAACCCCGGCAATGGAATCGGTTGAAAATTTCCACCGAAACGCCAAACTTCTCCATACCCCGGCAGTCGCAGGCGCAGCGGAAGGCTATGACTCGCAATGCGCAGCGTGCCGGTGATGTCGGCAGTGGTACTCGAAGAGCCGTTGTTAAGCAGCACCGTGAGCATGACACCTTCCATTGAGGCCCATTCGAAGTCGGGGAGTTGGAGCGTTAGTGATGCCAGCGAGAGCTCCAGCGAGCACTCAGGCATTTTATTGGTTTCTTGAAAGCGCAGAGTAACGGGAAGTGAAGTGAGTCCGAACAGGTTGGAGGTGCCCGAAACGCTTAGCTTCTCTTTGGTCGGATCCAAAATTGTCGAAACACTGTAAATCATCAACCCGTCTTCGAAGGGAATGGCACCAAGCAAGATATCAAGCTCTTCACATTGGCCCGCTAAATTCGATATGGACAAAGTGCGATTGTCGGTGGCCTCGCTAATGGCTGCTTCAAGATTGGTAATTTTCACATTATTACCCCCAGATATTTTGCATTTAAATAGATGATCTCGACAAAATGCATTTAAATGCCTTTGGCTAACCCCCTGCCGCTACCACCATGTAGGAATCTCGATGTGGTAGTAATCTTGCATCTGCCCTTGATAATTGGATAAATCACGACTTTCGTGGTAACGGAATGAACCCTGAATACGAGGGTTACCGTAGGCTTCGGTGTGATGATAGTTATTGGAATTCGCTTCGAAATTTTCCCGAATATTCGTATAGTTATTATTGATATTATTACCATTCTGCAGCAGTAAATCGCGATGTTGCTCGTTATTACTAAGGTTCTGCAACTTCTGTTGGAAGTTTTCTGCCGCGTTCGCAGCATGTGCATTTTCTCGATATTCAGTGATAATTCGCTTATACGGGATAGCGTGGGCGCATATTTCGTGAGCGAGTGTCTGTACGATGCCCCCAATAAGATTCCAAGCGCGATCAACCGTGATTTCGATCTTAAACACTGTGTTTTGATTGAGGTGAGGAACCAAATCGCCCTCGATATCGAAGGATATGTCTTTCCAGTTACCGTCGATACGGACAAACAATTCGGTCAGGCCACCGCCTGCCCCTAGTTGTGTGGTTAATTGCACTATCGTGTTTTGATCCAAATCGAGTTGCTGCATCAGATTCAAAGCCACAGCGTGGATAGAAAGAGGATTGCCCACCGGGTCTCCGACGGCAGCCGCAAACTGTTGTCGAAGCCCTGCTTCGTCCGGTGGAATGCCGCCTACCATGGGAATAAACTCGGCGATGGCGACGGCGTCGGGATTAAAAAAACCTCCATATTCGATCATGATGTAATCTCCATATTTGCTAAAACATCAGGTGCTTCGTTCAAACACTGTTGCAGATGTCACGAAAAATAACGCGATCTCAGTGAGTTAGGTACAGTCTAGCCTGTACCGAATGAGTGCCCGATGACCAGCCCATCATGTCCGAACGAAGCGTGCATACCAAGCATTGGTAGCCCGGCAAAAGTTGTCCTTCACGGATTTTTCCGTGTACGGTGCGGTCGACGCCGACGTTACCGCTGTCGTGGCTGCGGACGTACCTTCTCGGCGCGGACGAACACGCCCTACTTCGGTCTAGGGTGCTCGTCTCGTACATTCGAGCGGGTCGCCCATTTGAGTGTCGAAGGCATGCGCTGTGCCGCGATTGCACGGATCGAAGGTATTGCCTGGCATACGGCTGACCGCTGGCTGGCCAAAGCAGCAGGGCTCGCTCAACGGTTCAACGAACGCCACATTCATGGGATCCCCCTCGTGGAACTTCAAGCCGACGAGCTGCGAACGTTTGCGTCCTGCAAAGCAAAGCCCATCTGGGTTTTCACGAGCATGGAAGTGTGCTCACGACTGTGGTCTTCAACGGTCGTCGGGCGGCGCAGCTACGCCAACACGAAAGCCCTGTTCAATGATACATTCCATCGCGGCGCAGTTGTCGGGATTCCATTGATTATGACAGACGGCTTCGAGTTCTACGAACGCGTAATCCATAGGCTGCTCGGTGTTGCTTGCATCTACGCCCAAGTGATCAAGACCTGGCGGAGAGACCGTGTCACGCGAGTGGAACGTCGAGCGATTATCGGCACGCCCCGACGATTGGAGAAGGCGCTCGATGAATCGGAGGATTTGGCGAATGCGAACACGGCATATATCGAGCGCCTCAATTTGACAATCCGACAATCGGTCGCCTATTTGGGTCGACGCAGTCCGACTCATGCGCGTTGTGAAAAGAGATTGCACCGGCAACTCGAACTCGCGCGTTGTCATTACAATTTTATTCGTCGTCATACCAGTTTGCGGTTCGGGCGGGAGCTTTGGACGCCGGTCATGGTCGCCGGTCTCCAGAACCGAGTATGTAGTTTCCGAGATGTCTTCGTCATTGCTTAGATCCACAGCGGATGAACGAAGCACCGCGCCACCAGGTCCCAGGAGTTTGGCGATGGTGGTCAATAGATGAGCAAGAAGTAACAACAGATCCTTCATGGAGGAGCAGGGTAGGGAAGATTAACTTCGTGTGCAAGACTGGTTAAGCCGCAGAATTCAGGTGATAATTAGCAATTCGCCAGGCACAGGTAACAGAAAAGTAGCACGGCAACCACTGCCACCAAAAGATAGCCGATCCGCCGGCGCCTGCGCGCAACCTGTTCTACCGGTGTGAGTCTGTCAAAATTCATGGTAGCTCCCTGTCCCATGTCCAATGCGCTAAGACGCAGCGTCAGGGGAATGTCGGTGGCTCGAAAACGGAAAACACTTCCTTGATCATGTTGTCCCATCTCTCCTCGAAAGTGCCGCCAT
>Ga0316190_10001633_pt1 | contig 16297 bp, 10 predicted proteins | sample Eddworburrow2_MG_FD_204929 | JGI IMG/M metagenome (GOLD analysis project Ga0316190, IMG submission 204929) | Coastal sediment microbial communities from Maine, United States - Eddy worm burrow 2 | ecosystem: Environmental > Aquatic > Marine > Coastal > Sediment | place: USA: Maine | collected... | reverse complement strand
TAATGCCACCTGGGCCTTGGCGAAATAGCTCGGTATACCCGCCGCCATCAGTGATCCATAGTCTCCGCCAGTCAGTGGGGCCCCGGCCAGCCATCCGGCAAAAGGTATGAACAGCAAGGTCAACAGCTTCCCGGCGTTGGGGAAGTTGAACATGACCGGGATCAGGACCTCGGCGGCCGAGTCGCTGTTCTCGTCCAGCAGGCCGTGATCTTCGAGTAGCTTCTTCGAGCGCTCGATCAGGATGGGCAGCACGATGAAGGCGCTGTTGGCGACGAAGGCCGTCAGTAGCGCATCGCGGGCGATGAAGGCGACCTCCCGGTAGCGGAATGGCGTCACCGCGGTCACCAGGAACGGCAGGATCACGAAGGACAGCAGCAGGGCAGCGACGGCAAAGACAATGAAGTAGACCTCCAGCCGCGACAGCGTCTCGGGGTCCATCGTGCCCGCCGTCACCGCGCCGATGGCGAACACACCGTAGGGCGTGAGATTGATGACGAAACCCGTGATGCGCACGATGGCCTTGTTCCAGGTGCGCAGCGGACCCAGCAGGCTTTCCCTGTCGGCCAGGCCGATCAGGCCGATGCCGATCAGGCAGCTGAACAGCACCACGGCGGGTACCACGTTCTGCGACAGGGAAGCGAAAGGGTTGGAAGTGAAGTAAATCTCGGTCAGTGAGAACGACTGGGGGGGCTCGATCAGTGAATTGCTGAAGAACGAGGCGCTGTCGTAGACCGGGAAGGTCATCGGCATCAACACCAGCACCAGGGCCGTGAACGCCCAGATGATCAGCAGCAACACGCCGCCACGCAACGCGAGCCGCTTCGCCTCGTCTGCGTCCAGTTGCCCGAAGGCCACCACCAGCGATGTGATCAGGTACGGCAGTACCGTCATCTGCATCAGGCGGATGTAGGCGTCGGCCATGGGCTGCAGAATGGCGGCCGGCTCGCCGAAAAACAGCCCGGTGAAAATGCCGGCCCCCAGGCCGATCAGGATGCGGGCAGACAGGCTCAGGGCGGCCCAGCCGCTGTACAGGCGCTTGATCATGGCGCCAAGGATAACTTAAGTCTCGGGTATAGGACGACGGGTTGTAGGACCGAATTCATTCGGGATCTGCTTGCGCTTTGACCAGGAGGCGCCGGGTACCCCGGGAAGAAACATCAAATCCCGAATGAATTCGGTTCTGCCTTTCCCGAATGAATTCGGTCCTGGGTTTCCCGAATGAATTCGGTCCTACTTGCATCACGAAGGCATTGTCCGCAACATGGCTCACCGGTTTCACAGGATAGCTGATCGATGACCACCGGATGGACTCGTTACCCGCGAATCATGTCAGGCGCGCTGGCGGCGTCGCTGTTGCTGCACGGCTGTGCAGGCGGACTGCAACCGGTCGAGACCCCCGTGGAGACGACCCCGCCGCCCGCGGAAGCCACGAAGTGGCAAGAACTCGAGGCGCTGCGCGCGGACGACTGGTTCCATGTACTGAACGTCGGCAGCGAAGCTTTCGACTGGCGGCTCCGGGCTATCGACAGCGCGGTCGACAGCATCGACCTGCAAACCTTCATATGGGAACTCGACGCGGTAGGGCACCAGGTACGCGAGCATCTTCTGGCCGCCGCGGAACGCGGGGTATTCGTGCGGGTCCTGGTGGATGACTCCTTTATCCTGGACGCCGATCAGCAACTGCTGGACATCGACCGGCACGAGAACATCGAGCTGAAAGTTTGGAATCCCTACAAGCGCCGCTCCAGCGAGGCGGCCTTGCGCCAGGTGCTGAACGCCGGTGAATTCGAGCGGCTCGACCACCGCATGCACAACAAGGTCATGGTAGTCGACAACCGGGTCGCCATCGTCGGCGGGCGCAACATCGCCACGCACTACTTCGGTTACCACGAGAAGGACAATTTTCGCGACATGGAGCTGGTGGCCGGTGGTCCCGTGGTGAATGAGCTTGCCGCTGGCTTTGATGCCTATTGGAACGATCGCTGGTCGTTCCCGGTGGAGGCCATCATGGCCCAGCGCGCTGGGCCCGGCCGACCCGAGCCCGGCATACCGGAGGACACGGTTGGTGCGGACGGGCATGTCGAGCAGACTTCGGCGCAGCGCATGGAGGACTGGAAACGGCTGGTAACGGTCGCACACCCCGGCCGGGCGGAGCTGCTGCTCGACCGCCCGCCCGAAGGCAATCCGTCAGAGTCGGACGAAGCGCCGGTGCAGGTCGGTGAGCGGCTGGTTCGCGCGATCGACGCAGCGACCTCCGAGGTCTGGCTGGTGTCCGCCTACCTGATACCGACCCCGGAACTGGAGGCGGCCATCGATCGCGCCGAACGGCGCGGCGTGCAGGTGCGCATCCTCACCAACTCCATCAACTCGAACAACCACCTGACCGCCCACAGCGCCTACCGCAAGCATATCGATACCCTGGTGGGCATGGGTGTGGACGTGCACGAAGTGCGGGCGCAAGCCAAGGACCGGGGACTCTACATCCAGTCGCCGGTGGAGGAAAAATCATTGTGTCTGCACGCCAAGATGCTGGTGTTCGACGATGACCGGGTATTCGTCGGCAGCGCCAACCTGGACCCCCGTTCCCTCAAGCTCAACACCGAAATGGGCCTGCTGATCGAGAGCCCCTCGCTGAACGCGGAACTGCGTCGCGCCCTGGAGCCTGATTTTTCACCGCGCAACGCCTGGCATCTGCAGCTGGAAGATGATGGCCGCATGACCTGGGTGTCGGACGACGAAGTGCTGCAACATCAACCCACCCATTCGTTCATGCGCCGCATCGAGGACTGGTTCCTGACGCTCCTGCCGATCGAGGACGAAATGTAGGACCGAATTCATTCGGGAAAACCGGTGTTTCTTTCCGGGAAGGGACCGGCTACCCCCCACAAAGCGTGGGTTGGTCGGCCGATGCTATCAGAGCGGCCTGCAGAGTCTAGGGGAACGCGATGTGGCTGCCGGCGTCCTGCAATCGTGCCTGCCGCAACACGTATTCCGCGGCGAACAGGTCCTGGGCGACAATCCCGAGGGACTTGTACAGGGTGATCTGCTGACTGTCGCGGCGACCGGGCGCGGTCCCGGCCAGCACCTCGCCGATTTCGCCGACGATGTCATCGGCGGTCATCCGGCCTTCCTTTATGGGTATCAGCAGGTCGCCGGCTTCGCTCAGCGCCCCCCGCCGTGCATCCACGTAGACCGTCGCACGGGTTACGGCCTCAGTGTCGGCCTCGCGATGGTGCGCCTCGTGGGAGCCGACCAGGTTGAAGTGCGTGCCGGGCTGGAGCCATCTGCCTTGCAGCACCGGCTCCGGCGCGTTGGTGACCACGCTGACGATATCGCAGGCTGCCGCCTCCGCGGCGTTTTCGGCCGCCGCGACCTTGAGCCCGGTCCGCTCCGTTTGTTCTGCTGCGAACTGTCGTGCCTTGCGCAGTTCCCTGGCCCATACGAGTACCTGTTCGATTCCGCGTATGCAGCTGATCGCCTCGAGGTGACTGGCTGCCTGCACGCCGGCGCCGAGGATGCCATGCGTCGCCGCGTCCGGGCGGGCGAGCTCCCGGGTCGCCAGCGCCGAGGCGGCCGCGGTTCGGATACGGGTGATCTCGGCCCCATCGATCAGGGCCACCGGGCTTCCCGTGCCGCCGTCGAACAGCGTAACGAAACCCTGCACGGCGGGCCGCCCCTGCGCCGGGTTGCCGGGATGCAGGCTGACGATTTTCGCGCCATAGACCGGGGGCTCGGCCAGCGAGCCCGGCATCGCGATGAAATAGCTGACGCCGTCGGCCAGCGGCGCGATGATGCGCTCGGGTGTGGTAACGGCACCGGTCGAGGCCGCGCGCATGGCACGGTCCATGACGTCGATACACTCGGCCATCGGCAGCAACCGGCGGGTTTGCTCGGCGTTGACAATCAGCATGGACAGCCTCCGGTGGGCTAAACTACATCGTTGCTGAGTCTAACGGAAAGACGCCCGTTCATGGAGTCAACACCCAGCGCACGCCTGGCGGTCGATATTGGCGGCACCTTCACCGACGTGGTGCTGGAGCGGCCGGGCGGCGCGCGCGTCACCACCAAGCTGCTGACCACCTATGACCATCCCGGCCGGGCGGTGCTGGACGGCATCGGGCAGGTGCTGGGCAAGGCCGATCTGCGACCCGCCGACGTCGGCCTGATCATCCACGGCACCACCCTGGCGACCAATGCGCTGATCCAGCGCAGCGGCGCCTGCACGGCCCTGTTGACCACCGCCGGCCACCGCGATGCGCTGGAAATGGCGCACGAGGATCGCTTCGAACAATACGACGTGATGATCGACCGGCCGCGGCCGCTGGTGCCGCGTTACCTGCGGCTGCCGGTGCGTGAGCGGCTGGACCGCGATGGCCGGGTGCTGATCCCGCTGGACGAGTCCGCGGTCGAGGCGGCGCTGCCTCTGCTTGACGAGCACGGCGTCGAAAGCGTGGCGATCGGCTACTTGCACGCCTTCGTCAACCCGGCGCACGAGCAGCGCACGGCCGAGATTCTACAGGCCGCCCGGCCGGACCTGTCGATCACGCTGGCGTCCGAAGTGTGCCCGGAAATCCGCGAGTTTGAACGCCTTTCCACGGCCTGCGCCAACGCCTATGTGCGGCCTTTGATGGCGCGCTACCTGGAGCGGATGGAGGGCGAGTTACGCCAACTCGGTTTTGCCTGCCCCTTCCTGCTGATGACCTCCGGTGGCGGCCTGACTACCATGGAGACCGCGGCTCGCTTCCCGATCCGGCTGGTGGAATCGGGTCCGGCGGGCGGCGCCGTGCTGGCACGCGAAGTGGCCCGGCAAGCCGGCATGCGGCGCGTGCTGTCCTTCGACATGGGCGGCACCACGGCAAAGCTGTGTTTGATCGATGACTATGAGCCGCTGACCTCGCGCAGCTTCGAGGTCGACCGCGTGTACCGCTTCAAGAAAGGCAGCGGGCTGCCGGTGCGCATACCGGTGATCGAAATGGTGGAGATCGGCGCCGGCGGTGGCTCGATCGCGCAGGTCGACAAACTGCGGCGGATCCAGGTGGGACCGGAGAGCGCCGGCTCGGAGCCGGGCCCGGCCTGCTATGGACGTGGCGGAGAACAACCCGCTGTGACCGACGCCGATGTGCGACTCGGGCGGGTCTGGCCCGGCACCTTCGCCGGCGGCGCGTTCCAGCTGGATGCCGAAGCGGCGGAGGCGGCGCTGCAACGCGGCGTGGCCGATCCGCTGGGCCTGGACCTCGATATGGCCGCCTACGGCGTCAGTGAAGTGGTCGACGAGAACATGGCGGCGGCGGCGCGCGCCCATGCGGCCGAGTTCGGCCTGGACCTCGGCAGTCGCGACATGGTCGCCTTCGGCGGTGCCGCCCCGCTGCACGCGGCGCGTCTGGGTGAGAAGCTCGGCGTCAGGCGCATCGTCATTCCAGCTGCGGCCGGTGTCGGTTCGGCGGTCGGTTTTCTGCTGGCCCCGGTCGCTTACGAGGTGGTGCGCAGCAGGCGCCAGGCGCTGGCTGCGCTGGAGCCCGATGTGGTCAATGCCTTGATGACCGACATGCACGAAGAGGCGCTGGCCGTCGTGCGGCAGGGCGTGGGGCCATCGGTGGCCGTGGAGGATCTGCTGGAAACACGGCATGCCTACATGCGCTACGTCGGCCAGGGGCACGAAATCTCGGTGCCGCTGCCGGTGGAGGATTACGCCGGGGCGCATGGGGAGGTGTTCCGTGAGCTGTTTGAAACCGCCTATCGGCAACTTTACGGGCGGATTATCGAAGGCGTACCGATCGAAGCACTGAGTTGGACCCTGACCATTGCCAAAAAGGGGTCAGAGCCCTTTTTGCCACCCAATAAGGCAGCAAACCCGGAGAAGAACCAGGTAAAAAGGGCTCTGACCCCTTTTTCTCCCATCGGCCGCCAGGCCCTGTTCGACCCGGCAAGCGGCCTGCCGGTCGAGGCATCGGTTTATCTGCGTGGCAACCTGTCGCAGGGCGCTGTAATTGCCGGGCCCGCCTTGATCACCGAGGAGCAAACGACGACCGTGGTGCCGGCGGCCTGGAGTGCGCTGATCGATGCATTTGGCGGTATCGTGCTGACCCGAAAGGAGATGGCGGATGACTGATCGGACAGCCCTTGATGTCGTCCAGGCCCAGATCATCTGGGATCGCCTGCTGGCCGTGGTCGAGGAACAGGCGCAGACGCTGGTGCGGACGGCTTTTTCCACCACGGTGCGCGAGGCGGGTGACCTGTCGGCCGGCGTGTTCGACCGGCGCGGGCGGATGCTGGCCCAGGCGGTAACCGGCACGCCCGGCCACGTCAACGCGATGGCTGCGAGCGTCGGTTTCTTCCTGCAGCGCCATCCGGTCGACAGCCTGCAGCCGGGCGACGTGCTGTTGACCAACGACCCGTGGTTCGGCACCGGGCACCTCAACGACTTCACGGTTGTCACGCCGGTGTTCCGCAACCAAAAGTGCGTTGCACTGTTCGCCGCCACCTCCCACATCGCCGACGTCGGCGGCCTCGGCTTCGGCCCGGACGGGCGGCAGGTCTTCGAAGAAGGTCTGAACATCCCGATCGGCTTCCTGTTCCGCGCAGGTGAACTGAATACCGTGCTGCTCGACATCCTGCGCGCCAATGTGCGCGACCCGCTCGCAGCCGAAGGCGACCTGTATTCGCTGACCGCCTGCAACGAGGCCGGGGCGCAGCGCTTGCTGGCCACGATGGAAGAGTTCGCGATGGACGATCTCGATGCCGCGGCTGAGCGGATCATCGGGCAATCCCGCGCAGCCATGCTGGAGGAAATCCGGCAGCTGCCCCACGGCAACTGGTGCAACGCGATGCGCATCGACGGCTACGACGAGCCGGTCGACCTGGTTTGCACGGTGACCATCGGTGAGGACGGCATCGATGTCGATTTCGAGGGCACCTCGGCGGCATGTGCGCACGGCATCAACGTGCCGTTGACCTACACCCAGGCCTATGCCTCTTTCGGAGTACGTTGCGTTATTGGCAACGACGTGCCCAACAATGCCGGTTCGCTGGGCGTTGTGCGGGTGACGGCGCCGGACGGATGCATCCTGAATGCGCCGCGCCCGGCCGCCGTTTCGGCTCGCCACGCGGTCGGCCAAATGCTGCCCGACGTGGTGCTGGGCTGCCTGGCCGAGCCGCTGGGCGGCAACGTACCCGCCGAGGGCGCCTCCTGCCTGTTTGGCCCGGTGTTCCTGGGCGGTCGCGGCATGATCCCCGGCGCCAAAGGCGAACCCTTCGTGATCAACGCTTTCTATGCAGGCGGTAGCGGCGCCCGTCCGGGCAAGGACGGCCTCGACTGCACGGCCTTCCCGTCCGGTGTGCGCAGTACGCCGGTGGAGATCAGCGAGAATGCTGCGCCACTGGTCATCTGGCGCAAGGAGTACCGCCCCGGATCGGGTGGCGCCGGCGAATACCGCGGCGGCGTCGGGCAGATCATGGAGTTCGGCCATGTCGACGGCGAGGCTTTTGCGGTCTCCAAGATGTTCGACCGCGTGCGGCACCCCCCGCGCGGGCGCCGTGGCGGTGACCCGGGCGCTGCCGCGGCCGTTTACCTGGTGGACGATCACGGAGCGCGTGGCGCCGATCTCAGGGGAATGGGCCGCGAAATCATCCCGGCCGGCCAGCGCATGCTGCTGGAAACCGCCGGCGGCGGTGGCCGTGGCGATCCGGTTGATCGTGACCCCGAGGTCAAGCGGCGCGATCGCCAAAACGGTCTCTTGTGAGAGTGGCGTGCAGGAGCGGCTTTAGCCGCTCCCACAGGTTCCTCCCCACAAGGCGCAACCATTGGCAGTCTGGGAGCACCTGTTTCACAATGGATGGCATACCCCCAGCCGATTCGGACGATACCCATGCGTGCCAGCCTTTTCTGTCTTCTGCTTTCCTTTAGCGTCGCCGGTGGCGTCTTCTCCCCGTCAGTTCGGGCCGATGACCTGGCGCTGACGCACTGTGCGTTGTTCAACGGTTACGAGAATAGCGTTCGCACAGATACCACGGTGCTGCTGCGCGATGGCCTCATCGAGCGTATAACGGACAGTGACAAGGCCATTCCGGACGGCTACGAAACGATCGATTGCGACGGCAACTACCTGATGCCGGGCCTGTTCGATGTTCACACCCACCTGGACAATCCCGCTGCCATGCGCCGGGCGCTCGACTCGGGCGTGACCACGATCCGCAGCGCCAGCGTGCCTGCTTTCCAGGATGTCGGCCTGCGCGAAATGGTCCGCGCCGGCGCCTTGCCGGGCCCGGACGTGGTGGCGGCGGGCGTCTACGTGACGCCGGATCTGGAGGACAGCATCATGGCCGATCCGCGTCTGGCGGGCTTGTTCCATGGCGTGGCCAGCGAGGACGACCTGCGCCTGGTCGTGAAGGTCAATGCAGATCGCGGCGTCGATGTGATCAAGACCCGCGGCACCGAGCGCGCCGGCCGTTCCGACACCGATCCGCGGGAACAGGTTTACACACGTCGGCAGTTGGAAATCGTGGTCGATGAGGCGGCGAAGCACGGCCTGGAAGTGATGGTCCACGCTCATGGCGACGAGGGCGCCCGGGCGGCGGTAGAGGCCGGCGCCCGCAGTATCGAACACGGCACCTACCTGTCGGAGGATACCCTGCGGTTGATGAAGGACAAGGGCACCTGGTTCGTGCCTACACTTATCACCATGCTGGAAATGAACGAGGAGCAGTACGACCATGTTTTGCGCCTGCGCGGTTCGCACATGGTGCCGCGGCTGGAGCAGGCGATTCGCACCGCTCAACGCCTGGGGGTGAAGTTCGCGACCGGGGCTGACAACTACTACGACGAACAATCGATCAACCGTGTCTCACTCGAGGTCATGCACCTGGTGCGTTTGGGCCTGAGTCCGTTCGAAGCACTGCAGGCCGCCACGGTCAGTTCAGCGGAACTGCTGGGTCTCGCAGACCGCGCCGGCCGCATCGCGCCAGGCTATGAAGCCGACCTGATCCTGTTGCCGGGCAATCCCCTGGAAGACGTGATGGCGCTGCAGGATGTGCTGCTGGTCATCAGCAACGGCAAGGTGGCGCTCAAGCGGATCCCGTTCGGGCTGGAGGCAGACTAAGGCAAACAGAACTCGACAAGAGTTGGCAGGCGCCTCCGTTCCGGACAATCAAGCTGTCAGGAACAATTGATTAGCGCACAGGGACGTCTTGAGCGTGTCCTGAACGGAGGCGCCTGCCAGCTCCCTTCCAGGTATGGATTCCGAACAAGTTTGTTTCTATAGATCCCTGATCATCCAGGCATTGCAGCCCGAATGCCCGGTATTGCCGAGCGGCGCATGGATGGCCTGAAAGCCGTGCTTGATGTACAGGCGGCGGGCTTCGCCCATGGTCCCCAGTGTTTCGAGGTAACAACGCCGGTAGCCGGCCTGCCGGGCCGCATCCAGAATCATCGCCAGCAGCTTCGCCCCCATCCCCGTGCCGCGCAATTCCGGCAGGAAGTACATCTTGCGTAGCTCACAGACATCCGCAGGCCCGCCCACAAGCGGCCCCATCCCGCCGCAGCCCAGCACTTGTCCGCCCGCTTCGACCACGAAGAAGGCTGCGTCGGGCGCCGCGTAGGCCTCGTACATGGCGTTCACCTCGGGGTCCGCTATCGAGAAATTGCAGCCAACCGCACCATATTCGGTCATCACCTCGCGGATGATGCGACCGACCGCGGGATTGTCCTGTACGCGCATGGGCCTGATTGTCGCATTGGTTAAAGGCCTGGACTCCATGACGTGACTGCGATCGCGAATGCCGAACGTCAGCGGCCGAAGGTATCGCCGAAAAAGTCGCCTTCGCGCCAGCGGGGCCGTTCAAGCTGGTTGGCGATGATGTCCCCGATGCCGAAGTTCACGCGTGTGAAGCGCGCGGCGGCCCGGTAGTTGATGGGCAGATTCAGGTCGTCACTGGGCGTGTGGTAGTGGTCTTTGAGAAAGCCCTCGAAGATGGCCTTGGTATCGGTGGTCCCATCGGCGGAACTGGTTCCGGTGACCAGGAACACGGCGGGCACGCCCTGCTGCACGAAGCGGTAGTGGTCGCTGCGCACGAAAATATTCTGTTCCGGGAAAGGATCGGGCGTCAGCGCGACGCCTTCCCGGTCGGCGGCCTGCTGCACCGCGTCGCCGATCGTCGAATGCTCGGCGCCGAACGCGATCACATCCCCGAAATCGTACAACAGCAGGGGCATGTCGAGGTTCACGACGCCGGCCAGCTGCTCCCTTGGAATGGTGGGGTTCTGTGCGAAGTACTCGGACCCGACCAGTCCTTTTTCCTCCGCCGTGACGGCCAGGAACAGGACCGAGCGGCGCGGCGCCTCCCGTTCGGTGAACAGGCGCGCCGTTTCCAGCATGACCGAGATCCCTGATGCGTTATCGAGCGCGCCGTTGTTGATGACGTCACCGTGTCCTTCGCCATGCAGCTCACCAATGTGATCGAGGTGCGCCATGTAGACCAGAAATTCACTGTTCAACAGCGGGTCGCCACCGGGCAGGTAGGCCGCCACGTTGGGGCTGGAAATCGACTCGTGACGGCTAGACTGGCCCATGCGAATCTCACCCGGCAACTCGAATCCGGGCAGGGGCTCGCCCGCCTCGTCCCTGGCCAGCAGCTCCGCGAGCTGCAGCTCGGCGCCTTCGAACAGGGCTGCCGCGGCGGGGGAATGGATCATCGCGCCGCCGAGAATCTGCTCGAACCCGGCGAATACCTGACCCTGCTCGTCCAGCCAGCCCATGGATGGCATGCCGACCAGCGATTCGACCCGGCTCCAGGCAAATTTCTGCTCGGTCCTCGGGGTGTGGATCATGATCACGCCGATGGCGCCGCGGCTCACCAGGTTTTTAAGAACTTCGCGGCCTGAAGAAAAGTGTGCGCCCTCCTCGCTGGGAAAATCGAGCGGCTGCCCGCGCAGCACGACCACGACCTTGCCCTCGACATCGAGCCCATCGAAATCGTTGTACTCGAGCAGGGGCGCGTCGATCCCGTAACCTGCGAATACCATCCCGGCCTGCAGCTCCGAGTTGACGTGGGCCAGGCTGGGGCTTCGATAAAATTCCTCGACAAAACGGAACGAACGCACCTGGCCGTCCCGCAGCAGCTCGAGTTTTGCCGAGCCATCGTTCAGCCACGCACGCCGCATTGGCACCTGCTGAAAATAACTGCCGTCGGTGCCGGCCGGCCGCAGACCCATCTGCCGGAACTGGCTTGCCACGTAGTTCGCCGCGATATCGTAGCCTTCGGTGCCGGGTTGCCGGCCGCGCAGCAGGTCATCGGCAAGGAAGGTGATATGAGCCTGGAGGCGTTCCTGCAACGCGGTATCATCGCCTGCCTCGGCACCGTATGTGGAAGCGCCGAAGAGCAGCATAAAGGACAGGACAGAGGTTCGGAACATCGGGCAATCCTCGAGATTGGAGTGGCAAAAACAGGGATAATACCGCGATTCCGTACAAACTTTGCAGCGCAATCGCTGCCAGAATCCATCGGCAAAGGCCCAGGACATGATCGAACTCTATACTTCCCCCACGCCCAACGGCTACAAGGCCTCCATCATGCTGGAGGAGACTGGCATGGACTACGCGGTCCATGCTATCGACCTTGCCAAAGGGGAGCAGAAAACGCCTGAATTTCTGGCCATGAACCCCAACGGGCGCATCCCTGTGATCGTGGATCACGACAACGACGACTTCGTGGTGTTCGAGTCGGGCGCCATCCTCATCTACCTGGCCGAGAAGAGCGGGCAGTTGCTGCCGCAGGAAGAGAAGATGCGCTCGCAGGTTCTGCAGTGGCTCATGTTCCAGATGGGCGGCGTCGGTCCGATGATGGGCCAGGCGAATGTCTTCTTTCGCTACTTCCCGGAGAAAATCTCCGCGGCCATTAACCGTTATCAGCATGAGGGAAGACGCCTGCTCAGCGTGCTGGACGGGCAGCTGGCCGGTCGCGATTATTTGTGCGACGAATACAGCATCGCCGACATCGCCACCTGGCCCTGGGCGGTGACCCACGAATGGTCCGGCATCGATGTGAGCGGTCTCGACAACCTGCAGGCCTGGCTGGAGCGGATGGCGCGGCGGCCGGCGGTTGCACGCGGCAGGAAAATTCCCGAGCGTGTTTCCAGCCGCGATACGACCAAGGCCGGGCAAAGCATCATCGTCACCTGATCACAGGGGCGGATTTATCCGCGATTTTGTTTTCTTCGAATATTTCCCGAATAAATTCGGTCCTACATATCCCTCTTCGCGAGATCCTTGCGCGCGTCGCCGCAGGGGTCCTTGCTGCTGAGGAAACGGTCCGCAAAGGACTTGGCCACAATGGACAGTCCGGCCGTGGCAACCGCTGCGGTGCCACCCACGATGGCGCCGGCCGGGTCGAGTTCGATGGAAGGTTTCTTCAGCGTGCCGCCGACCTTGATCAGGGTGTTGATCACGGTGCCCGCGGTGATGCCGAGGCCCTTGCGCGGCTTGGTGTTGAAGGACAGGTTGATCTTCTCGGTTTGCAGATCGACGGTGCCTGAGCTGAAAATCGTAATGCCCTCCGTGTGGAAGACCACCGGGCGAACATCGATTTTTCCCTCACTGATGTTTGCGGCGATGACTCCACAGTCGATACGGGTGTAGTCATTGGTTTCGGCCAGCGGGTTCAGTACCTCGAACAGTTCGGTCAGAAAATCCGAGAACAGCAGATCGACGCCAGCCGAAGCAACCTGGCCCGGTCCCGCGTAGGCGCGCAGACGCCCGTCCAGGCTACTGGCCATCTCGCGCAGGGTGAACCCGGTGCCGTGCAGCATCAACTCAAGGTCGGTCGAGGGATACGTGGCAATGTCCTGGCCGGGAGCCGCGGCGAGTCCCAGGCGGAGCCCCTTACCCGCCAATTCCACGTCGAGGACCGGCTTGGCGCCGCTGTCGTCGAGCACCGCGCTCCCACGGAGCGTGCCTGATTTATCTCCGGTCAGCGAAAACGGTGCAAACTCCAGCCGGTTGGAGCCCAGCAGAACGCCCAGCTCGACATCGCGCAGCTGCGTGTTGCCGCGGTCGATCTCGACCACGTTCAGAACGACGTCGACTTCAACGCCGTAGTCCTTGATCCACATCATGCTGGTATCGTCAAAGACGTAGGCGGAAGAAGACTTGGCGGGGGCAGGCGGTTCCTCCGCGTCACCGGTATTCCACTGACTCAGATCGAGGAACGGGGACGCGAGGCTTCCGCTGACCTTTTTCGGCGTTCCGAGCCCGACCTGCAGGTTGCCACCCATCCGGGACTTACCAAGCCGCGCTTCGATGTCCGACAGATCAAAAGCCGCGGATGCACCCGCTGCCCGGAATGTGAGCGAAAATGGCTCAGGCACGAAGGCCCGTCCGAGCCACGGTTCCAGCTGTGATGCGTCCGGGCCACCGGCTTCGATGTTCAGCTCAAAGCGCTCGCCGGCAAAGATGTCGCCCGTGATGCCTGCTTCGAAATCTCCCAGGGTCAGACGCACGTCTCCGAGCTGGGTCCGGTCGGGGTGGTTTTGCAGCCTGCCTGCTGCCGTGAAGGGCAGGTCGGGCCATTTCGCATCGGGCGCCAGGAATTTCAGCAGCGTCAGGCTCGGCAATTGAACGTCAATATCGGCATCGAGCCTGAGCGGCTCCTGAAGGTCGGGAATGCGGCCCGAAATGGCCAGTCGGATCTTGCCCACGGTGCCCTGGTGCGTCTGGAAGCGCAGTCCCTTACCCTCGGGTTTGAGCGTGGCGTTGAGCTGCATCGCCTCGTGAGGCAGGCCCTCTTGACCGAACAGCAAGGCAAGCATGGCCACGTCCGGGCTGTCGATCTGCATTTCAAAGTCGCTGCCGGCCAGCCGCTGCCCCGGATTCAGGTAGCCCTCGAGAGTGACTCGGTGTCCAGCCATATCCAGACTCACCGCTTCGAACCTGAGCCGCTGGTCCAGGCGGCTGATCCGCCCCTGCGCGGTGAGAGGGGCTTCTGGCAGGTTTTCCCGGCCGAACAGCCGGCCCAGGTCGGCGGCGCTGGGGCTGATCAGTTGGACATCGACCGAGCTCCCCGTGTAGGGCTTGCCGGGATTGATCTGGCCGGAGACTCGGGCATGGTGCCCGGCCACTGTGAGTTCAACGGACTTCAGTACGATCGGATCCCCCGGGCGGCCGAACCGGCCGCTGAGTGACAGCGGCGCCGCAGGCAGATCCTCGCGGCCAAACATGCGGCCCAGCTCGGCAGCGCTTGGGCTGTCCAGCGAGACGTCAACCGCGCTGCCCGTGAAGGGTTTGGCCGGGTTGACGATGCCATCGACGGACGCTTCGTGCTCACCGAGCATGACGTGCAGGCTGCCTAGCTGGATCATTGCGTCGGACCTGGCAACGCGCCCCCCGGCTTGTAAGGGAAGGGCGGGAAACGAGTCGAGCCCAAACCTCTCGGCCAGCGCCGCGGCATTGGGGGACTCGAGGTTGAAGGCCAGGTCCGGTTCGAAGAGTCCACCCAGGGTACCCAGCTGGCCGTCGACGTCGAGCGCGCTGTCCACAAAACCGAGTTTGGCCTGGGTCGAAAACAGGCCGTCCGCGTCGCTTCGGATCACGCCATCCAGGGTTGCCGCCCCGCTGGTGGCGGTGGGCAGGCGGGCCAGACCCCTCCAGCGGCCGATTTCATCACTTGCCCCGTGGACGGTCAGCTCAGAATCTGCGTAGGTCGGCGCCCGTCCCAGCACGCCGGCCACTTCGAGACGGTCCTGGCGGGTCTCCAGGGCCAGCTTATTGGCCCGGGCGACGCCATCGTCGATCGATACTTCGGCCTGCAGGACGAAAGGCTCGGACACCATGCCATCTACCCCCAGCGTTGCGCCAAGGGCCTCCAGGTCTGGCCCGCTCAGCGCCACCTTCAGCGCGCCGGTCTGCGGTCGCACCAGGCGATCCAGTTGTCCGGAGGCATCCATTTGCAGGCTGCCCAGGTCGCCCTCGACACCCACTTCTGTCATCTGGCCCTCGGTATCGAGGGTCAGGCGAAAATCGAAAGCGCCCGAGCTGACCGCCGGCGCGTTGAAATGGTCCAGCACAGCGGCCATTTCCGGCCCCTGCAAGTTGAACGTGAGGTTGGCGCCCCGGCCGGTAGCCGGTTCTTCGATCGATCCCGAGCTGCGCAGGCTGTTGCGGCCCATACCCAGCTCGACCTCGTACTTCAGGGGCTGGCCGTGCATGAGCGCTCCGGCAGGCGCCAGCTTGCCCGTGAAGGACAAAGCCTCGTCATTGATCCGGCCGGCCCCGCTGCCCTGCCAGCTATCACCATCGATCAGACGGAGGGCGAGCTCGAACACCTCAAGCTGCAGTGGCTGCTTGCGGTCGGGTGCGTCATGGCTCAACCGGCAATTGCGAATCTGCGTATCCAGCAACAGCAGCGGCAGGCCCGAAGCGGGCTCGGGCCCGGCTTCGGCTTCCGGCAGCACGTCCCAGTTGGCGGCGCCCGCCTCGTTTTCAATCAGCTGGATTTCGCAGTCTTCGAGCAGCAGCGAAGGAATGACCGGGGTGTCTCCGAGCAGGCTGAGCACGTCCAGGGCGACCCGCAGGCGACCCAGCGAGAGCATCTCCGGCGAGTCTGCCCAGGTGGCGTTCTGGAAGCGGATGCCTTGGGCCTCGAGGGTCGTCTCGCGGCCCAGGCCCACGTGCAGAGAGCCGTCCACGGTGAGTTCACGCCCGGTTTTCTTGAGTACGTAGGCGCTGAATTGAGACTTCAGAAAGGCTTCGTTCTGCAACAGGTACCAGGCTGCTCCGAAGACGACCGCAAAGAGCACGGCCAGCAGCAACAGCTTGTTCTGGAGAAAGCGGCGCATGGTCAATCCAATTATATCGCCAATTGCTGAAGGCCGGCGTTCGGCATGCCGGGTGCTCAGGTGACCAGGCTGATGTCCTCGTTCATGATCCAGCCGTAAAACGCCACCGCGGCGACGGCGACCAACACCGCCTGCATGGTGCCGGTCAGCGGCAGGTTGGTGAAGACCTGCGCGATGGGATCGGACAGCAGCAAGGCGCCGGTGACGCCAAACGCCGCGCCGATGAGGCCGAAGGTCGACAGGATCAGTCTTCGGACGCGTTGTTCGCGCTGCACCCGGTGCATCACCTCGAGTACGAAGGCATCAGCCGGCGGGGTTTCGTGGAAACCCAGCAGGCGGTCCAGTTCGCGGTCGGGGTTCAGTTCAGGCATGTTGTGCCTCGCTGGCCGGGTCCGGCCCGACCGTCTGAAAGGGATGATCATTGTCTTTCAACCATTGTTGCAGTTTTTGCCGGCCGCGGGAAATGTGGGTTTT
>Ga0316190_10001629_pt1 | contig 16330 bp, 12 predicted proteins | sample Eddworburrow2_MG_FD_204929 | JGI IMG/M metagenome (GOLD analysis project Ga0316190, IMG submission 204929) | Coastal sediment microbial communities from Maine, United States - Eddy worm burrow 2 | ecosystem: Environmental > Aquatic > Marine > Coastal > Sediment | place: USA: Maine | collected... | reverse complement strand
AGTCGGGTATTGGCCTGGTATCCCGTCTCTATGCCCCAGAAGTTGTAATTGTTACCGGCGTCGTTCTCACCGATATTCATTCCCAATACATCGATTGACCAGGGGCCGGATAGCCACTCCAGGGCGGCGCCCCAGTCGTAAGAGGGCAGACCATAACTACCCGAGTTTACGAAGGCCTCGTTCATGAACTGGGTATACTCGTCGTTTGCGTACTCATTGTTGTCCAGGTAATCGGTTGAGTCGAGGACACCAAGGGTGGCACCCAGCGTACTATTGTTTTCGAGACTAAAAGTATGCCGGTACCAGGCAGCGAGCAGGTAGTCGCGGCTGCGGCCGTTGATGTCCTTGACGTTATCCTCGAGATCGGCCGCCCAGGGGGCGAGTACCCAGGGCGAAACCTCGTTAAGTCCGTTGCCGATGGCGAATCCGAACTTTACGAAGAACTCGTTGGCGTCGTTGGGATGAAAGCTTGCCTCTAACTGCAAGGGCAGGGCGCCGCGACAGGCATTATCGAAGGTATCAAAAGAGCCGTCGTCGTCGTAGGACGCCGACGGCAGCAGGGCCGAAACGTTTTGGCATTGACCAGTTCCTGAAAGTATTCCGTTGATAGAGAATTGGTCATTGACGTTATAGGCTTGCAGCGGGAGTGCCGGGCAAATCAGGATGAGTGCGACTGGAAGTCGGCAAATATTTGTTCGCATTGCTATCTGTTTGTACGGCTGGATGGAACCCAATAATGCCTCGCGTCCAACCCATCGTCAAAAGAAAGACGCAATAATAAATAACACAAGCAACACAAGAAAAACTAATGTGGCATCCTCCCAGTGATGCGTTGGCCTTCTGACAGTCATGGCACACCTCCTGTCCTCCTGTAGTAATTATAGTGGATTATGCTGTTTGCTCATGGCTGCAGGGGATAGTGTCAAGTAGCTGACCAATCTGTCACTGCAACAGGGTGATCTCCGGTCTTTGTAGATAGATCGCAGCGGATAACGTCAAAGGGGAGGAGTGAAGGGTAGATATAAAAGGACTCGTTCTCAAGCTGGCTCTGAAATATCAGTCATCCCGGTATTCCTGGTGCCCGGCATAAGAATTACTTTTTTACCGCATGGGGAGCGGATCGGCTGGCACGTACTGCCCCCTTCTTGGTAGGTAGATTTCCATGCTGCCGTCCGTCATGGTCGTCGTCATGCGGGTCCAGTCGGCATCGTAGGGGAGCCGCAATTGTTTGCGGAAGCTCATCCGCCATTGTGAGGTGCTGCGGGTACCGGGGCTATACTGGTCACCTTGCTCGACTTGCAATACCAGGCGGTTGCGTCGAATAAATACCTGGATGTCCTCGGGGCGTAATCCTTCAATATAGGCGCGGACGTAATAGCCGTCCTGGGTTTCGTCCGTGTGCAAGCGTAAGGAGCCCGAATAGCGATGGCTTCTCTCTGATCCGGCATGGGGAGGGTAATCACTGCCCGTGGGGCCATCATAGAAACCGTAACCCCACGCAGTGACTGGCAACAAGGCTGCAAAAAGGATGGTTACAATCAATCGGTAGATGCTGTGCTGCATGGTTGCTGTCCTCGAATAGCCCTGGTCGCTGTGATGTCTCATGTCCTGTATCTAAAGTATAGCTCCTCCTGAAGCCCATGAATCGGAGCGAGTCGATTGCCCGGGCGCTGTCAATAACGTGTATAGGGTGCAAGCGAAAGTGGCAATGTCGAGTAGCTGTCACGCCTGTTCAATCGAACGGCTTGCAGGGAGTGCGATCAAATGGGTGAGCCGGTCCGGTTCAGCAGAATCTTTTCAGATTGGCGGACAAGCGATGCTAGGCGGGGTGCTTTTCCTGCAGGATCTCCAGATCACATTCCGGGAACCAGTAGTCACCAAAGCGCGGGTCCTCTGTAGTTAACACCCATTGGTCGGAATAAGGTGTGTCTTCATCATCTACAAACTTGTGGTAACAAAACTCGGCCTCTGTCCCGACTAGCGTGATCAGTTCCGAGTCCAGATCATCTGTGGTCTTGGGATTGAAACGTGCCAATACCCGGTGATTTTTTCGTGGTTTCATTTTGTGTACGTGGGACTTGAAAAAGGTTACTGAACGCCTGAATTGACTGCATATCCAGAGGCGTCAAGGTTTAGTTTTACCGGTACAACAACGTTCTCTCTGAGTGTCGTTACCGGTACACGGGCGTGTTTCGAGACATGCTCGGCGACTGAACCCTGCAGGAAATGGGCTATGCCGCTGCGTCCGTGGGTGCCCATCAGGATCATTGCGGCGCGCTCCTGGTTGGCTATCTCGATGATCCGTGCCCCGGGCAGGCCTTGAACCAGGCGCGTCCTCGCGGTTTTCAGTGTCGTGAGGTCAGGGTGTTTGCCACGCAGCTTGGTCAGCAGTTCGTCGAGCATTTCCTCTGCGATATCAATCATGGGCCGGGAGGGATGGTCTCCATTGGGCCTGCGGTAGATGCCGGGTTTTCCCGGTGAGTCATGCACCACGTGGAGAATCAGCAGCGGCGTGTGGGTGCCCTCGACCAGCCGACAGGCATACAGAAGCGCGGACATGGAGCAATCAGAAAAATCGACGGGCACCAGTATGGGGCGTCTGTTGAGCGGTTGAGGTGTGTTAATGACTTCCAGCATGGGACTAATACTCCGAATACCCGGCGGTTAACAGGCTGACAGAAAAATTCTAGCCCGGGTATGTTAGGAATATATTAGGTGTGGCCGTGAAGGGCATATTGCAGCCCTTTGTCGGAATTATTTACACTGAGAAGTTAGAGTTGGGGCGGCTTTATTCAACATCGCTTTCTGTGTCTGCTGTTGATTCTTCTTCGGCCAGGACTTCTTCAGAGGCCTCGATGCCAATGTGATAACAGCCATAGCCGGGCATGACAAACTGGTCAACGGCTATGCCGATGATACGGCCGCTGACCGTTGCCAGAATATTGCTGGTCTCGTTGGTGATCGGGTCAGTAATGGCGCCGAGCACATCATCGACATCGACCATTTCGCCGACTTCTTTTTTACTGAACAGAATGCCGCCGCGTTCTGCCCTTATCCAGCTGGATTTATAGTACACGGGTTCCGGGTCGCCCCATGTGAAGAGGCGCGAGTACATGCCCTCGCGTTCCAGCAAGCGGTTAACACTGCTAACGCCTGTTTCTATCTGGTCTTCCTGTATGCGCAGGGATTCACCGACTTCCAGTGTGGCGGCGGGGATGCCGTGGGCAACCGCCGCGAAGCGCAACATGCCGGGACTGCCGGTACTGTGTATGACGGCGATCTTGCCGAAGCCCTCGGTGAGTTCCGCAACATCGTCATGCCGCATGTCAGCACGCAACTGCGGCATGTTGGTGCGGCGCAGCGAGCCTGTATGCATATCAATCAGGAAGTCACAATGAACGATGACTTCACTGAACAGCGAGTGCGCGATGCGTGATGCGAGGCTGCCATTAGCCTCGCCCGGGAAGAAACGATTCAGGTCGCGTCGGTCGGAGAGGTAGCGTGACCCTCTCTGGAAGCCCTGCAGATTGACAATCGGTATACCAATAATATTACCTGTGAGGTTTTCGGGATCGATGTCATACATCACACGACGCACGATTTCTATACCATTCAACTCGTCGCCGTGGACAGCCGCGGTCATGCACATGGTTTTGCCGGGTTTGCTGCCCCTGATCACCATGACCGGCGTCGGCGTGGTCAGGCCGGCGATGTTGCCATCGGTAGACCATGCCAGGCGTGTCGCCGTGCCTGGAGCAATTTCCGAGCCGAGGATAATCAGTTTATCGCCGTCGGCAGACTCATCGGGTACGGGTGCGGTATTCGTCTGCTGAACGGTGTCAGCCGGCTCCGTATCCTCGTTCTCAGGTTCGTCAATATGTAATGGCTGAGGTAATGGGGCTACCTGTTTCAGGTCGAGACTGGGTGCGACTACCGGTTCGGTCAGTACTGCCAGTTCCGTTTGGTCCGGGCTGGTTGCCTGCTGTGCATCACTGTCGGGTGATTCAGTTGGGAGCGCTGCGGCAGCCGCGTTTGATGTCGTTAGCAGGATGCATAGCAGGCTGCCAGTGATAGTCAGTCTGCTGCGGCGTAGGCTTGATTTCATAGAATAGTAAATATGCAAATTAGTTGATTACCTGCATTATATCTTCTGATTGATTGAGACCTTTAGCGAATTGTAGCCGCGCATCGATATCAGTGGGTAGTTGTTTGTGTGATTCAACCCGGTGAAGGTTGTTTAGCAGGCCCTGGCCGCTGGCAATCTGGATACTGAGCCCGGGGCGTGCATTCAGTTCCAGCATCAGTGGCCCCAGGGTGCGGTCAATGACAATATCGACGCCCAGGTAACCCAGGCCAACCGTGTCTGCACATTGCATGGCGAGCCGCAGGATGTCGTCCCAGTGGGGCATAACAATGCCGCTGGTTTCGTAACCGGTGTCGGGATGCCGATCCACAAGGAGATTATGGTGCACGGCATTGGTCGTTTCACCCGTCGCTATATTAATGCCGAGCCCGACGGCACCCTGGTGCAGGTTGGCCTTGCCATCAGAGTCACGGGTAGGGAGACGAATCATGGCGGCTGTCGGGATGCCTTTAAAGACAATGATTCTGATGTCGGGGACACCCTGGTAGCTGATATGTTCGAACATGGGATCAAAGTCGACGCGGTATTCAAGAATGGCCTTGTCGGGGACGCCGCCAAGACTGTACATGCCGCTGAGAATATTCGACGTATGGTGTTGTATGGCCTCGATCGTGAGCAGGCTGCCATTCGCCTTGCGAAAATGGCTGCCCATGCGACCGTCGATCACCAGGATGCCGTTACCACCGCTGCCATGTGCCGGCTTGATCACCAGTGACTTGTGGTCGGCAAGGATGTTTGCCATGTCCTGTACCTGGTGCTCGATGCTGACCACGGCGTAGAGTTCCGGCACCGCGATACCGTCTTCCAGCGCCAGCCGCTTGGTTTCGAGTTTGTTGTCAACCAGCGGATAGAGTCTCCTCGGGTTGTAGCGCATGACGTAATCCGAGTTGCGCTGGTTCATGCCGAGTACGCCGCGTGCCCGCAGTTCCCGGGGGGTGGCAAAGAATCTCATCGTGGTTCCTTGCCGAGCATGCCTTTAAAGCGTACCAGCTCCGTCAGTCGGTAGCCGGTGTAGTTGCCCATCCACAGACACAATCCCAGGATCACCAGCAATAACTCCGGAAATACGAAGATGAGGTACATCAGGTTCTCGTTGGTCATGACCACGTAACCCATGCAGGCAACGAACAGGCTGCCAAGGCCCTGCAGCATGGCTTCCCTTGCGCCGTTTTCCTCCCAGATGATCGACATGCGTTCGATGGTCATGGCGAGGATGACCATCGGAAACAGCGAGATGGACAACAGGCGCTCGATACCGAGCTGGTTGGTTATCAGGCTGATCAACAACATGAGAATCACGACAATGACCAGCACCGAGGCCAGTCGGGGAATCAGTAACAAATACAGCTTCTCAAGGTAAAAGCGAATCATCAGACCAATGGAGACGATCAGGCTGAACATGATGACGCCCCAGAAGAGCTGTGTCTCGCGGAAGGCCATGGCGATCAGGATCGGCATAAAGGTGCCGAAGGTCTTCAGTCCGATAATGGTTCGCAGGAACACCACTAGCAAGGCGCCCAGCGGCAACATCAGCAGCAACTGGTAAACATTCTGGTTCTGTACCGGCAGGGACAGCAGGGAAAACTCGGAAAAGAAGGAATCCCGTTTCGCGGCGCCCTGGCGGGCAACATCGATCAGTTCGGTGTAGGTACGGGTCACCGAGAATCTGGTCTCAAGGTCGTTACCGCCTTCAAGTGACGAGATATCCCTGTCACCGACCTTCCAGACAAGATAATTAGCCGGGATACCCTCGCTGCCGGTCTCGGGATTGAAGGTCAGCCAGTTATCACCATTATGGACCTGCAGCAAGGGGCGCAGGTTGGCGTTATTCGCCGCGTCGCTGATGTCGATTCCCCAGATGATGCGCGCCGGGATACGGACACCTTTCAATACGTTGATGATTTCGCTTGTCCACTGACCGGCGCTGGTTGCCTTGTCACGGATCAGTTCCACGTTTTCATCCGGTGCGCTGGAGTTGAGTTGCTTGAGTAGCTCGAGCGTGTATGACTCGACGTCAGCGGATTCCTCGCGTACATCATCGATAATGGCCTTGATGGCAGATGCGTAAGGCTCGGGATAATCCGGCGGTTCGGGAAAGCCGGGTTTTGTGTCCCAGTCAATGCTCAGGTTCGAGCGGGCCACCGATATCCGGTAATACAGGGTCTGGTCGCCTTTTGCGCGGCGTATGGCCCAGTCGGCCCTTCGGTTTTCATTTGTTTTGGCAATCGTGAGTCCGTAGCGGCTGGAGATGAAATCCTCGTCCAGCAACATGAAGCCCGGTGTGTTTTCAGGAATGAACAGCGACAGTTTTGCCGGTTTGCCTGTGCCCTCGAATGACACCTGCGCCTGCACGGTCCAGACATCGGTGTTCTGTTCGGGGGTCAGTGGCAGCCCCAGTTCATAGGCCTTGTAGGCTGTAATCGTCAGGCCAAGCAGAATCAGTGCCAGCGCCCAGCTTCTTGCGGTAATGTTGTTCAATGCTTTTCCGGTCACCAATATCAGGGGGTCGGGCAGCGTGCCTTTGTCAGGAAGGTGCTCTCGGGATCAACGACCGCAACACCTTGCAGGAACTCACGGCCCAGCAGTACATCGTATATATAATCAGTGCGTTGCGCGAGGGTGAATTCCGTGACATGTCTGCGTCCGTCAAAACAGATTTCCAGCTCAACCACGGCTCGCCGGTCGTCATCACCATCATTATCCTTGATGCGTACACGTCGTACCCTGGGTTTCTCCATGTGCAGGGTGTGTTGCTTGTCATCAACGTCTTCCAGCAGCAGGTCGAATCTCACCCAGCGATCACCCTCACGTACGAATTGCTCAACATTGATGGCGTGAATGGACGAGGTCTTGGCACCGGTATCAAGCTTGGCCTTGAGTAACAGCCGCGGCTCTACCAGGCTGATCTTTTCTACCCAGCCCGCGATGACCTTCCCGGGTTCCGTGCTGCTGCCGTGAGCCAGCGGAGCAGCCAGCAACAAAGCGACACACAGCCCTTGTAAAACATTCATCTATTGCCTCCTGGGGTAAGCCGGCGTGGACAGCGCCGGGGTTCGGGATATACCGGGGTGCTGATCCGGGATGACGATTATATAGAAGGGTCGAGGTGAAGTAATGCCTATCTGAGAAACTCGTAACGGCACCCGGTCTGTTATCTAAATAACATTAAAAAGAACACGCAACATTATGTAAATAAATATAAAGAATATATATTCTCAGCTTCTATTAAGGGGCGTGGTGTTGCGGCCGCGGCTGCTGCTCGCCTGACGCCACATTCCAATATGCGCCTCAACCTTGTATATTACGCGGCCTTGTTTGCACCGGCTTAGTCCCGACGGCGCCTTGACCGGGTTACCTTGAATCACCCGGCGCCCTGCATTTGATCATTCAAAAACTAGAGGTACATCATGGCTCTACGAAATCGCCTGCACCGCAGCGAACTGGCTGTTCCGGGTAGTAACGTCCGTATGCTCGAAAAGGCGCCCACGGCCGGTGCTGACATGGTCTTTCTTGATCTGGAAGATGCCGTCGCGCCGGATGACAAGGCACAGGCACGGAAAAACGTGATCGAGGCGCTGAACGACCTGGACTGGTCGAACTGCAGTGTCTCGGTGCGCATCAATGGTCTGGATACCCATTACTGCTACCGCGATATTGTCGACGTGGTCGAACAGGCCGGTGACAAGCTCGATACCATCCTGATACCCAAGGTGGGTTCTCCCTCGGATATCCTGTTCGTCTCAACCATGCTGGAGCAGATCGAGGCGGCGAAGGGCCTCGAGCAGATCAATCTCCATGTACTGATTGAAACCGCAATGGGCATGGCCAATGTTGAAAGCATTGCACAGACCTGTCCGGAGCGCATGGAGGCCATGGTGTTCGGCGTGGCCGATTACGCGGCCTCGACCCAGGCACGCACCACCAATATGGGCGGTGCCAACACCGATTACTACACCCTGACGCACCCGGACAGCGAGGGTAGGCGCGAGCGACACTGGGGCGACCAGTGGCATTTCGCCATTTCACGCATGGTGGTTGCCTGTCGTGCCTACGGCCTGCGCCCGATCGATGGCCCGTTTGGTGATTTTAACGATCCGGATGGTTACCTGGCCGTTTCCCGCAGTGTTGCCGCGCTCGGTGTCGAGGGCAAGTGGGCCATCCACCCGTCACAGATCGCACTCGCCAACGAGGTGTTTACCCCGCCAGCCGCCGAAGTGGATCGTGCGCGCCGCATCCTCGTTGCCATGAAGGAAGCCGCGGCCGAAGGCAAGGGCGCCGTGTCGCTGGACGGGCGCCTGATTGATGCCGCGTCCATTCGCCAGGCACAGGTAATGGTAGACAAGTACGCGCAGATCGAGAAATCCCTCGCGGCCCGTAAATAACAGCTGTTAACAGTAATAAAAACCGGAGAAGTCCTTTGAATATTCACGAGTACCAGACCAAGGAACTGCTGCGCGGCTACGGCGTGGCGGTTCCGGACGGTCGCGTTGCACACAATATAGACAATGCCGCCACCATCGCGGAAGAACTCGGCGGTGAACGCTGGGTGGTCAAGGCGCAGATTCATGCCGGCGGCCGCGGCAAGGGCGGTGGTGTCAAGGTCGCTTCATCTATCGACGAGGTCAAGCAATTTACCGACGAAATGATCGGTACCCACCTGGTGACGCCGCAGACCGGTGCAGAGGGCCGGCTGGTGCAGCGGGTCCTGATTGAACAGGCCTGCAACATCAACAAGGAATTTTATCTCGGTATGGTCATTGACCGTGCCACGCAACGCATCACCGTGATTGCCTCGGCCTCCGGCGGTATGAATATCGAGGAAGTCGCAAAGACCGATCCGGACCGTGTTATTCGCGAGGCAGTCGATCCCGCCATAGGCCTGGCCGGTTTCCAGTGCCGCAAGATTGCTGCAAGGATGGGGTTTACCGGCAAGCAGATTGGTGAGGCGGCCAAGATCATGCAAGCGCTGTACCGCTGCTTTCGTGATAACGACGCGTTGCTGGCTGAAATCAATCCGCTTGCCGACATCGACGACGGAAAACTGATGGCGCTGGATGCCAAGATGAACTTTGACGGCAATGCCATGTACCGGCGCAAGGACATTACCGAGCTGCGCGATTTTGACGAAGAGGATTCCAAGGAAGTCGAGGCCTCCGGCCATGGCCTGAATTACATTGCCCTGGATGGCAATGTCGGTTGCATCGTCAACGGTGCAGGCCTGGCCATGGCGACCATGGACGCGATCAGTTTTCACAACGGCAAGCCGGCCAATTTTCTCGACGTCGGTGGCGGTGCCTCACCGGAAAAGGTCGGCAATGCCTTCCGTATCGTGTTGCAGGACCCGAATGTAAAAGCCATCCTGGTGAATATATTTGCCGGCATCAATCGCTGTGACTGGATCGCAGAGGGACTGGTACAGGCCATGCGCGAGTTGCACATCCAGGTACCGATCGTGGTCCGCCTGGCGGGCACCAATGTTGAAAAGGGCGCGCCGATTCTGGAGGCCTCCGGCTTTCCTTTTATCATGGCTAACAATCTTGACGATGCGGCGACCAAGGTTGTTGCAGCACTGGAGGGCGCGGCATGAGCGTTTTCGTACACAAGCATTCGCGCGTCATTATCCAGGGATTCACTGGTCAGCATGCGACCTTCCATGCGGAAGAGTCCATGAAGAACGGCACCACGGTGGTCGGTGGTGTGACGCCGGGCAAGGGCGGGCAGCAGCATCTGGGACTACCGGTGTTTGATACCGTGCATCAGGCGGTTGAGGAAACCGGTGCCGATGTCAGCGGTATCTTCGTACCGCCACCGTTTGCAGCGGATGCCATTATGGAATCACTGGAAGCGGGTATCGGCGTTATCGTGGTGATTGCCGACGGTATTCCGGTACAGGATATGGTGCGGGTGAAACGCTATGCGGCCGGCAAGAACGCCATCATTATCGGTCCGAACACGCCGGGTATCATTACCCCGGATGCCTGCAAGGTCGGCATCATGCCCTCGCACATCTATACACCGGGGCGCATTGGCGTGGTGTCACGTTCCGGTACTCTTAACTACGAGGCGGTGCAGCAGATGTCCGAACTGGGCATGGGACAGACTACCTCGGTGGGCATCGGCGGCGATCCCGTCAACGGCACCGACTTCGTCACGGTGCTGCGCGCCTTTGAGGAGGATCCCGAGACCGAGGCCGTCATCATGATCGGCGAGATCGGCGGACCGCAGGAAGTCGATGCAGCCCGCTGGGCAAAGGAGAACATGAGCAAGCCGGTGGTGGGTTTTGTCGCCGGTGTCTCTGCGCCTCCCGGACGCCGCATGGGTCATGCCGGTGCAATCATCTCGGGTGAAGCCGACACCGCCAACGCCAAGATGGACCTGATGGAAGAACTGGGTGTACATGTGGTGCGTAATCCTGCCCTGATCGGCGAAACCGCCAAGCGCGTTTTCTCCTGAGCTAATAAAAGACCGTCATTCCCTTGAACGCGGGGATGACGGTCAGTTTTCTTCCCCCGACGAAAGCCCGTAGTCCAGGGCTGTACAAGTCGTCCCCGTAATTCGCGCCCCGGCAGATGGCTCATTTTGCCCATCACTCCTGTCTTACACAATCTTCAGGATTGTCCTATCGATCGCTCCATCCCGTGTTGTTAACGTGACCACTGATTCGGAGTTCGTGTCATTTTCAATAAAGGGGATTCCATAAGTTTCGTCACCCCGGCGAAGGTCGGAGTCCAGGTTGTTGGTTTTCCCGGGTTACGGCCTTCGCCGATATGACGGATCGGAATTTGTTCGGACCCTCCTTGATAAAAACAGTCAACAGGGGAACCCCGGCAATTGGCCAGTTTTCATTTTCATCGAGCCGTCAAGACGTTCCTGTTGACGGGCCTGCTCATGCTGTTCCCCCTCATCGTTTCCTCATCACAGTACCTCGCCGGTGACGTTGCGCCGCTGGGGAATCCGGACGGTCAGGTCAATGTCGCTGATCTGCTTATCCTTGAGCGATTCATCATCGGTGACATGACACCGACGGCGGAAGAACTGCTGATAACCGATGTCGCTCCTTTCGGCGGAGCGGATGGACTGTTGAACGCCGGTGATCTGGTGGTGCTGCAGCGGGCAGTGCTTGGCCTTATTACCTTGCCGGATATAAACATTGGTGTAACGGCTCCCGTGTTGTTTCCCGCGCAGTCCCCAACCAGCATTAACCCCTGTCCCGTCACGGGGATGGCTGACCCCGGTATGGATATCCATATACATGTGAATGATCAGCCAGCGGTATCGATATTTGCAGACGAGACGGGTGACTTTCAGTTTTATGCCACGTTGCAGTCCGGGGTGAATTCGATCTACGTGACTGCGTGGGACGGCGTAAATGAGAGCGATCCGTCGAACACACTGGCTGTCGAATTTGTCTACGAGCCGCCAACAGCCGTTCATGGCGGCCCCTACAGCGGGGCCGTTAATTTCAAGACCTATTTTGACGGCTCAGGTTCGTTCGACAGATATACCCATGGACTGACCTATCAATGGAACTTCGGTGACGGCTCAACGGGGGCAGGGATGCAGCCATCACATAGCTACACAACTGCCGGAACCTATGTCGTTACACTGACGGTTTCTGCAAACGGTGAAACATCAGATCCGGTAGCAACGACCGCGACGGTCAAGGAAACGGAGGTGCTTGATTTAAGCAACAACCAGTCATCGTCAAACATACAAACGCTCACGAATGCAAAGGTCTATCTCATCACTGAAACGCAAGTCTTGCCACAGCTGGGAAGGTTGATCATCGAGGCGGGTACTGAAGTCCGATTCAGCCAGTTTGCGAGACTCGATATTCTTGGCAGTCTGGAGATAAGGGGTTCTGCCAATAACCCTGTATACCTGACTTCACTGGATGATCGGCCGGGTAAATACGCAGGACGGTGGGATGGACTATGGTTAACGGAATACAGCAGTGCATCCATTGATTATGTGGTGATAGAAGGCGCAAAGGATGCCATTACGATCTTCTACAATGGCTCGGATGCGGTTATCAGGAACAGTCTGCTACAGAATAATGGTGTCGGGATTTTGATGTATGCGGACAATCATTATCACCAGGCTGTCAGGCCGCTTGTCAAGGGGAATACCATTCGCGATGGTGGTAGCGCGGTGCTGGTATTTGGAGACGCCAGGCCACAGATTATTGAAGCTAATATCATCAGGCAGAATGATACCGGCATTCACCTGGTGGGTGACAGCATATCCGGAAACCCGAGACCCGTGTTGAATGGAAATTCCATCGACCATAACTGGTACATGAACTATCTGGCCAATGTTACGTATCCGGAACAGCACATTTTTCTTGATGCCAATGATAACTGGTGGGGGACGCCGGAACGCCCCCTGGTCAAGCGCTTTATTCATGATTCCCGTGATGACGGCAAACTCGCTACGGTCGATGTAGCACAAATAAAAAACCTGCCGATTGATGATGAGTTACTGCTTGATTCAATTCATGAAGAAACTGCAGACGACCCCTATGTAATCCATGGGACTGCGCCTGCCGGCGCGGAAATCAATATTTATGCGGTAGGGTCAGATACCATTCTTGCGGGGGCGGTTACCGCAGATGCCAACAACCGATTTTCACTGGGTTATTCCTTTCCGCAGGAGGACTATTACTACTTTTTCGCGCGAAAGGTTGAAAACAACAAGGAAGTAGAAGAATCAGAGTGGACTATGAATGGCATCTACTATAGCCCGCTACCCTGGTGGGCCGATGTGCCGGTCATTCAACCAATTACAAGTCCTGCGACTGTTAACCCTGTGACAGTATCAATCCCCTCGGATCTCTACTATCAGGAAGCCAATTTATACTTGAACGGCGAGTTATATGGCACAGCCGCACAGACAGACTATGACGATATCACTTTTGAGGTGGTTCTGGATGTTGGCACCAATACATTCCATGCTACTTTTTTGACATCAACAGGCGAGAGCGCTCCATCGTTACCGCTAATCGTAAACTACAATCCGGACTCTGCCGTAGCCAGCTTCAGCGGCGGGGTTGTCACCACTGATCTTGTCCTGCCACCACAGCCGTCCCCGTATCTGATTACTTCAGATGTTGAGATAAGATCCTACGCCAGCCTGACCATCCTGTCGGGCGCGGTGCTTGAATTCAGCAACGGGACGCGTCTAAAAGCAGAAGGCGAACTGAATATCCAGGGTGTAGACGGCAATCCGGTTCACCTGAAATCTGTTTCTCTGACACCTGTACCCGGTGACTGGGTCGGGATAGAGATACCGTCAGGTGCGAACCAGAAATCCCGTATAGAGCACGCCTTGATCGAACACGCCTCGCTGGGTGTGTGGTTCAATGGCGGAACGGCGACTATTGATCACTCGATATTGCAGAATAACTACTACGGTATCTATGTTGATGGTGGAGCTGCACCTGTCATCTCAAATAATGATGTCCAGACAAATTCCGTTGGCATCTGGGTCACTGGCCCATCAAGTCCGATCCTCTACCCGCATAACACCATCACCGATAATCTGCAGGGTATCAATCTCATCGGCACACGACTGCCTGGTGATAACCCAACACCGGTCATCCATGAAAATAATATCTTTGGAAATGCCGGCATCGATCTGCTGGCCGATGATTTCTTTGATGCGCAAACGGTAACGTTGGATGCCCGGGGCAACTGGTGGGGTGCTAGCGTCAGTTCAGTTATCGATAGCCAGATTTACGACAGAAACGACAATCCAGTCAACTCACCCACGGTGGAGTATTTACCCGTTCAACCAGTGGTGCTGACAACGACATCGCCCTTGACGCCCCATCTGACGATCTTGGTCCCGAGTACCAGTGCCCAAACCTATACCGTTAATGGCAGCGCCGAACCGAACCGGGAGATCAAGCTCTATCTCAATGACCAACTGGAAGCAACGTTAACCAGTGATGCACTAGGGCACTTCAGTCAGGTGGTTACACTCGCGCAGGGCAGCAACACTCTCTATGCAAACGCCATAAAAGGTGTAGAGCAGAGCTTACCGTACTTAACCTATACCGTTGCCAGTGATGCAGTTCCGCCGGTCATCATGCTCACCACGCCAATGGAGGGCGCACTGGTGAACTACGCCACCTTCATCGGCCAGCTGAACGAAACGGCCTCGCTTACGATAAACGGTGAGGCCATCACCGTGAATACCGACAACAGTTTTGCCCATGTTCTCGGTGGCCTTCCACAAGGTGTTAATGACATCGAGTTGATCGCCACAGATCTGGCTGGTAACAGCAGCACCCTGAATGTGTCGTTTACCCTGGATAGCCAGCCGCCTGCCATTCCGGATACGGCACAGATCACTGTGGGTACACCCAGTGGTGGGCAGGTAACGGTTTCGGCGCCTACTGGCAACGCCACAGCCGGCGACACCGTGACCCTCACCAACACCCGGACGGGCGAGTCCGAGCAAACTACCGTGAATGGCGATGGCGGCTATGCCACTCCAATCGGTGCGCAGGCCGGGGATGAACTCGTCATCCTGATAAAAGATCCGGTGGGTAACACCACGGCCTCGCGTATTCTCCACGTCGCTGGAACGGCAGCTGCATTAGGATTGACGGTGATCGCACCACCGGATGGCAGTACCGTCAATGAGTCTCATGTAGGAGTCAGCGGCACCTTCCAGGGGCCGGCCAATGTCGGGATTACCGTCAATGGTACTGCGGCGCAGAAGATCGGTAATACCTACTGCACGGGTGATGTCTCGCTGGAGACGGGCAGTAATCAGCTGGATGTGGTCGCGACCGCACAGGATGGCGCATCAATTACCCAAACGCTTACAGTGAATAGTTCTGGCAGCAGCCTGGTCGAGTTAGAGGCAGATACCGAAGCCGGCTACGCGCCACATACCGTCACGTTCCGCCTCTCGGAAAATACCGGTACCACACTGGCAACGATAGAATATGATGTGGATGGAGACGGGGTAACGGATTACACGACAACTGACCCTGCGGCCACCTTTCAGCATACCTATACATCACCGGGCTGCTATACAGCGACTGTTATGGTTACCGATACCACGTCCGCTATCTATTCCAGTGCATGGACAATAGCTGTGACACAAGCAGACAGGCAAATGGCTATGTTACGGAGTGTCTATTACCAGTTGCTCGATGATCTTCGTAGTGGCGATATACCGGCTGCCGTAAGAGCGTTTACAGTTACGAGTCAGGAACGATTCGAATCGCTCTTTACAGCGATGCAGCCAACGCTATCCACTATCGCCGATTCACTGGGAACGGTTACCCGGACACAGATTGGCGGCGATTTTGGAGAAATAATCGTTAAGCGGGAAAAGAGCGGGGTCCCTTATGTGTATACCGTTAATTTTATTCGATCGGAATCCGGGCTGTGGCGAATTGAGGACATGTAGCTATGTATAGATCAGAAAAAACTCCATGGGCATTCTTGCTGTTTGCCTCGGTCATATTGCTGGCAGCCTGCACGTCTGGCAGGTACTCGACGGTAGCAAAGCCGGTAGAGGGGGTGATTACGCATTACGAAACCGGTGAGCCGATCCCGGATGCCTTTGTGGTGGCTCGCTGGACGGGCACATCGGGTGGTCTGGGGCATAGTGGTGGCGCGATTTGTTTTCATGTTGAGGTAACCAAAACCGATGGTTCAGGGCGTTACTACATCCCTGTACCGGAAATACGTCCTGAGTATGCGAATTACCGCAAGCCACGGATCCTGATTACGGCCTACAAGCCGGGATATCGTGAACCGTACTGGGTGAATGATGTACCGGCGCCTTCTGACACGTTAATTGAGACGAAAGAAACCTCGGAAGCGCGGATGAGTTACTTGCATGATGTGATTAAAAACACGAGTTGTAGCCAAGCGGGTAAGAGCAGGAAGAATCTGATTCCGGTATACGAGGTCCTTTATGGGGATGCCGAACAGTCCGTTAAAACAAGAGAGGACCAGAAGTATTCTTTATATTTTCTGAGAGAGCTAGAGTTTTTGACTCTAGGTGCTGATGAATCGTTTGTTAAATATGATGAGCGAATGAGAAATGTTGAATGAGAAAGATAATTTATCTATTAAGTCTAATCCTTTTTTTATTCACTGGTCGTTTTTCTGAAGCCTTTGAGCTGGCTACGCACGGACGCCTTACCTATGAGGCTTATCA
>Ga0316190_10001628_pt1 | contig 16334 bp, 11 predicted proteins | sample Eddworburrow2_MG_FD_204929 | JGI IMG/M metagenome (GOLD analysis project Ga0316190, IMG submission 204929) | Coastal sediment microbial communities from Maine, United States - Eddy worm burrow 2 | ecosystem: Environmental > Aquatic > Marine > Coastal > Sediment | place: USA: Maine | collected... | reverse complement strand
CCAACGACCTCGACATCGAAACCCTGCGCGCCCTCGAAGAAGCACTACTGGAATTCGCCGGTTGCGCCGTGGTGATCTCGCATGATCGCTGGTTCCTCGACCGCATCGCCACCCACATGCTCGCCTTCGAAGGCGACAGCCACGTGGAATGGTTTGAAGGCAACTACGCCGATTACGAAGAAGACAAAAAACGTCGTCTCGGTGATGAAGCGGCAACACAACCGCACCGCATTACCTATAAAAAGTTTACCGGTTAAAATTTCATACCGTAAAAACAAAAACCCCTTCAGTGTCATGCTGAAGGGGTTTTTTATTGTCTGCCAGATGGGAATATACCCCACATTGGGGTAATTGCCGCTTTCAATAATACCGCAGCAAACAACAAAAGCTATACAGAGCATAGAAACCACTCTAATGGATTGGTTTATCCATGATAGATAAGTCAAAAAACAGTGGTTTGGTAAAGACCGGCTAAAAAGGATATAAAGTAAGCATGGAAAAACACCCCAAAGTGGGCTATTTAATTACCCCACTTTGGGGGCTACTCATTGTTACCCCATTATAAGATGAACATTCCAAACAAGAAAAACTGTGCATACTGTGGTAAATCGGGCTCTATAACGAAAGAGCATATTTGGCCAAAATGCATAATCAAGAGAACCCCTGAAATGACAGGCAGGTATCACAGAAAAAATGAAAACTTTTTTCGGGGTGAATTAACGATTAGGGATGTTTGTGATGAATGCAATAACGGAGAACTTAGCAAGTTAGATAACTATATTTGCGAGTTATATGATAGGTACTTTCACCGCATCGTAAAACAGAGTGGCTCAATTGTATTTAAGTATGATCAAAACAGGCTGTTAAGGTGGTTGCTCAAGATATCTTTCAACTCTGCCAGATCAAACGGATCTGATTCAGAAGAATTAAGGGGGCTGTCCACGTATATATTAAGCGGAACCCAAGTGCCTTGTTCTGTTTCCTTGCGTGCAGAATTAGTAAAACCATCTAGAAATCTTAATTATGTAAAGGGAAATGGTAGCAAAAAATATATTGAGCCAAATTCCGTCCGTTGTTGCAGAATTGAAAGCCAATTGGGAATGGTTCCTGGAGCTACTTTACGGCTAGTATCTATAAACTCATACTATTTTTGGATAGTAGTATCACCAATTACCACTTCGTTAGAGAGGGATGAAGAGAATCACCTTAATGGGATTCTGACTCAACTGCCGAAATCAGAGCTTCTCGGCAAGGACCAAGTTACATTGAAAGCCAGAGGGAAAACAACCATAGAAATGCACAAAGATTGGGTGTTAAATCCTAGGGCAAGAGAATCACACAAGAAAATGATCGCGCGCAAGGGCTAACAATTGCATTAACTCAGACTCACCTCCGCGGTTTTTTTTGTATGCTAAAAGAGCCTAGCATAAAGCAAGTCCCACTACGGTGGCCCGGTTATGCCGAGCATTAAAACTCAACCCCATGAGCTTAACAATGAACCAATGAAAAACATTAATCACTGGCATAATAAAACCTCAGATCAGACATTATCAGAGCTGGAGACAACTCTCTTAGGTTTGTCTGAGGCCGGCGTAAGCCAAAGACTAACTACCTTTGGACCCAATAAGCTGCCAGAGCCATCACGTCAGAATGTACTGCTGCGATTTTTTCATCATTTTCATAATATCCTTATCTATGTTCTGCTGGGTGCTGCTGTAATTACAGCACTACTTGGCCATGTGGTTGATACTTTTGTAATCATTGCTGTGGTCATTATCAATGCTGTTATTGGGTTTGTGCAGGAGGGTAAGGCAGAAAAAGCAATGGAGGCAATCCGGCGTATGCTTGCATTGCGTGCTTCTGTCATCCGCGACGGTGAGCGCCAAACTGTTAAAGGCGAACAACTAGTACCCGGTGACATTGTGTTATTGGATGCAGGCGACAAACTGCCAGCCGATCTACGCTTGTTAAAAACCCATGGTTTGCAGGTCCAGGAATCAATACTGACCGGCGAGTCTATGGCTGTTGATAAACATTCCAAACCGGTCGCAACTGATGCGCCAATAGGCGATCGTTTCTGTATGGGATATAGCGGCACCACAGTCACCAGTGGACAAGGTATGGGCGTGGTGGTTGCCACAGGTTCACAGACAGAAATCGGACGTATAAGTGGTTTACTCACAGAAGTGCAGACACTGAATACGCCGTTAGTAACACAAATGAGTATTTTTGCCAGATGGCTTACCTTGTTTATTCTTGCCATTTCAGCACTGATCTTACTCTTTGGTTATTTTGTATTACATCATGATTTCTCAGAATTGTTTATGGCGGTCGTTGGGATCGCCGTCGCGGCCATTCCTGAAGGATTGCCTGCCGTATTGACCATCACATTGGCAGTGGGTGTGCAGGCCATGGCGCGACGCAATGCTATCGTTCGACGACTACCTGCTATTGAAACACTGGGTTCAGTTTCAGTGATCTGTTCTGACAAGACGGGCACTCTCACCCGAAATGAAATGATTGTCGATACGATTATTACAAGCCACGAACATTTTAATATCCATGGAACCGGCTACGAACCTCTGGGCGACATAAAAATTAATGACCACGTAGTCTCTGTGAAAGAACATTCAGGGTTAAATGAATTAGGCCGAGTGGCTGCCCTATGCAATGATTCGAAACTTATTAGAAAAGATGAAGTGTGGAATGGGCACGGCGATCCCATGGAGATCGCCTTGATGGCTTTTTCCAACAAAACCGGAATGGATTCTGCCGAGATACAAACCCAATGGACACGCACGGATGTTATCCCTTTCGATACCAAGCACAAATACATGGCGACACTAAACCATGACCATGAAAATCATGCATTCATTTTTATAAAGGGCGCGCCAGAGACACTGCTTGCCATGTGCCAGGAACAACGTAACGGTAGTAGTGAAACAAAACCGCTGGATATGGATTACTGGAATGAACAAGCCAATGCAGTTGCGGCTCAAGGTCAGCGCATCCTTGCCTTCGCCGCTAAAGCGGTGAATCCCGAACATACTGTGCTTGAACAAATCGATATTCAAGAATCACTGATTTTTCTGGGTCTGGCAGGTTTTATCGACCCGCCACGCCAGGAAGCTATAGAAGCTATTGAGAACTGTCACCGAGCAGGTATTGATGTGAAAATGATCACCGGCGATCACGCCATCACTGCGGTTGCAATTGGCAAACAACTTGGACTGCAAAATAATGACAATGTATTAACCGGCACTGAACTGGATAAACTCGATGATGTCGAACTCGAATCTGTCGTACAGGATACCGGGATCTTTGCCCGCACCAGTCCAGAACATAAGTTACGTCTCGTCATGGCATTGCAAGCGAATGGAATGACGGTGGCCATGACCGGTGATGGTGTTAATGATGCCCCCGCGCTTAAGCGTGCTGGTGTCGGGATTGCCATGGGAAAAAGTGGCAGCGAGGCAGCGAAAGAGGCATCTGAAATCGTATTGGCCGACGATAATTTTGCTTCAATTGTTGCTGCTGTGCGCGAGGGTCGAACAGTATACGACAATATAAAGAAGGTGATCAGTTGGACACTGCCAACCAATGCCGGTGAGGCTATGACGATTATCCTTGCGTTAATGCTTGGATTAAGTCTGCCAATCACACCAATTCAAATCTTGTGGATCAACATGATAACGGCAGTGACGTTGGGTATCGCACTGGCCTTCGAACCGACAGAAGAAAACACCATGCAACGACCTCCCAGGCCTCGTAAAGAAGCACTGCTAAGTGGTGGTCTTATGTGGCATATTGTTCTGGTAGCCGGCCTGTTTCTGGCTGGTGTATTCAGTATTTATGAATATGCAATTTTACAGGGGTACACAGAAAATCTGGCGCGGACCATGGCCTTAAATACGCTTGTCGTACTGGAAATATTTCACCTTTTCTTTATCCGCAATATGTATGAGACATCGTTAACCTGGAAAGCAGTATCTGGAACTCGTGTTATATGGATCTCAGTCATTGCTGTTACCATCGGGCAGTTTGCTATTACTTATGTGCCATGGCTACAAAGTGTGTTTGAAACAGAAGCGATAGGTTTACTAGATGGGTTATTGATTATAGTTATCGGTGTAATCATGTTTTCCGTTATTGAAATAGAAAAACAAATACGGTTAAGAATACTAAAAAAAGCGTTTTAACAAATCGCTCTATTTGACCGAAATTACGCGATGCTTCATTGCGACAAATGAATTCAATCCTTATCAACTCACTCACAGAAACTTTTAATTTATGGAAAATATAATTCAAACCCTGCTAACTGAAACCACACTCTGGCTGCCAAAGGTAGGCGCAGCCGTCGGCATCGCCTTTGGTTTTTATGTGCTGTCGAAGTTAATCAAAAATGCCATTAGCAAAGCATCTGAACGTTTAAAGCTTGATAGTCACCTCATTTCGCTGTTTGCCCGCACCAGCAGCATTACCCTGATGATCTTTGGTCTGGTGACGGCATTGGGCACCTTGGGCATTAATGTCTCGGCTCTGGTGGCTGGGCTGGGGCTAACAGGTTTTGCCCTGGGTTTTGCGCTTAAGGACACGGTGACCAATCTTATTTCTGGTGCGCTGATCCTGTTATATAAACCGTTTAAGATTGGCGACACCATTAAGGTCGCTGGTTTTGAGGGCTGTGTTGTTTCTATTGATTTGCGCTATACGGAACTCAATAGTGACGGCGTTAGAATTCTGATTCCAAATTCAAAGCTGTTCACCGACCCGATTACTGTTCATGAACAAGCGGATGACAAGGGCCAGGCATTATAAAAACAAATATTACGGCATGCAGGGTTAGCGCCCCTAACAAATCCTTAAGTCGTTTGCTATCGTTCACTGGGCGCAGCTTTGCTTGTTGCTACAACTCTTTATACAAAGCACGAGAATGTGTATGAGTAAATTTTTAAATGGCATGTGGAAAATTTATGCTTGAATCATCAGCAAGGATAAACTGATTTTTTTGGGGTTTTTCTGCAGCCTCATAGGCATATAGAACACGAATTCAGAAAACTAATACATCATTTTAAAAATTCTCTGTAGACAATATGAACCCCCCAACAAATCTATATAACGGAAATCTAAGTCCGGTCATACCCTAATCATTGATAGCTAATTTTATTTTCTTAGATCGCTCACAAAGAAGTCTAAACCTTTCACTCAAACGGCCGCTGAAAGTGGTACAACATCGACTTTCAAGCCATTCAAAAGTATCTGTTTATTTAGAGTATTTATGCATGGAAATATGGTGATGTTTGCTAACTATGTGTATCGCTTAAAGAGCTGATCACATAGTAGATTTCCAGGAGGCGGTATCAATTAGTTTGGCAGTCCTATTGCTTCCAAATTAATTGCCCCCCAAGAATTAGCTTAGCAGCTGCTGTAAAAACTTGGTTGGTATGCTCCTTTTATCAGGAGCCAGATACCTCAGCATTTGAATCAAGGCAGCAGGGCATAACATTCACTTTTGCGAAAGGTTCATATGTATCAGCTGAAGCCCGGTCAACATAACAACATATCCGGAAGCATAAGATGCACGTTCTGATCACAGGTGGTGCAGGGTTCATTGGCTCTCATCTGGCCGAACGTCACCTACTGCGGGGCGACCATATTCACGTGGTTGATGATCTTAGTACTGGCTGTTTGGATAACATCACTCCATTCATTAACAATGAGAACTTCCGTTTTTCCGAGGCAGACCTGCTGACCTGGGATGAACTGGACACAGCTGTGGCATGGGCCGACCGTATCTATCACATGGCGGCAGTGGTGGGTGTAAAACACGTGTTGGATGACCCGGTAAAGGTAATGAACACCAACCTGGCAGGCACTGACAAGGTGTTGCAGGCAGTGCATCAAGGCGGCTGGAATCCACAGGTCGTGACGGCCTCAAGCTCTGAGGTATATGGGTTTAACACTAAAGATAGTTTCGATGAAACGAGTGATATCGTGCTCCGTTCCGGGGGACGTTTACGCTGGACCTATGCGGTGACCAAGCTTGCCGATGAATACCTGGCCTTTTCCTATGTGCGCAAGTATGGACTGAATATCACCATTGCCCGCCTTTTCAACACCATCGGCCCCCGACAGACCGGACGCTACGGGATGGTGGTTCCTACCTTTGTCGAACAAGCTGTACGCAACGAACCGATTACTGTTTATGGCGACGGCCTGCAAACACGTTCATTTTGTGATGTGCAAGATACTGTGGAGGCCCTTGACCTGCTTGCGAGTTGCCCTGAAGCCAAGGGTGAAGTAGTTAACGTAGGCAATGATCAGGAAATTGCGATTAAAGATCTGGCCGAGTTGATTCGGGATCGAGCCCACAGCAATTCCGAGTTTGCCTTTATCCCCTACCGGGATGCCTATAGCGAAGAATTTGAAGACGTGAGTCACAGGCGACCTATACTTAATAAGTTGCATACACTGACGGGCTTTACGCCGAAACGAACACTAGTGGATACCATTGACGATTTGATTGCACGCAAACAGGTGGAATTTGGCGCGGAGTAGTAACAAATCCTGATTTCCGACATGAGATATTTAGCAAAATAGAGACCTATTAAAGATGGCAACAACACCGTATTTTGTTCTCAGCCCCAATACGATTCTCAGCATCATTGGATTGCTGCATGGGCCTGATAAAACTATACCCACGCCTGCGGAAGATTGGACCAAGGCCACCGTGGATGTGGTTATTCCTGCGTTGAATGAAGAAAATAATATCTTGCTGTGTCTAACCGCACTTACCCGCCAGACAAAAAAACCACGGCGAATCATTTTGATTGACGATGGTAGTACGGACAACACTATCAATCAGGCAAAGGCCTTCTGCGAGCTCAACGATATCGAGCTGATTGCCATTCAACGCAAAGAACCCATTGGCAAAACGCCAACACTGAAACGTCAGTCACGCGAATTCGATTCCGATGTGGAGTTTATTCTCGATGCAGATACAGTGCTTGAGTCTGATAACTATATTGAACGCATGGTAGAAGAGCTTTATAAAGGCCGTGGTGTTGTCAGTGCTTGTGGCATGGTGTTGCCATTGCGCGATAAAGACCGACGTAAATTAAAAGAGGTTGAGCCTCTGAAAAAGTTTCTGGCGGTAAATCCCAATGCCTCTATCTTTCCGAAAGAGAGGTTTATGGGACACCTGCAAAGGGGGATTACCGATCTATACCGGGAGGTGTTGTATTTCTTCCTGCAACGTTTTGTCTACAATGGCCAGATGCAATTTTTCGGTAGCATACTCAACCCGATTGGATGTGCGGTTGCTTACAAAAGAAGTGATTTGAAACAACTTATTTTTGATCACTACGAACCCATTCTCGGGGACGACCTCACCAATTCGGAAGATATATTTATCGGTTTTGCGCTAAATGATCTGGGCTATCGAAATGTTCATCTTGAGGATGTTTATGCTCGCTCCGAAGAGCCAGCCATCAGTTCGTTACCCCATCAACTCTATCTATGGTCTTCATCGTTTTTGCAAAGCTGCTATTACTTTGATGAACTTATGCGCAGCCCCTTTAAAGCCTTTAAGCGCGTCAAACATCAGCGCGATGAGAAACGCTACTTGGCACAAGAAGGGGTTAAATCAAAACGCCTTATCAAAGAGCAATACCGTCAGACGTTTGGTATGGAGCACACACTAAAGTATGGCCGGCCCATAGGTTGGGTGCTATTTATGTCTGCCATGGAAAAGATATTTTTTCCTACTGCTCTGCTAATCATGATAATTCTACAGATGTGGGAACCACTAGCCATCACACTCGTTGCCGAGATGATTATTTCCCTGATCATTCTTACGATCATCGCCAAGGGCCGTCGTTTGGAATACATGTTCAAGGGCTTGTTGGTTTCACCGTTACGTTATTTAGCCCTTCTCTTCGACATTATCACCATTGGGCGTTTTGCATCCGATGTTTGGATTACCAGAAATAAGAGGTGGCGCAAATGATAAAGCCAATTGCATTTGCACTTACATTACTATTGCCATGGGTGGCTGTTGCAGCTTTGCCCGTGCCTGATAACGGCCTGCGGGCCGAAATGGCTGGACGCTGGCAGGATGCCATGGAGATTTACCAACAGGCGCTCAAGACAGACCCTATGCAGTCCCATCTGTGGTTGCGTATTTCCGATATCGAGGCGCATCTTGGCAACCCTATCGCAGCGGCTGATGCCATTACACAGGCAACACGCTACTCACCGGATGATCCCGCGCTGTTTCATCGTTTGGCGCAGGCACGTGCCAATGCCAACCAGAAAAAGGCGGCCATGGCGGCCATTGAGCGCGCAGTAGAACTCGCGCCCGATAATGTAGAGTATTTGCATGCAAGGGCTCTACACGCAAACTGGAATGCTAAATATGACGTAAGCCAGGCGAGCTATCAACGGATTCTTGAAATCAAACCAGGTGAAGCGGATGCCATGTTGGGCATAGCGCGTTCATACAACTGGCAAGAAGATTTTGAACAGTCTGCATTGGCCTATGATGCCTATATAGAAAAGTACCCAGAGGACCAAAAGGCGCTGATGGAGTACGTAGAGGTTGAGGCTGAACTGGGGAACTATGAAGGTGCATTGATACTGGGGGAACGCTATCGCCAGCGTTATGGTGAAGACATGAACTACTGGCTACATATGTCAGACATCTATGCCTTATCTGGCAACGACCGCGCGGCCGCCGACGCAATAGAGAAGGCCAGTCAGTACGCGCCTGATGATCCGGCATTGTTTTTCCGCCTTGCCCAAAGCTACCCCTCTATTAAAGACGTTAAACGTGCGCTGGCGGCAGTCATGCGTGCAGTGGAACTCGAACCTGACAACTTAACCTACTTGCGTGGCCAGGCTGATTTGGCGGCCTGGGCTGGCGAATACGATACGGCTATTACAAGCTATCATCGCATTCTGGAAATAGAGCCGGATGATGCGGGCGCCCTACTCGGTATTGCGCGTACAAACTCCTGGCAAGGCCATACTGATGAGGCGATTGCCGCCTACCAGATTTATCTCGATAAATTCCCGCAGGTACAGGTGGTGTGGATTGAGTACATCCAACTGCACTCTGAAACCGGCAATTACGATGTCGCTATCGCGTTACTTGAAGAGTATCGAGAACGCTTTGGTGATAACAATGCATACTACAAACAGCGGGCGCAGATATTTGCCTGGGCGCAACGCCCTGAGCGTGCTTTATCGATTGTGGCGTCGCTACGTCCCCAGCTGCCGGATGACTATGCTCTGCATACTATTAATACCATCGCCTTAAATAACAATCACCAACCGCGTGAAGCGGTGGGCAGTTTGGCTGAATTGAACCGTCTAGATCCTGATAGCCCGGAAACACTCGGCACCCAGCTTTTCGTCAGAACACCGTTGCGCTCTCACGCCAACCTGTTTGGCAGTTATCAAACCGATACCGATGACATCACCATCAAACGGCTTGGTGTTGAAGCTGTCTATGTCGACACACCCAAGACCCGCTATTGGCTGGCTGGTGAGCAGATAATGCTAGATGCTCCGATTGGTGGTGGTTTGGAAAATGTTGATGGCAGTGCCGACGTGGACTATACACGCGTATGGGCCGGAGGCCGTCATATGGCTTCCCCACGCTGGGCGCTGGACGCCAGCATCGGTAACGGTTCGGTAGAAAATGGTAAGAGTCATTTTATCTACGAAATAGGCGCTGATCTCTGGCCGCAAGACGGATTGAGCATGCGCCTGTCACGCACTCAGGATATTTATGCTGTCTCACCTCGAGCTGTATCGCTGAACATTCTGCGGCGCGCCAATCAGCTGGATATCTCCTGGTCTGCCAATTTACTTTATACCGTCGATGCGCAACTGGCGATCTCTGACTATTCCGATGATAACGAGCGCTGGGATTTTGCCATCGCGCCACGGCGAGCAATCATTCGTTCACAACATTTCAGTCTTGATCTGGGCATGGGCGCTCACTGGTTTGCCTTTGACCAAACGCTAAATAATGGTTATTACTCACCTCTCGATTACGAGCGCTATTCAGTCGCGGCGTATACTGCCTGGTGGTTTAATGAGAATGACGGCATCAACACCTCTATCAGTATTGGTCCGTATAAAGACAACACCATGAGTAGCTCCCGTAGTGCCGGTGATATCACTGTGGAAGGTATATGGGGTGTCTACCGCGACTGGATGTTGACTGTGAGTGCATCGCTTTCACAAAACACGGGCATAGATACGGGGGCTTATCGCTCCAGACTGTTTGCATTTGTCCTGACGAAGCGTTTCTAGTGTTATAAGGAGACGCGGTGTATACGTTAAAGTTATTATTTGCTGCCATTACGAGTCTGCTTTTAGCAGGCATCTTGATGCCCGTTCAAGCCCAGACTCCTCAAGCCGAACCATCGCAAAGCCAGCGATCAGTTGTTATCACCATTGATGACTTACCTTTTGTTGCAATTGATGACGAAGAGCTGCCGGCCGTTCAGGACTGGCTGAAGACATTCATTGCCGTACTCACCGAAAATCAAATTCCGGCAGTCGGCTTTGTTAATGAAAGCAGACTTTTTCTACAGAGTGAACTTAATCACGAGCGCGTTGCATTACTAAACGATTGGCTGGACGCCGGACTGGAGTTGGGTAATCACACCTACTCCCATGTATCACTAAATCAGACCTCTGTTGAGGCGTTTACCGACGATGTTATTCAGGGAGAAATAATCACTAAAACGCTGACTGCGGAAAAGGGATTACCGCTACGGTATTTTCGTCACCCCTTTCTTCATGTCGGGCGCGATCTGAAAACAAGGCACGCAGTGCAGGCCTTTCTTTCGGATCACGGCTATACCATCGCCCCTGTCACCATCAATAACGCCGATTGGGTTTTTGGGCACGCCTACACCAAGGCGCGGATTCAGGCCGATACCGAGATGATGCAACGCATTGGCACCGCATACCTTTCTCACATAGAGCACTCATTTGAATATGCCGAGAAGCTAAGCTTTGATCTGTTTGGTTCTGAGATCAGTCATGTGCTTGTGCTGCACGCCAACTCACTGAATGCCGATTTTTTTGAAGAGCTGCTGTTATTGATAAAAAAACGAGGTTATCACTTTACCAGCCTGGAACAGGTGCTTGGTGAGAAAGCATATCGATCCTTAGACACTTATACTGGCAGTGGTGGCGATTCATGGTTGTATCATTGGGCGCTGAGCGTCGGCTTGCGGCCGGAAAAGGAACCTCTGCCTCCCAGCTTCGTAAGACGGTTGGCAGGACCCACGGGGTTTAATAAATATTAGTCCGGGATAACTCATCATGATCCTGACAACAATCGTCCGACGCATCTGTTTCAATAGCAGGCTTTCTATGCTGCCAAGATTGATACTGCTGCTAATCTGCATCGCGCCCTCATGGGCAAACGCTGCAGATACACAACAAACATTGCGCAGCCTGGCACAAGCACGTGGATTCCACGTTGGAACGTCTGTTGATGAATCGGCCTTACAAAATGACCGACGCTATGCTGAAATACTGGCTCGGGAGTTTACGATTCTTACACCTGAAAACTCACTGAAATTCAGCTCCGTCCATCCGGCCCCCTTTCGCTATGACTTTGATACAGCAGACAAGGTGATTGCTTTTGCGCAAGATAACGAAATGGAAATACACGGCCACGTACTGGTGTGGAATGAACAATTACCCCACTGGCTGACAAAAGGAAAATTCTCGCGCGAACAGCTGAGTAACATTCTACGTCAACATGTTTACCATGTTGTGGGGCGTTACCGTGGGCAGATTGTGATGTGGGATGTGGTTAGCGAAGCCATCGCCGACGATGGCACACTGCGCGATACATTCTGGTTACGCGGTATTGGCCCGGACTATATTCAACTGGCCTTTCAGTGGGCACACGAAGCCGATCCCGCAGCCGTTCTTATTTATAATGACTATGGTGGTGAAGGGCTAAACCACAAATCAAACAAAATCTACAAGCTGATCAAGAATCTGCTGAAACGCGGTGCACCTATTCATGGGGTTGGTTTGCAGATGCATATCAGCCCGGACTTAATACCAAACCACAACGCATTTACAAAAAACATAAACCGACTGAAAAATATTGGACTGCAAGTTCATATTACAGAGATGGATGTCAGGCTAAAAAAACCTGCAGGTAAAATACAGCGTGCCACCCAGGCCAAAATCTACGCTGAAATACTCGGGAGCTGTCTTTCCAGTAGCAGCTGTAACAGCTTTTCACTTTGGGGGTTCTCAGACAAATACTCGTGGATTCCCGAGTACTTTCCCGGTTGGGGGGCGGCCTTGATCTTTGATGAGAGTTTTCATCCCAAACCTGCATACAAGGCTCTGATAGAAACTCTGGGGACAAAGTGAATTACTTTAATGATCAGGTAACTGAGAAACAATAACCAAACAGTTTGGTTTGTTCCACTGCTAAAAAATATTCATCAGCGCCATAACAAAAAACCCCTTTAACCATCGGCTAAAGGGGTTTTTTAAACCGGGAAGGTTGCCCTTCCCTTTTTAGAAGTAATTACTTCTTGGCGGCTGCAGCGTTACGTTCTGCTACTTCCTTGATTACATCATCAGCAACGTTCTTAGGACATGCTGCGTAATGTTCAAATTCCATGGAGAACTGACCACGACCAGAGGTCATGGTACGCAGATCACCGATGTAACCAAACATTTCAGACAGTGGAACCTGTGCCTTGATGCGAACACCTGTTACACCAGTATCCTGACCCAGGATCATGCCACGACGACGATTCAAGTCACCGATAACGTCACCAACGTGATCGTCTGGAGTAAACACGTCTACCTTCATGATTGGCTCAAGAATCTGTGGGCCAGCCTTAGGCATGGTTTGACGATAAGCGCCTTTGGCAGCGATTTCGAAGGCAATCGCAGAGGAGTCAACCGCATGGTAAGAACCATCGGTCAGCGTGACCTTGACATCCAAACATGGGAAGCCAGCCATTACACCTTTAACCATACTGCCGGAAAAGCCTTTCTCAACAGCAGGCCAGAATTCGCGAGGTACGTTACCACCAGTTACCTTAGACTCGAATTCAAAACCTGAACCTGTTTCGCCTGGTTCAACAATGTAATCAATCTTACCGAACTGACCTGAACCACCCGATTGCTTCTTATGGGTGTAGCTGTCTTCAACGCGCTGAGTAATGGTTTCGCGATAAGCAACCTGAGGTTTACCAACGGTTACATCGATGCCGTGGGTACGCTTGAGGATGTCGACCTTGATATCCAGATGCAGCTCACCCATACCCTTGATGATGGTTTCACCAGAGTCTTCATCAGTTTCAACACGGAAAGATGGATCTTCTGCAATCATTTTACCGATAGCAATACCCATTTTTTCAGAACCGGCCTTGTCTTTAGGCGCGATGGCGATAGAGATAACTGGATCAGGGAAGACCATTGGCTCTAATGTGGCTGGGAACTTAGGATCACACAGGGTATGACCGGTTTGTACGTTCTTCATACCAACAACAGCGATGATGTCACCAGCTTGGGCAGTGTTTATTTCGATACGCTCGTCAGCATGCATCTCAACCAGACGGCCGATACGCTCAGTCTTGCCGGTAAAGGTGTTCAGAACAGTATCACCCTTGTTCAACGTACCTGAATAAATACGAATAAAGGTCAGGGCGCCAAAACGGTCGTCCATGATTTTGAACGCCAATGCGCGCAAAGGTTTATTAACATCAACGATTGCGAATTCGCCGGTCTCAACACCTTCCAGATCAACTTCAGGCTGTGGATTAACTTCAATTGGGCTTGGCAGATAATCAACAACTGCATTCAACATAGGCTGAACACCTTTGTTCTTGAACGCAGAGCCACAAAATGTAGGGAAGAAGTCCAGAGCAATGGTTCCTTTACGGATACAACGCTTCAGGTCTTCCTTAGATGGCTGCGTGCCTTCCAGATAGGCTTCCATCAGCTCGTCGTCTTGCTCAAGCGCAGTTTCGACCATCATTTCACGATATTCTTCGGACTTGGCCTGGTATTCAGCTGGAATGTCTACGATTTCGTAGTTCAATGGATCACCAGTTTCGTCCCAGATCCAGGCTTTCATTTCCAACAGGTCGATGATGCCCTTGAAATCATCTTCGATACCGATAGGCAGCGTCATGATCAAGGCGTTGGCGCCGAGTACGTTTCTAACCTGATCAACAACGCGGTAGAAGTCAGCACCCATACGGTCAAGCTTGTTGACGAAGATAACGCGCGCGACTTCTGAGTCATTGGCATAACGCCAGTTGGTTTCTGACTGAGGCTCTACACCGCCAGAACCACAGAAAACACCTACACCACCGTCAAGAACTTTCAGTGAACGATAAACTTCGATAGTGAAATCAACGTGTCCGGGGGTGTCGATGATGTTGAAACGATGATCATTCCAAAAACAGGTAGTTGCTGCAGACTGGATAGTAATACCACGCTCCTGCTCCTGCTCCATGAAGTCAGTGGTGGCTGCGCCATCATGTACTTCACCCAGCTTATGAATTTTACCGGTGAGCTTAAGGATACGCTCGGTAGTTGTGGTCTTACCCGCATCTACGTGAGCGAAAATACCGATGTTTCTGTACTTAGTCAGATCAGTCATGTTTCTACTCTAAAGTTGATATAAAAAAACCATTCGGCTCGGCACGAAACCAGACAGCGTAAAAATGGCCGCTATTTTACCTTAAAATTATCGAAAAAACAGACAAATAGGGGATCAATATGCAATTTCTCTTCACATACCAGGCGGACACCCCTATCTATATGTTTTATATGGAATAAGATTCCAGCTAAAACAGTCCGATGGCTACGCCAATCACTGAACGCCACGCCTGCAATCTCGCCAAAATTCATGTTTGCAGCCATACTACGGATCCAATCAGCCAGGGAGGGAGAATGAATGAAAGGTTTACTGCTATGTGGTCTGTTATGCCTGGGACTCACAACTGCGGCGCAGGCCAAGGTGGTCGGTGAAGAGATTGATTACCAGTCCGAGGGCACGACGCTGAAGGGCTATCTGGCTTATGACAACTCAAACAAGGGCAAACGCCCTGGCGTACTGGTGGTGCATGAGTGGTGGGGCCACAATGACTATGCCCGCGAACGGGCGCGCAAGCTGGCCAAGCTGGGTTATGTCGCCCTGGCGGTGGATATGTATGGCAACGGCAAGCAGGCGGCACACCCAGAAGATGCACAGAAGTTTTCATCCGAAATTGCCAACAACATGCCGGTAGGCAAGGTGCGCTTTGAGGCGGCCATGGCAGTGTTGAAAGCGCACAAGGCGACCGATAAATCCGATATCGCCGCGATTGGTTACTGTTTTGGTGGTGCCGTGGTTTTACAGATGGCGCGTGAGGGCCTGGACCTGGATGCGGTGGTCAGTTTTCACGGCAGCCTGGGCACGCCAAAACCAGCACAAGCAGGTGTCGTTAAAGCCAAAGTAATGGTGGCCCATGGCGCGGCTGATCCGTTTGTGAAACCGGAACAGATTACTGGTTTTATGAGTGAGATGAATCAGGCCGGGGTTGATTATCGCTTCACTGCCTATGGCGGCGCAGTACACAGCTTTACCAATCCGGAAGCAGACAAGTTTGGTGAAAAATTCAATCTGCCACTGAAATACAACAAACAGGCCGATGATGATTCATGGCGCGACATGCAAACCTTTTTACAACAGGCCTTTGCTGATTAAACTGGCTAGCGGCAGGCTGGGAATAACCGCTTCAAATTTAGCTTGTTATGACTCGGCCTGCTGCTCGCGCTTTTCTATCACTAGCTGCATGCGCTGACCACGATGTTTGAGGCGCTCTAAATCCTTGCTCAGTTCTTTACGCTGCAGGTCTTCAGTGCTCGTTTCCAGCTGCTGGTTCAAATCCTGAATCTGGGCCAGCAGCTGTTTATGTGCATCGCGCATCTGTTCCAGAGAGGCAGCATCCTCGGCAATATCAAACACCACCTCCTCTGCCTTGCCCGCCTCGGTCTCAACTTGGTCATTCAAGCTATGCTCAGGTATAAACTGTTTTTCAGCTGGGTAGGCACGTGTATTCATAAAGCTGGGAGAAACAATCTCAATCCCGCTCTGATGCAGATGATCGAGCATTCTTTTGTGCAGGGTAGATCGAAACGAAAGCAGCTGTTTGACTTCACTTAACAGGCCATTAACCTGATAGGTAACTGAATAATCCCCCAGCTTGGATATCAACATAAACGGATCAGCCAGCCCTGTTTCTTGCGCCGCCTCAAGCAAAGCAGACTCGGCA
>Ga0316190_10001627_pt1 | contig 16336 bp, 18 predicted proteins | sample Eddworburrow2_MG_FD_204929 | JGI IMG/M metagenome (GOLD analysis project Ga0316190, IMG submission 204929) | Coastal sediment microbial communities from Maine, United States - Eddy worm burrow 2 | ecosystem: Environmental > Aquatic > Marine > Coastal > Sediment | place: USA: Maine | collected... | reverse complement strand
CGAAGGAGAGGTCAATACCAACGCTTACACCGATACAGAACAAGCTAAGGTTGGTCATATTACTGTCAGCCAAGCCATCGATCTGGATCAGATGGAGACTGACATTGCCGCACTTTCAGATGGCATGGTCTATAAAGGAAATTGGGATGCGTCAGCCGGTATATTCCCCGGTGCGGGTGCGGCACAGACCGGCTGGTTCTATTATGTATCAGTTGACGGCACGGTTGATGGCATAGATTTCGCGGTTGGTGACAACGTTGTGGCTACCACCGAAAATGCATCGACTTCGATTTATTTGGAAAATTGGTCGAAGCACGATCAAACGCCCACGTTAGTGGATGATGTTGATTTCGACACGAAGTCAGCACTGGAGGCTGCTGATATTGCGCCTAGCATCAATCTTGTTCGCATTGCCGGATACACATCTGTAGGTGATGGTGGCGGGGCGTCTTACAGGCGCGTTGTTTCCGAACCATCTCACGCAGGCAAGATACAAACGAATGATACATCCTGGTGGGAATTGGCTGAAACTTTACCAACACCGCAAATGTTTGGTGCTGTTGCTGACGGCTTAACCAACGCCACTACTGCCATTCAAGCAGCAATTGATTATGCGGAAAGTCTGGTGTTGGCGTTCACTCGCGGGGCAACGGTCCTATTTCCGCCAGGCGGATATTTTGTAAGTGCAACCCTGACAATCAACAGTCCGCAGATCACACTGCAGGGTTACGGCCAAAGCTCAATGTTTATTCGGACGGCTGATTACGGAAATTTCCTGACGATCGTAAGTTCCAACCCTGATACAACCAAGATCATCGGGGTTCAGTTGCGCGACTTCTACGTCCTGTGCAAAACCAATGCGGTGACGACTGGGGCGCTTATCCACGTCACCCGTGCCAGCAGAATGTATATCTCCAACGTCAGTTTGCAGGACGGGTTTATCGGAATACACCTGAACGGTTGCGATAACTTGTGGATGTCCGACATTGATGTGCAGAGTGGACAGCGGTATTTGGCGCTTTCGCCGGGTAGCGCTCTAGTCAAGATGGATCCATGGAATGATGGGTTGGCTGTCAGGACGCAGAATGCCAGCATCTACATGGACAATGTGCAGCTCAAGACTGACATTGGCGAAGCCTATATCGATGTCGGACTCTTGGTGACCAGCGTTGATGGCCTTTACATTTCGAACAGTCACATCGGGTTTGCTAAGTATGCCTTCAGTTGAGCCCGTTTGATGACGTAGCCAATATTCAACACATTTTCGTCCATGGAACCTACATTGACGGTAATGTCGAGCAGTCAGATTTCCTGCTATTTGTGACTGATGCCGTGTCATCGCCTCCGCATACTGGGTTGCTAAAAGACGTCACGTTTGTGGATTGCGGGTTCATCCGGCCACGCCTGAAAGGAATCGTCTTTGTTGCTGCAACAAGTGAGAAGTTTACATTCAGTGCGTGTGACTTCGACGGAGGCAACGAGGATGCTATACAAATCAACCCATCCAGCGCCCTGTCAAATTCCGTCTTTTCAGGCTGCATCTTCGACAACTGGAACCGGGATGCGGTCGGGGGGGCTTGGGAAGTGCGTTTCCTATCTGGCAACACCAGCGATAATGTTTCCTTTTCTCACTGTCAGTTTTTGTCGGCATCGGTAAACGAAAACGTGGCCTTCGCCGGATCCGAAAACGATATCCGGTTTGACAATTGCAAGTTCTCAAAGACCTCGTTCGGCGGCACGGTGTCCGGGAAGAATATCAGGAACCACAATGCGTCCGGCATCACATCCGGGTTGAGTGAGAACTACGGCACGGCGTCGATATCGCCCAACGGCAGCGGACAGGGCACCATTACCCACGGTTTAACGGATACGCCGACATTCGCCCTGGCCGATGTGCGTGGTGACAGCGTCAATGAAGCTGAGATCGTCGGATATGGCGCTACCGCCATAACCGTGCGGATCCACAACGCAGCTGGCGCGGATGTGACAGCTGGCACCTTCAATGTCCACTGGATCGCCAAGGTTTAAGGGAGTTATCCAATCATGCGCAATGACATAGGCGTTGGAGTGGATGTGGGGCTTGCGATAGTTTTCCGGCCTGCCTGACACGAAATTGAAATGGTGCACTGGCTGGATTGACGGCACGTGGGACTAGTGCTGTGCGCTGCATGGCATTGCTTACACCATGCACCTTGATAAGTGGTCAGCAGACATTGCAGTTGGAATGTGTGTAGCCAGATCGGGGCCTGATCTCATGGGTCTGCTCATGGCTCTTGCTGTGCTGGCTCTCGGTGGTTGGGCCTACAGGAACGCAAGGAATTACAGGCGGCCCACCTGACTGCGCAAACAGATTGGACGAGCCTAACTGCAATACCCTCATGGGAAGGGCGAAACAGCTTTGAACAGCATGTACCGGCACGGCCAACAAGTAACCCATACTGACGGCGAAAAGCGAGGTGCGGCATGAAATTCGAACCCTCAATGGTCCATGACTGGGTCTTTTGGATTGTCACCGGCGTTGCGGGGGCACTTTCCAGCGCAGTTTGGTGGGTCGGTCGCGTGGTTTTCACGAACAACAGGCGCCTTGATCTGCTTGAACAAGAAAACAAGCATTCTCGCAAACTGCGCGAAAGCCAGGACGGCGCAATTCAGGAGATCCGCAAGGATCAAAAGAAGCTCGTCGAACACCTCCTGAAGTCCAGGTAACTTACTCAACTACATTGGAGATTTGCCATGCCACGTCCGAAAGGAATGGATAAGGAAACCTGTGCGCCTGTGCGATTTGCATGGGCCGCGTTTCCTGGTGTCTTGCTGCTGGGGCTGGCCGCCTGCGTCTCATATGCAGATGCTGAAACCGTCAATCATGCCGCCAAGCAGAACTATCAGCACGGCAAATCACATCACCGCATATGTGAGCTGAGCGAAGCTGACAACATAGAGATTATCAACCGTCGCTTGCCCAAGGCAGACATCATTCGCTTCGATGACAGGCAGGCAAAACTCTACACGTTCTTTCTCCAGCACGGCTATCGGATTGACGGTCAAGGCCGCCGTCTGAGCGGAGGATATGGTGTTCGCCTGCCTGATCCGGACCGTCTCTACATCGTCGATAGAACCGGTCACTCGTCAGTCTATCCGTTCTTCATTGTTGACGGTTGCGTGGCGCAGCGATTGTTTCAAATCCCGCGTCTGCTTCACCGCATGATCATCAAGCACATGAAGGCGCATCCGGCATGAAATGGGCAGCGCTGTTTCTCATCGTGTTCCTGATCGTGTTTGTGGCACTGGCCGGTACTCAAGACCTGGCAGCCAGGACAGTCAGGGTGTGTGCTGACATAGACCTGCCGGCACAGGGCAAATGCATCCACAAGACCATTCGCGGCTTCAGGGTCAGTGTGTGCAAATGACCCTTTCAGCATTCTTCGACGAAGTGCGCCACAGCCCGTTCGATGGCAAGCTCACAACCAGACAAGTGTCGGGCATGGAGTTCATTCTGGAGCAGTGGAACGAGACTGGTTTCACCAATCGCCAATGGCTGGCCTACGCACTTGCGACCACATTCCATGAAACTGGATTCACCATGCAGCCAATCAGGGAGATCGGCGGCACAGCGTATTTCACACGCATGTATGACATCAGGGGCAGTCGTCCGAACAAGGCGCGCGAACTTGGCAATCTGTCACCTGGTGACGGGGCGAAGTATGCCGGTCGGGGGTACGTCCAGCTCACTGGCAAGACGAACTACAACCGCGCCAGTCAGGCACTTGGCATTGATTTTGTACGCCAGCCTGACCTCGTAATGGAACCCGCCAACGCGGCCTTTATCATGTTCCAGGGGATGAAGGACGGCTGGTTCACTGGCAAGGGTTTCGACGATTATCTAAACGACAAACAACGCGATTACTGGAACGCCCGGCGCATCATCAACGGCACCGATAAAGCAGGCAAGATTGCTGATTATGCAATCAGGTTCGAGGCGGCCCTGGACGTTTCATACGAAGCTCCACAACAGCCAGTTCCAAAGCCAACCATAACCGCAACTCCAACACACTGGCTGGCGCGCCTGGCGCTGGCCTTATGGAAGATATTCAGATCATGAGCATTGTCAGCATTATCGCACAAGCCGCACTTGGCCCTGTCCTGGACGTGTTCAGGGATCTGGGCGGCAAGTGGATCAACAAGCAGATCAGTGATCAGCAGTTGAAAACCGAAGTGCAAAAGGCGCTGCTATTGGCTCTTACAAATCTGTGGTCCGAACAGGGCAAGGTCATCATCGCCGAAATCAACAGTGAAAGCCCCCTGACGCGCTTATGGCGACCGGCCGTGGCTGTCAGCTTTGCCTTCGTCCTGTTCTGGTACGCGTTCTTCGTGCCCATCGCTGTGGGCTGGCTCGGCGCGCCACCGCTGGCAGTTGGCGACAAGCTGCTGGAATGGATCATGACGCTGCTGACCATCTCGATCACCGGATACATCGGCGGGCGGTCCGTTGAAAAAGTCGTCGACAAGTTCATCAGGAAAGGATGATGCAATATGGAAAACCTCACTGACATGATCACAACCGGCAACGGCTATCTGGATGCCGGCATTGCTGCCGTATCTGCAGCAGGCGCGTGGCTGGCGGCGAAATTCGACTGGTGGAAAGACCAGTCTAAACCGCTCAGGGTCGCTGTGGCTGTGGGTGCGTTTCTGGCAGTGGCGCTCGCCCTGTCGCTGATCACTGCGCCGTTTACCTAAACTCAATTGGGTTGAAAAGCACCCGTGAAGCCCGCCCGGTATTAGTTGCCGGCGCGGGCATTTTTGTCGTTCGGGAAGCTGCATCATCGGCCAACTGACGGTTTCAACCTGCCCGATAATTCAGCCTTTCCTGCACAATCTATGGGCTTGGCATTGCAGGTGAATTCGGATTAGGCTTCCGATGACGGGAATGTCAGGTCCGGACATGATTGGTCCGACGACAGTGAGGGAGTGGGCGGTTTGCACGGGAACCTGGAGGCGATGCCGGCGATTTCGGCGCATCTGGTCACCAAGATTTTTGGGGCAGGGCCTGGCAGTGTTACAGCACTTGACAGTGTTTCCATCGATATCCAGCGCAACGAGTTCTTTACGCTGTTGGGCCCTTCTGGGTGCGGCAAGACAACTCTCCTGCGCCTGATTGCCGGTTTCGATCACCCGACCAGCGGGCGCATTGATCTTGAAGGCAGCGATATTTCCTACCTGCCGCCGTTCAAACGCCCGGTGAACACGGTGTTCCAGTCCTACGCCCTGTTTCCACATATGAGTGTTGCTGAAAACATCGGTTTTGGCCTGAAAATGCTTGGCAAGTCTGGCGCTGAAATAGATGCCGAAGTCGACGCCATGCTGAAGCTGGTCAAGATGGAAGCCATGCGTGACCGCTCCACGGCCCAGATATCCGGCGGCCAGCAGCAACGCGTCGCGCTGGCCCGCGCCCTGGCGCCTAAGCCAAAAGTGCTGTTGCTCGACGAACCGTTGTCCGCACTGGATCTGAAACTGCGCAAGGAAATGCAGATTGAACTCAAGCGCCTGCAGCATGAAACCGGCATTACCTTCGTCTTCGTCACACATGATCAGGAAGAGGCCTTGACCATGTCGGACCGCATTGCGGTGATGAGTGCCGGCAAGGTTTTGCAGGTCGGCAGTCCCCGCGACATCTATGACCGCCCGTCCAGGCGCTTCGTGGCCGACTTTATCGGCGAAACAAATTTCATGGATGTCGAACTGGTGTCCATTGCAAAAGATGCAGGCCGCAAGGCTTCGCTAAAACTGGCATCAGGCAAGCAGATTTCCGCCAGTCTGCCGGAAGGAGAGATGGCTCTCGGCAGGGTAACCGCCGTGGTGAGACCGGAGCATGCCTCGCTGACCAACCCAAAAGCATCTTCTGTACTGTCCGGGACTTTGAAGACCGTGGTCTATTTCGGTACAGACACGCACTACCATGTGGCACTGACGACTGGCGGCACGTTCACGGTGCGCATGCAAAATGCCCGCGGACAGGCGGGTGAGTTCTCAGAAGGCGACAAGGTCGGCGTCGATATCGATGCAGGTGCCACTCAGGTGTTGAGAGATTGACATTGCCATGACAGACACCGCAGCACCCAGCCAGCAATCCAGTACCAGTGGCGCAGACGCCGGTGTTGCGGCGCGCAAGAAGGACGTGCGCAATCGCTGGTTGCTGGCAAGCCCGGCACTGACGGTTATTTTTTTCGCCGCGCTCGGACCATTGCTGATCATGCTGGTCTATTCGTTTCTGCAGAAAGGCTCTTATGGCGGCATTGTCTGGAGTTTTTCTCTTGACGGCTGGTTCAACGTTTTCCTGAAACGTGATATTTTCGACGACACGCTGGGCTTCGCCGATGGTCATCTGTCGATCTTCTGGCGCTCCTTGAAACTGTCATTCGGCACTACCGTATTTGCCTTGCTGCTCGGTTTCCCCACCGCCTATTACATCGCGACACGGCCTGCCAATCTGCGACCGGTTTTCCTGTTTCTCATCACCATTCCGTTCTGGACCAACCTGCTGATCCGGACTTTTGCGATCATGGAAGTGATCCGCAATGAAGGCGTCGTCAACACGCTGCTGATGAGCCTGGGGGTGATTTCCAGCCCCATCCAGATGCTGTTCACCGACTTCGCCATCATGCTGGGCATGGTTTACGTGTATCTGCCCCTGATGGTCCTGCCGCTATATGCCTCGATGGAGCGGCTCGATTTCCGGTTGGTTGAGGCAGGTTATGACCTGTATGCAACCCGGTTGGGTGTCCTGCGACGCATCATCGTGCCGATGGTCAAGCCGGGCATTATTGCAGGCTCCATACTGGTCTTCGTTCCGTCGCTGGGAGCCTATGTAACGCCACGCGTGCTGGGTGGCGGCAAGAACATGATGCTGGGTAATCTGATCGAACTGCAGTTCGGCCAGGGCCGTAACTGGCCGTTGGGCGCTGCCTTGTCCATAACGCTGCTGGTGATCGTCATGGTGGCGTTGCTGTTCTATGTGCGCAATGCCTCAAAGTCGGGAGTGAAGTCGCATGGCTGACGCATCCGCAAAACCGTTTTCCATCAAGCGCCAGACCGGCTTCGGCTTTATTGCCCTGTGCTGTTTCGTCCTGCTTTACACGCCGATCCTCATTCTGGTGCTGTATTCGTTCAATGCCGGAACCTCGATTGCCATCTGGGAAGGCTTCTCCTGGCGCTGGTACGAAGCGGCCTGGCAGAACGAACGCGTGGTGGATGCCTCCATTACCTCATTGAAAATCGCCGCTTCGGCTGCTTTCCTGGCCACCGTATGTGCCACGCTGGCTGCCCTTGCCACCACGCGCACCGAACCTTATCGTGGCATCACGGCAATTTACGCGGCCATCAACCAGCCTCTCATGGTGCCGGAAATCGTCACCGCAGTGGCTCTGCTGATCTTCTTCGCCATGATCAAGGTCTATACCGGTTATCAGGGTCTGGCCTATCTGATCATTGCCCATACGGCGTTTTGTATTCCGTTTGCCTATCTGCCGATCCGGGCGCGGCTGGAAAACATGGATCTGTCGCTGGAGCGAGCCGCAGCGGATCTTTACGCCAATCCCTGGCAGACCTTCCGGCATGTCACCTTGCCGCTGATGGCACCGGGCATACTGGCCGGTGCCATGCTGGCGTTTGTCATTTCGCTGGATGATGTGGTGATTACCGAGTTTGTAAAGTCAGGCGGGCAGGATACATTGCCGACCTATATGCTGGGCCAGCTGCGGCGCGTCATTACGCCTGAAATCAATGCCATTTCCACGGTGTTCCTCGCCATCTCGGTGGCTGTGGTCACGGTGTTTTTCCTGCTGAACCGAAAGGGCAGCAGTTCGTCGTGAGTAAGGGGCTTTGCCCCATAAGTTTAACAAGCAAGGAGTTTGGGAGATGAAGTACAAGATTACAGCAATGATGGCCGCTGTCGCTGTGGCGGTGGGATGTTCAGCATCAGCCGCGATGGCAGCCGGCGAGTTGAACATTTTCAACTGGGGCAATTACACCAACCCCAAGCTGGTCGAGAAATTTGAAAAGGAATTCGACGTCAAGGTTACCGTCACGGATTATGATTCAAATGACACAGCGCTGGCGAAGATCCGCGCCGGTGGTCACGGCTATGACATTGTGGTGCCGTCGGGCACCTATATTCCGATCTGGATTGCCGAGGGTCTCCTGATGGAAACCAACCCGAACGGCATGGAAAACTTCAAGAACGTGGCCGAACAATGGAACAATCCGGTGTTTGACCCGGGCCGCAAATACACGGTGCCATGGCAATGGGGAACCGTTGGCATCACGGTCAACACGTCTGTCTACAAGGGCGATGTGAATACCTCTGCCATTGTCTTCGACCCGCCGGCCGAACTGAAGGGCAAAATCAATGTCGTGCCTGAAATGAACGATGTCATGTCGCTGGCCATCACCTATGTGGGCGGCGAGCCGTGCACCACCGACAAGACAGTTCTGAAGAAGGTTCGCGACACGCTGGTGGCCGCGAAGCCGGACTGGTTGTCGCTTGATTACGGCACGGTCGAGAAATATGCCAAGGGCGACATTTCCGCAGGTGTGTACTGGAATGGCGCGTCTTTCCGGGCCCGTCTGCAGAACAAGGACATTGTCTACGGTTATCCCAAGGAAGGTTACCCGATCTGGACCGATAATGTGGCCGTGCTGAAAGACGCCAAGAACGTCGATAATGCCAAGGCGTTCCAGAACTTCATCATGAAGCCTGAAAACGCTGCCCTGATTTCGGAGTTTGCCCGGTATGCCAATGGCATTGCGGGGTCTCAGGAATTCATGCCGGAAGACATGAAAACCGCACCGGAGGTCAATGTACCGGCAGATCTGAGCAAGGCGGGCTTCGTCGCAGAGACATGCTCTCCGGAGGCAACCGAGCTTTACACGGCAATCTGGACCGAACTGACCAAGTAGGTCAGCTTTTTCTGCGATCAGGCAACGACACCTGATCGCAGGTTTTACCCTGAACGGACCGCATGGCCGGTTTCAGGGCTGTTCACAAAATCGCACGTTCGCCTTGCTGCTGGAAATCAGCACCGACTGCTGATCGAACTGGGAGCGGTATTTTTCGGCGATCTCATTGATCATCGTTTCGTTTCCCGGTGTTGCTTCATGCAGAATTACAACCTGTTTGCCGCTTTCATAAACCGTGGTCCTGGTATTCTTGTCCCGCCAGTAGCCGGTTGTTTCAACGACAGTGAACCCATCCGGGAAACCGGGCACGAAATTGTCGGTGACGAATTTGTCCCAGTTACGCCTTGAAACTGCGCCACCACCACTTTTGCTCAAACCCATGAACAGCTTGGTCTCAACCCATTCCAGTTGCGAGTGAGGACAGTTTACCTGCGGCTTGTCTTGAGCATAGGCCAGTTGTGCAGGGCCGGTGAGCGACAGCACAGCCATGACGCTACAGAGCATTTTCAGCTTATTCATTCGTCTCACAAGCCTTCTATTTGCGGAACCGGTTGAGGTTGAATTCATCACCGTCGCGATTGCATTGGCTGAATGAAGGTTAGTGCAACCGAGGACACAATCAAGCCAAGGGCGATGATCTTGTCCAGTGTCAGCACATCGCCAAGCAGCAGGCTGGACGAGAGCACCCCGACCACCGGTATGAGCAGGGTGCCGATGGCCGCTTTTGATGCAGGCAGGCGGGAAACGAGGGTGACCCAGGCCGCATAACATAATGCAACCGGGCCGACGACATGGAATGCAAACACGGCGAGAACGGAAGCATCCGGGAGACCGAGCGTCCACGGCTGTTCAAACAGCACAGCACCTGCCCATGCCGGTATGGCTGACACTCCGACCAGCCAGGCAGAGCGCGCCAGGGGTGCTATTGTCCAGTCCCGCGCCTTGAGTAACACTGTGCCGGCGGCCCATGAAACGGCTGCACCCAGCATGAACAGAAAGCCTGCCGGATGGTCGATGAAGGACCGTGCATCAGCGGCAAGCAGCGTTGCCAGTCCGGCCATGCCAAGCAGCAATGAAGCAAGTCGGTTGAGGCCAAATTTCTCACCCAGAAAAATCACTGCCAGCAAGGCAGCCCACATCGGCATGGTGAAGGCAATGATGGCAGCCTTTGAGGTTTCGGTCAGCAACTGACCGAATGCGGTAAAAACATTGAAGCCAAATACGGTCAAAAGGCTGGCAATCATCATGGGGCTGCGCTCTGCAGCTTCGACATGAAGGCTCTCACCGGCGCGGCGCGCAATGATTGCCAACAGTATGGCACCCAGCGTGAATGCGAGCGCACGGAACGTCCACGGCGGAACAGATCCGAGTATGAATTTGACAGCAGGCCAATTGAGGCCCCACAAAATTCCGATTGTCATGACCAGCGCAACGGCGACAGCTTGCGATCTGGCCATAGGTTCAATCCGTGTGGTTTCGCGCCATTGTTGCCCGGTTGGGAATTTTGAGGCGCAGTGGGTGTCAGGAAAACTCAAAAACCGTTTGTCGACAACCCTTGTCCACGCACGGCTTGACTGCACAGGACACAGTGCTGGCTCACCGCACAGCCACCAGACAGGCACCGTCGACCTGGCCAGCTTCCACAGCTTCATGGGCTTCGACCATCTGCTCAAACTCAAACCGTGCTCCCACATGATGGCGTAACTTGCCGGCGCTGAGTAACTCACTGACGCCGGCCAGTGCGGCGTCCCGCTGGCTGTCGCTTAACGCGAAGATCGAAAACGGCGTCAGTGCAATATTGGCGTACAGCATCTGGCCGAATGGCAGCGCAGGGGCCGGGTTCATATCGGACGCATAAGCTGCGATCACCGCACGCGGGTTCAACACGGGCAGGCCATGTTCCAGTGTCAGAGCCAGGGTGGCATCACATACCCGGTCAATACCGTCGCCCGCTGCCGCTTGCAATCTGGCGCCCAGATCCGGCGCGGTGTAGTCAATTACTATGCTCGCACCCAACTTTTTCAACTCGTCAGACTTTGCCGGGCGTGACAACGCAATCACCTTTGCCCCCGCTGCTTTCGCAATCTGTACGCCATAGCGCCCGACCCGCCCGCCGGCACCGGTCACCAGAACGGTTTTACCTGCCACCGCTCCATCCCCCAGTACGCCATGCCACGCGGTTACCGCAGGCACTCCTATGCAGGCGCCGTCTGCAAAGCTCGCGGATTCGGGTAACTCAATGGCAAGAGGCGAGGGGATTGCCAGCATGCTGCTTGCCGTACCATGTGGCCTGCCGGCTTGTGCGGCGAACAGCCAGACATGGTCGCCAATTCTCTCTGCCGGCACTGCCTCCCCGACAGCTACGATAATACCCGCGCCGTCATTATTGGGGATGATGCGCTCAAACCTGCCAAGCTCGCGGCCGGTGGTTCGCCGTTTGATGTCGGTCGGGTTGACCGCCGACACTTTGGTTTCGACGAGAACCTCCCCTTGGGCAGGCTCGGGTGCCGGCAGGCGCTGCAGTTGCATCACATCGCGGGCTGCACCGGCTTTTGCATAGCTCCACGCGCGTATGGAAGAAGCGGAGATCACTTTTCCATATACTCGCCACACTTCGGAGCCGGCGAATTGCCCCATGGCATGATTGGCACGGTCGAGGTGGAGTTTTGCGGGCTGCCTTCAATGATGCGGTCCGAGTACACCAGGTAGACCAGTGTGTTGCGTACCGGATCACAGCCGCGCACGATCTGCAGTTTCTTGAAAAACAATGACCGGCGCTGCTTGTACATCTCGTCGCCCTGCTCAAACTTTTCCTTGAAGCTCACCGGGCCGACCTGGCGGCAGGCGAGCGACACTTCCGACCGTTCCTCTGCAAAACCCGCCCAGCCTTTCCAGCCACCGATTTCCGGCAGAGTGAAGTGACACGCAACGCCTTCAACAAGCGGATCATCCAGCGCATAGACGGCCAGCTTGGCATTGGGTGACAGCAGCCGGAACACGGTCGATTTCTTGAAGATCAGTTCAGGATCATCATCATCGGCGGTTGCCGGGTTGACGGCAGCGCCTGTCATCAACAAGGCCAACATGCTCGCGGCCATGAGGGATTTGAATAAGGTCATGGGAAACTCCGTTAAAGGGCGTGCCGGTAAAGCCAGGTCGGAACGGCCTCTTGGTTACTCCAGTGCTGCCATCGCCTTGAAACCGTCCTCGAGATCCTTCTTCAGGTCCCGAACATCCTCAAGCCCAATGTGCAGACGCAACAGATGGCCTTCACGATCCCACGTTGTTGCTGTCCTATAACTGGTGACATCACATGGAATTACAAGGCTCTCGAACCCGCCCCATGAATAGCCCATGCCATACAGCGTCAACGTGTTGAGAAAAGCGTCAACGGCTCGCTGATTAGTGGTTTTCAGCACAACACCGAACAGGCCCGATGAGCCTGTAAAGTCACGCTTCCAGATATCATGGCCGGCAGCACCGGGAAGGCCGGGATGCAGAACCTCTGCCACCTCGTCGCGTGCCCTTAGCCACTCGGCAATATCAAGCGCCGACGCCATGTGCCGCTCCAGGCGCACATCCAGCGTGCGGATACCGCGCAGCGTCAGATACATGTCATCCGGCCCGGCACACAATCCCATTTGCTCATAGGTGGCCTTGAACCGGTCCCAGTGCTCTTCAGCGACCGTGATACATCCCATCATGCAATCCGAATGGCCCACAAGGTATTTGGTGGCAGCCTGGAAAGAGATGTCGCAACCATGCTCAAAAGCCTTGAAATAGTATCCGCCGGACCAGGTGTTATCGATGGCGACAAGCGCTCCATGAGCGCGCGCGGCTTTGACGATTGCAGGTATGTCCTGCATCTCAAATGTCTGCGAACCGGGACATTCGGTCATCACCAGCCTGGTATTGGGTCTCATCAGGTCGGCAATGCCGGCTCCGATCAGGGGGTCGTAAAAAGTTGTCTCTATACCCAAGCGCTCCAGCAAGCCGTTGCACAGGCTGCGGGTAGGTCGATAGGCACTGTCGGTTACCAGTACGTGGTCGCCCGTATCGAGGAATGCCATCATTACGGTGGATACCGCCGCCAGTCCGGAGGGGGTCAGCCTGCAGGCATGACCGCCTTCCAGCTGTGCAATGGTTTCTTCCAGAGCGCGCGATGTAGGGGTTCCCTTGCGCCCGTAAGTGTAGGGTTGGTTCTGCGCGCGCAGTGCATCGGTGTTTGGGTACAGAATTGTCGAAGCGTGGTAGACACCAGGGCTGACAATGCCATGCTCGGAATACTGCCGGCCTGCGGTGACAAGATCGGTTGCAGGTTGGTGCGAGGCACCCTTGGAGCTTTTCATGGGATGGGCTTTCACAGACTGAAATGGATCAACCCTGTTTACCGTTTCTGTCAGCTTTGAGAAGAATTTTTTTGTTGAACAGCTTGACGATGGTTGGAATTTGGGCAGGATACCGTTCGTGCGCGCTTAATAGGCGCGTACTCAGGGAGTAAAAATTGAAATACTCATGGACGGTGGCTATTGCTGAACCGGAACCAAGTGACACGGCAGGTAAAATATGTTGCCGCGTTGCCTTTTCGCTCTTGTTGCAAGAGCAATGGCCCAATCTCAAATGATCAAAGGAAATACACATGAAACGTACGTTGCTTTCGCTTGCTCTCGGTACAGCTGTATCGCTGGCCGGCATTTCAGCTGCTTCAGCAGGCACCCTTGATGACGTCAAGTCCAAGGGTTTCATCCAGTGTGGTGTGAGCCAGGGCCTGATCGGCTTCTCAAACCCGGATGACAAAAACAACTGGACCGGCCTTGACGTTGACTTCTGCCGCGCAGTTGCCGGTGCGGTATTCGGCGACGGCCAGAAGGTGAAGTTCACGCCATTGTCAGCCAAGGAGCGTTTTACAGCCCTGCAGTCCGGTGAAATCGACATTCTGTCGCGTAACACCACATGGACCATGGGTCGTGATACGTCACTTGGCCTGGTGTTCGCTGGGGTGACTTATTATGACGGTCAGGGCTTCCTGGTTAAGAAGTCGCTTGGTGTCGACAGTGCGCTGAAGCTCGATGGCGCTTCGGTTTGCACACAGACCGGTACCACCACCGAACTCAATCTGGCCGACTATTTCCGGGCCAACAACATGAAGTACGAAGTTGTTGCCTTCGAAAAGGCTGATGAAGTTATCGCCGCGTACGATTCCGGTCGTTGCGACGTGTTCACGACCGATCAGTCCGGCCTGTATGCCGAGCGCCTCAAACTGAAGAACCCGGACGAAAATGTGGTTCTTCCTGAAATCATTTCCAAAGAGCCGCTGGGCCCGGTTGTCCGTCAGGGCGATGATGCCTGGTTCAACGTTGTAAAGTGGACCTACTTTGCGCTGATCAATGCTGAAGAAGCTGGCGTAACTGCGGCTAACGTCGATGACATGACGGCCAACTCGACAGATCCGAACATCCGTCGCCTGTTGGGTGTTGAAGGCGACTTCGGCAAGGCGATCGGTCTTGAGAACAACTGGGCTGCCAATGCAGTCAAGGCAGTTGGCAACTACGGCGAAATGTTTGATCGCAATGTTGGTCCTGACACCAACCTGAAGATCAGCCGTGGCGTCAATGCGCTGTGGAGCAAGGGCGGCATTCAGTACGCACCGCCTGTTCGCTAGTAAAGACATTTGAAACTGTCCGGCATCCTGCATTTCGTATGCGCAGTTTGCCGGGCAGTATTTAGTCCTTTTGTATTGAGATATGAATTTTACTGTTCCTGTGGTGGAACGACCCGGCATAAGATCGGGCGGCAGGAAATGTGAAGGGTGAGGGCTCGCAAGCGGTATTGGCGTATCGTGTTTGCGGGCAGGAAAAGGGGTAGTGATCTGGCGGCTACGCAATTTTGGCGGTCCCGAGATCAGCTCAGCAGGGTGAAGGCAGCAGCATGAGTGTAACCACGGGCGTCGACGGCCCTCCAAAAGTCGCATTTTTCAACGACCCGAAAGTCCGGTCGATCGGCGTGCAGGCGATATTGATTGCAGTCATTATCTTCTTCGGTTGGCAGATGGTTCAAAACACCCTGGCCAACCTGGAACGGGCAAACATCGCTTCTGGCTGGGGTTTCCTCGATACGACGGCGGGTTTTGACTTGTCGTTTACCCTGATCCCTTATTCGGAATCCTCAACTTATGGCCGCGCGATCACCGTTGGCGTTCTCAACACACTCCTGGTGGCGTTTTGCGGCATTCTTACTGCAACGATCATCGGCTTCGTTGTTGGCGTCATGCGCCTGTCAAAGAACTGGCTGGTGGCCAAGGTTGCCGAAATCTACATTGAAGTCGCGCGAAACATTCCGCTGCTGGTCCAGATGTTCATTTGGTACAAGGTGGTGCTGGCAGCACTGCCCAATCCGCGCGACGCCTGGTCCATTGGAGGCACAGTTTTCCTTTCCAATCGAGGGATTACCATTCCCAAATTTATCTGGGGTGAAGGAGCGTGGATGATCGTAATTGCGGTAATCGCGGCGATTGTCGGCATCGTGTTTTTGAGGAAATGGGCGCACAAACGTCAGGAAGCAACTGGCGAACAGTTCCCGGTGTTCCTCACCTCGCTTGCTATCTTTTTCGGCCTGCCTCTTTTGACTTATTTCGCATTGGGCGCACCGGTTGAATTTGAATTCGCCGAACAGGGTAATTTCAATCTGCGCGGTGGTGTTGGCCTGGTCCCGGAATTTGCTGCTCTTTATTTTGCCTTGTCGGTCTACACCGCATCATTTATCGCCGAGATCGTTCGCTCCGGCATCCTGGCGGTCAACAGGGGCCAGACCGAAGCATCCTATGCTCTTGGCCTGAGGCCCAACCCGGCACTGCGTCTGGTGGTTATTCCACAAGCCATGCGGGTGATCATTCCGCCGCTGGCCAGCCAATATCTGAACCTGACCAAGAACTCGTCCCTGGCCGTCGCAATCGGCTTTCCTGAACTGGTGGCAGCAGGCGGCACGGTCATGAACCAGTCCGGACAGGCGGTGGAAATCATCGTCATCTGGATGGCGGTCTACCTGACCATATCGCTACTCACGTCGGCCTTTATGAACTGGTTCAATTCGCGAATGAAGCTGGTGGAGAGATAAGCACATGTCAGACATTCATTCTCAGAGAGACCTTGCTTACGTGCGCACCGAAGAGGCGCCGGCGATGCCGGCACCGCTGACTGTCAGCGGACCGATCGGCTGGATGCGGGAGAACCTGTTCCCGACACCCATAAATGCACTGATGTCTCTCATATTCGGAGCGCTGCTGCTTTATGTAATCTGGATCACGCTGGAATGGTCAGTTTTCAATGCAGTGTGGAGCGGTGAAGACCGGTCAGCTTGCATTGGTGATGGAGCCCATGGTGCCTGT
>Ga0316190_10001626_pt1 | contig 16344 bp, 14 predicted proteins | sample Eddworburrow2_MG_FD_204929 | JGI IMG/M metagenome (GOLD analysis project Ga0316190, IMG submission 204929) | Coastal sediment microbial communities from Maine, United States - Eddy worm burrow 2 | ecosystem: Environmental > Aquatic > Marine > Coastal > Sediment | place: USA: Maine | collected... | reverse complement strand
TCGCCGGTCTGGGGATTGCATTTCACGCCAAATCCATCGTCAAGAAAAATGCCCAAAAGTCCATCTCCAGCGTGGGATTGGACGGACTGCTGTATTTGATGGGAATCAGTGAAAGAGAGATACGGCAACCCTAGTCGCAGTTTAATCCATATAAAAAATAATTTCGTTCTGAAAATTTGATACGAATTCGGTTTTGTAGATGTCGTCCAATTTACACTTTTACCGGCTTTCCATTCTCGTCTTCCGTCAATAGTATATTTGTAAGTGTAATCTGTAACTGACTGAATTAAATTAGTATTGTATATTTATAGCCGCAATCAAACAAAAACCAATTGATGCGGCTACCACTACATCTTGTGGCTGGCTGAATCCCTGAAATTCTAAGAATATTATAAATTTTGTTACAAAATCTTAAGTCTGAAAATGTCGATTGGCGTTATCTAATCTTAAATTTTCCACTTATCACAATAATCGAAGGCTTCTCTTGTTAATCTAAAACGTCCTTCGCTTCAACTAACGCTCCGGGTCAGCTTCGCCAACTGCTAACCCTGTTGTTTCGAAAGCTCCGGGTTAAACAACGTATCGGTGCCGAAGGCGATCTTCTCTTTGTGTCTCTTCGCGAGTTTGTAGACCTCGTTTGTACCGTCCGTCAGCTGGATGAACTTGGCACGCTTTAATTCTTTAGCTCAACACCTGGAACCAGTCACTGAATCGATCATCCTTAAAATGCAGGATATTGTCCATCAGTTCCATGACCCGCTGGGTCACCGGGCCGGGGGCCGGCAGCTTACGGTCCTCGAACCGGTGTATCGGCGATACCTTGATACCGGTGTGGGCCGTGAACATCTCGTCGGCGTCATAAAGTTCGTCGGCGCTGATGGGATATTCCACCACCGGAATTCCGCTTTGCGAGGTCGCCTGCAGAATGGACATGCGCGTGATGCTGGCAAGAATGCGACCGGTCGGCGGTGTTTTTAAAACCCCGTCTTTGACGATAAATACCGACTCGATGGAACCTTCAGCCAAAAAACCATCCGTTCCCAACATAATTCCGATATTAAAGCCGCGGCTGACGGCATCTTTGCGCGCCAGATAACCGTTTAAATAATTGGCACAGGCCTTGGCCGCCACCGGTACCGTTTCCGGATGAATTTTGCGCCATTTGGAAACACACGCCGCTATGGGTTTGGAGTCATCCAAGCCCAGTTGCGGGCTTTCGGCCACGGCGAAAATGGCAACATCCAGCGGGGCGTCCAGCACCAGTTGGATGATGGCCTCTTCCCCCCAGTAGGCCAAAATTTTGACCAATCCACGCCCCAGGCGGTTTTCCCGCACGGTGGTCTGGACGGCCTCGGCCAGCGCTGCGGTGGAAAATCCCAGCTCCATTCCCAGCAGCTCGGCGCTTTTCAGCAGCCGTTGCAGATGCGCTTCCATTCTGAACGCCAGCGTACCGTGGGGTCCGAGGTGCGTGCCGAAAACTTCAAAAATGGCCGACCCGCGTGAAAAACCATGGGATAAAATGGGTACCGTGGCTTCCCGCCAGGGAATCAGCTTCCCGTTTAACCAGACTTTAGCATCGTGATTCATAAGCCGTTCCTTAAAATGGAACCAATTTTTTTTGCGCCGGAAATTATTGTTTAGCCGGACCTGAATCGGCTCCGAGTATCCGGGCAAACAAGTGAAAAAAAATAATCCCGATGGTTAGGGGCACCGTCACCGTAATAAACGCCATGGGGAGTTCCATGCCTTCACTGGCGCGATACCAGCTGCGCACCAGGAAGCGATCGCTGTGGTACAGCACCGGTCCCATGAAAACCACGACTGTGACGGCGCGCAGCCAGGTGGCCGCGACAATCCAGGCTCTCGAACCGCGCTTGGGGGGCTGGATCAGCCGGGGATCCTTGTCGCCGTGAAAGGCCACCGTGGCACCGAACAACCCACCCCAGATCATGCAATAGCGGGCCGCCTCCTCGGTCCAGACCGGGACTGACTGGAAGAGGTACCGGGCCAGCACCTGAAACAGCACCAGCAGCAGCATCAGGCTTAAAAAACCGACCGCTGCCGAGCGGCATATTTTATCGATTCCGTGACTGATCGAGGCGATGACCCGGCGCATATTAATCCCTCCCTAACGGTTTTTATCTGCGGCTTGGACGAAAATTTCCACTATTTTTGGGTCCACGATTTCTTTGTAAAGCGGCCGGATTAAGTCGGCGAACTGGGCTCTCTCAGCCGCCGTATTGCTATAGACTTCCATGCCGGCTTTTTTCAAGGAATCCAATCCCTGTGCTTCCGCCTTTTGAGACCAGTCCTGGATGGCTGCATTGGCCGTGGCAACACCCTCGTCCACCAGAGCGCGGTCCGCGGCGCCAAGCCCCTGGTACCAGTCTTCCGAGCAGAGAGCCACCCGCAGCGACGGTCCAAGTTTAACATCGGAATAATATTTGAGCACCTCGGTGTGCTTGAACATGATCGGCACAAAGGCCGGATTCAGGTAACCGTCGGCAATGCCGGTCTGCAGGGCGTTGTAGATTTCCGACCAGGGGATCACGACCGCATTGGCACCCCAGATTTCGAACCACTTGGCCTGTTTTTTATCCAGCGCGCGCATGCGCACACCCGCGAAGTCGGCCGGGGTCTTGATGAATTTTTTGGTGGTGGCAATGCCGCTCATCGAGCCCAGTGGAATCACGGCCAGCACCCGCACGCCGCGCTTGGTGATGCCGGCATTGATTTTCACCAGCAGGTCGGTCTTGTTCATGGTTCTGAAAAAATGGTCCATGTCCTCGAACAAAAACGGGAGATAAAAGCCGAAAATGGTCGGATCCAGGCTACCCGCTTTGGCCAGGTCCGAGTTGGATATTTCCAAAAGCCCCTGACTGACCTGGTCCAGCTTTTCGGCTTCGCCGCCCAGGGCGTCGCGCGGGTAGAGTTTGACTTTTTGTCCTTTGGATTCCAGGAAGTCACTGAAGGTTTTGGACCAGTAATACGTGCCGCACTGATCCGGATCGGGCGGACAGTCCAATGTCAGTTTGATCTCACCGCCGGCCATGGCCGCGCTTGCGACCAGCCCGATTGAGATGGCAAGGATGAGGAAAATCGACAGTGTTTTGATTGTTTTCATGGTGAATCTCCTTTCAAAATGATTATAAAAATCCCAGGACACGCGGTAAAAAAAGCGATATGGACGGGACCAGGGTAATCACCAGCAGGACCACAATTTCAACCGCAATAAACGGAAGGGTCGTCCAGGCCAGTTTCCAGTAGTTTTCCCCCGAAATGGCCGACACCACAATCAGGCAGCCGCCCAGCGGGGGCGTCACCAGTCCCAGGGTCAGGTTCAGGCACAGAATGATGCCCAGATGAATCGGATGAACCCCCTGGGCAACCGCCGCTGGTCCGAACAGCGGCACCAGCAGGGCCAGGGCCATGGGCACGTCCATGAACATGCCGGCTATAAAAAATATCAGGTTGATCAGCAGTAGGAAGGATACACCAGTTATACCGGATTCGACTGCCAGTTTGGCGATTTGCTGGGGCCATTGCTCCAGTGAGCCGACGTAGGCCGCGCAGGCGGCGGCCGCCAGTATAATAAAGATCGAACCCGTCAGAATGGCGGTCCTTTCGATGCATTGCCGGACGACCTTGAAACTGACACCGCCGTAAATAAAGCCGGCTGCCAGGGCGGCGGCCACCGCCACACCGGCCGCCTCGGTCGGCGTGGCGATGCCGAAAACGATGCCCCCCAGAATAATGGTCGGCAGCATCAGGGCCGGGATGGACTTGACAAAGCTGGGTAAAAAGGGCGGCACCACGGTCCCGCGCCCGCCCGGATGGTTCTGAATATGAGCGAAAGCGCCGTTGGCGATCAACAGGGCCGCCCCCAGGAGCAGGCCCGGCAAAATCCCGGCGGCAAACAGCCCGCCAATGGAAACCTGCATCCAGGCGCCGTAAAAAATGAGAATAATGGACGGCGGGATGATCGGACCGATGACTGACGACGCGGCTGTAACGGCCCCGGCATAGCGATTGGAATAGCCCTGCTCCCGCATGGCCGGCACCAGCGTGTTGGAAAGTGCGGCCGCATCCGCCACCGCGGACCCCGACACCCCGGCAAAAAAGATGGAGGTCAGGATGTTGACATGGCCCAGGCCGCCTTTGAATCGACCGACCAGGGACATGGAAAAATCGATCAAATAGCGGGTGACGCCGGTGCGGTTCATCACCTCGCCGGTCATGATGAAAAGCACCATCGCCATCAAGGCAAAGACGTCCAGGGCACTGAAGATGCGCTGGGGCAACACCGCCAGATAGCGGATATTGTCGCTGGCAATAAAGCTGAGCACGGCCCCCGCGCCTACAACGTAGGCCAACGCGGCACCAGAAATCAGAAACAGAATAAAAAGGATAACAACGATCCAGGCCATGATCTTTTCCCTGCTAAGAAAAAAACTTTAAATTGAGTTCTGTCAGTTCATCCCCCGCCGTAGCACCTTTCCCGATGTGGCACCGGTAATTTTTCCTTCCTCGACCGCGATTTCACCGTTGACAATGACCCAGCGTATGCCCTCGGGAGGCTGTGCGGGATCTTCGAATGTCGCTCTGTCGACGATGGCGTCAGGATCGAAGACCACCAGATCGGCATCCATGCCCTGACGCAGAATACCCTTTTTATAGAGTCCGAAAGTCTGGGCAGGCAGAGAGGTCATTTTGCGGACCGCATCCTCAAGAGTGATGACGCCTTTTTCGCGGGCATATCGCCCTAATACCCGGGGAAAGGTACCCGTCATTCTCGGGTGCGTCTTGGCCGTGCCGAAACCTGGAATACCGTCCGAGCCGATCATCGTACCGGGGTCTTTCAAAATTCTTTCGATATCTTTGTCATCCATCATGAAAATGATGATGCCGGCCTCCATCTGCTCATCGATGACCAGATCGAAATAGACGTCAAAGGGATCTTTGTTCGTCATACTGGCGATTTCGGCAATCGATTTGCCGATGAAATCGGGGTGGCGGGGAGAAGCGTTGATAATGATGTTTTCGAAACCGGCGCCCCCGATGAGGTTTTCCCAGGAACTGTCCGCACCGCTTTCGATCTCTTCCCGGATTTGACGGCGCACGGCGGGATCTTTCAGCTTCTCGCAAAACTGCTCGGCGCCCTGCGCTTGTATGTGCGGGGGCAGTGCGGCCGGCAAGAATGTGCTACCGGCTCTGTATGGGTACTGGTCCCAGGTGATCACCAGACCCTCTTTGCGGGCATCTGAAAATGTTCTCAGGGTTAATTCGCTGTTGCCCCAGTTTTTGCGGCCTGCAATTTTATGATGGGCGATGTGGGCCGGTATGTTGGCCTGCCGGGCAATTTCCAGGGTTTCCCGGATGGCTTCCATTTCATGATCACCCTCACTTCGCATGTGCGTCGCGTAGATGCCCCCTTGTTTTGCAACCACTTTGGCCAGTTCGATAACCTCGTCGGTCTTGGCGTAGTTGGCTGGAACATAGATCAAACCGGTGGAAAGCCCGAAGGCACCGGCTTGCATGGCTTCTGCGGTCATATTCTTCATTTCTGCCATTTCAGATTCAGAGGGCGCACGGTTTTCATACCCGATCACAGCAATGCGAATGGTGCCGTGACCCACCAATGGCACCACGTTGATCCCCGGTTTGCCGTCATCCAGTCTTTCAAGATATTGGTGAAACGTCCTCAGAGACCAGAAGTCATCATCCAGGTTAGCGCCCCCCATGAGGGCGGATGCTGCCTTGAATTCATTGCTGTGGGCATCCGAAAGTGGTGCCAGTGACCATCCGCAATTGCCGATCACATCGGTGGTCACGCCCTGGAGAACTTTTTGACTGCACTGGGGATCGATGAGGATGTAGGCTTCGTCGTGGCTGTGGGTATCGATGAATCCGGGGCTCACGATCATTCCTGATACATCGAGAACCCGGTCGGCCTCCACCATTTGACCCCCGCGGGATATGGCATCAATCTCGCCACCGCGAATCCCGATATCGGCATTGAAGTGAGGATTGCCGGTGCCGTCAATTACTTTGCCGTTTCTGATGATCAAATCATATTTTACTGCCATGATTCCCTCCGTTTGAATCGAAGAAGCGTTCCTCCTCTTTTTTGTAGACTTGGTGTAGTAAGGTTGCCCGTTTACCTGTATCATTGCAACCCTCTTTGTGCTGCTACGCCAATACTTTTTGGGCCAGTTCTTCAGCAGCTTCAAGGGTCGTAATCTTCTTTTTTTCTGACAGTTCAAAAATATTCATGCAATTCGTATAGATATTGTCGAGCAGCTTTTGGGTTTCTTCAGCAGGCCGGTCGCCATACTCAGCCGAGCCGCTAATTGCGCCGCCGGCATTGGCCACATAATCGGGTACAAAAAGAATCCCGCGGTCATCCAGCATCTTGCTGTGCCGCTTCTCATCCAGAAGTTGATTGTTGGCGCCGCCGCACACGATTTTTGCTTTAATTTTGGGAATGCTGGTATCATCGAGCACGCCGCCCAGGGCGCAAGGCGCCAGTACATCCACCTCCAGTGCAAATATATCGTCAACCCCCACTTCTTTGGCGCCGTATGTGCTGACAGCCAACTTCACATTCTCCTGGTTGATGTCGGCGACATAGATTTGAACGCCTTCTTCAGCCAGATACCGTGCAAGATTTCTTCCAACATTTCCAAACCCAAGAATGGCGACCGAGGTGTAATTGCCGCTCAGTTTGAAGTCAGCAGCAGCCTTGATGGATTTGTATATACCGTAGCCGGTCGGTGGAGATGTGTCGCCGCTTTTCCCGGGCAACCCTACGGCATAAGGCGTTGCGCGGTGGATGACGACCATATCCTGGGGGGTCATTCCAATATCCTCGGCGCAATAGTATTTTCCTCCCAGCCGGTGGACGCAGCGCCCGAAGGCTTCGAGCAACGCCTCTGTTTTCAGAGTGGCCGGATCGCCAATGATGACCGATTTGCCGCCCCCCAGCGGAAGTCCCGCCAGGGCAAACTTGTACGACATGGCACGGCTCAGGCGCAGGACATCGGTCAATGCGGCGTCTGTATTCTGATAAGGGAAAAACCGGATGCCGCCGCCGGCAGGTCCCAGTTTGGTGCTGTGGATGGCGATGATGGTTTTCAAACCGACTTTTTCATCGGCAAAAAAACTGACGTGTTCATGGGCCTTGTAATCTGCGTTTTCATAGACACTCATTTGATGATTCCTTTCTTGCATCTTTTCAGCTTTTCCTGATTATTAGCCGCTTGCTATGAGACCCCCAGCAGAAGCCTCGGCAACCAGGTCGAGATCGCCGGTACATAGGTCACCAGGATCAGTGTGGGGATAACCACAAGCAGCAGAAAAGGCCAGACATACCGCATGAAATCCGATACGGACAGTTCCCCCACCATGGCCCCCACGAAGAGGTTCGGCGCCACCGGCGGCGTCATCAGCCCGGCCCCCAGGTTAGTGGCCAAAATGGCGGCCAGATGAATCCTGCTGATGCCCAGCTGATCGGTGATGGGCAGCAGAACCGGTATCATGACCAGTGCCCCGCTTAAATCGTCCATGAGCATTCCCACGACGATCAGCAGAACATTGACCATGATCAGGATGACATAGCGGTTGTCGGAAATGGAAAATACGAAATCGGCCAGCTGGGCCGGAATATTTTCCATGGCCAGGACCCGGCCAAACAGGACGACCAGGCAGACCAGGACATACAGCGCCCCAATGATGCGGCCCGAGGATCTCAGGGAATCCATGAATCGTTTCCCGGTCATGGTTTTGTAGCCGAAAAACCCCACCAGGATGATATAGAGAATGGCCACGGCCGCCGCCTCGGTGGCTGTCATGACACCGCCGTAAATGCCGCCCAGCAGGATAACGGGAGCCAGAAGACCCAGAGAAGCTTTTTTTCCGGAGTTGAACAGGATGCCGGCCTGTTGGGACAGGCCGATTTTCTGCCCTTCAAAAATGCTCCGGGTTTTGAATCTGCGGCAGATAAAGGCATTGACGATGCAAAATCCCAACGCCATGATCAGGCCGGGGATGACGGTGGACAAAAACAGCACCGCCACGTTGACGCCCAGAAGCATGGAGTAAATGATCATGGGCACGCTGGGCGGGATGAGCTGTCCCAGAAGGCCGGAACAGGACACCAGGGCCGTGGTGTACGGTTTGGGATATCCGCGCTCGGCCATCTTGGGGATCAGAATCGATCCCATGGTTGCGACCGCCGCCACGGAAGAACCGGACATGGCGCCGAATATCATGGTTGAAAATACCCCTGCCATCCCCAATCCGCCTTTGAGCTTGCCGAAAATCGCGTCGGCAAAGTCGATCAGCCGGCCGGAGATGCCGGACGGCGCCATCAAGTGCCCGCCGAAAATAAACAACGGAACCGCCAGAAGCGTAAAAGAGTCAACGGTTTTGAAAATTGTGATGGCCGAGAAAATCGGGGCCACATCCCAGAAGTATCCCAGGATCAGGGCCACTGAACCGAATGCCACGGCCAGGGGAATCCCTCCCAGGATCAGCACCAACAATACAATAAAGAATATCGTAAAAATGGACATGGATCATTTCCCCTCTTTATTCTCCGCGCCGTTTTTCAGATCCCGCAGACCGCTGAGAAAAAACGACAGAAAATAGCAGGCCATCAGAATGAATCCGATCACAATGCCCAACTGGGGAACCCATACCGGTATGCCCAGGGCCGGCGACCGGTAGGTGCTGCCTTTGAGCAGGATCCACAGCCAGTACAAAAATGCGGTGCAGAAAACAAAGCTGATGAAGTTCTGCACGATTTCGGCCTTTTTTAGCGTTTTTTTGTCTTTGAAAATCAAGCTGAGGATGTCCGCCTTGACATGAATTTTTTTGCGGGCCGCATAGCCTGCGCCGATAAAGGCCAGCCACATGGCGGTGTACCGGGCCAGTTCCTCATATCCCAACAGCCTCATGGAAAAGACATACCGCAAGACCACCTGCACGCACATGAGTCCGGCGATCAGAATCAGGGTGACGGCCACCAGATATTCCTCACAGAACGCCACCGCCCGGGAGATACGGGTAAAAAATCGATTGCGCATGGGCTGCTGTGTCCTTATAGATATAGGTTAAATGAAACCGTAACGTCTTGCTTATCCGGGGAAGGTGCCTGCCGGCGGTTTTCCGCTCAGGCCGGCACCCGTGTTTTTTGTCTACTGAACCGCCTTGACGATTCGATCCATCAGGTCTTTGCCGATAATGCTTTCCATCTCCGTCCATGTCGCGCGACCGGCCTCGATGAAAGCGTCCATTTCTGCAGGTGTCAGCCGTTCGATCTTGACCTCCGCTTCTTCCATGATCCCGATTAATCGTTCCTCATTGTCCAGCATCCATTGCCGCTGCCTGTCCATCAATTTCACGCCTTCTTCAAGCAGAATTTTCTGATAATTTTCCGGCAATTCTTCAAACTTGTCTTTATTGACCAGGATGGGGGCGGATTCATAGAATGCCCGGTGTTGCGTGGCGTATTTAAACAAACTTTTCATGAACATGGCGTGCAGAAATACACCATTGCTGCCGTCACCGTCGATAACACCGGTCTGAAGTCCGGTAATCGCTTCCCCCAGGTTCATGTAAATGGGCGAAGCGCCGAGTGCGGTATAAAACAGCTCCAGCCCCTTATAACGCATAATCCTGAGTTTGATCCCCTTGCAGTCTTCCGGTTTACGAATGGGACGCTTGTTATTGGCGACCTCAAAAAATCCGAAATCCAAAAGCGACACCACCTTTGTATTCTGTTCGCTCAAAATTTCATCCAAAATCTTCCAGACAAATCCATCAGGAGAATACTGTTGCTTGACCTGGTCCATATCGGTGACGATATAGGGAAGGAAAAGAAAATTTAATCGGGCGTCATAGCCGGGATCCGGAGGTCCCAGCAGCATCTCGACGCCGCCGCTTTTCAAAACGGTGAAAAGTTCTTCATACCCGCCAAGTTGCCCGGCATTATAATGTTTGATCTTGACTTCGCCCTTGGTGCGCTTTTCGATGTTCGCACAGAATTCATTGATATATTTATTGAGTTCAAAATCCGGCGGCACTTCGGTGGACAGTTTCCATTTGTAGGTTTTGGCCGGGGCGTTGGTTGGAGAAAAACCAACCAGGATCAGCGCCAGCAATGACAGAGACAAAATAAATAATTTGAGTGTTGCGCCTGATTTCATCATTCATTCCTCCTTTAATTTGGTAGTTCTTTTCATCATCGCAGTTCGATCATGTCTTCTTTTTCAGATATGCATCAGCCACTTCCCACTTTGCGGGTCTTCCCCCGTATAGGCACGATCCAACGCCTCGATCATGCGTTGGGTTATCGGCCCCGGACAGACTTCGCTCAACTTTTGGCCATCGATGGATCGGATGGGCTGTATCCGTTTTATACTTACCGCGAAAAAAGCCTCATCCATGGCCATCAATTCTTCACGGCTTATTTTGGCTTCCTCGACGGGGATACCGAGGTCTTGAGCCAGCGCCAAAGTGGCCATGCGGGTGATCCCTTTGAGCACGCCGTCGACTGCAGCGGTTTTAAGGACCCCTTTTTCAACAAAAAAGGCGCTGGCGGCGGCGCCTTCGGCCACGTATCCGTCCAAATCGCAGTTAATGAAGTCCTGGTAGCCGCTGCGCAGCGCTTCGGCCGTGGATAGATAGCCGTTGACGTAACTGCCGCAAACTTTGGCATGCAGCGGCATGGTATCAGGATGCAATTTTCGATAGCTGGAGATGCCGATGTCTACAGGGGTAAAGAGCTCTTCGCGCTTGAGACCAACCGTTTCAAAATCAGCACAAAAAATGGCCAGATGCACCTCCTGGTTTTGGGGGTATACCCCCAGTTCAATGCCGGGAAAATACGCAAATAGCTTGACAACCCCTTCTTTCACATTGTTGTGCCTGGCCGTTTCAGTACAGGCGTCGATGATCTCGCCCTTTGTCATCGGCAACTGCATGTAAGTTAAATCAGCCGACGTAAACAAGCGGTCGATATGTTGCTCGATTGCGAAAAAGGCCGGCCCTTTTACAGTTGAAGTAATATCGAACACCTCAAAAATGGCTGAGCCCCGCCCGAAGCTGTGGGAAAGCAGGCTGACATTGGCCTGATCCAGTCCCTTGAACTCCCCGTTTATCCATGCTTTCATGTTCACCTCCCATATTCTGAATGCGTAAAAATTCTTTTTGTAGCAGATCCCTTTCTATTTCGAATCACCAGGCAATGCGATGGAGAGGACAATTTCTTGATCTCTCGTTTCTTTCAGAGGGCATTTTATTCTCACGTTCACACTGATTGATTGTTTGATGAGGCGCTAACCACCGCCAACCCCTTGTCGAACGCCGAAAGGTTGATATCCACCTTACCAGCGGGCATGGTGCGGGCCATGACCTCGCTGAAGCGGTCTCTTCCCAAGGGGAGGTCGCCGATAGCCGCCAGCGCACCCACCAGCAGCACGTTGCCCAGGATGGCCGTACCGAGTTTGACGGCCTCGTCGGTGGCGTCGATGAACCAGGCGCCGGCGGTCAGTTTGTCCATCCAGCCCCTGAGCTCGTCCATGGAAGGGTAAGCATCGTCACCGCAAACCACCCCCACCGAATAAACGGCCCGGGTGTTGGTGATCACCTTGACATCGGGATTGCCGTATTCCTTAAGAACGCGCAGGGCCTCGGTCGGCTCAAGGGCCACGACCATGTGGGCCTTGCCTTTGGGGATCTGTGGGCTCTGGATCGAATCGCTGCTGATGCGCAGGTGGCTCATGACCGAGCCGCCGCGCTGGGACGCACCAAAAGTTTCACCGATGGTGATGTAGTATCCCTGGTCGGCCAGCATGTTGCCGATCAGTTTCGATGCCAGTACGTTTCCCTGGCCGCCCACACCGGTGATGATCAGGTTGTACGGGTCTGCTGCAAGTGCTTTGGTTGCCATGTTATGCCACCTCCTTTTTCGTGATGGCCCCGGAAGGGCAGATGGATGCGCACACGCCGCACCCCGAGCAGATCACTTCGTCAATGCGGGCGGCTTTGGCTTCAGGATCCCACTGGAGCCCGGGGCACTTGAACACGCGAGTGCACAGCTTGTTGCAGCCGCAGTTCTCGCCGAAACATACTGACGCGTCCAGGTCGACCTGGAACAGCTTTTTCCCTTTTTTCTCGGGGCACAGCGCGCAGCTTTGCTTGAGGATCAGCACGTTCACCCCGCCTTTCTGGAGCAGCTCCAGCACCTTGTGCCGCGTTGCGTCGACATCGAAGGGGTCGGACTCTTCCACATGGGCGCCCATGGCCCGGACGATTTTGGCAATGTCCAGGGCAGGCACTTCATTGCCGGCGGCATCCGATGGCCGGCCGGGATGGGGCTGGAAGCCGGTCATGGCCGTTCCCGAATTGTCCAGGACCACCAGGGTCATGTCGGCGCGGTTGTGGATGGCATTGACCAGGGCCGGCATCACGGCGTGGAAAAAGGTCGAGTCGCCGCATACCGAAAGCACCGGCTGGTCCATACCAAAGCGGTCCAATTTACCGAAGCCGCTGGCAATGCCGGTGCCCGATCCCATGGCATGCCCCGTCTTCAGCGTGGAAAACCCGGTGGGCAGAAACGCCAGCGTATAGCAGCCGATGTCGCCGCAGACAAAACCTTGGCGGCCGTCCATTTCAAGCGCGTTGTGAATCGACCAGAAACTCGCCCGGTGGGGGCATCCCGCGCAGAAGGCCAGGTCTCGTTCAGGGGCGTCCGTGGCGGTGGCTTCGTCTGCCAGAGCGGTGTAGGTCGGATCCACTGCTTGGTAAGTCATTCCCAGTATTTTGGCCAACCCTTCGGCCACGAGGTCCGGATTCAACTCGTTGATTGTGGGCAGGGTGCCGTCGCTGCGACCGTGGAACTTCTTCACCCCGATCCGGTCTGAAATCTCCGCAGCGAGGATTTTGACGCTGTCCTCCAGAAACGGCAGCACCTCCTCCACGGTAAAAATCACATCGGCCTTGGCGAGGTGGGTTTCCATCAACCGCGGCGGCAGAGGCCAGGTCGTCCCCAGTTTAAGGAGGCCGACTCTGTCTGCCACCCCGAGCAGCCGGATAGCCTCCCTTGAATACAGGGTGCAGGCGCTGCTGGTAACGATGATCACCTCCGGATTTTCAGGTCCCTCGTAGGTGTTGAATGGGCTTTCCTCGAAACGCGTCACTGCCTGCTTGAGCTTTTGCTGCATCTGAGCATGTTTGTAGTGGACCGGAAACGTCGTTATGGGGCCTTCCTCCGGGTCAATGGGCGTTCCCCAGTGCTTGTAACGCGCCTCGGGTTCGATCTCGGGCAGCGACCCCAGGGTCACGTTCCCGCTGGCATGGGACAGGCGGGTGACCGATCGGATCATCACCAGGTTGCGGATCTCTTCGGACAGCTCGAAGGCCCACTTGGTCATGTCCTTGGCTTCCTGCATGTCGCAGGGTTCCAGCAGGGGCAGTTCGAACAGTTTGGCAAAGGGGCGGCTTTCGCCCTCGTTGCCTGAGGACAGTGCCCCCGGATCTTCGCAGGAAATCAGGATCATACCACCCCGCGTACCGGATTCGGCCAGGTGCAGCATGAAATCGGACGCCACGTTCACGCCGACCTGCTTCATGACGGCGGCCGAGCGCAGCCCGGCAAAGGATGCCGCCGCGGCCACTTCCATGGCCACCTTTTCATTCACCGACCATTCGACATAGATATCCCTCACCGTGGACGCCTTGGCGAGGTTCTCGACGATTTCCGAGGACGGCGTCCCCGGGTAGCCGGCAACCACAGAAAGTCCTGCCTCCAGCGCACCGCGGGCAAAGGCTTCGTTTCCTTGCATCAGCCGGGTGTCGCCTGACCGGCCGTCACATATCGTTTTCATAGTTTTTCTCCTCAGTTCGGCATGAATTGATAAAAATGCATCGCATATGGCAGTTCGCGTTGGTTACCTGAAGCTTCAGCCGAGCAGCCTCGCCAGCACCTCCGGCGGCACCCTCACGGCCGGCCGGCAGTCCTCGTCATCCTGGCGAAGATACCCATGGCGATCGGCGTTTCTAAAGGATCGTTCCTTTTTGGCCAGGGCGGCACCTGAAAGCGCCTGTTCGTTCTCCTTCGGAAACGTTTCGACCTCCAGCCAGCCCGCTTCAACTGCCCTTTCTACCAGCTCAAAGCCGACCTGTGTGCGGATCAGAAGCGTGTTCCAGCCCGATCGGCCTTCATACATGCCCACCGACACGTCGGACCACTCCGCCGTCATATCCGGGCAGATGAAGCAGGTGTGCGGAATCAGCTTGCGGATCTCTTTGAGCGGAAAACGCTCCTCGCCCTCTGCGGTTTTCACCACCAGGACCTCGGCCGGCGGGGGGGGGATGTCCATGCCCGTGATCGTGGAGGCATCCATCCGCTCGGACAGATACGCCACCAGCTGGCGGTGATCCAGGGCCCAGTTGCAGAACACCCCCACGGCCAGGGCGATCGGATCCTCGAAATCTTCCCGTTTCGTGGGATTCATCCGCATCTGGGCCACAGCCGTCATCTGGCAAGGCGTGCCCACCACAGCAAGTCTGCGAGCCCCATCCCTGGCGGCCTGATTCAATGCGGTCAGGGTCGGGGCGGCGATGAATTTCGATCCGGCGCAAGCGGCCACCTGTTCCGGCTCCGCCACCAGGCGGGCCACTGGTTCGATGCCCTCGGCGCCCGTCAGCACGGCTCCCTCGATCAGGTTGCGCTTCAGCGCATAAGCGACAAGCGCCGAAACGGTGCCGCCGCCCTGAAAACTGCCGCTGACCTTTTCTCCGGCCCTGGCGGCCATAATGCGCTTAAAGCGACCCAGCGGCGACCCGTCATAGGGTTCGTTCCAGAAAAAATGGGAGAGCGCGTCAAGGTCCACCTCGGTTTTCGGGCAGTGGGCATTGCAGCGGCCCTGATCCAGCATACAGGGAAAAAGCATGGCGCTCTTGCCCTTGTAGGTTTTAAAGTAGGGACAGATGTTCACGCACATGCCGCAGCCGATGCACAAGTCGCGCTGGGCTACATCGTTAATCAATTCCTTTGATCCATAGATTCGCATCGCCCACCATCCTCCTTTTTTTGTACATAAAAGATCGATGTTGTTGTTCAGTTGTAATACTCTAAATTATATTCGATAATATCGAATATAATTTTTTTATGTCGTATGGCTATTATAAATTCTTTGATCTGTCAAGTAAAAAAATTGACATTTCTAAAAAAAAATATTAAGAAAATATAAGAAATAAAAATAAGTATACAATTTGAAGAAATATCCAAGAAATTATTGACAAGCAATTCTTTTTCCGGTAATTTTTTGTAAGTTATTCGATAATAATGAATCGTTTTAAAATAATATGGAATTAAAATGAGCATTCAATCCGTCTCCAGAGCCTTGTCCATTTTGGCACTGTTTTCGGCAGCCAAAACCCATTTGGGAATTTCCGAGATCGGCAAAGCACTGAATCTATCCAATCCAACCGTGCATGGATTGGTGCGCACGCTGCTGGAAAACGGCTTTCTGGCGCAAGATACCGATACCAAAAAATATTGCCTGGGCATCCGAAATTATGAGCTTGGGCATTATTTTTTGGGATCCTCCCGGGTTTACCAGGTCGGGGCGGTCGCCACCCATCGTTTGGCCCAAACCACTGGTTTGAACACCCGTTTGGCCATCCGGGATGAGGATTCGGTTGTCGTCATCTTAATTGTATATTCACGACCGGAAAGATTCAGATATTTTCAGGTAGGTCCAAAACTTCCCAATTATTGCACAAGTCTGGGAAAGGCAATCCTGGCTTGGCTCCCACCGGATGAGTTGGCGGACCACCTGGAGCGTATACGGCTGGCCCCCTATACGCCCCGAACCATCACTGATCGCAAACGACTTTTGGAAGATCTCGAGCAGGCCAGGCTGCGGGGATATTCTATCGACCGGGAAGAAGCAGTGCCCGGTGTCGTCTGCGCCGCCGCGCCCATATTTGGTCAGAGCGGTGAGCCGATTGGCTCGGTGAGTATCTCTTCCGGCCCCGATCTGTTAGGGCTCGATAATATTTCCGAACTCACCGACGAACTCATACAGACATCCATCGAGATTTCTCACTCCCTGGGCTACCATCGAAATATCATCGCCATGCAGGGGTAGACTGTGGTGCGATTAAATTCCTTAACAGAACAGAGAGTCCAAGTTTATTTTTATCGCTTCTAAGCCGCTGAATCAATTTTATATCTTATGAAGAAAGGGAAAAATATTCAATGAGGACATCTTCTTGGATATGGAAGAAAAAATCAGGAAGATCTGGGATTTCTATCACCATTTTGTCATGACC
>Ga0316190_10001624_pt1 | contig 16362 bp, 13 predicted proteins | sample Eddworburrow2_MG_FD_204929 | JGI IMG/M metagenome (GOLD analysis project Ga0316190, IMG submission 204929) | Coastal sediment microbial communities from Maine, United States - Eddy worm burrow 2 | ecosystem: Environmental > Aquatic > Marine > Coastal > Sediment | place: USA: Maine | collected... | reverse complement strand
ACGCCAGCTGATGTTTCAGCCTGTTGGACTCTCAATAATGATCATAATAGCCTGGTTTTTTGCCCATCATTTTTTTGCAGGTATTCGCTATCTGCTAATAGATGTCGATATTGGCGTCGATGCCAAGGCTAGTCGCCATAGTGCCTGGTTGGTAATTGCATCTGGCATCGTAGCTGTCTTGTTAGTGGCCTTGATGCTGAGATGAGTAGAAGAATGGCAGGGCTACGAGCGTGGTTATTGCAGCGATTAAGCGCAATGTATATGGGCATTTATTTGTTGTTTTTTATTTTTTACCTGTTGATCGATACACCCAGAAATTATACTGAATGGCGTGGAATGATTGCGACACCGTGGGTCGCACTATCAATGATGCTATTCTTTGTTAGTCTATTGATCCATGCATGGGTAGGGATACGGGATGTCATCATCGATTATGTACATAATCCAGCTTTGCGTTTATTTAAACTGTCAATGACGGGTTTAGCCCTCATGGTTTGTGGGTTATGGGTTTTGGATATTTTACTTGCGGTGATGAAATGAATCAGATCAAGTTGGCCGTCGAGCGTCGACGCTTTGATACTTTGGTGATTGGTGCCGGGGGTGGTGGTCTCAGGGCTGCATTACAACTGGCGCAAGCTGATGCACATGTGGCCGTTGTGTCCAAGGTGTTTCCTACCCGTTCACATACAGTCGCTGCACAAGGCGGGATTAACGCGGCGTTGGCCAATGTGGTGCCCGATAACTGGCATTGGCATATGTACGATACGGTGAAGGGCAGCGATTATCTTGGTGATCAGGATGCCATCGAATATATGTGTCGTGCGGCTTCACGACTCGTGGTCGAGCTGGAACACTATGGTGTACCATTTTCACGTCTGGACAATGGCAGTATCTATCAACGACCCTTTGGTGGACAAAGCCAGAATTTTGGTGGCGATCAAGCCGCGCGGACCTGCGCTGCTGCGGATCGTACCGGTCACGCCATCCTGCATTCACTGTATCAACAGAACATCCGCGCCAAGACCCATTTCTTTGATGAATACTTCGCTATCGATCTGCTCAAAGACGAATCAGGATATATTCTGGGTGCGCTGATGATATGTATAGAAACTGGCGAACCCTTGATTATTGAGGCCAAGACGACATTGCTGGCTACCGGTGGCGTTGGGCAGTTGTTTCGCACCAATACCAATGCCCATATTAATACAGGTGATGGAATTGCTATGGCACTGCGTGCCGGAATTCCAGTGCAGGATATGGAGTTTTTCCAGTTTCACCCTACGGGTATAGCCGGTAAAGGGATGTTGATTACTGAGGGTGCACGGGGTGAGGGTGGCTATCTAGTTAACAAGGATGGTGAACGTTTTATGGAACGTTATGCACCGCATGCCAAGGACCTGGCTAGTCGCGATGTGGTTAGTCGAGCTATTGCAACTGAAGTGCGTGAAGGACGGGGCTGTGGTCCTGACGGGGACTATGCCTTATTAAAACTTGATCATTTGCCGGCCGAGGTGATTAGAAAACGCCTACCCGGTATTTGTTCCATGGTGCAGACATTTTTACATATTGATCCTGTTGAGCAACCCATACCTGTGGCACCAACAGCACACTATACAATGGGTGGAATACCAACAAATCGGCATGGTCAAGTTGTAGTGCCCGTCCAGCAAGGTGCCGAAGAGCCTATACCTGGATTATATGCTGTCGGTGAGTGTGCCTGTGTTTCAGTGCACGGTGCCAATCGACTCGGTGGTAATTCACTTCTCGATATCGTTGTTTTCGGCCGTGCTGCTGGTAACCATATAATTGAGTTTTTGCAAGAGTCGCGCACCCATCGACCACTCGATTCAGATAGTGTTGATAATGCATTGGCACATTTATCACGCTGGGATCGTAAGGGCGGCGGGGAATCCGTCGATCAATTACGTAATGAGGTTCAGATGACAATGGAAAAATATGCTAGTGTATTTCGGACTGATGACGTCATGCAGGAAGGCATCGACAAGATGTTAGAGATAGAGCAAAGGCTGAATGATGTGTGCTTGAAAGATCATAGCAAGGTCTTTAATACGGCGCGTATTGAAGCATTGGAGCTGGAAAATCTTGTCGATCTAGGTATTGCTACCGTTGTCTCGGCACAGGCACGCAAGGAAAGTCGCGGTGCTCACTCCCGAATTGATTTTCCTGATCGCGATGATGAACATTGGTTAAAACACAGCTTGTTCCATAAAGAAGGGCGGCAACTGGACTACAAGCCGGTGAGGATGAAACCGTTATCGGTCGATACGTTTCCACCTAAGCCCAGAGTTTATTGATTGAGGGAAAGGCTATGACAAGCGTACGTTTTTCAGTTTATCGCTACAATCCCGAGCGAGATGAATCGCCCTATATGCAGGATTATATCCTCGAAAATGTGCCGGCAGACATGATGATATTAGATGCCTTGAAGAAATTGAAGGCTGAGGATGAATCATTAAGTTTTAGACATTCGTGCGGTGAGGGTGTTTGTGGTTCGGACGGCGTGAATATCAATGGTCGTAATGGTTTGTCTTGTATTACACCTTTAGCTGGTCTCAAGCAGCCAATCGAAATACGGCCACTACCAGGAATGCCCGTTATCCGCGATCTTATCATCGATATGGAACCATTTTATAAACAATATCGTGCGGTCAAACCCTATCTTATCGTCAATGATCCAGAGCCTGAAATTGAATATAAACAATCGCCCGCGCAACGTGACAAGCTTGATGGCCTGTATGAATGTGTATTGTGTGCTTGCTGTTCTACAGCATGCCCATCTTTCTGGTGGAATCCGGATAAATTTCTGGGGCCGGCGGCATTGTTACAGTCCTTTCGATTTTTGGCAGACAGTCGTGATCAAGCGACAGACGATAGGCTGGATCAAATGGAAGATGCCTACAAACTCTACCGCTGTCATACCATTATGAATTGTGCACAGGTATGTCCCAAGGGATTGAATCCTACTGAGGCCATAGGCAAGACCCGACAAATGATGCTCAAACAGTTTTTGTAATTTATCGCAATGATGGCGGATACAAAAGAGCATGACCGTCTTCGTTGGCGTTGCCGGCGTGGGATGCGTGAACTCGATGAATTGTTGCAACCTTTTGCGAGTCGGTATCTGGCTGATCTTGGATCTGATGAGCTGGCGTCTTTCTGCCAACTATTGGAATGCCAGGATCACAAGTTACTGGCATATTTGATGTTAAATGAGATACCAGCAGACCAGGGATGGGTCAATGTCATCAAAAAAATCCGCGCCAGCGCTGCAGATTGATCTGCAGCGTTCGAGTTATTTATTCAGTTTTATCATCCTTAGTCACAGTGGTGCCATGCTGGCTCAATTCTGGGTGCCGATGGTACTGTGGATCAGATTGACCCTGATGATTGTAATTTCATTGAGTTTTTATCTCAGTTGGAAAAATCATTTTGAAAAATTTAATACCATCCGCTGGGATGCTGTTGGTCAATGGTGGCTCATTAACTGTAATGGACATGCGTCTGCGGCCAGTTTATTGCCCTTGACCTATGTGCACCCCTGCCTGATTGTTTTGCGCTTTAAGGTCGAGCGCACCGTACATAGTTTGATACTGTTACCTGATTCTGCCGATAGGTCGCAGTTAAGGTTGTTGCGTATACGGTTGAAGCTAAGATCAACGGCGAATTGATAGGTATCAATCAGGTGGGCCATAACCTCCGCCTCCCGGGGTTTCGATGATAAAGACATCGCCACTCTCCATTTCGATTTGGTCACAACCGGATAGGGTTTGTTTTTGTCCGGTAGTACGTTCGATTGTGTTAATGCCAGGCTGACCTGCTTCGCCGCCATTGAGGCCAAATGGTCGTGTTTTCCTTTGACCAGAGATAATGCTGGCAGTCATTGGTTTGAGGAAACGGATACGACGTTTTACACCATTACCACCGTGATAATGACCTTTCCCTCCCGAGTGTTCCCGTATCTGGAATGACTCAAGCAGTACAGGAAACCGTTGTTCCAGTATCTCTGGGTCAGTTAGCCGCGAGTTTGTCATATGTGAGTGAATGGCATCGCAACCGTTATAGTCTTTCCCGGCGCCGGTACCACCGCACAGGGTCTCATAATATTGGTGTTGATCATCGCCAAAGGTGAAGTTGTTACATGTGCCTTGTGCAGCGGCCTGGACTGCTAACGCACCAAATAATGTATCGACTATAATTTGTGATGTTTCTACATTTCCCGCTACCACAGCCGCTGGATAGCTGGGGTTGAGTATAGAGTTTTTGGGAATAATGATTTCCATAGGCCGCAAAAAACCAGCATTGAGCGGGATATCCTCATCAATCAAGCATCTAAATACATATAATACGGCCGCCTTGCAAACCGAATGAGGTGCATTTAAATTACCTGGATGGGTAGGACTGCTACCAGTAAAATCAATAATTGCTTTAGGTTGCTTATCGCTGGTTATCTGAATGCTGACTTGAACCAGACTGCCGTCGTCCATGATGTATCGGTATTGGCCGCCCTCAATTTTTTTCAATACTCGACTTACGGCGCGCGCCGCATAGTCTTGTATATATCCCATATAGTCGAGAACAACATGTCGACTGTAGTGGCCGCATATAGCGATTATCTCTTGTGCCCCGCATTCGCAGGCAGCAATCTGGGCCTTGAAGTCGGCAATATTCTGATCTATGTTCCGTGCTGGCCATGGTGATGCACTTAGCCACTGACGAATTTCCTGTTCTTTAAAAATACCAAACTCAACAATCAGTTCGTTATCGATCACGATGCCTTCTTCGTTGATATCTTTACTATATGCTGGCATTGACCCAGGTGTTATCCCGCCAATATCGGCATGATGGCCGCGGGCAGCTACATAGGCAGTGAGGTGATTTTCTATAAATACAGGGCGAATGACAGTGATATCAGGTAAGTGTGTACCACCGTTGTAGGGATTATTTGAAAGATAGATATCGCCCGCTTTGATTTTATCGCCATATTCACTGATAACGGCGCAGATGGTGTCGCTCATTGATCCAATATGAACAGGTATGTGGGGGGCGTTGGCCAGCAAATGGCCATTGTTGTCAAATAGTGCACAGGAAAAATCGAGACGTTCCTTGATATTTACTGATCGGGCTGTGCTTTGTAATACTGTCCCCATTTGTTCGGCGACAGCCATAAAACGATTGTTGAAAACCTCCAGTAATATTGGGTCGATCTCAGTTTCAGCCAAGGTATTTGTGTGTGTGATGGCTGTGGATGCGTTATTACTGTCCCGGTAGAGTAATAGCTCATTCCCTGGTAAAACAGTAGTCTTCCAGCCAGGTTCAACCACAATAGTACTATTGGCTTCAATGATGAGGGCAGGTCCAGGCAAGTGATTGTCTGTTTGTAGATTCTGACGAAGATAGATGGGTGTGTTATGACGTTTTCCTCCCATTGTCGTTGTGACAGTAGAGGTCTCTGGAACATCTGGGAAATTAATTTGTTTGTCAACGGTTTGATCGAGCGAAAGAATATGTAGATGAGCAACCATCTCTATTTGTAGTGCGGCGATGATTATTTGGGTATGTTCACTGATAAATCCAAACCGTCGTTGGTGTGCTTGTGAAAATGCATCACGTAGTTCATTCAAGGATGTATATTCTATCAATAATTGGGTATCTGAATCCTGGTAGTGTATGTGGCAACGACGTGTGTTGCTATATCGACAATGAGAGAAACCCTGGTTAATAAGCTGGTTTTGTGCGCTCTCTTCAAGATTAATGAATTGCGTTTCAATTTTGTTTGTTAGCTCAGCGGTCAGTGCCTGTTCAATAGCCAGTTCGAGGATAATGTGTGGTTTAGCCAGGCCCATTCCTAGTGCAGAAAGCACCCCGGCCTGTGGATGTATTAAAACCTGATTGATACCCAAGGCTTCTGCGACAAGGCATGCATGTTGTCCGCCGGCACCGCCAAACGAGCACAATGTGTAATCACCAACATCGTACCCACGTTCGATAGATATCTTTTTAATGGCGGCAGCCATATTATCAACAGCAATCGCCAGGAAACCTTCGGCAATGTCTGACGATGAATGTTGCGTCTCGAGAGTTTCATTAATAGACCGTGTCAATGAATCGAATGCTTGTACGACCACATCATAATCAAGACCTTGATCAGCATTGGCTCCAAAAACTGACGGGAACCAGTCTGGCTGAAGTCTTCCAAGCATGACATCGCAATCGGTAACAGTGAGTGGACCATCATTGCGATAACACGCTGGCCCAGGGTTGGCACCGGCTGATTCCGGTCCTACCTGGAAACGCTCACCATCAAATTTCAATATAGAACCGCCACCTGCAGCAACAGTATGAATACGCATTGTAGGCGTACGGAGTCGGACACCGGCGATATTTGTCTCGAAATCACGTTCATAGTCGCCGGCATAGTGACTTACATCTGTCGAAGTACCCCCCATATCAAATCCAATGACTTTATTAAATCCTGCTTGTTCGGCGATATGGGCCATTCCGATAATGCCACCAGCAGGTCCTGACAATATGGCATCCTTACCATGAAAGTGATCGGCTGATGTTAATCCACCACTGGATTGCATAAACATCAGGGATGCCGATCCTATCTGTTTGTAAATACCATTTACATAGCGCTGCAGTATTGGGGATAAGTACGCATCGACTACCGTGGTATCTGCACGGCTGATGAGTTTAATCAAGGGGCTGGTCACATGGCTACAATAGACTTGTTTAAAACCTATGTTTCTAGCGCATTGAGCAATTAGCAATTCATGAGCAGGAAATTGATAACCATGTATACAGGCGATCGCGATAGACTCTATACCTTGAGATAACATTATGCGCAGACCATTTTCCAAGGCATCTATATCTGGGGCCGTTAGTACGTCACCTTGAGCTGTTACCCTTTCATCCACTTCATAGACTGCGTTATAAAGCATCGCCTGTCGCTTAATCTGTAGTGAAAAAATATCAGGTCGATTTTGGTAACCGATGATCAGGGCATCATGAAACCCACGGCTGATTATGAGCCCAGTTTTGGCGCCATGGCGTTCTAACAGGGCATTCGTTGCAATCGTAGTACCCATTCTAACTGATTCAAGTAAATGCGCGGGGATATGCGCGTGGGCGCACAAACCCATTAAATCACGTATACCTTGAAGTGCTGCATCGGGGTAATGTAGCGGGTTTTCTGATAATAATTTATGACTGATTAATTGGCCATCTGGATTTATTGCGATAATATCGGTAAATGTCCCGCCACGATCGATCCAAAAATTCCAGCCATTTTGTTTGTCTGGTTGTGTCATGCCATGTCCATTAGATGTTTGTTGTATTAAGTGCTGTACTAAACAGGGGTCATACTATCATTCACCTGGATAATCAGATAAATCCGCTAGAGATACTGTCTCCCAATACCTGAAAATAGTGGTTTGAACTATTTTATCAGGCATGGGTCATATTATATGTAGGTTATTTTCACTCCCAGGATCTGCCGCTGTATTACCACGCCATGGATGGCGTGGAGCGGTAAGGTTACACTCTTGATATATTCAGTTAATATATTGCCTAAATTCTCAAGGCGACTGTCATTGTGTCGATCTAGTAGATATCTTATATTGACGGGTCGAATTCCTATGAGTGTAAAAACATTCACATTTTGTGATGTCTGTAATCAAGACTGCCAGATAACAATTGAACGGCGTAACACAAGGCGAGATGATAGCGTGGGTCGCCGTGAAGCTGATACTAGTAGTTGGTACGAAGGTGTTCCTGATGACAGTGCAGAAAATGGCTGGATTATTACCTCAAAGGGAAAAAATGTCTGTCCACGTTGTTACTTACATCATAAAGAAGCTGTTTTTAGCATATAAGATAGGGCCTGATTAATGACAGATCAATCACGATTATTGCAAAATCAGCATTGTGTGGCATGCAACAAAGATGCCCCTATGGTAAAAGATGAAGAAATACCAGGGTTGCTTGCACAAATACCTGGTTGGTCAATTGTCACTAAAAACGCAATTAACAGACTGGAAAGGGTTTACACTTTCAACAATTTTGTTGATGCGCTTGCGTTTACTAATAGAGTGGGTGCGTTGGCAGAAGCACAGGGACACCATCCCGATTTACTGACAGAGTGGGGCCGGGTAACTGTAACCTGGTGGTCACACAAGATAAAGGGTTTGCATAATAATGACTTTATCGTTGCCGCCAAAACTGATCAGTTATATTGAAATACCAGGGAGCCTCTGATTAATTGTCCAGTGGCAGAATTTATTTATAATTGATAATTGTCAATCAACCGCACATTCAATCGTGGATTCCAGGTTATCCTTTTCATCGATAGTTTCCAGTTTGACAGTAAACCCCCACAGGCGACTGATATGCTTAAGTACCTCATGCATGGATTTGTTTAGTGGTTTTCTATCATATCGATAATGTCTCAGTGTTAATGATCGATCACCGTGTCTGTTTACCTTGTAAATCTGTATGTTGGGTTCCCGGTAGCTGAGGTTGTACTGCTTTGATAGCGTGTTTCGTATGGCCTTGTAACCCATTTCATTATGTATGGCCGTAATTTCAAGTTTTAATCTTTTATCATCATCAAGTACTGAAAACAGTTTCATATCGCGAATAAGTTTAGGTGATAGATACTGTTGTATGAAACTCTCATCCTTAAAATGACGCATGGCGAAGTCCAGGGTTTCATTCCAGTTACTGCCGGCTATATCCGGGAACCAGTGTCTGTCTTCATCTGTTGGGTTTTCGCAAATGCGGCGTATGTCCGCCATCATAGAAAAACCAAGCGCATACGGGTTAATGCCAGAGTAGTATGGGCTATCAAAAGCAGGTTGGCTAATCACGCTCGTGTGAGATTGTAAAAATTCTAGAATAAAACCATCATTAACCAGGCCGCGATCGTACATTGTATTGAGTATTGTATAATGCCAGAAAGTAGCCCACCCCTCATTCATCACCTGGGTCTGCCTTTGCGGGTAAAAGTACTGGGCGATTTTACGCACAATACGGACTATTTCCCGTTGCCATGGTTCTAGTAATGGTGCATTTTTCTCGATGAAATAGAGGATATTTTCCTGTGGTTCTGAAGGAAAAAGCTGTTCTTTTTCGTTGTGCTTGGCATCCTTTGTGGGCAAAGTACGCCACAGTGTATTGATTTGGGATTGCAAATATTCTTCCCGTTCTATTTGACGACCCCGTTCCTCCTGGGCGGATAGTTTTGATGGTCGGTTGTATCTGTCTACACCGTAATTCATTAGCGCGTGGCAGGAGTCTAGTATTAACTCTACAGCTTCCTCACCATATCGGGTTTCACATTCATGGATAAAATTCCTGGCAAAGACAAGATAGTCAATGATGGCATCAGCATTAGTCCAGGTTTTGAATAAATAGTTGTTTTTAAAAAATGAATTGTGGCCATAAGCGGCATGAGCAATAACTAATGCCTGCATGGTCATTGTATTCTCTTCCATAAGATATGAAATACAGGGGTTAGAATTGATGACTATTTCATAGGCCAGGCCCATACGACCACGCCGGTAGCGCTGTTCGGTGCTCATGAATTGCTTGCCAAATGACCAGTGATGATAGCCAAGTGGCATACCGACAGATGAATAGGCATCCATCATTTGTTCAGCAGTAATAACCTCGATCTGATTCGGGTAAGTGTCAAGACCATATTCGCCGGCAATGATGCCAATTTCATCATCGTATGACTGGATTAAATCGAAGGTCCATTCTGAGCCTGTGGATATATAGCGCTTTCTGGTCATGTCGGCTGTTTCTTGAACAATTTCCTGAAGACGGGGTAAATCTCACCTACATTTTTAATATCCTGCATGGCGAAGTTTTTATAGTCTGACTTGATTGTTTCATATTCGTCCCATAAACGTTGATGTCTATCTGATAATATTTCCACATAGGCAAAGTATTGCAATAAAGGCATGAGTTTGTCGTGGAGTAATTCCTTGCATATTGGAGAGTCATCATGCCAGTTATCTCCATCGGAAGCCTGTGCTGCGTAAATATTCCATTCATTAGCTGGGTAGCGTTGATTGATTATCTCATGCATTAATTCCAATGCGCTGGAAACGACAGTGCCGCCAGTTTCACGTGAGTGAAAAAACTCTTCCTCCTCAACTTCCTTTGCGACTGTGTGATGACGGATAAAAACGACGTCGATATTTTCATAGCTACGAGTAAGAAATAAATATAGTAGAATAAAAAATCGTTTGGCTATATCTTTTCTTGCTTGATCCATGGAGCCAGAGACATCCATAAGACAAAACATTGCTGCACGAGTCGACGGGATTGGTTGCTTTATATGATTATTATAGCGAAGGTCGAATGTGTCTATGAATGGAATTGCTGCGATACGTCTTTTGACCTCTGCAATATCGTGATGTAGCTCCTCGAGAGCAGTTGAGCTATTTTCTGGTGCCGGTGAATTTTGCAGGGAGTTTAATTCTGCCTCTAGTTCCTTTAGTCTTTTTTTCAACGGGCCACTCATGGCGAGACGTCTGCCGAGGGCTCCTTTTAGAGAACGGACAACATTGATATTTGTAGGAATACCATCGCTTGTAAATCCAGCACGTAAGGTTTTGTATTCTATAATTGTTGCTAATTGTGTCTTTACCAGGTCTGGCAATGCGAGGTCTTCAAAGAAAAATTCGAGAAATTCTTCTCTGGACATGTTAAACGAGAACTCATCTTGTCCCTCGCCCGTATTGCTGGCATTGCCATCCTGGCCAGTCCCACCAGAATTTGATGGTCTTTTGATCTTGTCGCCGGTTATAAAATCACTGTTACCTGGATGGACTGTTTCATGGCTACCACCCTGGTCGTGACTGAAAATCGGTTCAGATATATCCTTTGCTGGTATATTGATTTTTTCGCCACTATCGAAGTCAGTTATGCTCCGCTCCGCAATGGATTCGTCAACGGCCTTTTTTATCTGTTGTTTATAGCGACGAATAAAACGCTGTCGGTTAACAGCACTTTTATTTTTACCATTCAAACGCCTGTCGATTAATTGACCCACAATAGTATGGCTTTTATGTTGACTTTCTGACTCTGAGGTACCATTCTGACAACAATCGCACCTGTTTTTCTGTATAACCCTTTTCGGTCATGCGGCCAACAAAATTATCATGTTTCTTCTTGTCTTCTGTAGATGCCTTGGCGTTAAATGAAATGACGGGTAAAAGGTCTTCAGTATTCGAGAACATCTTCTTTTCTATGACTTCACGCAATTTTTCGTAACTGGTCCATGTGGGATTGTTGCCATCATTTTGGGCTCTGGCACGAAGCACAAAATTGACGATTTCATTTCTAAAATCTTTAGGGTTGCTGATTCCTGCAGGTTTTTCTATTTTTTCCATCTCTTCATTGAGAGCCCCCCGATCAAAATTTTCGCCCGTGTCAGGGTCTCTGAATTCTTCATCCTGTATCCAGTAATCGGCATAGGTAACATAACGATCAAAGATATTTTGACCATATTCTGAGTAAGACTCGAGATATGCCGTCTGGATTTCCTTGCCGATAAACTCAGCATATCGTGGCGCCAAATAGCCTTTAATAAAGGATATATATTTTTCTTCGGTTTCTGGTGTGAATTGCTCTTGTTCGATTTGCTGTTCCAGGACATAGAGTAAATGCACAGGATTGGCTGCTAGCTCAGTTGTATCATAATTGAAAACCTTTGATAGAATTTTATATGCAAAGCGTGTAGATAGACCATTCATCCCCTCATCGACACCCGCATAATCACGGTATTCCTGGTATGATTTTGCTTTCGGGTCAATATCCTTTAAGTTTTCGCCATCATAAACCCGCATTTTAGAAAATATATTAGAATTCTCAGGTTCCTTCAGTCGTGACAAGACTGCAAATTGCGCAAGTAGTTCGAGTGTATCAGGCGCGCAAGGCGCTTGTTTTAAGGAGCTATTGGCCAATAATTTTTTGTATATATTGACTTCTTCGGATGAGCGTAAACAATAAGGTACCTTGACAATGTAGACACGATCCAGAAATGCTTCATTGTTGCGATTGTTCTTGAAAGTTTGCCACTCTGATTCATTTGAGTGGGCCAGGATGATTCCATCAAAAGGTAGCGCAGATAATCCTTCTGTTCCCATATAATTACCTTCTTGCGTAGCAGTTAGTAATGGATGGAGAACTTTAATGGGTGCCTTGAACATTTCAACAAACTCGAGTAGCCCCTGGTTGGCTAGACATAATCCACCGGAATAGGAGTAGGCGTCTGGGTCATCCTGTGAGAATTGTTCTAGCTTTCTAATATCAACCTTTCCGACCAGTGATGAGATATCTTGATTGTTTTCATCCCCTGGCTCAGTTTTGGCAATTCCCGTTTGTGTCAGTATGGCAGGCTTTAATCGAACGACTTTGAATTGGCTAATGTCGCCATTAAACTCATGCAAGCGTTTGACTGCCCATGGTGACATAATGCCACTGAGATAACGCCGAGGTATGCCATAATCTTCTTCGAGAATCGCTCCATCTTCATCTCGTGAAAATAACCCAAGCGGTGATTCATTAATGGGGGAGCCCTTGATTGCATAAAATGGGTATTTTTCCATCAATGATTTGAGTTTCTCAGCGAGAGAAGATTTACCCCCACCTACAGGCCCTAACAGATAGAGTATTTGCTTTTTTTCTTCCAGTCCCTGTGCGGCATGACGAAAATAGGCGACAATTTGCTCAATGGTGTCTTCCATACCATAAAATTCGCGAAATGCCGGGTATATCTTGATGACCTTGTTCATGAACAGGCGACTTAGGCGTAGATCATTTCGGGTGTCGACAAGCTCTGGTTCGCCGATGGCCTTTAGCATGCGCTCGGCCGCACTCGCGTATGTTTCAGGGTTATCTTTACACAGTTGCAGGTATTCCTGGATGGTGTATTCTTCTTCCTGTGCCTGCTCGAAACGGGTTTGAAAATGATTGAATATGGTCATCGGAAAGCCCTCATTGACGCTAGGTAGATTACAAATGTAGTATCAATCTACGGAATCTGGAAACTGCATAAATCGTCTGCAATGCTTGTGCCATAAAACTTTTCGTTCGATCGCGGACTTCTATTATTTTCAATAAAAACATATATTTAACGATATTAATATCATGTTGGATATTATTCATATGGGTGACAGGATGTCTGACCATATGGATAATGTGTGCGTATGATGCAATGTGTCAAAAAAGTATATCCATGTCTGTGACTACTATCGCAGTATAAATACCCTGGTCAGACTGTAGAAATCTGTTAATGAACCGATCATATAACTTGAGACATCCATGGCACAAAAGGGTTCCAGTTGCTGCGGTTGTCTGATGGGTATAGCGCAACGGACTATTCCTCAATATTTTGAAGTTTGCATAGGTTTCAAATTGTAATGGATAAACAAGCACAATCGGTAATAGGGCTGTCTAAACGGGCGTATTCGTTATTAAGTAAAAAACAATACCACGAGGCTGAGGAAATCTTCCTTAATGCTTATAATCTTGATAGCCATAATTCATTTATTCTTGTAGGTCTTGGTCATGTCTATCGTGAGCTCAATGAATTTCAAAAGGCTATACATTATTATCAGCTGATTCTAGATATTGAGCCTGAGAATGCCTTTGCCTTGAAAGGTATAGGTCATGCCTATAGAGGGATAGGTGAGTACCAGAGCACGACTGACTATTGGCAACGGTATCTAAAAAATAATCCACGCGATTACCATATGATGGTGCGATGTGCAGATGCCCTTAAAAAACTTGAACATACGTCCGATGCCGAGAAATATTATAAAAAGGCGCTGGAATTTGATGATAACGACAAATACGGGAATCTTGGTTTAGGCAGCCTGTATTACAAGCTTGGCAATGAGGAAGCTGCGCTCAGTTGTCTACAGCGATTTGTGGCGCATGATATGACAAATGTTGCTGTATTAACGATGATAGGCAATATCCATCAAAGACATAAAGATTATGATAAAGCCATCGAGATTTTCAACACAGTAGTGACACTGGACAATAATAACGCCTATGCGTTGTATGGGCTTGGTAACAGTTATCGTGGGTTACTTCAGTACGAAGATGCTGTGATTTGGTGGCTAAAAGTGTTGGAGTCGGAGCCAGATAATCAGGGATTACATTCTCGCCTGGGGGATGCTCTGGTACATATTAAAGACTATGATAGGGCACAAAAACACTATTTACGTAGCCTCGATCTGGCATTTGATCCGTTTGCATTAATTGGACTGTCAAAGATATATTTTGAGCGTGGCGACTATGATGAGGCTCTATCTTGCTGCCAACGTGTTCTAGATCGATCACCTGTCCATTATCGAACGCTTGCTCAAATGGCCGAGATATATGACGCGATTGGTGATTCCAATAATGCAGCACAAATGAGATCGCGCTTAGGTTGATGCCATCAACCTAAGCCTGGATTTATCACCCAAAATAACTAACATGGCAAATATTTTGTATAGGGATCTACAGGGCGGTGCTTTTTAAGCACATTAAAGCGGAGAAAAGCCACCCAATACTATGTGGCTAACAAGATTCAAAATAACTTGTTAAATTTAATAATTTCTGTAAGTTACAGTTATTATAGACATGTCCACTCTGTGCAGGCGGTAAGACTTTACTTTTAGATCAGCAGGAGGTGGCTACTACTGAAGGTGGGAACAACGTTCAATTATGGACAAACCCAGTCATGACAATGATCTGCATGCCATGCAAAGTGATTCCATGCTGATTGGTGGTAATCTTGCGTATCTCGAACATATCTATGAAGACTTCCTGGTAGATCCAAATTCTGTATCATCGGCATGGCGGACCTACTTTCAGGTACTTCAAGGCAATAACCATGATGTTCCACATTCAGATATCCAACAAAGCATTAAACAGCAAACGCTGACTGGAACTTACGAACAATTAAAGCATAATGCTACTGGTGAAGTTAATGTACGTTATTTTGAGCAACAACTTCGAATTGAGAAGCTGATTGATGCCTATCGGTTCTTGGGTCATCTGAAAGCGGATATTGACCCGCTAACACAATGGGATTTGCAACCAGTCGCAGAATTGGATTATCGCCATTATGGGTTCACAGAGACAGATCTTGATACATTCTATGACGCTAAGTCGTTTTCTTCGCTTGATCAAGCCACATTAAGAGACATTATCACAACGCTGGAGGAGACTTATTGTGGTCATATAGGTTCTGAGTATATGCATATTAGTGCTATGACAGAACGTCGCTGGATTCAGCATAGACTGGAGGCAGGTAAAGCCCAAATGTCACTGAATTCCGCAGGGAAAAAACGTTTACTTCAGCGTTTAACGATGGCTGAGGGGCTAGAAAAGTATTTGCATACCCGCTATGTTGGGCAAAAACGCTTTTCACTTGAAGGCGCGGAGAGTCTTGTGCCTATGCTCGATGAGTTGATTCAACGATCGGGTAATCATGGCACACAAGAACTCGTTATCGGTATGGCGCATCGTGGCAGGCTCAATGTTCTCGTTAACATCATGGGTAAAACGCCTGCTGAACTATTTATGGAGTTTGAAGGTACTCATGTCAGTGAGCTAGATGGTACTGGTGATGTTAAATATCACATGGGGTTCTCTTCAAATATACGAACCAAGAATGGTGATGTCCATCTTGCATTGGCATTTAATCCCTCTCATTTAGAAATTGTTAGTCCGGTAGTTGAAGGCTCTGTCAGGGCACGACAGGATAGACGTAAGGATAGCGAGGGTACACAGGTGGTGCCGGTAATAATCCATGGCGACGCGGCATTCGCTGGCCAGGGAGTGGTAATGGAAACATTTAATATGTCAAAATCTCGTGGTTATTCAACCAAGGGAACTGTGCATATTGTTATCAATAATCAAATAGGGTTTACAACAAGCAATCAGAAAGATATGCGCTCAACACTGTATTGCACCGATATTGCGAAAATGGTGAATGCGCCAATATTCCACGTTAACGGCGATGATCCTGAAGCGGTAATATTTATAACCCAGCTTGCTCTCGATTATCGGATGACGTTTCATAATGATGTTGTTATCGATATGATTTGCTATCGTCGACATGGACACAGTGAGGCTGACGAGCCAACGGTTACGCAGCCTCAGATGTATCAGATAATAAAGGAGCTTGCTACTGTACGTGAATCTTATGCGCAATTGCTGGTGCAGGAATCTGTTATTAGTGAGGCAGATGCAAATGAGATGGCTGAGAGTTATAACGAGGCATTAGACAAGGGGGGGTCTGTAGTCGCAGAATGGGTGCCTGATGATCAA
>Ga0316190_10001620_pt1 | contig 16387 bp, 17 predicted proteins | sample Eddworburrow2_MG_FD_204929 | JGI IMG/M metagenome (GOLD analysis project Ga0316190, IMG submission 204929) | Coastal sediment microbial communities from Maine, United States - Eddy worm burrow 2 | ecosystem: Environmental > Aquatic > Marine > Coastal > Sediment | place: USA: Maine | collected... | reverse complement strand
AATCCCGCACGCGGCGCAGCAACCGCCCGGCAATGCGCGGTGTGCCGCGGGCCCGGCGGGCAATTTCAAGCGCACCATCCTCGGTCATGGCCAGACCAAGCACCCGTGCACCGCGTGTCACAATATCAAGCAGTTCATCTTCTTCATAAAAATTCAGCCGCACCGGAATGCCGAACCGGTCCCGCAGCGGCGTGGTCAAAAGCCCCGTCCGCGTCGTCGCACCGACGAGGGTAAAATTGGCAAGGTCAATGCGGACCGAGCGGGCTGCCGGCCCATCCCCGATTATCAGGTCAAGCTGGAAGTCTTCCATGGCCGGATAGAGTATTTCTTCCACCGCCGGGTTAAGCCGGTGGATCTCGTCGATGAACAGCACGTCGCGGTCTTCAAGATTGGTCAGAAGTGCGGCCAGATCACCGGCCTTGGCGATGACCGGGCCGGATGTCGCCTTGAAGTTCACCCCCAGTTCGCGCGACACGATTTGCGCCAGCGTGGTCTTGCCCAGGCCGGGAGGTCCGGCGAACAGCACATGATCCAGCGCCTCACCGCGATTGCGGGCCGCTTCGATAAACACTTTCAGATTGGACTTGGCCTGGCGCTGGCCAATGAATTCATCCAGCACCTGGGGCCTGAGATGAGTGTCAAACTCATCCTCACCGCGCTTGTCGGGTTCAATGAGGCGATCGTTCACCGCGCCAACTCCTTCAGGCCCAGCCGGATCAGGGTTTCTGTCGCAGCGTCCTCGCCGGCCTCACGCATGGCGGCAGACACTGCCGCGCCTGCCTGTGACTGCCCGTAACCGAGATTGACCAGTGCCGAGACGGCCTCTGCCGCCGCGGTTGGCCGGGGTGCATCGAGCGCGCCTGCTACCGCTGCCAGGGCTGCATCACCGCCGGCAAACGCAGGTGCCTTGTCTTTCAGTTCAGTGACGATGCGCTGGGCCAGTTTCGGCCCCACGCCATTGGCGCGCCCGACCATGGCCTTGTCGCCCAGGGCTATGGCATTGGTCAGTTCTGCGGTTGTCAAAGTGGACAGCAGGGCCAGCGACACCTTGGTGCCGACACCTTGCACACTGTCGAGCAGACGGAACCAGCCGCGTTCACCTTCGGAGGCAAACCCGACCAGCCGGATCGAATTTTCCGACACCAGCATCTCGGTGTGCAGCACCGCCGCCTCACCGACGGACGGCAGCGCGGCCAGCGTCTTGGCGGAACACGCCACGTGATAGCCGACGCCACCTACATCCAGGATGACGTGATCATCGCCATATTCATCCACGATACCCTTAAGCCTGCCGATCATCCTGCTGCCCTTAAAGCTGCGGCCAGTGATGCCGGCCCGCGATGTTGCGCATGACATATCGCAATCGCCAGCGCATCGGCAGAGTCAGCCGAATCCGGTATACACTTCGGCAGCAGTATTTTCACCATCGCCTGGATCTGGTGCTTGTCGGCATGGCCTGCCCCGACCACGGTTTTCTTCACCAGGTTAGGCGCATACTCGGCCACCCGCAAACCCGCCTGGGCCGGCACCAGCATGGCGATACCGCGGGCCTGTCCCAGTTTCAACGTGGCGCGCGCATCCTTGTTGACAAAGGTTTCCTCCACCGCTGCCTCGTCCGGTTCAAACCCGCCGATAACCTCGGTGAGTTGTTCATGCAACTGCATCAGCCGGTCCGACAGCAGGGCCTTGGCATCAGACTTGATGGTGCCGTCGGCCACATAGGAAAGCCGTGTGCCTTGTGCCATCACAATGCCCCAGCCGGTGTGTCTCAAGCCCGGATCAATGCCGATAATGCGAATCGCCTGTGTCATGAAAGCCACCCTACCCGGCCTGTGCGGGAAGTGGCAAACCCATGTGTTCGCATGCCCCGCATAACTCGAGACAACCCGTCGATGATTTGTGCTATCTGGCCTCCGGCGGAGCTGAGATGATCGTCGACGAGAAGGTCATTGCAACTACCAGCACACGCGTGGCGATCGGCGAAGTCACTTACCGCACGGCTGGTCCGGCAACGGCGACCGTGCAGGTGACGGAAGCGATGCAATTGCTCCGGTTCAACGCCGACAAACTGCGCGCGTTCGTTCAGAAAAACCAGGACATCGGCGCCATACTCGAGCAGAACATGGCCTGTCACTTGCGCTCAAAACTGGTCTCCATGTCGGAAATAGCCAGCAGGAAACCGGCACCAACCGCCAGGAAATCGGCGGCGGCCTAGATCAACACCTTCAACACACCCGCGCGGCGGCAAACGCTTGCGTGGCATTTAGCACAGACCCGCCACCTGTGGTTGTGCTGACTTGTCGGTACCGAACACTCATCAAACAATGCGTTCGTGTAGCAGAAAGATCACTTGGAAGGTGGCAATCGATGCAGGAGCTGCTCGCCGATATACAGGAACTGTTCGCCGATATAGATGTATCAAATGCCATCGGTATCGTCGGAGTGTCGCTCTACATAGCCAACTACACGGCCCTGCAGACAGGCTTCGTCCGCGGTCAGGGGTATGTTTATCCCACTGTCTGCCTGATCGCAGCATCCTGTGTGCTGGCAAGCCTCATGCAGGATTTCAACCTGTCATCCGCGGTCATACAGATCACCTGGATTGCCATCAGTATTATCGGCATTACCCGCATGTATGTTCTGGGTGTCACGTCACGTTTTTCCGGACACGAACGCTTGTTCCTCACTCATATGGCGAGCGGGTTGGCGGAACACCGGGCCCGGGCCCTGCTTGATACGGGCATATGGCTGGATGCAACGCCAGGTACAGTGCTCACGCGGGAAGGTCAGCCGGTCGATCATCTCAGTTTTGTGGCAAGCGGAACGGCCAATGTGATTGTGAACAACAAGACCATCGCCACGTCCGGTGCGGGCATGGCCATCGGAGAGATAACCTATCTGTCAGGTGAGCCTGCGACCGCAACCGTCGAGGTCGCAGAACAAATGCACCTGATCCGGTTTGAAGCCGACAAACTGCGCGCTTTCCTGCAAAAAAACCAGGACATCGGCGCGGTACTGGAGCAGAACATGGCCAACCACCTGCGTTCGAAACTGGTTTCCATGTCGGAATCAGCCAGCCAGGCTCCGGCTCCTGCGTCGGCGAAATCGGCTGCTGCCTAAGGCGCGACGAACCGGTTGTCAGGCACCACCGCAATCGGCGCCAGTTCCACCAGGAAGCCTTCATGCCCCAGCCCTGCGACCATGATCGAGGTGCTGGTGGGGGCATTGTCTGCATGGAGAAATTCGCCTCGCACCTGCTGGATCAGCGGCAACTGCGATCGGTCGGTGTAATAGGTCGTGACCGCAACCAGGTCATCCAGCCTGCCGCCGACGGCGACCGGCAGCTTCTCGATGTTGCGAAAACACTGGCGGGTCTGTTCGGCAACATCGCCTTTGCCGACAATCTGCTCGGTCTCGTCCCAGGCCACCTGTCCGGTGAAATGGATCACCCTGCCTTCGGGTTGCACGACGCCCATGCTGAACTCGCGCCCGCGTGCCGTCCACACGCCGTCTGCCTCAATTGTGGTTTTCATTGCCTGGCTCCATCATCAAGTTGAGCTGTGATCCATGCCGCAAAAGCCTGCGCCGCCTCGCCTGCCGGACCCGCCGCGTTCACCCGCATGTAATAGCTCCACCGGCTGGGTATCGACAAGGCAAACGGCCGGACCAGTTGGCCGCTTTCCAGAGACGCGCGCGCCGTCAGGGCATCGCCCAGCGCCACGCCGTGACCGGACGCTGCCGCCATCTGCACCATCGGCATGTCGGAAAACACCAGCCCTCCGCGCGGATCAACCTTGGTGGCCCCGGCTGCCTCCAGCCAGCGCTGCCAGTCCACATGGGTGACCAGATGTAAAAGGCGCATGCGGTTCAGGTCCGACGGTTTTCGCAGGCCCGGCTCCGCACTCAACGCGGACGGCGCACAGACCGGAAACAGCGCCACCTGTGCCAACAGGTCCGCCTGATCGCGCAACTGTGCCTCATCGCCGAAAGCAATCTGTACATCTGCTGTTTCATCGGCGATGTCGCCCAACACGCGCGCCGCTGCGACATGTATGTTGATGTCCGGAAACTGATCCGTGAAAGAACCGATCCGGTCCGCCAGCCAGAAGGTGGCAAATCCCGGCGGGGCCACCACCTTCAATTCGCCCGACAAGGCTGGTTCATCGGCTGCTGCACGCGACATGATATCAAGCGCACGCCGGGCCTCCTGTGCATAGCGCTTGCCACGAACCGTCAGGCGGATACCACGACCATCTGGTTCGGATATGGCAAACCCCAGATCATCTTCCAGCCGGCGCAGCATGTGGCTGACCGCTGACCGCGTCAGCGACATTTCTTCCGCTACAGCACCTGCCGATCGCAATCTGTCCAGGGCTTCCAGAGCCCGCATGGCCTTTACCGGCGGCAACCGATTGAATTTGCTCATGACAACGCTCGATCCACTGACAAATAAACGTCAACAATAGTGTGAAAAAATTCACTTGTATGTCAAAATTTGTCACCTCATCATGGTCGGCAGCCATAAGGACCGATGAGAGATAAATTTCATGGACGCTGAATTTTCCCGCCGCAAACTGCTGGAACGCGATCACCTGCGCGCGCTTTACGAACGCTCTGATGCGCGCGGTCTGGTGCAGGCCGGATCGCATTTCGGCGCAATAGCCATCACCGGCTATCTGCTCTGGCAGACCTGGGGCACATGGATGGCCGTGCCGGTATTCATGGTCCACGGCATCCTCATCAACTTTCTCTATGCCGGGCAACATGAACTAAGCCACGGCACCGTTTTCAAGACCAAATGGCTGAACGAGTGGCTGGGCCGGTTGATCGGGTTTGTGATGATATATCCGCGTGACTTCGACAAGATCCAGCATTTCGCCCATCACCAGTACACCCAGAACTGGGAGAAGGACGGCGAACTGGTGCGCGAGCCCTACACGCTGTCATCCTACCTTTTGTGGTTCTTCGGCCCGGCCTACTGGTATTCGCGTGTCCGCCGCATTTTCCGGTTTACGCTGGGCATCGTCACCGAGCCCTACGTCTTCAAGACTCAGCATGATCTGGTCATAAAGGAAGCCCGCATTTCGCTGGTGGCCTATGTGCTTGTTGCTGCGGTTTCCATTTACCTGCAGTCATGGGCGGCAGTGATACTGTGGCTGGCCCCGATGATGACAATGAAGTTCGTGCACCAGTTGCAGAACACCATCGAGCACCTGGGCCTCAGTCATGAAGACAACACCCTCATCAACACCCGTTCCACCGATACCAACCCGCTGATGAAGTGGATATGCTGGCAGATGCAGTACCACACCGCCCACCACACATTTCCCTCGGTGCCGTTCTGGAAACTGAAGGAACTGAACGACGAGATCGAAAGCAAACTCGGTCATGAAGTGAACCGCATGGGCTATATCGAGTTCCAGCTCGAACTGATCCGCAAGCTGTCCGGCGGCAAGTCGGAAGCCGATTATCCCATGAACGAGGTCTGGATTACGCGCCGCAACGGCACCCTGGATCGGGTTGTCTATGACTAAGTCAAAAAGACCGGACCTGCAGGTCTACCAATCCCTGTGGGCCATGCAGCCGCATTCGCCCGATGGCGTGAAACTGCTGCTGGCAGAGGTCTGCGACATGGTCGCCGCGGAAGGGTTTTCCGGCATGGCCATTGACCTTGGCGCAGCCGATGTCCAGACCGCTCACGACGTGCGCCCTCACCTTGAGCGCAACAACCTGACGCCGCTGATCGTGGCGTTTCCCAAGACGGTTGAATCCCTGCGCGACACGCTGAAAATGTCCAAGGATTTCGGCTCGCCGTTTGTCGACGTCATCGGCCAGGTGTTTCCACTGTCGGTCGAAGGCGGTATTCCGGTCATCCGCAAGTGGATGGAGATGGCGGACGAGATCGGCATTCCGGTGCAGTTCGAAACCCACCGCAACTGCATCACCAATGACCTGTTCTACACACTGCAACTGCTCGACGCCGTACCGGAAATGCGGCTGTGCTGTGACCTGTCCCATTACGTCGTGGACCGCGAGTTCTGGTATCCCATTTCAGATGACAACCAGGCCCTCATCCAGCGCTGCATTGAACGCTCCGACAGTTTCCAGGGCCGCGTGGCATCGCGCCAGCAGATCCAGCTGCAGATCAATTTCCCGCAACACCGGAAATGGGTCGAGGTGTTTGAAGACTTCTGGCGCCGCGGTTTTGACAGTTGGCTGAAACGCAATCCGCAAGGCTCGCCGATTTTCCTGTGCGAACTGGGCCCGCCCGAATACGCCATGACCGGGCCGGACGGCAAGGAGATGTCCAACCGCTGGGATGAAGCAAAACAGATGCGCGACACGGCAAAACGCATCTGGGCGGAATCCTGTCAGGCGGAAACAGGCTGACTTCCAGGCTTTCCGCAATTGCCGTTTCCTCATTCACAGTGCTAGCTTTCCTCCGGGGTTAGGCTGGGGAGCAAAACCTGGAGGAAACATGCATGCCTGAAACGCAGCAGACAAAGGTCGTCAAGGCCTGGCTTGAGCAACTTGAAACCGCCCTGAAAGCACAAGATACAGACGCCGCAACCGAGCTGTTCGGCGAGGACAGTTACTGGCGCGACCTGGTCTCGCTGACATGGAACATCAAGACCAGCGAAGGCCGTGACGACATTGCTGCAATGTTGAAGGCAACTCTCGGCAGCGCAAAACCGCAAAACTTCCAGATTGAGGGCGAAGCCAACGAGGCAGACGGCGTCATCGACGCCTGGTTCACTTTTGAGACCGCAACCGGGCGCGGCAAGGGCCTGGTGCGGCTGATCGACGGCAAGGCATGGACCATGCTGACATCGCTGCAGGAACTCAAAGGTTTCGAGGAAGCCAAAGGTGCCAACCGGCCCAAGGGTGTCGAACACGGTGCCGGCAAGGGACGTCTCACCTATGCCGAACAGCGCGACAAGGAAATTGCGGAGCTTGGCTACAAGACACAGCCCTATTGCCTGATCATCGGCGGCGGACAGGGCGGCATTGCACTTGGCGCCAGGCTGCGGCGGCTTGGCGTGCCCACCATCATCATCGAGAAGAATGAACGTGCCGGCGACAGTTGGCGCAAACGCTACAAGTCTTTGTGCCTGCATGACCCGGTCTGGTATGACCACCTGCCATATCTGCCGTTTCCCGATCACTGGCCGGTTTTCTCGCCCAAGGACAAGATCGGCGACTGGCTGGAAAGCTATACAAAGCTGATGGAGCTGAACTACTGGTCAAGCACAATTGCAAAGTCAGCGTCCTATGACGAAGCGGCCGGGGAATGGACCGTTATTGTTGAACGCGACGGCAATGAAGTCACACTGAAGCCGAAACAGCTCGTGCTGGCGACCGGCATGTCGGCTGTGCCGAACGTGCCGAAACTGCCCGGCCAGGACATCTTCAAGGGCGAGCAGCAGCACTCCAGCCAGCATCCCGGACCTGACGCCTACAAGGACAAGAAGGTTGTTGTTGTCGGCTCCAACAACTCGGCGCACGATATCTGCGCCGCCCTGTGGGAAGCAGGCGCAGACGTTACCATGGTGCAGCGCTCATCCACGCACATCGTCAAGTCAGAAACCCTGATGGACGTCGCCCTGGGTGCGCTTTATTCGGAAGAAGCGGTCAAAAACGGCATCACCCACGATGTGGCCGATCTGATCTTTGCGTCCCTGCCCTACAAGGTGCTGCCTGCCGTCATGGCGCCGCAGGTCGAGGAAACCAAGAAACGCGACAAGGAATTTTACGACCGGCTTGAGAAAGCAGGCTTCGACCTTGATTTCGGGGCAGACGACACCGGCCTGTTCATGAAATACCTGCGCCGTGGCTCCGGCTACTATATCGATGTCGGCGCATCGGAACTCGTGGCGGACGGCAAGATCAAGCTCGCCAAGGGCCAGGCTGACCGTCTCACCGAAACATCCGTGGTGCTCGACAGCGGACAGGAGCTGCCCGCCGACCTGGTGGTCTACGCAACCGGCTATGGCTCGATGAACGGCTGGGCCGAGAGACTGATCTCCAAGCAAGTGGCCGACAAGGTCGGCAAGTGCTGGGGGCTGGGGTCGGACACGCCCAAGGATCCGGGCCCGTGGGAAGGCGAATTGCGCAATATGTGGAAACCGACGCAGCAGGAAGCCTTGTGGTTCCACGGTGGCAACCTGCACCAGTCGCGCCACTATTCCCAGTTCCTCTCACTGCAGCTCAAGGCCCGTCATGAGGGGCTCGACACACCCGTATACGGCATGCAGGAGGTGCATCATCTGAGCTGACGAAAGCTTGACCGCCTAAACCGGCCCGCCGAAACGAGCATCTGTATGACGACCAGGCAGGTTCCCGTCATGGATATCTCCCACCTTTCCGGCGGGCCTCAGGTTTTTCCGTTGGCGCAATCTATAACGGCCTTCGTCAAATCAATCACACGCCTGGCGCGATCCGGGTCCTGGTACGGCTCCTTTGCACGTACCCAGTCGGTCCATGCTTCCAAAGTGAATGCTTGTCCGGTGCGTTGTCTGTGCAGTCGATCAACGTGCTTGAAGTACTCTTTGACCTTGTCGGGTTTACCCAGTTGCAGGTATGACCGGGCCAGAACCAGATAACTCCATGTCCCTTCCAGTTCAGTGAACCGGCCCAGAACTTCCACGGCGCGATCGGGCTGACCATTTTCTTCATAAGCCCACCCCAGAAATTCATCATACCACTGCTCGTGATAAGGGTGCAGCCTGATCGCCTGGTTGAGGTTCATGATTGCCTGTTCATAGCGCCCGGTCAGAATGAACAGCTGCGCCATTTCAGCAAGCAGTCTGCAATCGCCCAAGTTCAGCTCACGAGCCAGATTGTAATGGTGCTCGGCACGAGCATAATCCTGCTTGATGAACAGATATGCCCAACCGAGAATCCATTGCCCCAGGTGCAGATCCGGTTCGTTTTTGACCGCTCTGAGCGCATGTTCAAATGCCTGACGCCCGGACGCCTCGTAATCATCTGAATAGTCCCAGTCAAATTCGATGGAGTGCTGCCAGGCAAGCCCGGCAACAGCCGGCCAGTATGGCGGGTCACTCATGGCAATTGTTTTTTCGAACTTCTCTTTTGCCAGCCGGCTCCAGTCCCTGCCCTTGTCCCACGGCGGCAGGAGTGATTTGTGGAAACAGTCTCTTGCCCTGAGATAGTGGTCATAAACCGTAAATTCCTTGGGCGCCTTGACCACCTGCCGTTTCAATTCCGCCTTGGCGATCTGACCGGAACTGGTCATCAAGGATGCAGCAATTGATCGTGCAATTTCATCGACAACTTCAAGCAGATCGGGATTCTTGCGGTTGTACCGGCTGGTCCAAAGCTGGATTCCGGTGTCGGCCTCGATGAGTTCCGACGTGACCCGGATGCGGTCTTCACCCTGCTGCAGGCTGCCCATCACCAGGTAACGCACACCCAACTTGCCTGCCACATCACGCAGATCATGATGATGGCCGCTGAAAGTGAAGCTCGATCCGCGATCTATTACAAAAAATTCCGGCGACATCGAAAGGTCGAAAATCAACTCTTCGGTCAGCCCATCGACCAGATATTGGTTTTCCTTGTCAGGCGACAGATTCACAAATGGAAGAATCGCCACGGACGGACGGTCACTTAACGGTGCACGCGACGGTGGAGCAGCCGGGTTGAACGGTTCTGCTTCCTTGCCCATCTCGAAGCTCGAACGGTAAACAGTGATAGGCTCGACAATGTTCTTGAGGCGCTGCTTGCCGATTGACTCGAACGTCACGCCTATTTTGGCCCGGACTTCGCGAAACACTTTCTCCGATATGCAGATACCATCCGGTTCCGCCAGTGCTTCCAGCCGGGCCGCGATGTTCACGCTATCGCCGTAAATGTCATTGGGTTCAACAATGATGTCGCCATAGTTGATGCCGATGCGCCAGCGAAGCTTTCTGTCCGACGGTAAATCCTGATTTTGTCTGATCAGTTGGGCTTGCAGTTCCACCGCGCAATTGACGGCGGCAATGACACTGGGAAATTCCACCATCACGCCATCGCCAGTGGATTTCACGATCCGGCCCGAATGAGCGGCAACCTCGGGATCAACAATAACTTCGCGCTGCGAAATCAACAACTCATGCGTACCGGCTTCGTCTACCCCCATCAACCCGGTATAATTAGCAACGTCCGCAACCAGCACTGCGGCCAGCCGGCGAACAGACTTTGCCTTGATCATTACTCGTTCGTCTCCCCGAACAGCTCAATTGAACACGCATAGGTTTTGATAAACCGTCACTTGGTCCCGGATCAGTTGGATTTTCTGATTCAAACAAACAAAAAACCATAAAACTGATTGTTTCCAAAGTGCTAGAGCAACTTTACGGGTTCAGTTGAACCCAAGCCGCTCTAGGGGGCAGATTTGCCGTTCTGGGCCCTGTCGACCAGTTTTTTGAGTATGTCCCGCTCGCATGTGAGAAACGTCTCCCATGTCTCGGTATAGCCTTTGGTCCGGTTGGTAGCTTTGACATACTCCTCAACCTGACTCATTTCCTCGGCTAAATCTTTTACAAGTTCCTGGTCATCTGTCTTTACAAGCGACCTGTTCGTCTGGCACCGATCACCCAGAAACCTCACCCAGCTGTCCTTGATAAACTGCGCCTGATTGGTGAACCCGCTGCTGTCAAATTTTTTGACTGCCTCAATCATGTACTCCAGCAGTTCGGCCTCATTCTCCAGTGTTGTTTTAACTTCCTTCGCAGTCATCCCGCTCTCCAATTCGCCACATATAACTATTTCCGTCCCAAAGGCACCTTACCCGGGAAATAATTGCAATCAAGCAAGTTTCTTGACGACGCGTTAGCGACGGAAACATGTCTGCTTCCCGATAAGGCCTCTTGACGTGATCAAGGTCCCGGAAACACACTCGCTGACGCATACTCACAACAATCGGAATCCGCATGTCTGATCTTTGGAAAAAGCCCGCCACCGAAATTTCCCAGCTCATCCGGCTGGGCGCCGTTTCGGCAGTAGAGGTCACCCGTGATGCCCTTGCCAGGCTGGATGCGGTCAACCCTGCCATAAACGCCGTTGTGCAGTTCATGCCCGAAGAGGCACTGGCAACTGCGGCGGCCACGGATGAAGCTGTCGCCCGGGGCGACCGTCTGCCATCTCTCGTCGGCGTTCCGGTCACCGTAAAAGTCAATGCCGATCAAAAAGGCTTTGCCACCACAAACGGCCTTCGCCTGCAGAAAGACCTGGTGGCGGCACAGGACAACCCGGTGGTGGCCAATCTGCGTGCTGCCGGCGCCATTATCATCGGGCGCACCAACACGCCGGCATTTTCGCTTCGCTGGTTTTGCCGAAACTCGCTGCACGGCCATACCAAAAACCCGTTGAACCCGGCCATCACGCCGGGAGGTTCATCAGGCGGGGCCGCAGCCGCAACGGCGGCAGGTATCGGTTGCATCGGTCACGGGACGGACATCGGCGGATCGGTGCGATACCCGGCTTATGCCTGTGGCCTGCATGGCCTGCGCCCGACCCTGGGCCGCGTTCCGGCGATGAACTTTACCGGTGCTGAGCGTCATATCGGCGGACAGTTGATGGCGGTCTCGGGCCCTTTGGCCCGTACCATCGGCGATGTACGGCTGGGATTTGAGGCCATGGCTGCCCAGGACCTGCGTGATCCCTGGTGGGTGCCGGCTCCGACCACCCTGCCCGAACAACCCAAACGCGCCGCCCTTACAATCGCACCTGAAGGCATGAAGGTTGACCCGGCGGTAGAAACCGCCTTGCGGGATGCGGCAAACAGGCTGACTGACGCTGGCTGGCAGGTGGAAGAGGTAGAGTGCCCGCCGTTCAGGGAACCGGCCATGCTGCAGGCGACATTATGGCTTGCCGAGTTCCGCCGTGGTGCAGCCGATGCCGTCAAAAAGGAAGCCGATCCGGACGCCATGTTTGTCTACGAACAGATGGTACGCCTGTGTCCGGAACCGGACATGAACGGTATTCTGGATGCCCTCCAGCGCCGCGCCACCCTGACGCGCGACTGGCAGATGTTCCTGGATCGCTATCCGGTGCTGCTGTGCCCGGTGTCAGGCGAACTGCCGTTTCCCGATCTGCTGGATATTCAGTCGCCGGACGCATTCGACCGGGCCATGGAAGCGCAACTGACCCAGGTCGGTTTGCCGCTGATGGGCCTGCCGGGCCTCACCGTATCCACCGCCATGACCGAAGGCAATATCCCCGTAGGCGTCCAGCTGATTGGCGGGCGCTATCGCGAAGACACCCTGCTGGCGGCAGGCGAAGTCATTGAAGCAGGCGGCGTCCCGGCGCTTCCTGTTGATCCCGCAGCCGGCTGAATGAACAAGGCAGAGCAGTTTTTCTCGAAGGGCTGGTGCGCGTTCGAAACCGATCCGGCCGTAAAGAGCTGGGTGGAGTTCGCCTTGCCTGCCGCCCGAGCCACTCTGGCTGACCCTGCACAAGAACAGTGGACACGTTACCAGGGCACCTGGTTTGCCGGTGTCAATGCACTGCCGAACGACGCCTCAGGCCGCCTGCCGCACGGACCGCGTTTGGCAGGCAAGGCCATTGACTTCATTGCCACTGAGCTTGCCCTGCCCCGGTTCAACTGGGACCGGGCACAGGTCTCCATCTGTTATCCGGGATACCCGCAGCCGATGGAGGGTGAAACCGAAGGTCAGCACAATTACCGCAGAAACCGGGACGCCGCCCATGTTGACGGCTTGCGCGGCATCGGCCAGCCAAGACGACGGTTTCCGGAAGAAGGTCACGCGTTCGTGCTGGGCATTCCCATGGTGGAGGCCAGCCCCGACGCTTCGCCGTTTGTGATCTGGGAAGGGTCACACGAGATCATGCGGCGCGCCTTCGTGTCCGTGTTGGACAATATGCCACCGGCCGACTGGGCCAGGGTTGATCTGACTGACATTTACCAGCAGGCCCGCAAACAATGCTTCGATGAATGCCGGCGCGTCGCCATTCATGCCCGGCCCGGCGAAACCTATCTGGCCCACCGCCTGTCCCTGCATGGCGTGGCACCCTGGGGCGAGACCGCGTCGGCAGGTCCGGACGGCCGCATGATCTGCTATTTCCGTCCCGAACTGCCTGATCGCGCAGCGTGGCTGTCGTTGCCATGAACTTTGTCAGGCTGCCGTCAGCTTGGCCATCACCTCGTCAGACACCTGGAAGTTTGAAAACACGCTCTGCACATCCTCATCGTCGTCAAAGGCCGCCATCAGCTTCATCAACGTGCCGGCCTTGTCTTCATCAAGGTCCGTGTTGGTCTGCGGTTTCCATACGATATTGACCGAGTCTGCCTCGCCGAGATCCTTTTCCAGCGCGGAGGACACATCGCCGATGTTTTCAAATGTACAGATCACCACGTGACCATCAGCATCTGACGAGACATCATCGGCGCCTGCTTCGATGGCTGCCATCATGACGGTGTCATCGTCACCGGCCTCCGGCTTGTAGACAATCTCGCCGACCCGGTCGAACATGAACGACACAGATCCGGTTTCCCCCATATTGCCGCCGTGCTTGGTGAAGTAGGAGCGCACAGCCCCCGCCGTCCGGTTGCGATTGTCGGTCAGTGTTTCGACGATCACGGCCACGCCACCGGGTCCGTACCCTTCATAGCGGATGGACTCATAGTCTTCCGCGTCGCCGCCCTGCGACTTGTTGATGGCGCGCTGAATATTGTCCTTGGGCATGGACTGCGACTTGGCGTTCTGGACAGCCAGCCTGAGGCGAGCATTGGAATCCAGATCAGGGCCACCCATTTTGGCAGCGACGGTAATTTCCTTGGACAGTTTTGAAAACATTTTTGCGCGCACGGCATCCTGGCGGCCCTTGCGGTGCATGATATTTTTAAATTGTGAATGTCCGGCCATGGCCCTCATCCCTTCCAGAAATGCAAATCGGCTGAATTTTGTCGCTTCCGTCTAGACCAGCAAGCCCTGTGCTGTCCAGATGCACGCATATGATCCAGGGTGTGTTGCCGAAGCGGTTTAAACTTGAATCAAAACCATTTACCGGCTGTTAGAGGTTGACGCGCCACAGTTCATTTCCTGAAAGACACGAGCAACATGGGTTCACTTGAATCCATAAAGTTGCTCTGACACTTTAGAAAAGATCAGGTTTATGATTTTTGGTTGATTCTACCAAAAATCATCCTGATCTACGGCAATGGACGGCATAAATTGAAAACGGCAGACAAACTGGACCGCCATATTTGCGAAACGGCGGATATGGCCCGCTCGGCGATGGCATCATTGCTGACATCACTGCATGGTGTTGCGCACAATTCAACGCCCGGCGATGCGCTGAAGACGGCAGGGGCCATGCAGGCAACTGTTCACCGCATGGAAGACGCCATGTCGGCGGCCCGGCACCTGATGGATGACGGAGACAAGGCATCCGCCAGTGTTGATTGCGCACGTGTCATGGCTCTGTCGGACTACGCCGAGCGCCTGGCCAAACTGCGCACTATCGCTGCACAGATCGAGGCCAATACCAAAGAAGGCAGTTACTGATCCTGCGAAGCCCAGTCCGGCAGGGTTTCCTGAAGCTGCCCGCCGACGCGGACACCGCCAATTCTGGTGGCAAGCCCGGTTGTGTCATCGGTTTCCACCACAACACCGCACAGTGTTGCCGGTCCCAGGGCAGGAGAAAACCTGCCTGACGGAATACGGCGGGTAAACCTGTTCAACGGTTCAGTCTTGTCCATCCCGATCACACTGTCATAGTCTCCGGTCATGCCTGCATCCGTCTGGTAACCGGTGCCACCGGACAGAATATGCGTGTCAGCGGTCGGCACATGGGTATGCGTGCCCACCACCAGTGACGCCCGGCCGTCACAGAAATGGCCCATGGCCATCTTTTCCGATGTCAGTTCCGCGTGCATGTCGACGATCACCGCATCGGCCGCCTCGCCCAGCGGGCACGCATCAAGCTCCTTGTCCACAGCGGCAAACGGGTCACCCAGCGGCTCCATTTTCGCAACGCCCATGACATTCATCACCAGAACACGCTTGCCCGACGCGGTTTCAAACAGATTTGCTCCTTTACCCGGTGTGCCGGCAGGATAATTCACCGGCCGGATAAGCTCCGGCGCACGCTCGATAAATACCAGAGCCTCACGCTGGTCCCAGGCATGATTGCCCAATGTCACCACATCGGCGCCGTGATCACGGAATTCGTTGAAGATATCTTCGGTGATGCCAAAACCGCCAGCAGCGTTTTCACCATTGACCACGACAAAGTCAGCCTTCAGCCGCTCGCGCAATCCCGGCAGGTGCGAGGTGATTGCGTTACGCCCTGCCCGGCCCACCACATCTCCGACAAACAACAGTCTCATTTCAGTTTCCCGGGCTTGAGCGGGCCTTTCTCGGTCAGGATCCAGTCAAGCGGCTGATCATGATCACCGCGTACAACTGCGTCCACCTGTTGTGCTGAATAGGCAACACCAATGGCAATCACCGGTTTCATGGCCCGCAGTTTTTCCAGCGTCCGATCATAAAACCCGCCGCCATAACCGAGCCGGTAGCCGGAGATATCGTACGCCAGCATCGGCACCAGCAGCACATCCGGATCGACGACCGGCGACCCGTCAGGCGGAACAGGGATGCCCCAGCGGCCGGGAACCGTGGGTTCACCCGGAGCCCAGACCCGGAACTCCAGGGGTGTGTTATTCGCAATCACCACCGGGACGCAGGTCTCACAGCCGCGCGCACCAAGTGCGCTGAGCAAGGCCCGTGTATCAATCTCGCTAAGGTATGGAATGAAACCGGAAACGATTTTGCCCGTCAGTTCACCGGCGAAATCCAGTCCGTGATCGACAAGGGACTGGGCCGCACGGGCCTTGAACAGCTCATGCGCAGCCTTACGGACATCGCCTGCCGCCTTGCGCGCCAGCTTCTTTTTGTCTGCAATGGATTGTCTATCTTCCATGATGCGTGGCTCTTATACCAAAGGAAGTGATTATTGACCCATTTGATGGAGTCAAATCCGTTCACTCTGGCAGGCGTGGTGCGCAGCGCCATGCGGTGCATCGGGCAAGCGCCGCAACGCACCAGATGGACGGATTTGGCCCACCAGAGGCCGGTTTTTCGCGCCCACCGGACGTCGTTATGCTCCACTTGTGGTCAGCCAGACCAAAGCGTGAAGCATGCCTAGCCGGCAAACGCGAAAAATCGGTCAAATGAGTCAATAATCACTTCCTTTGGTATTACAGCTTCATAGGCACGTTGTCACCTGCAGAGGCGATACAAACTTGCCTCTTTAAAACTGCCCTGACAGCGCGTACATATAGCTCCAGACGGGCTGCCCGGTGCGTGATGGTGTTACTATTCTCTGGGGCCTATAAGATCTTCCAAGGGAGCTGTCT
>Ga0316190_10001618_pt1 | contig 16410 bp, 17 predicted proteins | sample Eddworburrow2_MG_FD_204929 | JGI IMG/M metagenome (GOLD analysis project Ga0316190, IMG submission 204929) | Coastal sediment microbial communities from Maine, United States - Eddy worm burrow 2 | ecosystem: Environmental > Aquatic > Marine > Coastal > Sediment | place: USA: Maine | collected... | reverse complement strand
CCCCAGAATACCATTCATGGGTGTACGTATCTCATGACTCATGGCAGCCAGGAAGTCCGATTTGGCCTTATTGGCAGCCACTTCCCCTTTCCTCGATTTCTCAAGGGGAGAGACATCAATCAAGGCGATGAGCTTCAACTCCTCTCCACCTATATTGGCAGCCTTCTCCGTCCTGTAGATCACGGTTTCAATTCCGTCCTTTTCATAGTAGAGATAATGGGAGTCATCCAGAAATGGGCTGGGCGCGTCGCTTAAAAGGTATTTGTTGGAAATGAGAAATTGCTTGCTGAAGTCCTTTCCCACCAGATCTTCCGATTTCCCAAGAAATAACATTCTGTGGGCAGCGCTGTTAATGTTGTGAATTATCTGATCCTTATCTATAACCAGAATCCCCATAGGGAAGAGTTCAATAATTTGTCTGAGTATGGTCTCCGAGAGTTTTAAGTGATGCTCCCGTTTTCTATTCCTTGCCAGAGAGATGAGCAGGTAGATCACCAGGCCTGTGGCCAGCAGCTGCGATAAAATGGCAACCAAGAGGTTGCTTTGAATGAAAAAGGTGAAAAACTTGGCCCTGCTGGCCGAAAACATCACCCCCATTTTTATGGAGTATATGCTCAGCGGATAGTAGGCCGTATGGGTCAGCTTTTTGCTGCCATTTTCCCAATAGAGGAAATGTTCGATCAGACCGCTGGCTTCCGCTTTTACACTATCTGCCAGAATCTCGGCACTTCCAATGCGAATAGAGTCATCATTAAAATTATTAAGAATGATCTGCCCGCTTTCGTCCAATACCCATTGCCAGTTCACTGTTTTTCCCTGGGGATATAGTCGGAAGATTTTTTCTGCAAAACGCCCGAAATCCACCTCCACTACCACATTGCCATTTACTACATCCTGACCCACCATGGGGTAGAAGTACTCCAGGATGCTGCCATCCTGCTCCACCTTGTCGCGAGGAAACAATCTTTCCTGCCTCCTGGTGGCAAAACTGTCTACCACAAATTGATCCGATTTCCCAAAATCATCATCCGTATCCAGGTAAAGTGCATAGAAATTTTTCTGGTCATCGTATAAGGTAATCTTGGTAATCAGTTCCCTGTATTTTGTATAAAATAAGCGCAGGCTCAGAGTGGCATTCCTGAACTGAGCCGGATTTTCGAAAATTCCGGTGTTGCTGTAGGTGCTCAGTTTCGTCAGCTCCTTGTTGATGTCGCTTGAGAATTGAAGAAGAGTGGTCTCCATGTGCTCTCCAGATAGCTGGGATTGAGATACCAACAGGTCGTTCACATACTTCACAAAACGTTTATTGATGCTAAGAATGGTTATGCCATTCAGTGCAAGCATAACAAACAGAATCAGACCCGATATAACATTGTTTTTGCTCATTAACAGGCAAAATTGTAATCTATAAACTTATAAACTATTTTCAAACCTGAAGTTATATCCATGGGTGAGTTACCAACAACCGCCAGCGAAGTTTAGCGGTATTTTCCCTGCTCTTCTTCCATCATCATCAGGTAGTTGATATACCTCGATTCACTGATGGTTCCACTCTCCACTCCGCTCTTTACTGCGCAATCGGGTTCATGGAGGTGCATGCAGTTATGATAATGGCAATTTTTGCTGGCTTTGAATATTTCGGGAAAAAAGTGAAACAATTCGGCTCGTTCAATATCAATGGTCCCGAAGCCTCTGATACCTGGGGTATCGATGATTCTAATGCCCGATTCCAATTCAAACATTTCAGAAAAAGTGGTGGTATGCTTCCCGGTTTGGTGATAGTCGGAAACCATTCCCGTCTTCAATCGCAAGGCCGGATCCAGTACATTGATCAGGGTGGATTTCCCTACCCCGGAATTGCCGGCAATAACACTGACTTTCCCTTTCATCTCATCAGCTACCTCCTTTACACCCTCCCTGGTTTGAAGTGACATATGCATGCAAGGATAGCCAATGGACGAGTAAACAGAAGTCAGGTGATTCATCTCCTCCATCTCAAGGGTTCCATAAAGGTCGGTCTTATTAAATAGGATGATTACCGGAATTCTGTAGGCTTCGGCCGATACCAGGAAGCGGTCGATAAAGGGGGTGAGAGTCCTGGGAAGAACCAGGCTGATCATTAACCAGGCCATATCCACATTGGTGGCTAAAAGCTGGTACTCCTTGGAGAGATTGGAAGATTTACGAATGATATAATTTTTCCGAGTTTCTATGGAAGTGATGATTCCTCCCTTCCCGTCTTCGGTCCATTCGAAACCCACCCGATCACCCACAGCAACCGGGTTGGTGGCTCTGATTCCCTTGATTCTGAATTTACCCCTGATGCCACAACGTATAATGCTTCCGTCATTCAATTTGACAGTGTACAAATTGCCCGTGGATTTAATGACAGTTCCTTTACCCGGCTCCATAATTCTCAAATGTAAGTAAAAGAAAAAGCCGCCCCAAAACTGAGGCGGCTCATATATAAAGGAATTTGTTGCTAAAACCATCCAAATTTAAAGCTCAGAAACCCGCCGGGGGCCGAAAGATCAGCATTGCTATAACCATGCATGTTTTGATCTACCAGGGTGTACAGGTTGTAAGAAACTCCAGCCCCCATCCTGAAGTACCTGGTTAGGTTCAGTTCCAGCTCTACGGTAGGAGATAGTACGAAGATCTTGTCCCTTATAAAGGGATAGGTTCCATAGTCCTGCATCACACCAAATTCTCCCCATCCAATAAGGGAAGAAAATGTTACATGAACCGATTTATCTCCAAAAAGAGAATAACCCAGCCAGAAACCACCATGACCCAGAGTCAGGCGGTCGGAAGGATTCTGGTTTACATAATCGGGAATTGCATTAGTGAGTCCAAGGCCGTATCCTCCCAGGAAGAAATTGTTCAGCAGGACGGCTCCTCCTCCTCCCATCATATGCCCGAATTCTCCAGCTACAGCAGTAAATTGCATAAAAGGACCTCCCAGACCAGAGATACGAACGTCCCTATTGTCAAATATGGTCTGGTACTCTTTCTCTTGTGAAAATGCTGAAAGGCTAATAGCCAGGATCACCCCTAAAAAAAAGACTTTCTTCATGATTTTATCATTGGTTTTACCTCTAAGGACAAGAACAACCATTACAGGTTGCATATGGAATCATATTATTGTTCGCGGGCCAGAGGCTTTGAGAAGGAAAAGCGTTTTGATTTCAGACGGAATCCTGAAATCTCTCCATCCTCATCCTTTGATGCCAGGAGTGATATTTCAGATCCGGTAAGTTTGTTAATTCCTTTAATGCCTGCATTGGCCACAGACATGAGAGAGATATCATTCTCTTCGGTAAACTCATTTATCAACTCTCTCCGGTCCAGTTCAGCCAGCTGTGTTACTGAAAGACTGCTAAGATTTGAAGAAACCTGGGGTAAGGCTAAAGGTTCAATGCGGTCTGAACTGCCAGCAGCCAGTCCCGAATTTGAGGACAGCTGAGTTGCAATACTTAGAGGTCTTGGCTCTATAGGATCCGGTATAATTTGTGGGGGAGATTCGCTCAGTTCTGCCAGAGACTCCTTCCTTATCTCAGGTTCTGGGTTTTTCACAGCTACTACAGCTTCTTCCTGTACAGCAGGCATGGTAGTTTCTTCAGTGACAGTCAATGGAATCACTTCAGCATTCAATGGCGTTTCCTGCATGGCTATGGGCTGCTCCTGGGTGGGAAGCGATTCTTCCGGACCAGCCACTGAGAGCTCAGAACCTGGCATTAAGTGATCCATCCTTAACAGGACAAGTACGAGGGTAATACTTGCAGCAGCAGCGAGAACACTCAGCCAGAGCACCCTGCCTTTCAGAGCCTTGTTTCGCCTCAGTTTCCTTTTCTCAGGAAAGAGTATATCCTCCGGTACCAACCTGGTGTTTTGCCAGGCTGCCCATTCCTCAAGTCTTTTATCGTCCACACTTACCATGTACCGGTGCTCCTCTTCCTGTTGGGGGCTCAGATCACCCTCCATCCTGGCAATGGAGAACAAATCGAAGTTGGCAGCCGAAATTCGGGTATCTTTTGTTGGTAACTCCTTTTTTAGCAGATCCCTGAGGGGATAGGTAAGCCGGGGCTTCTCCAGGCTGAGCAGGTCAATATCGGGCAGATCCGCTACATACTCGGGATGATGTTTCAGGAAATCATTCAGCTTCTTCTGCTCATTAACAGACAAACGCCCCTCCAGGAGATCCAGCATGAATGCCTCATAGTTATTTCTGTTAATATCCATCTCTAAATGACCTTTTCCATCGATCCTATGTAATTCTTCAAATACACCCTGGCCCGGTAGATATATACTTTCACCTGTGATTCGGAGAGTTTGGTGATTTCAGCTATCTCACGATAAGAATATCCTTCATAATCTCTTAACATAAGCACCGCCCTCTGATCCTCCGGCAAATTCTGAACTGCCTGCTCCAGTATTTCGGCCAGGTCTGAATAATGTTCAGATTCATTGGCTTCATTCAATGTGAGCGGATCGGTATCTGCATATCTCTTCTCCTTCCGGATATAGTCGATCATAGTGTGGTAGGCAGAGGTGAATAGGTAGGTTTTCACCTTCAGACCCGACACATCTTCCAGTTTGACCCATAATTTTTCAAATGTGTCCTGAATCACATCTCCGGCCATAGCTTCATTTTTCAGGTTCTTTAATACGAACCGAAAAAGGTTATCTGCATAGGCATCCACTGCTTTGTTGTACTCCTCTACCGTCATTTAAGCTGCAAGCTTGGTGTAATTAAGACGAGTCTGTTTGGGGAAAGTTACAGCGAAAAACAAAAAAACTAGCAAAAAACTTGCATTTCACATTTGAATGATATTATCTTTGACCGAACGGTCAGTCATAAACTATGTCCCCAAGAACACCAGAACAGTTTGAAGAGATGCGTGGAACGCGCAGGAAGCAGATCATGGAAGCTGCCCTGGAGCTCTTTGCCTCCGAGGGATACAGCCACTGCTCCATCGCTCAGCTAGCCTCCCATGCCGGCATTTCCAAAGGGCTGTTGTACAACTATTTTGAAAGCAAGGAGGCCCTGCTCATTGCGATTATTGAAGAAGGGGTGCATGACATCATGACCATGATGGATCCCAACCAGGATGGCATCCTGGAACCCGAAGAGGTGGAAGGATTTATCCGGAACACCTTTAAAGGCATCAGGGAAAACCTGCAATTCTGGATCCTGTTCATCAATGTGGTTCTGCAACCCCCAGTGAAGGAGTTCCTGGATGGGAAACCCTTCAGCAGTGTTATGGAACGCTTTTCTCCTCGTCTCCTTGATTACTTCGAAAGGCTGGGCTATGAGGATCCCATGCTGGAAATGATCACCTTTTCAGCCATGATTGAAGGCTACGGCATTCTCCTTGTGTACATCTACCCCAATGATGAACTTCCCCTGGAAACCATTCAGAAATTTGAAGACCGGATGGTGGAAATGTTTACCCGAAAAAAGATCAAAAAATGAATGCAATGAAAACCAGAAAAATTATTGTCTCCCTAATCCTGTTGGGCCCGGCCTTAATGATTTTCGCACAGGATCTCACTCCGAAAGAAATCATCCGCAAAGCCGATGAAAAATTTAACGGGGAGAAAACCAGCACCAGCATTATGGCCATGACCATAGTCAGGCCTACCTGGGAGCGCACCATCGAATTCAAAAACTGGACCAGCGGCAGGGAATATTCTCTGACCCTGATCAACTCCCCTGCAAAAGACAAAGGGCAGTCCTTCCTGAAAAGACAACAAGAAATGTGGAGCTGGAATCCCACCATCAGCCGGCTGATCAAGCTTCCTCCCTCCATGATGTCGCAAGGGTGGATGGGTTCCGACTATACTAACGACGATATACTGAAGGAGTCTTCCGTGGTTAATGATTATGACCACCAGATTGTGGGGGAAGAAGAGTACGATGGACGCCTTTGCTACAAAATAAAAATGGTGGCCAAAGAGGATGCCGCTGTTATCTGGGGCCACCAGGTTCGATGGATCGATAAGAAAGATTTCCTATTCCTGAAATCGGAACTATACGACGAGGATGCTTACCTGGTCCGCACCGAACTGGGTTCAAAAATAAAAACCATGGATGGCCGCCTGATCCCCACAATGATCGAACTGATCCCTGCCGAAGAAGAGAACCAGAAGACCATCATAGAGATCAAAGAGATCCGCTTTAATCAAGAAATCAAGGACAGTTTCTTCTCCCAGCAAAACATGAAACGGATTCGCTAAACCATTGAAAACAAACAGCTATGAATAATCTAATACTTGCCTGGCGAAACCTCTGGAGGAACCGGCGCCGCACCATGATCACATCGGCTTCGGTACTGTTTGCCGTATTTTTTGCCCTTCTGTTCAGATCGCTCCAACTGGGATCTTACGACCACATGTTCCGCAATGCCATTGAATCCTATACTGGTTACATCCAGGTGCAACACAAGGATTTCTGGGATGAAAAGATCGTGGACAATACCTTCGCCTATGACTCGCAAAAAGAGCAGCAGCTCCTGAGCGATGAAAACGTTATAGCTGCCATTCCCCGTTTCGAATCCTTTGCCCTGGCCTCCAATGGTCCGCAAACCAAAGGCGTCCTGGTAATGGGAGTGGTTCCGGAAAAAGAGGTCCACCTTTCCAAGGTTACAGATAAAATGGTGAAATACCGTCTCACTTCGGAATCCATTGAAATGATCAAACAGGATCCCAATATTTCGGAGAAGATAAAAGAGTTGGCGCCCCTTTTTGAAAATACGGCATATACCACTGCATCCAGACTGCAACTCGACCTGGGCATAAGCGACAAAGATGCCTCGAAATATATGCCGGCCCTTGAACGCTTCGCCCAATTTGAAAATGGCTCCATTCGCATGGGAGAACCCGGAGTCTGGGTGGGTGACAAGCTGTCCCAGTACCTGCAGCTGGGAATTGGCGACACCATAGTGCTGATCAGCCAGGGCTATCATGCCACTACTGCTGCCGGTAAATATGAAATCAAGGGAATCGTGAAGCTTCCTCTGCCCGATCTGGATAACAAAATCGTGTACCTGCCCCTGGACGTTTGCCAGGGACTTTACAATGCAGAGGATATGCTGACCTCCCTGGCCCTGGCGGTAGAAGACAACGATGACAAAGTTATAGCAGAGACCGTAGAGCGGCTAGGTGCTGTGGTTTCTGAAGACCAGAAGGTGATGGAGTGGCGTGAAATGAACGAGGTGATGGTCTCCCAGATGGATGCAGATGATAAGAGTGGAATGATTATGATCGGCATCCTATACCTGGTGATTGCATTCGGGGTGTTTGGAACTGTGCTGATGCTGACTGCCGAACGCAAGCGAGAATTCGGCGTATTGGTGGCCATAGGAATGCAGAAGAAAAAGCTGGCTTCCATTATGACTCTGGAAATGCTTCTGATAGGATTGCTTGGAATCCTGGCTGGTGCCGCAGTGGCAACCGTGCTTATTCTGTATGGAGTGGAACATCCGCTTATTTTCAAAGGGGAGATGGCCAAGATGTTTGAAGAGTATGGCATGGAACCCAAGATGGTCTTCTGGGGCATCGACAGCTATTACATCTGGCAAATAGTCATAGTGGCACTGATGGTATTCCTGGCCATTGGGTATCCCATCAGGAAAATATTTGGAATGAAAGTAGTAAACGCTTTAAGAGCTTAATACATATAGATATGATCTGGAAAACAGCATGGAAAAACGTCTGGCGGAACAAAGTTCGCAGCCTGGTGGTAATTGTTTCTGTGACCATCGGGATCTTCGGAGGGGTCTTTGCCGTGGCAGTCATGAATGGTGCCATCGTGCAAAGGGTGGATGCTGCCTTAAATGACGAAATCGCTCACATTCACATCAACGATCCCGCCTTCCGGGACAATTACGATATCCAACTAAGCATACCAAATCCTGAGCAGGTCCTTTCAGCCATCCGGGAAACACCTGGTGTAAATGCAGTCACTGCACGCACCCAGATTACCGGTATGGCCAATACCGCCACCAAAAGCGCAGGCGTACAAATCCTGGGGATCGACCCGGACAGCGAAAAAGAAGTGTTCCGCCTCTATGAAACCACCCTTCCGGAAACGGGTAATTTTTTTGAAAGCGAAAGCAGGCATATGCTTGCTTATATGGGTCATGAGCTTGCCAAAGAATTAAACATCATCCGCTTTCGCATCGACCAGGAGGTGATCGACAGCCTATCCGGCAAAGCAGTACCCCGCGAACTACTCGACAAACTGCTCCCCTTCGAAGGCAAGCGCTTCAAAAGTGAGAAAGCATTCAAAAAAGAGATCAAAGGGGTACTCACCTTAAAAGAGCAACATGAATATGGCGGAGTCATCTGGGAAGAAGCCTGGTCCTTCAGAGCCCGTTCGAAAATGACCCTGACATTCCTGGACAAGGACCAGGTGCAAACCGGTGCCGTATTCAGGATTGCTGGTATATATGACATCAAAAACAGCATGTATGAGATGAGCCAGGTGCTTGTGAAAAACGAGGATCTCATGACCCTGACTGGCATGGCAGCAGATGAATACCACCAGATGATCATTCGCCTGGACGATCTGGAATCGACCGTGGAGGTAAGTGCTTCACTGGCTGAAAAGCTACCTCAACTTGAGGTGATGCACTGGAAAGAGATACAGCCCGACCTGGCGATGATGACCGATATGGTACAAAAGTTCTATGCTATCTTCATGGTGGTAATCCTGGCTGCCCTGGCCTTCGGAATCGTAAATACCATGCTGATGGTGGTCCTGGAAAGAACTAAGGAATTGGGTATGCTCACGGCCATCGGCATGAATAAAAAGAGGGTCTTTCACATGATCATGCTGGAATCTGTTTTCCTTTCCCTGGTGGGGGGAGTAGTGGGAATGATCATCAGTCAGGCTCTGATTGGGGTGACAGCCAAAAACGGCATTAATTTCGCCTCCTATGCCGAGGGATTGGAAGCCATGGGCTACACCGCCCATATCTACCCGGTAATCTCCACTTCATTTTTCATTACCGTAACTGTTCTGATCATCATTACCGGCATCCTTTCTTCTATCTACCCGGCACTGAAAGCACTAAAACTGGATCCCGCCGATGCATTAAGAACAGAATAAAACAGTCCCCAAGTCTATAAAGTCTATAAAGTCTAAAGATAAAAGTCATGAAAGTATTAGAGATCAAAAACGTACACAAAATATACAATAGCTCTGAGGTGAAGGTTCACGCGGTGAACGACATTTCGCTGGACTTCGAAAAGGGCGAATTTGCAGCTATTGTGGGTCCTTCCGGATCCGGAAAAACCACCCTTTTGAATATGATCGGGGGACTGGACAAGCCCACAGAGGGGGAAATCCTGGTGGACAACACCAACCTGGCAGGATTAAAATCCTCGGGGCTTATCGACTTTCGGATGCGCAACATTGGATTTGTCTTTCAGTCTTACAACCTGATTCCGGTACTCACCGCAAAAGAAAACGTGGAGTTTATCATGAACCTGCAAAAATGGAGCAAAAAGGATCGTGACGAACGCACCTTTGAACTTTTAAAGGCTGTGGGGCTGGAAGACCGGATAAATAGCAGGCCTTCGAAACTCTCCGGGGGACAGCAACAAAGAGTGGCCGTGGCCAGGGCACTGGCCTCCAAACCCAAGTTTGTGCTGGCCGATGAACCCACCGCCAACCTGGATTCCAAATCGACCGAGACCCTGCTTGATATCATGGAGGAGCTGAACCGGGAGGAAGGAATCACCTTTATCTTCTCCACCCACGACGCCAGGGTGGTCAAGAAAGCCAGGCGGGTTATCACTGTAGAAGATGGGAAAGTAATCTCAGACGAGCACAAGAAGTAAGAATACTATGATCCGGAAGTTCAGCACCCTTCTCTTAATACTCTCCTTGTATGCGGGAGCAATGCTTGGCCAGGAGAAAGTCGCCTTCAGCGGCTACCTCTCTAATATGTCAACCGTTTACCGAATTCCGGATTACTGGCTCTGGGAAAACAACCTTCACAACCGGCTCAACCTGGACCTGTATCCCACCGACTGGCTTTCAGGCAGCGTGCAGTTACGGAACAGGTTTATCGCTGGCAATACCATTTATAAACTACCTGGATATGCTGAATCTGTAGGTGGGGATCAGGGTTGGATAGATATGAGCTGGGCCCATGACGGAAATTTGGGAGACAGCGCAGGCTATGTGCTATCCAGCATGGTGGATCGCTTATGGATGCAGTTCTCTTTTGGAAACCTGGAGATCAAGGCAGGCCGGCAGCGAATAAACTGGGGACAAACCTTTGTGTGGAATCCAAACGACATCTTTAACTCTTACTCCTATTTCGAGGTGGATTATCCCGAACGGCCGGGCAGTGATGCATTGAGAGTCTCTTACTATACCGGAAACGCCTCTACCCTGGAATTGGCTGCCAAAATCGACAGTGCCAACCGCGTCACAGCCGCCGCATACTACAGGTTCAACACCCTTGGATTTGATATCCAGCTATTGGGCGGGGTATACCAGGAGGAGGACCTGATTCTGGGAACCGGCTGGAGCGGAAACATAGGTCCGACTGCCTTTCGGGGCGAGCTGAGCTATTTCAGGGACCTGGATCAGTTTAAGGACACCACCGGCTATCTGATGACTTCCCTTGGATTCGACTACACCTTTTCCAACTCCCTGATGATTCAGGCGGAGGGATTGTATTCTGGCTTTGCCAAGGAAATGGATGTAAACAGCTTTCTTCAGTTTTACTCCGGCAATCTGGATGTAAAGAACCTGGGATTTACCCCATGGTCTTTCTTCGCAAACATCAGCTATCCATTGACTCCTTTGCTCACCGGAAGTTTCGCCACCATCTGGTATCCCAAATGGAAAGGAGCCTATCTGGGACCCTCCCTGGATCTTTCAATTAAGGACAACTTTGTCCTCTCTTTGATCCTTCAGTACTTCACAGCCGAGTTTAAAGACCCCTCCGGCGCCTCAAAAAGAGAAAATAATACCTTCGCATTCTTTCGTTTCAAATGGAGTTTTTAAAGGTTTTACACAAGCTTACTCCTGCTTTGCCAAATTGTTAAAAACTATCTTCAACCCCCATTCATTTTTCTCATTATTTAGATGGTGTCGAACTGGTGGATACTAATGCGATACTATGAAGAAGGTTCAAAACGACTACTCGTACTCATCGAGAACACAACCTGAATTTGACTGGCACAACAGGGTGGTACTGATTACAGAGGATGAAGAGGTAAACTTTTTTTACCTGAAGACCCTGCTGCAAAAGGCTGATGCAAAGGTGATCCGTGCCAAAAACGGGAAAGAGGCAGTGGACATCATTGCCAAACATAAAGGGCACATTGACCTGATCCTGATGGACCTTAATATGCCCGTGATGGATGGCTATGAGGCCATGAGGATCATCAAATCACAGCATCCCTCCATCCCCATCATTGCCCAAACAGCATATACCATGAATAATGACCGGCACAGATGTCTGAAAGCTGGTTTCAACGATTACATTGCTAAGCCCATCAATCGGCTTGCCCTCTACCGAATGGTGAATGAGAATCTGTCATGAGGGCCGTCGTTCAAAAAGTGTCTGACGCCTCCATTGTCATCAACAAAGGCGGCAGAAAGAATATAGGCCAGGGCCTGGTCATACTTCTGGGCATTGAAGAAAGCGATACTCCTGAAGATGTAGGGTGGCTTAGCGGAAAAATCAGCCGCCTCAGGATCTTCGATGATGCAGAAGGGATTATGAACCTTTCAGTGCGCGATGTGAATGGAGAGATCATGATTGTTAGTCAGTTTACCCTCCATGCCAGCACCAAAAAAGGAAACCGGCCTTCTTACATTAAAGCCGCCCCTCCTGAAACAGCCATTCCTTTGTACAAGTCCTTTGTTGGACAAATGGAACTTGATCTTAATAAACCGGTGCTTACAGGGGAATTTGGAGCCTATATGCAGGTAAACCTTACCAACGACGGACCGGTTACCATTTTGATTGATACCAAAAACAAAGAGTAATGACTATCCAGGAAGCCCAAAAGACAGTGGACAGATGGATCCAGAAGTACGGGGTGCGGTACTTCAATGAGCTTACTAACATGGCAATCCTCACCGAGGAGGTGGGCGAAGTGGCGCGGATTATCGCCCGCAAATATGGAGAACAGTCGGCAGGACCGGCCAATACCGACAATCTGGAGCTGGCCGATGAACTGGCCGATGTACTGTTTGTAGTCATTTGTCTGGCCAACCAGACCGGCATCGATCTGGAGCAAGCATTCCAAAAGAATCTGCAGAAAAAAACCAGCCGGGATTTTGACCGTCATCAACAAAATGATAAATTGTAGGAATAGATCCCAATCATGAAAATTCTTTCCGATTTTAACCTTAGAGTTGATCCTGACGAGGTTAATCAATGGCTCGCCAAAGCAAATGCCGCAATCCCTTCCGATGGCATTAAAGATCAGCTGAGAAAGATATTCGGACTTATCGACCTAACCACCCTCAGTGAACAGGACAATACGGAAAATGTATCCTTGATGTGTCGGAAGGTAAACCAGATAGGGGAATTATACGCCGACATGCCATGTGTGGCTGCCATTTGTGTCTATCCTGAGCTGGTAGGGGTGGTCAGAGAGAACCTTGAGAACCCGCTGGTAAGCATTGCTTCGGTTGGCGGGGGATTTCCCGCCTCACAGACCTTCACCAACATCAAGGTGATGGAAATAGAACAGGCTATTGAACTGGGCGCCGAAGAAATTGATCTGGTCATGAATGTAGGGAAGTTCCTGATGGAGGATCTTGAATACGTAGACTACGAAATCCATGTAATCAAACAACGCCTGGGACCTGTTCATCTCAAGGTGATTCTGGAAACGGGGAGTCTAAAAGACTTGTCTCTTATAAGAAAGGCATCACTACTGACCATTGGAGCCGGAGCCGATTTTATAAAAACCTCCACAGGGAAAATATCTCCCGGCGCCACACCCGAAGCCATGGTTGTAATGTGTTGCGCCATCAGGGACTTTTATATGCGCACTGGAAAAAAGATTGGAATTAAACCTGCCGGCGGGATTTCAGATCCCGAAACAGCCTTGCTTTACTACCAAATCGTAAAGGAGATTCTGGGCGAAGAATGGCTTAACCGCGAAAGGTTCAGAATAGGTGCAAGCAGGCTTGCAAACCGTATTTTGGCCCAAATTTTTGACAAAGGGCCTGATTTTGGGTATTTCTGATAGTGTTTGGTCCGACTAATTACGTATATTTGTTAAGTAAGAAAGACGTTCTTAAACTTATTACGATAGCGGTTCGATAGACATTCCATTCTCATAGAGACGGGTTGAATTCCATGGCTTTTTTTCTTCATATCGAACCGCTATTTTTTTATTTCGTTAAACGGTAGTGAAGATAGTCCAGCATGAGCGGGATATCCTTCTCAAAAATCCCGTTTTGAATAAGGATCGAGCGGTCGTCCTCCATGGTTTTCTGAAAATCTTTCATTTCAAAATTCAGGTCCCTGAGTGATTGCAGGTAAAGCTCCACTGCATCCCTTTTCTTCCCAAGTGCCCATTGAACATGACCATAGTTGATGTAGTCGTAATAGCCGGGCAAGGCTTCAAACACTCGTGCAAAATACTTGTCTGATTTTTTCAATTCCCCCAGGGCAAAGTAACACCAGGCTATGGGGCGTAAGATATGCTGGTTCCCGGGATTCATATATTCTATTTTGAAATAGTGCTTCAGGGCGGTCTCATATGAGCCCAGCTTCAGGTGGCAGAATCCAATCAATGATTCAATGGTCTGGTCCTCGGCTTGAAGAGAAGCTGCTTTTTCATATACTTCAAGGGCAGATTTATAATCCCCTAATTTGCGATAGCAGATCCCCATATTCTTCAGGGTCCATAAAGTCAACTCACTGCTAAGGCCAATCTTTTCATAGCTGCCCACAGCTTCCCTGAAATTCCCAAGCTTCTGGAGGCTGTAGCCCGCTTTTTCGAGCAATTCCCGGTCATCGGGCTTATCCTCCAGCAACATTCTGAATATATCCAGGGCTTCTTCAAAGTGATCTTTCTCAAACAGATATTCAGCAATGTTTCTGGTGATGGAGTCATCCTCCACAATCTCATTGAAGAAATCAGACCTGTAGAGGTCCAGTTTCCCTCCGAAAACATCCTCGAATTCGTTTTTAAAAGGGGAAATCTTAAAAAAGCGGTAGAGGTCCTGGATGTACTGGATAAATACCGTTCGTGTGGTAAAATCGCCCGAAGTCATCTTTTCATCGGCAATTAACTCCTGCATTCCTTCCACCTCCATTAAAAAGGCAGTGGATAGCATTTTTTTCTGCTCTTCGGGCAGGTAGCGCAGGTTAAAAATGAAACTGTACTTGTCGCTGTTGCATAAAAATGGGGTGTTTTTCAGACCATCCACAAAAATGTCCGGATCAAACTCCTCACTCCTGGTGGAGTAAATCTCAGATAAATCGGGATTTTCCCGGTGAAAAGGAACCAGCCAATTGGTCATTTCACTGAAGAAGGGAAATTGCTTTAGATGGGCAAAAGTGGTCATGTAGACATCGGCCCCTTCCATTTGCAGCTTCATAAATTCATCCACCTTCCTATAGAGATCGTCCGACTCACTGAACACCGATTCCCAGTCGGGATTCCTTCCCTCCTCCAGCAACTCTTCCCGGATATCATCCATTTTCAGTTTATCCTCCAGCTTGGGTTTGATTTTGGCCATTTCAGGCATCAGATCCTCCTGCAGCTTCCTGCCAATCTCCAGGGTATCGCGGGTGCGGATCAGCTGCAGGGCAATCTTTTCCAGGTTTTGTTCCAGTTTCAGATCCTCATTCAAGAGCTTCAGCCTGTGGATGATATTTGGATAGAACTCAATGCGGTGGTCGTATTGAAACAGCATAATTACCAGCGCTACCAATGCCCTGGCAGAAACCTCCTGGTCCTCCTCTTCGGCAAAATCGATCAGGCGGTGAACCTTTTGTTCGTCCCAGTATCTTAATCCCGATAAGAGTATGGCGCTTACGTACAGGGCTTTTTCATGCCACAGGAAATTCTGGCAGGATAGGATGGCTGAGGACAGGCTGTTCTCTGCTTCGTTATAACGATTGCTCAGCCAGAGGTGTCTGAAAATCTCAGCAGAAAGCTTCCTTCTGCGTTCATCACTGGCCTCTGGTGAAACTTTTGCCGCATCGATCATCTCATCCAGTTCCCTTTTAAAGGAAAGATCATCCAGGGTTTCAATGACCCGTTTCCCGGTCAGTTCCTGCTCCCTGTCCAGCTCCTGCTTCAGAATATAAGTATGCCATCCCGAATGACTTTCCATGAGCCGGTTTTTAACTCTGTCGGCCAGCTCCAGGATGGAAGTCAAGAGCCTATGATATACCTTATCCCTTTCCGGATCCTGAACTCCTTCCAGCATGTAGTTCAGCATCTGCTCATAGGTATGCTCCAGATGCTCCTGCTGGATGAAAAAATCGCTGTAGCCCGATTCCCCTACCAGTTTATTCAGCACATCAAGGGCATCTTTTACCCTTCTGGAGGAAACCAGGTGGCAAAGATGCTGGTATTGGGTCTGAATCTTCCGGATATTGATCATTCAATGTGTTTTCTAAGGCTGTCCAAATATCACGCCAAGGAAACATGCGGACAAATTGGCAGGAAATGGGTACACATAAGGGAGGACCTGCTTAATAGGTGAGTACATGGTACCCGTTCTTCAGGTACTTGGTCAGGGGAACTCCCATTCCTTTGACATCGATGCCCAGTTCTTTTAAATCCTCAGTAACACCCAGAGCGTTGCTGCATGCTATACATGCTTCTAAAATCACCCCATCCTCTTTCATGGCCTTAATCTTCTCCTGAAGTGCCTCATCCTCTGCCAGCAATCTGGACGATGAGCCCCAGACAATTAAAACCACTTCGTCGAACCAGCCATTTCTCTTGGCAGCGTGGGTATACATCAGGCAGGATTTCTCGGCCACATCACGATCGCCCGAAACCCATAATACAGCTAATTTTTCCTTTTTACTCTCCATATCTTGTGCACTAATTGCCATTGGAAGGGTAAGTAGTATGATACAAGATAGAATAAACCAGCGAAGTTCTTTTCGTTTCATAAGTGTAAGCTTTGATTGTTTCTTTCTCAAACAAATGTATGCTTATTCTCACTATTCTTACCTTTAGCAGATAAAGCCAGGAAACATGGATATATTCAAGGATAGTCGAGCAGTGCTTACTTTCGATGCAGGAGGTACCAATTTTGTTTTTTCCGCCATGAAAGGAGGTCAGGAGATTGTAGATCCCATTACCCTCCCGTCCAATGCCGACCATCTGGAACGCTGCCTGGATACCATCAAGACGGGATTTGACCAGATACTTGCCCTTCTGGACGAGCCG
>Ga0316190_10001617_pt1 | contig 16410 bp, 35 predicted proteins | sample Eddworburrow2_MG_FD_204929 | JGI IMG/M metagenome (GOLD analysis project Ga0316190, IMG submission 204929) | Coastal sediment microbial communities from Maine, United States - Eddy worm burrow 2 | ecosystem: Environmental > Aquatic > Marine > Coastal > Sediment | place: USA: Maine | collected... | reverse complement strand
CTGTTGAGTCTACTACTACCTTAACTTCATCTTCTAGTATCGTTTTGGACATCCTACTACTCCGCAGCTACGGGGGTGCGTGTGTCGCATTTACCCATGAATTTAAATCGTTTAGTAGGGTCACCCTCGTCTGGAGTAACTACCTCTGTAAACATACTTTCAAGTCGAGACCAAGGAGTACTTCCAGCCGCCATTGCAAGGCTCTTGTCTGGGAGAATTTCTACCTCTTGGTATTGAACTCTTCGTTCTTGTGTTTCTGAATCAAGAGCGATTCCCACTACAATACAGACACCTCCCTTGAAGTGCTTATACACCTGGTTGAGTTTAACCGCTAACATTAAATGAGGCCCTTGCTTCGTAAGAATTTTTTCTCGGAGGTGGTTAGATTCTTAACTGCTTTGCTGAGCAGTTTCTTTGCTTTCTTCCCAGATAATGCTCGTTTACGGTCTACTTTTTTATGTAAGTCCCACCAACGAGAAAGGCTAGGGTTTTCATCGAAATCGTATTTCTTCTTCTCCAATACCCTACAAGCGGAACAAAGCAGCTCTTCAAGGTAGCTATCATTCTTTGCTTTTTCTGCTTTTAGTGCTTTCTTTTGTTCTCTTCTTTTAAGAAAGTTTTCATGGTCAATATCTATTTGTTTAGATGTTTTCCACTTATGAGCGTCTTCATCCTCCGGGTGCCAATTTAGGACACATCTGGATTTGCCATCTCTGGAAACAGCACCACAACTATCATTACAAGGCATAATACTCTCCTCAGTTACTCATTTAAATCTTCAGCGGAAGAACGGAGACTCGAACCCCGAAGACCTTAAGTCTACTTCGTTTCCAACGAAGCTCCTCATCCAGCCGGATTTCTTCCATTACTACTTAACTTTATGTCCCCACCCACGCCTCTTCCTGCAATCTCTACAGTAGCCGTGAGTACCTGTGTGACTGGCTTTACTTTTACCAAACAAGGTCACACACTTATATACTCTACATGCGGAGCACCAAGCTTTTCCTGGAATTACATTGGCCTTGTTCCACGGACGTTCTTTCCGGGGTCTGGCCGCTGCTGAATTACATGAGAGATGAGAAAACGCGATATTACTTATATCCCAAAATAACTCTGGATTAACATGAAGCCAGGGTTTCTTATGCTCTATGCTTAATTTAGTAACATTTAGAATCTCACCACCGCACTGGAAGCAGAAATTCTCTTTAAGTTTACATAGTAAGTGGTACAGTACGTTCTTTTTAAGACGCCCGGAAGCTGTACCGAATGGCATTCCTAGCTGGTCCGTCTTCGCTTGGTTGGTTTTTGTCTTTTTCCCCATCTTTGACCTCCGTCGTTGATTTTAGGAATCTTCTATTCTCTGGACAGGTCCAACAACGAGGAACGCTGGGTTCTCCATTATCATCAGCACAGTAGCAGAAGGGTCGTTTACTCATCACCCTTTAATTATAAGTCAAGATCCCCCATTTGTTCACGAATACCTTTCAGGCCCTTGAGGCGGCGCTTACGCCCTTCCCTTCTCTTGGCCCAATTGGTGCGCTTTGATACCTCGCTCCAGCTGTCGTCGGGGTCTCTAATTCCGTAAGTAACAAGGCCCCTCTCCATCTTCTTAACGAAATCCTCGTTGCCGCGATGGCGCCAGTAAGAAGCTCCCTTGGGTACCTTACGGTATGTACGTGACATTGTTCATTCCTAGTTTGATTGGCGGAGAAATCGGGGGTCGAACCCGAAAGGCAGTTACGCTCGTTCCCTTAGCAGGGGAATGCCGTCGCCAGCTATCGGCTAGTTTCTCCAGTTATTTTATACGCTTAAGGCAGAAGTTTACTACCTTAAGCACTGCAATTGCAGGAATAGATTCTAAAGCTATTAGGGCATACAACGGAAGGTACTTCTTGTTATACTCATCGTCCCATTCAACCTTTTTACTAATTCTTATTCCTTTCGGCGGAGAGTGAGAGAATCGAACTCTCAGGGCTTTTACACCTAGTCGGGTTCAAACCGATGTCCTTAGCCATTTCGGATACTCTCCAGATATGGTTGTTAAAGTCCTTTCAACAACAAAGCAACATAGTCGTCGTCGTGGTTCTCTTCAAGTTTGAGCTTCACAGCCGCGCGGGCACGTGCGTAAGAGGGGCCTTGTATGCGGCAGTTAATAGCTAGGTAAGCCAATGCAATAGAATCTGTCATATCTGTAGGATCGAGATCCCATAGGATTTTTTCTATCTCCTGGAGCCCAACAGGGCCCTTCTCCTGAAGGTCCATCATTTTCTCAAATATGTCACGAATCTGTCTACGCTCAGTCATAGTTTCAGCTTGCTTCTAAATCTTTGTCAGTGTAGTTGTATAAATTTAAAAGGGAAAGTCCGTCTAGGGGACTATAGTTCATCTCTATACTTACTCCCTCCGGAATGGGACCTCTCTCCTGCAGCAGGGCTGTAAGACGCAGGGACTCTGTAATAGCTTCCATCGGGTTACTACACGACATAGCAACATGAGGGAACTCTAAAGCCCCCTCCATGCCGGCGGCATGGTTACTGCCGTCGCCGCTGTCACAGGTATCAAAACCATTATCATTGAGCCAGACGACAACATTCCTGATGTTGGGGCTTAATCCAGCGATGATGCCTTCATCCATTCTACTAACTCCCTGGCGTATCTAATGTCCAATATCTGACTGTGATCATCAGAAACAATAATAAGCTTAGCGTCTCTTTGTATGGTACCCATAATTAAGGCTACGGGGTTATCAAAAAATTCAACCACCGATACGACGGTGTCGTTATTGTTAAATAACAGTCCTGTTAATTTATAATCCATAGTACCACCGGAAGGAATTGAACCCTCTCTTTTGGTTTAGAAGACCAAAGCCTGGTCCGTCAGCGGTGGTTTATATTAATCGCTGCCGCTCTGCTTCAACGTAGAGTTCTTTTAGCCCGTCATTAATTTCAACACGAGGCCGTTTACTTTTGAGATAAGCCTCTGCTGTTTCCAGCTCTTTAAATTGTCTTATGGCCTTAGTGAAGTAAGTAGCTAGTACCAGAGCACTTCTAAATTTACCCTCGTGACAATGAATGAGTACTGTGTCTCCTGCTTCTACTATAGCGGCTAAAACTTCAACGGCTGCTCTTAGTAGGCGAGGGTTATTTCCCCCGCCGTCCATAAGACCTACATGGTACATCTTAAAGTCCTCGTGGGAAGTAGTAGTGTTAGTAAGGTCTCGGGCAACATTGAAAATAGCTGTAATACCAGCAGCCTTTAGCTGTGGTTTTCGATGTTGAGCGTCGGAAGAACTACCAAGGTAAATATTGTCTGCAATCTTATCCATTTTTAACCACTCATTAATGCAAAGTCACATAGTCTATGTTTTTTTATCTGAGGTATAAGCGGTACAAGAAACAGCGCACTGGGCAGATACTAGTAAATCTCTACCACATTTGCAGCCGCCCTTTACTCTAAACCTCTAAGATTACCACGAGTAGTTCTGTTTACAGAAACGAAGAGCGCGCGTTCTTACAACGTGAAAAGGAACTCGTGCCCTCTTGATGCGCTTTATCTCTTCCTTACACTCCAACGGCCAACAAGAAGACTGCCAGGCTTTAAATGTATTTATCTCCCCGAGGGCAACCTCAAGGATTGCATCGGCGGTAGAACTATTCTTCGTGAAACTATCCCAATTTATTCTAAATTTATTCATGGTACCTCCAGCAGGAATCGAACCTGCGCATTTCGGATTAGGAATCCAAACCCCGTTCCTTCGGTGGAGGCTCATTTAAATATACGTTAAAGAGTGGGGAACTTTTTAGGTCTGCCCCCGCCGGTCTGCGCGTCCGAAAATCCCGTCAATACTCTTTAGCGGTGTATACGGGAATCGAACCCGTTTTCTCACTTAGACAGAGTGAGCGATGCTCCAATCTCTTCATACACCAAAACATGCAGCTCGGTCGGCGTACCTCCTACACTAGCATGTCCCAGATTGCGGGCTATAAGCCTTGGTCGCTCTCTGGTTAAAAGTTAGCCCTGAGCGCATGCACTCAGGACTCAAATGGGTCTTAAGCTGAGCTTAAGATAAGCCACCTGGTTTATAAGTATCCCGTAAGAGTTTCGATCTCTTTTCTTTGGTGTGAAAAACCAAGATCTTAGCCACTAGACGAACGGGACAAAAACTATTCTTTAAGAGCTGCCTTAGCCCTATTTACTACTCTAACATAATCAGTTTTAAAGGTCCAGGGTAAATCTGCCTCAAATAGTGGGGCTTCCAAATTAGATAAGTCTTCAATTAACTTAAGACAAGCTGCCAAATGCTTTCTTAATTTGCGATTCTCGCGCTGAAGCTTGCGCTTCTCTAGAATGCTCATGGTAAGCCTCCTATTTACGATTTTATAGTACTTTATCCTTGTTAGTTGTTAATGTACTGCTTATTGGTAGCGGAGGACAGAATTGCACTGTCGTAGCCAGGCTTATGAGACCTAGTCGGTAGCTATCAACCTCTCCGCTTTATTATTTTTCTAAGTATGTTTTATTGTTAACAATACCAGACACTGTACTTTTAGCAATACCATATTTTTTCATTAGCTCTTTGTGAGAGAAGCCTGCTTTCCTGTCTTTTCTTAATTGCTCAGCTTCCTGAAAGGAGAGAGCGCGTAATGTACGTGCCCCACGTAATGCCGCTGATCTTCTTACATAGATAGGCTTATCCAGTTCATTTTGAGATTTTGTACCAAGGGATAGATTACTTGCGTTATTATTCTTGGGATTACCATCAAGGTGCCTAACCTGTATACCAGGGGAGAATAAAGATTCTCCGTATAACATAAATGCAGCAATACGGTGTACCTCTATTGTTCTATTCTTACCTTCTATATCCTTTACTGATATATGGTAATAACCGGTTCTATTAACTACTTTCGCTAAAATGCCTCTAGGACCATAAGCAACACCAGAAGTAGTTACTCCGTACCCCTTAGAACAGGCGTATTTTATTAAATCTTTAGGTAACATTATACAATCCGCATGACAACGGAATATGAGCCCGTGCCGGAGTACCAGTATCCATCCTAAGTTAATAATAATTCAATTTCGTTATAAGTGCAAGAAGCATTAGAAAACAATATTCCATCGCCTTCCTGCGTCTTGCCGCCAGATTCATGTATGTGACCGAAGCAGCACAATTTAGGCGCGGTGTCCGTACCATCTTCCCAGCGGGTAACTTGCCAGGCATACTCTTCGCAGCCCCACGCCCAGGCTAAGATGCCTTTAGGAGGAACGTGAGATACGACCACGTCTAAATCTTCAGGGAGGCAGGCTAGCATACCTAACCTAGTACGTTGAGAGAACTCATCACACCATCGACCGCTTAGAGGATTAATGCCCCTGAAGCCGCCAATCTTTAGCCCGCAGTACTCTACTGACCTGTGGGAATCCAGATTGACCTCGAAGTATTCTCCGCCGAAATGAGGGCCCAAGTTAATGAAGTCGTGGTTTCCCCGGACGACAACAACAGGAGCATCTGGCGACCCTAAAAAAGATCGGAAGGGAAAGGGCCTATTCTTAATCCAGTCAAGTTGGCCCTCCTCAAATATCGAGTTGACAATGCCGCGTTTACGAAGGAAGAAGTTCGGAAGCATGTCTCCCGTACAGATATACAAATCTGCTTCCGGTAGCTTAACCCACTTACCGTGCCAATCGCTGAAATGACAAATCTTAATCATATACTACCTTAGATCGGGAAGAAGGATTCGAACCCTCATGCTTGGGATCAAAACCCAATATCTTGCCATTAGATGATTCCCGATCACTTGTTAGTCTCTTAACTTCCTATCGCAACAGTCGCAGTAAGTATCTCTAGAATCTTCATCCATTTCAGCACACCACGCGTCTACCCTAGCAATAGATTTTTTTACAATCTTCTTATACTCAGGGGAGGACTCATTGGTGTAGAAGCCTATGATAGCATGCCCCTGTACATAACCAATAAATTCTGATTTTACTGTACCTTTAGTAAAACGTGTTAGGAAGTCTGCAACACCCTCTCCGTACTCTACCGCCCCAGATTCACCGTGGTCGTCTTTAATATCTACCGCCAAAGGAATTTTAATTGATATCGACCTCATACTACTTACCTCTTAATTCTTTCTAAAGTACCCAGAGCCGGAATCGAACCAGCACGCCCCAAGGGCACGGGCTTCTCGAACTCGCGTGTCTACCTAATTTCACCATCTGAGCTTAAGTATTTACAACTTTACTTTCGCGCGTTAACTTTTCCAGCGCAGGATCTTCCGCAAAACGGACCGGGTTTCCCCTGGTTCCTATTGTGGCGCACATTTCTGGCCTTCTTTGCTGCCGCACAACCACACTCGGGGCAAATAAACTCAATCATCTCTGGTTCTGGAAGATGATGTAATGAGTGGTTAGCCCTAGTAAGTAGTTCTAGATTTTCCAATCTGTTGTCGGACTTATTTTCATTAATGTGGTGAACTACTTCATCTGTACCCATTAGGCGACCGAGGTGCTTCTCCATGATCAACCTATGGGCGTACACTGTTGTTGATTTACCGCCCTCGGTGGTATCCTTATAATACCAGTAGCCATCTTTCCGTTTATACGGACCATTTCTACGAACATTCATTTACTGCGTGTCTACCATTCCACCACGAATGCTTATTATACTTCAATAACTCTTTGATTTACAGGGTCAATCCAAGTAAAGGGTTTCCCTGCCTCAATCATTTGCTGGAAGACATTATGAGTGCCTCCTTTATTACCATCCCAAACAATTATCCCGGTATCGCATGATTCTACCATTGCTGAGTTACGCCGGTTATACACCTTCCACGCCAGTCTAATTAAGCGGTCCCTTCTATGGACATCGCCTTGGGACATATATGCGTCCTGGCCCTCGAAGGGGATGTAACAGTGATACCCCTTATTCTGCTCAAGTAAAGTCTCACAGAACATCAAGTCAATACCGTCAGCCATACCAGAAAGGCCAATAACATCCCTACCTGCAAGAACACTATAGAGGGTACATTGGATGAAATGTAAGTCATAGTTTGCGAGCTTTTTAATCCTATGGCCACTAATTAGACACTTCATTGATCAATTCCATCTTACTTCTACGAGACATCTTCTTAATCTTAAGTTCTCGTTTTGTTGCTTCAGAACGATTCTTAGCTTTTTCAGAATACACTAGCTTTACTGGTATTCTTGCACGGGTGTATTTAGCTCCCAAGCAAAGGTTGTGCTGCTGAACACGAGCTTCAACGTCCACTGTTATTCCTGTGTACAGAGTGTTGTCGCTACAGCGTACTATATACACATACCAGTTTTTCATAATCCTGAATAAGGACTTTCTCCTTCCTTCAAAAAACGTCCGCCTTTTTTCTCCGCGTCTATATAATCAGAGCAAATGGTAATATTCTCTATTCTTCCAAATTTGTTGGTAATGAATTTTTTGGGATCAACATCTGTGCCCCTTGCAGTATAATGATAACAAGGCCACTTCAGCGAAGACCCATAAAATGACTCACACTCGCGTGCCACCAAACCAGTAGGAAGGATGACTACTCTATAAGTATTTTTTTTAAACGGGTTTACCTCAAACTTGTATTCTGAGTAAGTACGTTTTTTCACAGGGGGCTCAGGAAAGATATAAGATAAAGCCTTGTTAATGTATTTACAAATCATAGTGCCGAAAGAGAGATTCGAACTCTCGCTGTACAAGGTTTGAACTTGTTGCCTCTACCGTTGGGCTACTTCGACAGTAGCTCTATTTCTGTGGCTAGGAAGAGCTAGTACCTAGTGCAAGAATCTCAATACCTACGGTAAGGAGACGTCCACTTTGCAGCGCCCTTGAAAATATTATTTATATGCTCTGTTTTTTCCAGCAAAAGTATCGGTTTGGCTATGGCAGTTTGGGCATATAAGCCTTAAATTTTCTACTCTGTTATCGTCGTGAACACCGTTTACATGGTCTAGCTGTAGTGATAGTTTCTTTCCCTGCCAGTTTTTTATTCCACAAACAGAGCATTCATACTTTACGTGGCCCAATTTTAAAAGTATAGCTTTGATAGACATTCTATTTTTAACCACTTTGAGTTTTTCTCTAAGAGTTTCTTCCTCTGATAAAGTAACAAGAGCCCCTCTTTTTATAGCTTTATACCACGATGCATTAGTCATACCAAAATACTGTAAAGTGGCCGCCATTGAGTGCCCCTCATCGTAGTATTCTTGAACTAAGCTCCAATCGTAGCGTGGTCCTTTTCTTGCAGGACGCACCTTTCTTGCATGGTAAGAAATAGTAGACTTAGAGCATCCTAACAAGGACCTTATCTCATTGTAACTAAGACCCTCTCTAATGTATTTTATTATCTTTGGTCCCATTTAAATCCTTAATAGTTTCGGAACGTGGAGTCGAACCACGAATTTCCAAGTTCAGAGCTTGGCGTCCTACCAGTTAGACCATTCCGAATTGTAGCCCCCAGGCGGCCGGGGGTTAAATACTTAGTTTCTCCTCTCAAAGTGTTGAAGCTCCGTTATCAATTCTGTTGCTAAAAGTGTCCTTCCGGTAATAAGGAGGTCAATAACTTCTATAACGGTTAAAGGAATAATTCGAGCTTCCATTTGAGATTCCCTTTCTTCTAGAGGAATAAAGCACCTACCGACGGCAGGATTTTAGGAATCTAGGGTATTAGAGGGGCATTATCGAACTCAGTTGTTTCCTTACACAGTTCGCAATTTACCTGAGACACAAATACTGTTTCTCCCTCATCGTCAGCGTATCCCATCTGACCTGCCCCACAAGCAGAGTAGTAATAACCCCCCTGTTTAGTAGCGTAATGAAAAGTAATGCAGCGGTAAGTACTGTTGGGGTCTTTATTCATCGCCGCTCATCCGCCTTACTTCTTTCATAGCGTCTATTACATCTTGTGGAAGGTCCCTCCCACAGTCGGGAAGAACTTCCTCTAAAATTCTGGTGAAGAGAACCAAAGCCTCTCCCTCGTACACAGTTATGTGTTGTCTAAGACCAACCATTAGTTTTAGTGTATCACGTAGATTAGCAATATCACCAATTAAGTCTTCACTTAGTGCGTATTTACTCATAGTGCCCCTGGAAGGATTTGCACCTTCAACCTTCCGGGTAAGAACCGGCTGCGCTGCTGTTGCGCCACAAAGGCTTGTTATCGAATTCTTGGAAACGTACGACATTTTCCCTGAGGGAAATGAAAGTCGTCTTCCTCAATCTCTGCTTCCTTAGCTAACTTACGGTGTTCTTTCATCAGTTTCTTTTCCGCGGGCCCCAAACGCTTAAAATAGAATAGGCCGTGGTAGGTACCTCCGAAAAAATCAATCTCTTTACACTTGACTCCGGGTATGACCTTAACTAGAGAGTCACAATACCAGTCAATCTCATGGTAGTCACCAAACTCTAATATGATAGGAAGAGTTACGTCAATCTTCATTACTCCCTCACCTTGTCTGCGTGCTCTTTACAAGCCCACAGGTACTTATCATTCTCGTAACCATCATGGTGATAACGCACACGTTCTGTTACTGGTGCCCAGCAGAAGTGTTCTCCCTTTTTGAGAGGCCCGCTCCACCCACAACGCCTATTCTTGAATACAGAGGTGGCCATTATTCAACCACCACAATCGGAGTACACACAAGCTTAATTTCTGCGGGGGAAACTACCCAACGAGCATCCTGCTCACTAGTCCAAGCTTTTAAAGCTTCCAACATTGTATAGGTCAGGTAGTACTTAACTCCGTCTTTAGGTCCTTCGCCAACACTTGTGTAAGTAAAGTTAGCCAGTTCCCACGTCGCGTGTTTTGTTACCTTGTATAAATTTTTAGGCTTCGCATCTTCTTTAACGCTCATAATACCTTCTTACTTCTAAAAGTTAGTGGGACGGGTGAGAATTGAACTCACGTCTTTCGGTTTAAAAGACCGCTGCAACCCAACTTTTGCTACCGACCCATTAGCCACCTGTAGTGGTTAAAATCAGCAGCTGTTTTCCTACGGTGGCAGTTAGCGCACCTAACCTCGCATTTTCTAATCTCATATTTGATTGCCTCTACTGAATATCCCTGTACTATTAACCTAGATATACTTTTTTTCTTGTCATGTATATGATCAAATTCTAAAACTACTGGGTCATTCTCCTTACAGTCTACGCACGGGTTGGCCAATAAATAGTCGTATACGTACCTTCTATTTATATTTACCTGTTTATTTTTACGTACGTAGATAACCTTTTTGTGGTGACTAGTGTTGTCGTCATAATAACGCCTGGAGCGCATTTTACTACAACTTCTACATAATGTTTGTAGCCCGTCCTTAGTACTGGACTTCTTGTTATAGTCACTTTTAGATTTATCTATCTTACATACACTGCAGGTTTTCATAGTACCTCTGTTAGGAGTTGCACCCAACCATCAACGTTCGTAGCGTCGAGTCCGAATCTGTCGACAGAGGCTTAATAGAAATCCCTACAATCACAATAGTCATCGTGCTCGCAGTCGTGTACTCTAGTAATAAAGTTGGCATCCTCAAGAGAAGTAACGAGAGCCTCAGCTATCTTAGCTATAGTCACAGCGGGCCCCCCGCGAGTAATCATCATGTCGGCCTTGAGCTTCTCTAGCTCCTTCTGAAGCTTACGTATCTTGTTATCGCGCCGCACGAGCTTTGCTTTTAAGTCCCGCTCAATCTTGTTGAACTCGGTAACCCGGCTCTTAATTAGACGATCAATATCCTTCTCACTTACTTCCAGCTTCATTCTACTTCCTTAAGCGTCTAGTATTTCAAAAGGCTCTTCATCAATCTTGAACTTGTCTGTGATGCCGGTCCTGGGGTCTACACCAAACACACGCTCCGGTTCCCCGTTGAATGTAGCAAGCTTGGTTACCTGGATAGTCAACACCTGCCCGCCAAACATTGTGACTCGGGCTAACTTACCCTTAGGAAATGTTGTTTCCCACATTGTAATCTGCCTTGTTGATGATGATGCAGCTATTAGCATCCACATCAATAGTTAAATCTGACAAGCTGTATACCTCGAAGGAGTGCCCTCTTAAATCTCCGATAGCCTTAATAAGGTCTTCGTCTGTGTATATGTCAGAGAAGACTATATCATCTTTTTTGGTAGCGCGCAATATAAATCTAGGCTTCATTATAATTCCTTGTACACCTTAATGTAATCATCTTTTTCCGGCTGGTGCTTAAACTTATCAAACAAGTTTATCGAGCAAGGCTCACAAAGGGGAAAGGTATAATCAATACCATCTTCAAGGGCTAGGGAGTCATAACCTACCGACACCATAACCTCTATTAAACCAAGATATGGCCGAGGGTGTACGTTACTAGGGCCTCCACAAGAGTGGCCGCACCGGTTACAAAGTATGTCCTCTGTAACTTCTTCGTACCTCTTTACTTCTTTGTACTTATACTTTTTCATAATACTTAGCGAGGTGCCAGAGAATCGAACTCTGCTGAAAAGTTTTGGAGACTTTATTAATCCCAGATTGCACCCCATTTTAATTTTTAGAGCGGGATACGGAACTCGAATCCGTACAGGAAGCTTGGAAGGCTCACGTGCTACCATTACACCAATCCCGCGATTTACTATACTACTACACCACTATGGTGCTCAGTACGCACCTTAATTTGAAACTGAAGAGCACTAAGCTTGCTGTTTGCTAATTCTGCAAACTCCCCCCAAGACATATTGCTGCGACTAAAAATAGAACCCAAGTTCCAACTATTACCAAAGACAGAGAAAGTAGGAGTAAATGACTGAAGGTCCTCTACTACCATCGTTGGAAACTCCTTGTAGCTAGGTAAAAGGGAAATTAACTTGTCCAACAGGGCAGAGGTATCGCTAATTGAAAGGGCACTCATATTAATTACTCGCATACGTAATTCCTTAATTGTTAGTAGACCGAGTCAGATTTGAACTGACACTTGTACAGGATTTAAATCTGTTGCCTCTTCCATTGGGCTACCGGTCCGTTATTTTCTCTTGGTGGGGGACGGTGGAATCGAACCACTTGCCTCGTAGAGGAAGAGATTTACAGTCTCCGACAGGCCCAGCCTGACTTATTTACGCCCCCCATGGTGCCGAAGGCGAGATTTGAACTCGCACGGCCATTACGGCCGCCGGGTTCTAAGCCCGGTGCGTCTACCATTTCACCACTTCGGCAATTATCTATAAAGAATTTAGCTGTTCGACATAATCGCTAAGCTCTTTTTCTCTGCGTTTCAAATCTCTTTCGATGTACTTTTGAATGAGTTCTTTTATCTTAGCACTTGTTTTGTACCTAGGCTTATAGTACTTTATTTGATCCCAATTAGAGCCTTCTACGTCACCGCCCCACCCACTGGGGTCTTTATAAATAGAAGCACTGTAACACTCGAACACTAAATGTTGTTCTTCATGTTTACTGCCTACTGTGTTTTTCCACTTTACATTCTTCATTTAACACCAAGGGGAACATTTAGGGCAGCTACAGTACAGACAAACAGACTTCTCTTCGGGGTAAGTCTTAAAGTACTGTTCTATCAGACAGGGGTAGTTGATTACGTCTTTAAAGTAAGGTTCTACGACAGGAGTAGACCAGGGGATAACTTCTGTACTGTCCCAGTGTGTGCCGTCTGTAGTCCCGCTCGGGAAAAGCGTTATCTTGTTGTCTGTTGTATTCATATCTATATAATAAGCTAAAGGGGACGATAAGTAAACTAACTAGTAGTACTCCCAGATGGATTTGAACCACCGACTAATTACGTGACCAATATCCTTGGGGAGGTAAGATAATGTCCCGCGCTTTACACCTCTTGCGTATAGCGTTGTCCGATACATTAAAATCTCTAGCTAACGTAGACAGTGCCTTTTCCCATACTAACATACTTAATACGGCATCTACTGGCCAAGCTATTTTTTCAGGTTTGATCTTCTTTTGGGCACAGGAGTTACATCTAGCAGACGTCTTGTTTATCGAGGCACTGCAATCCAAACATGTGTATCTAATCTTTTTTGTATTTCTACCACAGTAAGTATCTGTTTGAGAGTGGCAGTTAGGGCACAGTAGACGAAGGTTAGATTCCCTATTATCAGTGTTTATGCCATTTATATGGTCTAAGTGTAGATTTAGTGGTTTATCATTCCACTGTGTGCCCAAACAACACCATGCGCAGAACTCAGGGTGTCCTCGTTCTATTAACCTTTTCTTCAAGGAACGCCCTCTGCCCCTGTACTTACTGTCTTGTACAAATACCTCTTCGTCTGGTATTTTGTTTTTAATATGAGACAAGCACGCACGTTTAGAAACGGGCATCACAGGAGGCACCAAACCAAACTTCTTACAATACTTTTTAAAAGTTTTATAAGAGGCACCACTAATAGTCATTCCTAATGACCTTAATGCTGAGGCTATGGAAGGGTGCTGTTTACATAAAACAGTTAAGGTTTCTTTATTATCTAATTTACTCATTTAGTAGGGCGAGAAGGAATCGAACCTTCACAGCCAGCTGTGTAAAAGCCGGTGCCGACCCATCGGCCGCCCCAAAAAGAGTGCCAACCCGCTACGCAGATTTCGTTGGTTTCGACCCAGGAGTTTCCTCCCTTTTTAAACACTCTCAAATAAACGGTTGGGTACTCGAATCACTTCCGCAATTAACAGACATCGACGCGCAAAAGGATTGGTGGTGCACCACTTCACTCCCACTCCCAACCTGCTGGTCCGCCAGAGAAGAATCGAACTTCTGTCTTTCGGTTATCAGCCGAATGCTCTTCCGTTGAGCTACTAGCGAATACAGGGCAGCTCATCCAATGAGACTTACATCCGGCGGTGAGCCGTCTGGTTGGATTTGAACCAACTTCCACCCCTTAATTGATTATTATGTGATTCCTATATCCCACTCCCCCCATTTTTCCCCGGTCTCGGGGTCGGTCCCCTCAAATTCTTCTACGAGACGAGTGTACTCTTCATTAGGAGAAAGCACGTTAACAGTGTAGACATACCCGTTCAAGAGAGCTTTCTTTTCTAGTTCATAAGTGCATCCAGTCAGAGCGCGAAGAACTTGATCGAGGTCGTGCTGTTTGTGGTGACTTCCATCACCCGTTCCAAAAATTAGTTTGATGGCCAAGTTAATGCGATCTACTAACTTTTTGTTATTCTCTTCGGGGTGCCCGTTAAGGCTTCAATACTGTAGTCCACGATAATTCCTTATTAATGCTTAGTGGACCTGCAGGGAATCGAACCCTAGTCCGAGAAAGCTCCATTTGTTGGGCTACTCTCCCGTCGATACCATCTCAAGCCCGTTTCTTTAAGACCAGTCTATTGTCGTATCTCCTCGTATTAGCATGTCAAAAGGTAAGGCGATTACAGAAAAACCAGCTGCGTAGAGAATGTTAAAGATGTTCTTGTTTCCCGCCGGATTCATAGAGTGTGCTACAAAATAAGGAGCATTCTTAAGGGGAAAGGTATCCACCACGTGCCGGGCCAAGTCGGACCCTGTTTTCTCTTTAGTGGTATAGGGGTCACACAAAGTAGCGCTGAAGCTCAAGTCGTGGTCCAGGAACACCATATCGAACTCATTAGGAACTAACTTCTCTAGGACCTCCTCATACGTACCTGCATGATCAACGTGCTGAAACTTGCTAAGGTACTTATTGAGGAAGGATACATGTCGCGTTGCCATGTCGTCTACAAATAAAACTCTCATTTTACTTCCAGCTCATTTCTTCGTGGTCTGTGTTAACTTCTAACCAAGCGCCGAATGTTTCGTACCATTCTGGGAAAGAGAGGCTGTTAACATTCAGTTTGTCCATGTTCTGTATAAAGTGGATGAATGCCCCTACAACTTCTTGGTTAAACTCTTCCGCGGAATACTTAGTGTAGGTTTCTCTACTCTTCATAATACTACTTCCTTTTTAAAACTAGTGGAGCGACTGGGAATCGCACCCAGGAACCAGACTGTGCAAGAGTCCGGTGTAGCCTTCTACCCGCCCCGTTTCTTTCATTTCTTATACTCTGCGTTATACCGTCGGTGGGCATCTTTGCATAAATTACACCTGCATCTGTGAAGCTTACTTGTATATCTATTGTTTGTTCCGTGGTCTGGGCGAGATATAAGCTCTTTTCTTGATTTTTCTAGATGACACTTTCTACACAATACCTGACATTTAGATAACTCGTCTTCTCTACGCTTGTCTCCCCAGAGCCATATTCTGTGACTAACTTTAGTTTCTGGATTTATATGATCAACTTCGAGAGTATCACAACCACCACAGTAAACACAAGGTCCATTTTCATTTAACCATGCATTTCTCCGTGTTTCTTTACGCCATTTTTCTCTGGCGTTTCTTACCTTTTTATCTTTCCAAGGCATTTTAAAGCTTCCGGCATCCCCTGATAATACTAAATTGGTGTAACGGGAAGGATTCACGCCTTCACTGCTCCCTCCATGGGGGAGTATGCTAATTACATTACCGCAACATAAATGGTCCCCAGTAAAGGACTTGAACCTTTACCCACCCGTGTTAGAACGGGTACTCTAATTAAGCTAACTAGGGTTAAATGGTAGCGCGGGAAGGGATTACACCTTCATCTCGCCTCTATTGAAGCGTATCCTAGTAATTGGAAGACCGCGCTATATAGTCGTCCGGACAGAAAGACTCGAACTCTCATCGTCCTCGTCCCAAACGAGGTGGGTTGCCATTACCCTATGCCCGGATATAGATTTTATTGTTCACTATTTGTGAAACGGTAGACTTCCCAATCTTGTACTTCCTCATCAGCTCAGCGTGAGTAGCACCTAGCTTTTTCTCTCCTCTCAACGCAGTTGCTTGTTCAAATGTTAGTTTTCGTTTAGCTCTTGCGGCTTTCATTGCCTTATCTAGTCGGACATCTTTGGGAATGTCCATCATGTTGTCTGCGTGTGTTCCAAGCGCTAAATTGTCCCAAGTATCATCTTCAGAATCTCCATTGAGGTGCCTGACGCTCATTCCCTCTCTACAAAAGTCTTTACCATACTTCTGAAAAGCTTGTAGATGGTACGTGTAGATTGTTACACGGGCTTTATCCGCGCGGATACTAAATCTTCGGTAGCCATTAGAACCCACGAATAATTTCAGAACGTTTCCTATGTGTGATACAACTGTTCCGTCCCTCCGAACGCGATATCCTTTATTATATGCAATTATCGTATAGGCTGCTTGTTTACTTATGTTTTCCAATTCGAACCTGCGTCTCAGGCGTCCAAGGCCCGTACTAAACCAACTCAGCTAACCCAGATGTGTTAAAACTAAAAAAACCCGAATAATCCTTTTGGGGGATTGGCCGGGTTAGGTATTATACCTTGTATGGGTCCAATCCTTACTACATGCCACTCCCGAGGGTATCAAACTGAGACTGCACC
>Ga0316190_10001616_pt1 | contig 16411 bp, 14 predicted proteins | sample Eddworburrow2_MG_FD_204929 | JGI IMG/M metagenome (GOLD analysis project Ga0316190, IMG submission 204929) | Coastal sediment microbial communities from Maine, United States - Eddy worm burrow 2 | ecosystem: Environmental > Aquatic > Marine > Coastal > Sediment | place: USA: Maine | collected... | reverse complement strand
CAAGGCCAAGGCCGAGATCGCCAATATCGAGAACGCACTCAAGTTCTATCGCCTCGACAACTTCACCTATCCGAGCAGCGAACAGGGTCTTGAGGCTCTTGTGAACAAGCCGGCGGACCCGAATATCAAGAACTGGAAATCGGGCGGATACCTGCCCAAACTGCCAAATGATCCGTGGGGAAATCCCTATCTCTATCTGAATCCTGGTAACCAGGGCGAAATCGACATCTATACCCTTGGGCGCGACAATCGACCCGGTGGTGAGGGTGTCGATGCTGACATCGGTAACTGGGACCTGTCCTAGCGCCGAACGCAGCGGCACATCGACCCGTATCGATGAAAATTCACCGCCTTAGTAGGGCTTTTACGCTAATCGAGATCCTTGTGGTTGTCTCGATTGTTGCCGTCGTCATGTCGATAGCCGTGCTGTCGCTCGGTGTACTCGGTGATGATCGGGATTTGCGCGAGGAAGGTCGGCGCGTTGTGGCGCTGGTTCAGGTAGCGCAGGATGAGGCGGTCATGCAGGGTCGCGAATTCGGTATCGAGTTCATGAGCGGCGGGTTTCGTTTCGTCGAGTTCGATCCCCTGCTCAACATCTGGAGCGAGTTGATCGGCGACGACACGTTGCGAATGCGGCAGCTCCCCGAAGAAATGGAGTTCGAATTGTGGGTCGAAGGCCAGCGCGTTCTGCTTGATGCGGAACCGGCAAAGACCGAAGCACCTGACGAGAAGAAAGATGTAAGTATTGCTGAGGAATATGCCCCACACATACTCGTATTTTCGAGCGGCGACATGACGCCCTTTGAGTTACGTGTCCAGCGCCAGGATCTCGACCAGGTGATCGTCCTCGAGAGTAATTTACTGGGCGACATCAAGTTCCAGGACCCCGAAGACCAATGATTGCCGGGCGCAGAAACCTCAGGGCATTTACCCTCGTCGAAGTTATGGTCGCGCTCGCTATCATCGCGCTGTCGCTCACCGCGGTTGCGGCCAAAATGAGTCGCATGATTGACACGTCGAATTCGATGCGGGAACGCACCTTCGCCAGTTGGATCGCGCAAAACAAAATTGCCGAGTTGCGGTTGGCAAATGTCATTCCGGAGGTCACTGCGACCAGTGGTGAAGTCGACTACGCAAATCAAACCTGGCGGTGGCGCGCGGTAACATCTGAAAGTGGCATCGATAATCTCTTCCGCGTCGATGTGGAAATATCCTACGCGGACGGTAGCGCTGTCATCCGCAAGGTAACCGGGTTCATCGGCGAACCCGTGATTCCCGGGCAAAGTAACAGGGCCTGGAATCGAGGGTCGGAAGGTTCCGGGGCACGCGAATGATCCGACGGGCACACTCGGGCTTTACTCTGATCGAAGTGCTCGTCGCTCTGGCGGTATTCGGTATCATGTCGATGCTCGCCTATTCTGCTCTTGGCTCAACGCTGTCCAACGCCGACTATTTGACCGACCGCATGGAGCGCTTGCAGTCTGTGCAGCGGACCATTCGCTACCTGAGTAGCGACCTGTTGCAGACCGCGCCGCGCCCGATTCGCTCGGAGCTCGGGGATACCTATGTTCCGGCGCTGCGCAGTGCGCTCGGTTCGGAGTTTGCTCTCGAGTTGACGCACGGTGGTTGGGGAAATCCGGTTGGGCTGCCCCGCGGGACGTTGCAGCGGGTCGCATACCGAATCGAGGAAGATGAGCTCCTCAGATATCACTGGGGTGTTCTTGATCGTACCTATGCAAACGAACCTATCATCACGGTCCTGCTGGACGACGTCGAAAGCCTCTACTTTCGTTTCTACTCCGCGAGCGGAGAACTGTCCGAAGTCTGGCCGCCAGAGAGCCAGCAGGGTGGCGCAGGCATGCGCAACCGCCCCAGGGCCGTCGAGATTGTCCTGACGTTGCCTGACCAGGGCGAAATTACTCGCCTCCTGGAGATCGCGCCATGAGAAGGCAACGGGGTGTAGCGTTAATTACAGCGATGCTGATTATGGCGCTGATCACCACGTTGATCTTCAGCCTGGAGTGGGATAACTCGCTCGACCTGCGGCGCACGTACGTGTCGATGTACCGTGAGGAAGCGATTCAGGCGGCGCTGGGTGCGGAAAGCTGGGTGCTTACGATTCTGCGCCAGGATGCACAGGATAGTACGACTGACCATCTCGGTGAAATTTGGGCGAGCGAATTGCCGATACTTCCGCTGGGCGGGCCCGGTGACAGCCTCCAGGGTGAGATTTTCGGTGACATTGAGGACTTGCAGGGCCGATTCAACATCAACAACCTGATCGACGCCAATGGTGAAGTGGATCAAGCTTCGCTTGAGCAGTTCCGGCGTTTGTTGCTTGCACTGGGGCTCGATGCGCGCCTGGCCGGCGTGGCTGCGGACTGGATTGATGCGGACCAGGAGGTCGGTTTTCCCGACGGCGCGGAGGATTCGCTCTATAGCGGTAATGTGCCGCCCTACCGTACAGCCAACCAGATGATCTCCAGCACGAGTGAGCTGGCCGCAATCGAAGGCATGGACAAGGCAATACTCGATACGCTGTCGCCGCACATCACTGCGCTACCCGGTCGACAGGCGATAAATGTAAATACGGCAACAGGCCCGGTACTCCAGTCGCTGGATGAAAACCTGACAATGGCCGATGTGGAGCGTCTCCTGTCCGAGCGCCAGGATGTGGGCTTCAGTGACGTCAATAACACATTCTCGACGCTCGTAACCCCCGACGTATTGCAGCAGCTGGCGGAAACCAGTGACTTTTTCCGATTGAAGGTGATCGTCCGGGTTGATACCGTGCGTATCACCTATTTCAGCTTGCTGGAGCGTAGCCCCCAGGGGGACGCAACACCGATCTTGCGCAGCCTGGGAACAACCTGAGTTATGGCCGAGTTTCTCGTTATTCGTCTACCCGCCGAGCGTGATGCTGCGGCCAACTGGATTGCCGTGGATAGCAACGGAACGCGGGTGAGCGCTCCGGTTACTGGTCCACTCGCAGAAGCCGTAAGAGATATCGGCGATCGCAGCGTAATCGTGCTGGTGCCAGCTTCCAAGGTGTTGACCACCACGGCTGACATCCCGGTCAAGCGCGGCCCGAGGCTGCTCGCGGCACTGCCCTTCGCGCTTGAAGAACAACTGGCCGACGATGTCGAGAACCTGCATTTTGCGGCCGGCGTTCGCCGCGACAACGGAAGGTTGCCGGTTGCGGTCGTTGCGCACGAACACATGCGGTCCTGGCTCGATCAACTTGAAGCGGCCGGGATTTCACCGTCAGGAATCATCGCGGAAAATCACGGTCTGGCTCGCATTCCCGGCACGCTGAGTTTGCTCGCCACCGAAGATCAGATCATGTTTAACGACGGTGCAGACAATGAATTTGTGTTGCAGGGCGTAAAGCCCAGCGACGCCCTCGCTGTTGCCGGCGCTCTTAATGATTCTGCCGACAGTGAGGATCTCACGAGCGCATCCGGGCACCTGCTCGTCTATTGCGAACCGGCGGTGGAGCAGCACTTCAGTCATGACTGGATTGCCTTGCGCCATGAACTGGCAAGCGTCGATATCAACCTATTGCCTGATGGCCTGTTACCGCGCCTGGCTGTAACAGTGGCAACAGGTCGCGGAATCAACCTGTTGCAGGGGCGCTACGGGGCCAGGACCGAAGTTGGCGACTTGTTCCGACCGTGGCGATTCGCCGCAATGTTGTTGTTGGCACTGGGCGTCGTCGGCATCGGAGGTAAAGGCGTCGATTACTACCGGCTTAGTCAGGAAGAAGCCGCACTGAAAGCCCAATTCTCCGAAATCTATCGGGAAATACGGCCGCAGGATAATCGCGAAGTGCTTGACCCCGTCGCGACGGTCAATTCTGTGCGACGCGGTGTCGGTGGGCCGGTCGCCGCGCAGGTATTCCTGCCATCCCTGCAACAACTGGGTATTGCGATGCAGCAAAACGACTCCGCAGACATCGAAGCCATCAGCTACCGTGCCGGAGTGATCGACGTTCGCCTTAGCGCACCCGATGTGGCGACGCTCGACAGCATTCAGAAGATCGTCAGTGGTTCCGGCCGCTTCACTGCGTCAATACAGTCAACGGATCAGGTTGGCGATAAAGTGAGCAGCCGCATCCAGATTCGCGAGGGCGGCGCATGAAAGACTGGCTGGACTCTCTGGAATCGCGGGAACGGCTGTTCGTTCTTGGTGGTGCCGCAGCGGTGGCTCTCGCGCTGCTGTATGCGTTTGTATGGATGCCGCTGGACCAGGGTCACCGGTCGCTGCAGTCAAGCGTTGTGGACTGGGAACGGTCGCTTGCAGAGCTACGGCCGCTACGGGGCGTACAAACTGCGACAACCAACAACAGCCAGCCGGCCGTAAGCAGTAACCAAACCCCGGTTGTCATAGTCGATCAGACATTGCGCGTACGTGGACTGGACCGTTCGCTGCGGCGCAGTCAGCCGACCACGAGCAATGGCATCCGTGTTGAGTTTGAGAATGTTGCCTTTGACGACCTTGTGCTCTGGCTCAATGATCTGAGTACTCAGTACGCGATGCAGGTAGCGTCAGGTAGTTTGTCGACATCCACCCAGGCGGGTCCCGGGCGAATTAATGCCACGCTGACGCTGGAACGCGCGCCATAATGCTAACTCGTTCCCGATTCGTGATCATTGGCGTGATCACTCTGCTGCTCGGCCTGGTCGTCATCTTTCCAGCGCGGGTGGCCCATCACTGGTTTACGCCAGCCGGTGTCGCAATCTCCGGGATACAGGGCTCGATCTGGCGCGGACATGCGCTTGAAGGTGAGATGGGCGGTATCTACGTGCGAAATCTCAACTGGCGCATGCAGCCCTGGCAGCTGTTCACGGGAGAGCTTGCGTACAGTATCGAGGCCGATGCCTTATCCGGATTCATCAATGGCGACGTTGCGATCGGCATCGGCGGATCAGCATCACTCCGCAATCTCACCGCGTCTCTGTCGTTGCAGTCCATGCAATCCATTATCCGCATGCCAGGACTTGACGGTACAGCCAACCTGCAGTTTGAGAGACTCGTGTTTGAGAATGGTGTCCCGGTCGCCGCAGACGGCACCCTGGAGATCGCCAACCTGGTCGCGCCCCTGATTGACCGTTCATCTGTCGGCGGATTTCGGGCCGAATTTTTTACCCAGGAATCCGGTGTTATGGCGAGCGTCGAGGACACGGACGCGGTTGTCGATCTGGCTGGCAGTTTATCCGTGTCGGCAGATCGCACCTACCAGTTTCTTGCCCAGGTGGCGCCAAAGAACACAACGCCTGAAAACCTTCGCGAACAAATGAGGTTTCTTGGTACACCGAATGAACGCGGCCAGTATGAATTGCGCCTCGAAGGCCAGTTGTAAGCCCTACAGGTTGACCTCGACGAACTCCTGCAATAACGGGAAGTACAGCGCGCAGCGCACATCCGCGTTCGAATAGTTGCGGTAAATCTCCACGTATTTCGCCAATTGCGATCGATAGCGGTCGGTTTCTGCGCTGAGGAAACCCCGCAGGTCACCGCCCTCGTGGGAACTCGTCTTATAGTCAACGATCCAGTGAGTGCCGTCATCGTCGATACGAACACGGTCGAGTATCACTGACTCCAGTTGTCCGTTCACTACCCCGCTGAGTGCGAGTTCGGCGTAACCATCGCCGCCAATCAACCATCGTCCTTTATCGTCCTCCGCCATGCTCTGCAGCGCGGCGGCTGCCCGCTGCAGAATCGCTTCGCCAGCCTCGCCTGCGACGCCCATCTCACGAAGCCACCGCGTTGCCGGACTGCGAATCGTCTCGACCGTGATGTCTTGTAGCGATACACGACCGTCCGCGGCAAGCTGCGCCCAGCGATGCACGAGCGTGCCGGCTATTCTCGCCCCGGAACCGACCCAGTAGAACTCCACGGCAGTACCACCTTGTTCTGCAGCCTGACCCTCAACAGGAAGCCTGGGTATCGCAGGCGGTGACCATTCATTCTCGAAGCGTCTCAGGGAAGGTAACAGCCACTCACCGGCCTGCGAATCGTTTTCGACGTGCAGTTCCGCATCGAAACTCTGCTCATATACTTGCTCGACGGTCGGCCAAAGAAGGTGCAGCAAGCTGCGCCGGTCGGGACGCATGCCCGACTTAAGGAGACGCGCATTTCCCAAGAGATGCAGTGACTTGCGAGCACGGGTGCAGGCTACGTACAGCAGGCGACCGAGTTCGCTGCGGTCTTTCTGACTTTCGATTTTGCCGATATAGCTGTGCACCGGGTCTTTCTCCAGTTCGGCGCGGGGCCCGACAGGAGAAATGACCTTCCGCGTTCTGCCATGCTCGTCAGGACTGTCGAACCAGCTCAACACGCCCGAATCACGCGGGCGTGGAATCCGTCCAAGCCCGAATAGCATTACATGGTCAAATTGCAGTCCTTTCGCACGGTGCATCGTCATGACCTGAAGCGGTGCGTTGACGTTGCTGGATACATGCTCGGCGTCGAGTGCAGCCTCAAGCTCCGCAACATCGGGCAAGTCGCCGGCGACTTCGAGATTTTCGACCACGTCGAGAAAATGATAAACATTGTCGACCGCATGGTCGTTCTCCAGGATTGCGGGACCTCCGAGAACGAGCCAGGCGGTCTCAACACGATCGCGCAGCGTGTCGACTCTGCACGACGATACGATCGGCGCCAGTGTGTCACGCAGGCGCATAGCGGCATCGCGCCCGAAGTCTGACAATCTCGCCAACACGTCCGTGTCGGAAATCAGCTCCCATACTGTTGCCTTGGCATGACCTGTAACGAGCGCGTGCAAATCACACCAGTCGAGACCAGCCCAGGGAGCACGAAGTAAAGCGAGCCACGCGTGACGATCGCCGTGGTGCACCAGGGCACGCGTCAGGGCAAGTACATCAATGACCTCCGGCAAGTCGGTTAGCCTGTCGATTTCGATAGCCCGATAGGGGATGCCCGCGTTCCGTAACCGATACAGAAGCTCCGGCAAGTGCGATCGACCTCGCACCAGCACGGCCATGTCATCACCCTTGTGCGCGTTCAGGGTTTCGCGAATGACATTGAGACCTGCGTCTGCCTCGATCCCGGCATCGGATCCGTAGACCGGGTGCACTACGCACTCCCCTTGTCCCGCCAGGTTGGGTACCGATATGGCTGCCGCATACGACACCGCACTCAGTTGAGGATTGTCACGCGGCGGCAAGACAGTCGGGAATACACGGTTGTACCAGTCGACCAGAACCTGCCCGGAGCGAAAGTTTCGCCGCAGCACCAGCGTTTCGAGGTTGACGCTACCGATTCCGGATTCCTTGGCAAGCAGGAACTGCCCCACTTCCGCATTCCGAAACCGATAGATCGACTGCATCGGATCCCCGACGCAATAAAGTGTGCGCCCGTCTTCGCCTTCCCAACCACCGGTGAGCGCCTCAATCATCCGATACTGTGCGCTTGACGTGTCCTGCATTTCGTCCACGAGCAAATGCCGGATCTGATAGTCAAGCAGCAGTGCGACATCCCCGGGCGCGTCGGACGTACCCAGGGCGTCACTTGCACTCAGTGCGACCTCGATATGATCAGATACACTGCGCTCGGCGAACAGGCGCTTGAGTTCCGTCGCGGCGAGTGGCAACAATCGAAACAGCGCGAGCAATACGCTCCACTGATCCTCGCTGTAGGTAACAGGGGGCAGCTCCCGCACCTGGTGCAGAAGATCGCGAAACTCCGCATTATCCTGAAGGCACTCGACGACATCGGCGAACGCGCCCTTCTGGCCATCGTCGCCGGGAGGAAAACCCTGATTCTTGTTGACCCGTTTTCTAAGCTCGCCTTGCTGTGTCAGTAACAACTCTGCAAATCCGCTCCAGGTCGTCGTCGCATCAGGAGTGTCCGGGGGAAGTTTGGTCAACTCCGCCAAACGAATGATCGCGCTCTCGGTGTTGCCGTCCGCCTGCAAATTCGCTGCGGCGTAGCGACCGAGTTCCAGAAGCTCGCCGGCAAGCTCTTGCGGCACAACCCCCTGCAAAGCCGCCAGGTGGCGTCCGACTACGTACTTCAGTCCTTCCTCAAACTGGTTGCGTAGTTCATCCGACTCCGTGGCATTGATCAGCCCGCTGCCGACAAATGGCAGCCACTGGTCGCGGGTTGCAAGCATGCGAGCCAGGTAAGCGATATACATAAACGCATTCGTGTCCACATGCACGAGAACCTCGCGCGTAGCTTCCCGCAGATCGCCATCTTCAGCCAGTTGATCCAGGGTCAGGGCTGCCGCATCACGGTACAGGGTCCGCATTTCCGTATCCGCAATAATCGCCGTATCAGCAGCGCCGCCGGAGGCGGTCAACGGCTGGGCACGAGCAATTGAGGCATTCAGCGAGTCGAGCGTCTGGATACGCAATCTGCGTGGATTTTGCAGCAGATTCCACCCGAGGTCGCGATCACGCTCCAGTGCTGCAGATGCGGCTTGCGCGGTTATTCGCTCGTGCGGTGCATCAGGTTTAATTCCCTGGGCCGCTGCTTGCAGCGCACGTAATACGCGTATTTGCATCTCAGCTGCTGCTTTACGTGTGAACGTAATCGCCAGAATTTCCTCCGGCGCGGAGACAACGCCAAGCAGTTTCAGGTAACGCTGAATCAGTAACTCGGTTTTTCCGGACCCGGCCGGGGCCTGCACGATAAATGAGCGTGTGATGTCCAGCGCTGCGGTTCGCGCGTAGTCGTCGTCGTGCAGGAGTGCCTGATTATCTTTCATGCTGCAGCTCACGGATTCGACTTAGCAGCCCGAAATATCGTCCTGCCTTTATTGGCAATGCATTGTTAAGCCGAACATCACCTTTCTGAAAGTCAAGTACGGCATCGCGAATCTCGTTTTTCCAGCGCGCCAAGTCTGAATCCCAGTCGAGATCGGGTGTAAAGAATCGCCCTGCACCACTCAATCCGACTTGCCTGCTGTCCACATTCACGAAGGCGAGACCCGCCACAGCATCGTCCAGCCCAAGGGCGTAGGCAACGAGCTGCATGTCGTCGGGCTCGCGACTCGAGTTCAATACCTGCCGTCGCCGTCCGGTCTTGTAGTCGATGACGACAAGCTCGCCATTCTCGAGACGATCGAGACGATCAATGCGCAATCGCAGTCGCACCTGGTCGATTGCGAGTTCTATGGGCGCCTCGAGTTGCTGAATCACGAACTCGTCGCGGGACGCGTCGAGTGCAATGACCTGGCGCAGCAGCATGGCGACACGTTGTTTTTCCAGATTCAGTAATTGCCTGAGTACCGGGTCCGCGCTTGACTCCATTCTCGCGAACACCCGCTTCAGAATTGCCGGCAGCCGTTCATCAACAGCGGTCGAACTCAGGTCTGCAATATCGCTTCGTGATGGCAAATCGCGATACAGGTGATACAACGCGTCGTGAATCAGGCTGCCCCGGATATTGGCTGGAAGGCCATTGCTAATAGCTGGCACGGGTCGCACGCCAAGTCGTCCATACGCGAATGCCGAAAATGGTTCGGTCATTTGCCGCTGAATCGTCGCTGCACCACCGGATACTGACTCCTCGATTGTCACAGGAGGTGCCGGGTCTGCGGTGGCTGGCAGCGCTGAGGCGCACGCGACCAGCTGCTTCGCATACCATCCCGGTTCAGCAGCGGCCTCGTCGGCTACCGCAACGAACCTTGTCACTAACCCCGAAGCGCTCTGTTCCGCGTCCCCCTCTGATAAGGGAAAGCTGCACACCAGTTCCCGGGTACTGTCGGCCAGGCGCCGCAAGACGCGGCTTGCGTAAGCGAGCGTATCGCCCGGGTCCGCATCGGGCATTGAGTAGTCACGCTGCAATTGACGCGAAAGCAGTGGCGATGGACGACCGGCCGGTGGCCAGTTCGTTGCACTCAGCCCGCTGACCCAAAGGCGATCAAATTGCAGGCCTGCGGCCTCGAGCGGCCCGAGAAGATGAACAATTGCACCGTCGGACTCTGGCTGGAATACGGTCTCAGCAGCCAAGGTCTGCAGGCGTCCCAGCACCTCCCCTAATGTCATTGATGGGACAACCAGCTGCAGGCGCGCAAGATCATTAAGCAGCTCTCGCCAGCGATTGATGAGTTGAAATTCAACGCTGTCGAGAACCGCCTCGCCCGGCCAGTTGAGCTGCTTCAAGGTCTCGTCGATCAATGCAGCCCAGGCGGATGGAGATTCCCTGACCGGAAGGCCTTCGCGGTGTTCATTAAGGATTTTGATCCGCGCAAGAAAGTCGGGGCCGTCCTGGCGCCCGTGACCCGTGCCGAAAGCGTTCAAAATCATCTGCGGTGACCAGCTCATCAACGGTTGGCGACGCAGTTCAAGCTCCAACCTGCTGCGTCCACCGATCTGGCCCTGACCGAATGCCGCGGAGCGCAGCAGAAAGCTAACGTCCCTCGAGTTGATGTCGTCTCGCAGCCACCGCAATGCGAGTATCGCCGTGGCGATGGCTGGATAAGAACTCAGCCTCTTGCCATAGGACACATTTACGGCAGCTTTGTATTTTCTACCGGCAGTCTGCCAGCCCGGAACCAGGCATTCCCGTATGAGTCGTGCGCAACGATCCCCGTCTTTGTCCAGATGTGGTGCAACGATCGCTACAACCTGACTGGAATTATTAAGTAGCTCCTCGCGTGCCCATGCGCCCGCTGCCCGCAATTCAGCATCCGAATTTTCGTAGGCCACGAGGCGTCCGGGGTCGTCCGGCGTCGTGACCTCGATATCCACGGTCGTTGTCCCGGCTTCCCGCACGGCGGCGAGCAGGCTGGCCCCTGCGGGGGCTATGCGATCGAACCCGGCCAATGTGATTTTTGCGGAAAGTTCTATATCCCCCGAAATGACAAGCTGTGCCGCCAGGCTGGCGAGGCCCGCATCGTCGATCCAGTTTTCCCGCGTCAGAATGGACTGGTAGTTATTTGCGGCGCTGGCAAATATTCGCTGGTCCCGTCCCTGGGCAGTCCGCTCAACCTGGTCGAGCGGTACCGAGAAATCGTGCAGGCGTGTCCACGCGTCTCTCGCCTGGCGCACGAGGGCTGCGATATTGAGCAAGGGGTTCGAAACCTCGCGACGCATGCAGCGCTCCCAGAGCACGCGACTTTGGTGCGTGTTCAGGCGGGTGGGCAGCGTTTGGGACAGCTCTGCCGTAGCAAGCAGTTCCTGCAGCCAGTCCTGCCATGACACGATTGCCGGACTGCGCCACGCTGACAGGCCAGAAACGACCTGCTGTTCGCTATAGTGCTCGGTTAATACCCGCGCCAGACGTCGATTGGCCGTAACTACTTGCGACGAGTCCTGCAGTGCCTCGTTCAGCCAGTCGTACATTGGTCAGACGTGTTGTTCGAGCAACGAGTCTATTCTGTCGAACACAGTGTTGATCGTTACGCTATCGGGGAGCGTCGTTATTCGGAAGTGATCGGAATAAGGTGTGTTGAAACTGCTGCCGGGGGCAACAAGTACGTGCTTGTCTTCGAGCAGTTCCTGTGCAAATTGACGGTCGTCGAGCTGCCCGGCAAATTGCTCATTTAGTTTGATAAACGCGTACATCGCTCCCATTGGCTTCTGCATACTCAGATACGGGCTTGCGGCAACGCGATCAATGACGGTCTGTCGTTGCTGGTAGAGTCGCCCGCCGGACCGCACAAGTTCCCTGATGCTCTGAAAACCACCTAACGCAGTCTGCACAGCCCATTGTCCGGGGACGTTCGCGCATAGCCGCAAAGCAGCGAGCAGTTCCATGCCATGGATGTACTCTGCCGCCGCGTCGAGATCACCGCTGAAGACACACCAGCCAACTCGGTAGCCGCAGGCCCGGTAGACCTTCGACAGACCCGAAAATGTGAGGCACACAGCGTTCTCGACCAGCGTTGCCATTGGCACGAATTCGGCATCGTCGTAGACCATCTGGTCGTAGATCTCATCAGCCAGCAGGACGAGTCGGTGTTTTTCGGCGAGAGCGACTAGCTGCTGCAGCACGGCGCGACTGTAAACCGCGCCGCTGGGATTGTTTGGGTTGATGACGACAATCGCCCTGGTCTTGCTCGTGATCAGTGACTCGATCTGGTCGGGGTCGGGAAGAAAGCCATTGTGCTGGTCGCAGTCGTAGTACTTCGGTGTGCCGTCATTGAGTGAGACGGCTGCGGACCACAAAGGGTAATCAGGGCTGGGGACGAGGACCTCATCACCCCTATTCAGCAAGGCGCGCAGCGAGAGATCGATCAGCTCGCTAACACCGTTCCCGATGAACACCTCCTCTGCGCTGACTCCCTGGATGCCCCTGTCCTGCTGTTGCATGACCACAGCTTCGCGCGCGGGAAATATTCCTTTCTGGTGGCAGTACGGTTCCGCCTGCCCGAGGTTTTCAATCATGGCAAGGCGCATCGTCTCCGGTGTTCGAAAGCCGAACAAACCGGGATTGCCGATATTCAGTGAGATGACCTCATAACCACGTCGTTCCAGCTCGGCTGCGTGATTCGCAAGTTGACCGCGAATTTCATACTTAACGTCGTGCAGTGTCGAGCTGGTTTCTATGGCGTCATTCATTGGCGCATCATAAAGGCAATATAAAACCCGGCCAACCTTGCGGCTGGCCGGGCGGGTCCGCACGGAGATTGCGGATTGCGTGACCGAATCGTTTTTCCGGGAACCGGTCTTCGATTCAGTCCAGCTCTTCTACCACGGCGCCATTGACTTCTTCTTTCGCCGCGGCTCGTTCAATTTCTGGGACTTTCTTGCCAAACTGCACCAGCAGTGCGTTCAGCTCGTCCGCTGCAACTTCCTTGATCGACGATATCCGGATAGTTTCCTTGTCTCCGAAGCTATCGTCGACGACCACATCACCCATTCCTGCGCAGATTCTGCCGGTCGGCGACCGAAATCCAATCTTCCAGTTGGACCTGAGCCCAAAGGCCTGTCGCGACAGCTGGACATGGTATTTCCGCTTTGCCCCTGCCGTGACGATCAGATTCCTGTCATCCAGAACCTGATAGTCTCGGATAGTCGATTGCGAGATGCAATCGTGCCCCCTCGTTGTGACCGGATCTCCGGCGCTTTGATAGCGGTCCTCGGATGTGGCGCAAGCTACTAAAGTACATGAAATAACGATTGTAAATAATTGTTTTATAATTGTTTTTATCAGCACTATTTCCATACTCTCCGTGAATGGATTCTTTCATCAGGGTGAAAGCCCTAATTTAGTCGGACCGCTCGAATGTGGATTAAGTTCACGCGCCTTCCGCGTGAAATGACGGCGTTTACCCCTGTCCTGACGCTGTAGGTCCGATCGCCCGATCCGGATCGGTGATCCACTCGCTCCAGGATCCGATATAGACACGCGGTTCAGGCAGACCGGCACGCAATCCGGACGCGACGAGGTGGCACGCGGTGACGCCCGAGCCGCACATCACGCTCCACGGTGACCCAAACTTCCGCCCGAGGGCCTCTTCCCATAATTTCCGCAAGTCTGCAGTGTCCTTCCAGGTCCCATTCTCGTTGAGGCTTTCGGAGAACGGGACGTTGAGCGTTCCCGGGATATGGCCTGCTACCGCATCTAAGGGCTCTACGAGGCCGTCAAATCGCTCCTTGTCGCGAGCATCGACCAGTTGCAGGTGCTCCACATTGTCGCCCGCCGCGACGATATCATCAGAGGTGAGCACCAGAGCCATGTTGGGTTCTGCATGGAACACCACTGGCTCTACTTCGACCTTCCCCGAGTCAACCGGCAATTCAAGCTCCGTCCAACAATCCATGCCGCCATCAAGCAGCGCCACGTTTTTGTGTCCGAGCCAGCGCAACATCCACCAGAATCTGGACGCCAGAGCACCACTTGACTGATCGTAAGCGACGACAGGTGTTTGCCGTGAAATTCCGAGCTTCCCAAGCCGCCGCGCAAATTGCGCAGGGTCCGGTAGCGGGTGTCGCCCTGTGCCGCGTTGGACAGGCGCGGCCATGTCCTTGTCGAGATCCGCGAATACGGCCCCAGGGATATGACTCTCCAGGTACTGCTGGAGCCCGGCGTCGGGATCATTGAGGCTGAAGCGACAATCGACGACACGCACCCTGCCGTCAGTGATGATTGACCGGAGAGCCTCAACGCTGGTTAAGAATTTGTTGTCATTCACGGCAGATTCCATGTCATCTCGCGTATCCGGTCTTGTACACGGTGATTGCCTACGAGACAATATTGGCTCTCGGGCGAAGCCCGCATTTTTCGTCTCTGGAGCGTGGGAGACCCATACGTGGACAAAATCCTGGTCGGCCTCAAGCGGGTCGTTGATTACAACGTGCGTGTGCGCGTTAAAAGCGACGGCAGCGGTGTTGAAACCGATGGCGTCAAAATGAGCATTAACCCCTTCGATGAAATCGCGTTGGAAGAAGCCTTGCGCATCAAGGAAAGCGGCGGTGCGAATGAGGTCATTGTTGTTTCAATCGGCACTTCCGAGGCGCAGCAGCAGCTGCGTACCGGGCTCGCTATGGGGGCGGACCGCGCAATTCTGATAGCAACGGATGACGCCCCTGACGTGTTGAGTTGCGCACGTGCACTACTCGAAATCGTCAATCGCGAAACGCCCGACCTGGTTATTGTCGGAAAACAGGCTATTGACGATGACAACGCGCAAACCGGGCAGATGCTTGCAGCGCTCTGGGGCCGCCCACAAGCCACATGCGCTTCAAATATTGAGCTTGATGGTGACAAGGCAATTGTTACGCGCGAGATTGATATCGGTACAGAGAAGATCGAGGTCGATTTGCCAGCGGTTGTCACGGCTGATCTTCGGCTCAACGAACCACGCTACGTGAAATTGCCCGATATCATGAAAGCCAAGAAAAAGCCCCTGGACGAGATCGCGTTTGCCGAACTTGGTGTCGATTCTGGCCCACAGATCGCGCACAGCTCGTACGAGCCACCAGAAGGGCGCGCCAAGGGCGTGATGGTTGATAACGTCCAAGATCTTGTAACAGCGCTTAAAGACAGAGGATTGCTGTGATGTCCCGGATACTAGTTATTGCAGAACACGACGGCTCGACGCTGAACGCCAGCATCGCCAAAACCGTCGCCTGTGCGGCGCAGATAGAGAATGCGGAAATCGATATTCTCGTGCTGGCCGATACGGCGGCCCCGATAGCCGCTGAGGCTGCATCGCTTGCGTCGGTCAGCCGCGTGTTGACCATCGAGAGTGCTGCAAACGCGCATTCGCTCGCCGCCCTGCTCGCTCCACAGATCGTCGCAGCCGCGCAGAATTACACTCACGTTTTTGGGCCGTCTACGACGTTTGGCAAGGATCTGATGCCGCGCGTAGCCGCACTTCTCGGCGTCAACCAGATCAGCGACATCATGAGCGTCGCGGGATCTCACGAATTCAAGCGCCCCATTTACGCTGGCAATGTCGTGGTTACCCTGAGAGCACCCGCAGACGCTATCGTTGTGGCAACGGTACGCACGGCATCCTACAAAGCTGTCGAAACTGGTAATTCAGCGCCGATCGAGAGCATCACAGTCGATGCAGACCTGCCCACACACACGCGATTCGTCGAGGCGCAGGCAGGGTCGTCCGACCGACCGGACTTGCAGACGGCAACATCTGTTGTCGCAGGTGGGCGCGCACTGGGTAGTATCGATAATTTTGACTTGATTTACTCGCTCGCCGACAAGCTCGGCGCAGGCGTCGGCGCATCTCGCGCCGCAGTCGATGCCGGTTATGTGGCCAATGAATTGCAGGTCGGCCAGACGGGCAAGATCATTGCTCCGGATTTATACATTGCAGTCGGAATTTCGGGCGCGATTCAGCACGTCACCGGCATCAAAGATGCCGGTACCATCGTTGCGATCAACAAGGATGAGGAGGCACCGATATTCGAAATCGCCGACATCGGCCTGGCCGGCGATTTGTTTACTATCGTTCCGGAACTGACAGAGGCGCTGTAGGAGCGCTGCTTGCAGCGCGAAGCAACGCGGACCGCCAACGGCGGTCTATATCGCCTGCAATATTGCTTCGACTTTAGACACCTCAAATTGACCGGGTGCTTCGACGGCCACGTGTGTCGCAACACCATCCTCGACAACCAGGGCAAAGCGCTGGCCGCGCATGCCCATTCCGAAACCCGTGCCATCAAGTACGAGGTCGAGTGCCTTTGCGTAGTCGCCATTGCCGTCGGCAAGCATGAGGACCGAGTCGCCGACGTTGCGATCTTTACCCCAGGCATGCATGACGAATACATCATTAACGGCCATGCAGGCCACCGTATCGACGCCCTCCGCCTTCAGCGCCTCAGCCTGTTCCACGAATCCAGGTAAGTGGTTCATTGAGCAGGTCGGCGTAAAAGCGCCTGGTACTGAGATCAGCACTACTTTCTTTCCCGAAAACAATTCGTCTGTTGAAATTGCGCCCGGGCCTGATTCCGTCATTACACCGAATGAACCG
>Ga0316190_10001614_pt1 | contig 16417 bp, 12 predicted proteins | sample Eddworburrow2_MG_FD_204929 | JGI IMG/M metagenome (GOLD analysis project Ga0316190, IMG submission 204929) | Coastal sediment microbial communities from Maine, United States - Eddy worm burrow 2 | ecosystem: Environmental > Aquatic > Marine > Coastal > Sediment | place: USA: Maine | collected... | reverse complement strand
TTATTTTCAGCTTCAAGTAGATCTGGTAATGCTTTTTTGTATTTTTTCCTTATGAAATTATACTCGCCTCTTAAATGGTATGCTAATATTTCGTTTGGATTATTTTCTACTAAAAAGTCGAGATCAGACAATGCTGCTTCCTGTTTCTTCAAGTATATATATGTTATTGCTCTATTTCGTAGCGCATCATAATTGGTTGAATCAAGTTTTAATAGTATTTCCCAATCGGCTAAAGCAAGTTTATATAAATTAATTTTTTGGTATGTCATTCCTCTTTTAAAATATAATTCAGTGTTTTCAGGCCATAACCTGATTGCGGTGGTGAATTCATCAATGGCCAAATTGTACTTTTCAACCTCATTATATATCATTCCTTTATAATAATAAACATAGGGAAAATCAGGCTTAATTAATGCACCAAGATTATAATATAGTAAAGCACTATCATAAGATTTTAAAATATAATAAACATTAGCGATGTTGAATTTTGGTTTAAAAGCATCTGGACTTATTTTTTCAGCTGAAACAAAAAATGATAAGGCTGAATCATAAGTGGCGGTATTATAATATAGGTTTCCGATATCTACTAGAAGGTCAATATCGTTATTATTTATCGATAGTGCCTCAAAGTAATCACTCTTTGCTTTTATTAGCTCACCTAATTTATGTCTTGCCTTGCCTCTGGTTTGCAAAATATAGAAAAAATATTTTTCCGTTGATTCTTTGTTCAACATTGAATCCTCTGTATTAGAACTTAATATATTTTCTGCAATATTTGAATATTGGATACAATTCCTGTACTCACCAAGTCTATATAAGGATTCAGCCATTGATAAAATAGCCTTTAGATTTTGCGGATCTTCTTCAAGTATTATCAGACTATATTTAATTATTTCATTAGGATCAATATCATCATCTGGAAGTAATTGTAGTTGTCCATGAGCAAAATAAGGCAAAGAGCACCATGAGAAAATTAATGCAAACAAAAGAGATTTGATATTTAGGGATATATATAGCATCAATCAAAAAGGGTATAATTCCCAAATTGATCCGAGGTTGGAGCAAGTTTTATCAAATCTGGAGTATCAAGATTTATATCATATATTTTTGGTGAAACAGGGTAATACCTTAACAATGCCCAATCTTCAATATCCATTTTAAGGATCACATCTTCCAAACTAAGATTGGTATTAAGCCATTTTAATTCTTTTCCTGGTTCAATGATTACTGGCATGGTATCTGAGATCTCATTTATGGGTTTGTACGATGATTTTGTAACTATAATAAAGGAAATATTTTTATAACCTGTATTGATATCTTCAGATACTTCCCAAATTCCTGCAAAGCAGAATATCTTTTTATTTCTTGGGACAATTCTATAAGCAACTTTCTGCTTTTTCCCAATCTCTTTCCAACAATAAAAGCCATCTGCGATAATAAGACAACGATTATTTATTAATAGTTTTCCCCATAGATCACTCGACCTAAATGAATCAATTGACTTTTTATAAAGTTTTGGACTTGTATCTTTATCCCTCGAAATATTTGAAATAAAACCCCAGCGTCCCATTATAATTTTTTTTGTATTATAGTTTGTTAGAATTGGCAAGTATTGAGTTGGTGCAGCATTAAAACGAGGCTTATAATCTTCAGGAACTTTTACATGTAACCAAAGGTCCAGGTCGGAAGGTAATACTGATATGGTATATCTGTCACACATGATAACAATTATAGAGGAAATTTTTCAGATACTGAAGTATATTATTTGATTTTGAATTCTTCTATTATATCCTCCCATGAAAATAATGAACCTGGAAACTATATTTCATAAAAATATGAATATTAAGATTCGGTTGTATAAAATATTTCTTTTAAATATTATAATATTTAAATAGAATGAGGTTCGAAATTAATCGGATGTGTTAATTTAATTGATTCCTAATGTAAAATGGTTCAAATTAAGCTTAGAATGTACATAGTAAAATGCATGTTAAAACTATTTAAGAATAAGGTCTGAAAAAAAATCAAAATGATTCAGAGCACCAGTTGTTTAAAAGATAAAGAACAATTTAAACACTAATATTATTTTTTATATTCTGTGTTTTAAATAAAAAATTAAGCCAGAAATTGTAATTTTCTGGCTTATTAAGCCTTATATAATCATATTTTATTATTAAGGCACCTACTAATTCATTTAGTAAGAAAGCAGTGAAAACTCACTGAACGAAATTTTTCCATAAATCCAATATTCCACATCATCCAATTATATTAACGAATCATAGGATGCATATGTTCCTTGATGACCTAAATAAAAATTAAAAAAGATAAAAAGTAATCTAATTCTTACATCAGTGATTTCGTTGTAGGTTATTATTATTTTAATATTAAAATATTTAGTCAATTTGAATTGGTTGAACATAAGCTACGCTGGGCGATCAGACAGGTTTTGAGATACCACTTCAAAACCATTCAACCAAAAAGGGTAGTGCTTGGTTGTGAAAGACCGGAGGGATCCGGTCTTTTGCTTTTTATTCTGACATATCAAAAAAATCAAATTATTGTTCTTTTAATTCTGTCTTAAGAATGAAATGTTATGGATTTGAAATTGAGAGAATAATAAATCAACTACTCAATTAGCTGCATTTTTTTAATCGTGATTCCAGATTCCTTTGGGATATAAATTATTTCAGCATAGTCGCTCCAAAGATTGACTTTGTTATTTGCAATCATATATTTTTCGTCGATAAAACCAACCATTTGAACCTCTTTATATTCTATAATGCCTGTATAGATTAAAATTTTTCCTTTTGAGTTAATAATTACAGACAAATTTGGTAGATCAGAAATGTCAACTATAATGTCTATTTTATTTGGAATAAGACCATATAGTGAATCTTCTCCAAAAACAACTTGAGGATCCTTATTGGCAATTGATTGAAGCATGGCTTCAAGTTCCGCTACTAATTCTTCTCGTGTATGCTTTGGGCTATATACCTCACTAAAGGATGATTCTATTAAATCAGAAATATTTTGGTTGTCCAATATTATGGAACGCTCGAATATTACTTTAGACGGCAACATGTCGCTAAATTTAGTTATACATTTAGTTGGCAAGAAATAAAATATATTATATCGCGGATTATTAGCTTCCTATACTTTACAAGTAATGTTTTGTGAAATTATTCTTTTAAATTATGCTCCTTTAAATAACCATCAGCTTTTACAGTCATATCAATATTATCCTTATTTACAACCATAGCATGCAATAATATAGAAGGCACCATTTTTTCGCCATTATTTATGTATTCAGTTGCTTCTGAAATTGCTTCACCTCTACCTATTTTAACTGCAGCATTCGCAGCAGCAAAAGCAATCGCTTCAATTGGTTTGTAAACTGTCATAGTCTGGTAACCAGCCAATATATTTTGAATGGCGTAAGATTCGGCATCTTGCCCGGATACCAATACGTCACCTGCTAATCCAGCTTCTTTTAAGGCGTTAATCACACCAAGAGCTAGGTTATCGTTGGCGCATAGAACGGCATCAACTTTCTTTCCTAATGCTAAACACTCTTTCATAAGCCTATAGCCTTCTTCCATTTTCCACTCATTCACACAATTGTCATAAATGATATTTATATCACCTTTTTCTATTAAAGGTTGTATTACGTTCATTTGCCCAAATTTTAAGAATACGGAGTTGTTATCAGATGGAGGGCCGCATATTACGGCATAATTTCCAACTGGGCACCTTTTACTAAGATATTCTGACATTTGTTCTCCAACGTTTATGTTCTCGAATGAAATATAATAATCAAGATCGCAATCTCGTATTAACCGATCATATGAAATTACGGGAACTTCATACCGATGTGCTAATTTCACAATGGCTGACGCTGCTTCGCTACTCGCCGGAACAACTACCAATACATCAACTCCCTTTTCAAGCATTATTTTCGCTTGCTCGAATTGTTTTTTAATATCTCCCATGGCAGAGTCCAGCATTACTTTGCCACCCAATTCTTTAGCTTTGTCTAGGAAAAGATCCCGGTCCTGGTGCCATCTTTCTGATGAGAAATCATCCATCAAAAATCCAATTTTCACTTTTCCTTTTTTGCAATTTTGGAATAAAAACAAAATAGGAATAACTAACAATAATATTTTAAGGTATCTGAATATCATGATTTTATTATTTAATTTATTTTAAAAACTATGAATAATTATATTGCTTTCTATGATAGTTTAATTTATAAAAAAATTGATTATCATCAAAATTATTCCCCCAAAGCTTTAGCAAGATATAGTCACTATATGTTATGTATAATGGCTTGTATATATTTGAAAATACCGACAATTTTCTTAGCAAAAACTCTACTAATTATTTTAGAAAATCCCTTTTAAGGCTCATTTTTAGTATTTTTTGATTATAATTGTAAAAAATACACTTATTCCTAGATATTATTAAATTGGGAAAGTTTTTCGGGCTATTATTTTTTATTTTTTTAAATTTATATTCTGTTCAATCTGCTTTTACACAAAGGAGCTTGCAAGCGCTTCGTATTGACAAACCTGTTAAAATTGATGGCAGTCTTGATGAGCCTTCCTGGCATATAGCTTCTAAAGCTATAGAATTTATTCAAAGAAGCCCTGAACCGGGAGCTTCGCCTTCACAAAAAACTATAGTAAGTGTATTATATAATGATACATATTTATATATAGGTGCCTGGATGTATGATTTAAATCCTGATGGAATACTTACAGAGCTAAGCGGAAGGGATAATGGGGGTAATACAGATATATTTTCAGTGTATTTTGATACCTATAATGATGGATTGAATGCCTTTGAATTTTCTGTAACTGCAGCAGGTGAGCAATTAGATTCCCGAATCAGTCCGGGTAATTATGATAGAAATTGGGATGCCGGGTGGTATAGTGAAGTAAATTTGAATGATGAAGGATGGTGGGTTGAGATTGAGATTCCACTTTCTGTATTACGATTCCCACAAACAGATATTCAAACCTGGGGATTAAATTTTAGAAGGGTAATAAAAAGAGAAAATGAAAATGTATACTGGGACGAAATAAATCCTAAGATAAGTGGATTTGTAAACCAATTTGGGAAATTGAATGGAATAAATGGTATCAAAACTCCATTACGCCTTTCAATTACACCTTATGTATCAGCCTATGTGAACCATCATTCAAATCCTCAAACAAGTTCTAATGTCACGTTAACAAATATTAAGGGAGGATTAGATGTTAAATATGGAATTAATGATGCATTTACTCTGGATATGATGTTAATTCCTGATTTCGGACAGGTAATCTCAGATAATTCTGTTTTAAATCTTGGCCCTTATGAGGTTTATAATCAGGAACGCAGGCAATTTTTTACGGAAGGGACAGAATTGTTTGAGAAAGCTGGGGTGTTTTATTCCAGAAGGATAGGAGGAAGACCAATTCATCATGGTTTAGTTAAGGAGCAGATAGTGGAAGGGGAAGAAATAATTGAAAATCCAGTTGAATCAAGAATAATTAATGCTGCAAAAATTTCCGGAAGAACCAAGTCGGGCCTTGGAATAGGAATTTTGAATACAATTACAAATAAAACTTTTGCCATTGTCCGAAAAGATGATGGTACCGAAAGAAGAATTCAAACAGGTCCTTTTATCAATTATAATGTATTGGTCCTGGATCAATCATTAAAGAATAATTCATTTATCAGTTTTACAAATACAAATGTGTCAAGAAGTCAGGGATATTATGATGCCAATGTAGCCGGGGCAAATTTTAAACTTTCAAATAAAACAAATAAATATGCAATTGGTGGTAAGGCAATTGTATCCTATCTATATGGATTTCAGGAAGCTGGTAATGATGCCGGATTTCATACCAATTTATGGCTAGGCAGGACAAGTGGCAAGTTTTTATATAGTATAAATCATCGTTTGGAATCAGACAGATATAATCCGAATGATCTAGGTTTTATCAGGTCTCCGAATGATCATAATACGTCACTGAATTTTGAGTACCGGGAATATGATCCCTTTTTAGCATTTCTTAAATTTAGTGCTGAGTTAAATGTTAATTATTATAGACTATATAATCCGAGTGTTTTTACTGGAGTTGTATTGGAATCATCAATTAATGCAACTTTTAAAAATTTTATTACAACAAGGATTTGGTACGAGAATTCACCCTTTGAAAGAAAGGATTTTGATGAAACCAGAACTGAAGGTCGTTTTATTTATATTCCAATTTATCATAATTCTGGGATTTATTTAAATACAGACTCACGTAAACGATTTAGAGTATCAGGATGGATGCGGTACTCGCAGACTACAACTGAAAACAGAAATAGCATAGCATTTAACTTCTCACCCAGAATGCGTATTAACAACCAGATTTCGATATCATCAAGTCTTACTGGAAGCAATCAGCAAAATAATATTGGGTATGTAGCCACGGTTGATAACGATATCAATTTTGGTATTAGAGATATTAAATCAATTACTAATATTCTTACTACAAAATATTCTTTTAATAAAGATATGGATATTTTTTTCAGGATGAGACACTATTGGTCAAGTGCTAAATATAATGAATTTCAGAAACTAGATTCAAATGGCAGATTACTTCCTGCCGAATATTTTGGTGATCATGACATAAATTACAATTCTTTCAATATCGATATGATTTACAAATGGATTTTTTCACCTGCTAGTGAATTCAGTATTGCCTGGAAGAGTGCTGTTCTAAATAGCGAAAATATAGTCAACATCAATTATGCAGAAAATTTCATGAATACATTTGATGCTCCACGTGATAATAGTGTTTCAATTAAAATTTTATATTATCTTGATTATGTGATGATAAAAAGAAATCGAGGATCATCATGATTTTTAAAAAATTGTTAGATTTCAATCACGTCAATAATTAATATTTCGTTAAGATAATTCATGAATATTCTGTATTATTGATAAACTATTTAATCGATTAAATTTTTTAAAAATGCCTTCCTTTTATGGTTATATGGAAGTTACCATTCATTACACATAAACATTAAAATTTATTAATTATGAGTAGAAAGATAAAAATGGGTATGATCGGAGGTGGTCGTGATGCATTTATAGGTGCAATTCACAGAATGGCAGCGGGTATTGATGGACAAATCGATCTAGTTGCCGGAGCCTTACATGTCGACCCTGAATTGGCCATATTATCCGGACAGGACCTATATCTAGCACCTGAAAGGACATATAGAACATATGGAGAATTATTTGAAAAAGAAAGTAATTTGCCACAGGAAGAAAGAATTGATTTTGTCAGTATAGTAACTCCTAATCATGTTCACTTTGAGCCAGCCAAACTAGCACTAGAGCATGGATTTCATGTTGTTTGTGAAAAACCGATATCATTTTCATTAAACGAAGCTAAAGAATTGGAAAAGCTGGTAAATGATACTGGATTGGTTTTCGCTTTAACACATACCTATACAGGATATCCCATGATCAAACAAGCAAGAGAAATGGTCCATTCTGGGATTTTTGGTACAATTAGAAAAGTTGTAGTTGAATATCCTCAAGGTTGGTTATCAACACCCTTGGAACAAACAGGGCAGCAACAAGCTACCTGGAGAACTGATCCAAAAAGATCTGGAAAGGCAGGTTCGGTAGGAGATATTGGAACACATGCCGAGAACCTGGCAGAGACTATTACCGGGCTAAAGATAGTTGAGTTGTCTGCTGATGTCAGCACTTTTGTTAAAGGACGTTTATTGGATGACGATGCAAATGTATTGATTCGGTTTAATAACGGTGCAAAAGGAGTATTGCATTGCAGTCAGGTTAGTGCTGGTGAAGAAAATGCAATAAATATAAGAATTTACGGTGAAAAAGGTAGTTTACAATGGCATCAACATGATCCAAATACTATGTTAATAAAATGGCTTGACAAACCAATGCAAGTATATCGGACAGGAAACGGATATATGGGAGATATGGCACAAGCGCATACCAGAACTCCAGCCGGACATCCGGAAGGATATATTGAGGCTTTTGCAAATATATATAGGAATTTCACAAAAGTTGTGCAGGCAAAAATTGATGGTGAAATCCCAGATTCAGCATACCTTGATTTCCCCACTGTTCATGATGGTGTTAGAGGTATGCAATTTATTGACGCAGTAATTGAATCTGGTGAAAACAATTCAAAATGGATCAAATTATAAACGATTAAAAATTGTAATTATGAAAGGACCTGGAATATATCTTGCGCAATTTATGGGGGATGATCCACCATTTAATAATCTTGAAAGTGTATGTAAATATATGGCAGAACTGGGCTACCTGGGAGTTCAATTGCCTGTTTGGGATGGACGTTGTGTTGATCTAAAAAAACTGGCAGATAGTAAAGATTATGCTGACGAAATTAAGGGAGTTGTCGAAAGTACAGGAATGCAGATTACTGAGCTTGGAACACATTTGCAAGGACAATTGGTTGCAGTACATCCGGCATATGATCTGATGTTTGATGGATTTGCACCAGCTGAGTTTCATAATAATCCAAAAAAGAGAACTGAATGGGCGGTTAATCAGATGATGTATGCTGCTCAAGCCAGTAAGAACCTGGGATTAGACGCTGTAGTGACTTTTTCAGGAGCTCTTTTATGGCCTTATATGTATCCCTGGCCTCAAAGACCAGCAGGATTGGTTGATTCGGGTTTTAAGGAGCTTGCAAAAAGATGGACCCCAATACTTAATGAGTTCGATCAATGTGGAATAGACCTATGCTATGAGATTCATCCTGGAGAGGATCTTCATGATGGCATTACTTTCGAGCGATTTCTTGATGCTACAGGAAACCATACAAGAGTGAATATGTTATATGATCCAAGCCATTTCGTCTTACAACAACTTGATTACATTCAACATATTGATGTATATCATCAATTCATAAAAATGTTTCATGTAAAGGATGCAGAATATAATCCTACAGCAAAGTCAGGTGTTTACGGAGGATATCAGGATTGGGTAGACAGGCCAGGAAGGTTCAGATCATTGGGCGATGGACAAGTTGATTTTAATGATATCTTCAGTAAGTTGGCACAATACGATTATAAGGGCTGGGCTGTAGTTGAGTGGGAATGTTGCCTTAAAAATCCGGAAGATGGTGCACGCGAAGGTGTACAATTTGTCAAGGATTATATGATTAAGAAAACCGATAAGACCTTTGATGACTTTGCCTCTGCCGGTGCAGATGAAGATTCCAATAAGAAAATATTAGGCATTGATTAATATCATATGTAGATAATAGAAGGGTGCTCGGTTCCTTTTTTTAGAATCGAAAGTTATAATTTATTTTTACTAACGCAGAGTTTTCTGACATTATCATAGCATCTTTTTCAAGATTCGGGATGACTAATGAGTTCCACACTACATGAATTTCATTACCTGGTTTAATAATCCACTGGAACCTTGATTGCCAACCCCAACTATCTGAAAGGTTGTCATATTGAATAAAATTTGAGAAAGTAATGTCAGGGCTGAAATATACATCAGCATTTATGCGATAAATCGTCGTATTAAATTTACCTCTGGTCAAGCTTATCCGATTATGCTCATACTCCATTCCAATAAAAAATGGAATTCCTATTTTGAGTCCCCATTGAAATTGCAGATCTAATCTTGTGCCATCAAAAAAATCACCCCAGGTGATATCAGTTGCCATCCAAAAATTTCTTCTTTTAGCAGAAGTGAGTTCTATCCCTTGTTGCCAATATGAATAAGTTCCTTCGCTAATATAAATTGAATCTTCTGGGTATATATGAAAATCTTCATCTAAGTATTCGTATCTGTGGCGCAAAGTATATTCAGCAATTTCACCTGACAAGAATTCAACTTCGGCAATTTTAAGAAAAGAGCTCATTGTTAGAAGTGAATTTGTCATATCCGTTATATAGTTAATTAAACCTCCTGATTTAATTTGTAAAATACCCCATTTATCAGGCCTCGGGCCAAAAAATAAATTGGCATAGGTTTCGCGAATTCCTGGCCGGGGAACGAATCCAAGCCCTGCAACATAATTTTCTCCAATTTGCTGATGTCCAAGCCTGAAATTAATAAAGTCATTGGGATAATTTATTTCACCACCAAATGAAAAATCATCTCCCTTCAATCCTTTTGTATTTGATTTTACAAAATATCCTGTTAACATTAGATTTTTGTTGCCACGGTAGGTAGCGGTACCTATCTTGAAATCCGTTCCAATAAGCCAATTATCTTCAGGTCCAATAGCATTTCCTTTTGTTCCAATTAGTCCGATAAATGATTGTTTGCCAATATTATGTGAAATCCTTGCAACGCTAAAATTTTGTAAAGAAGTATCCGTTTTTTGAGTACTATTTAGAGCTCCAATGTTCCAATTGCCTGCTTGACCAATCATTTTTAAACCAGCTATAATAGGAATAGGATTCCCATCACTATCTAACCCTATTCTTCTTGAAAAGTATGGGATCATACTCCGGCCATTTCTGTTACGACTTTCGGTATTTAGCCCGAAATTAAAATAATTAGCACCGTCGAGGAAAAAATCCCGTTTTTCAGGAAAAAGTAAAGAAAACCTGGTAAGATTTATTTGCCTGTCATCTGCTTCAGTCTGGGCAAAATCGGTATTGATGGTAAGTGCTGCGTTAAGTCCGGAAGATATTTGATAAAACAGATCACCTCCAATTTGATATTTGAATTGATTTCCCTCATTTGCCTCTTTTTCAATTCCTCCTAAAACATACGGACGAATATCAAGGCCAAAACCTTGTGAAAGGTCTTTTAGACCCGTTATAAGTCCTGCATCTGATACTTGAAAAGGATAAGAATTCAAATTAGCAACAGGCCAATAAGCAGTTTCATTATTTCGTTTGATGTTTCGAATTAATTTCAATCCCCAAGTATCCCGATCAGGCCTGAAATTCAATGTTTTAAAAGGAATGGCTAGTTCAGCTGACCAACCTTCCTCATTAATCTTAGCTTTCCCTTCCCATATTCCGTCCCATTCTTTATTAAATCCTGCCCCATTGTTACTAACCAGTGCATCTCCTATAGAACCCAAGGGGCCTATTTGAAACCAGAATGCATTTCTGCCATCTAGATAAGTGTCAAGAATAATTTGAAATCGGTCATCATTCCCTAAACTTATGTCTCTTTTTAACTCCTTAGCAGTTATCTTATCTGGCTCATCATCACATTGAATGCCAATATATAATGTTCTCTTTGTATAGCTTATCAGAACTTCGGTGGTTTTTGATACTGGATCTCCTGTGTTAGGTTGTCGTTGATAGAATTCATTTATTGATGTAGCGGTTTCCCATAGGGAATCATCAAGTACTCCATCAATTGACGGAGGTTGATCTGTTGTAAAAATAGTTACTTTTTGCCTTTCAAGGCTATCTGGTTTGAAATTGGATTTCGAAAAAGATTTTTCATTAGAAATGCCTAATAACATAGCACTTGTTATAATTATCCTTAAAAAAGCTAATAGAAAGTTATTAATTGAATGCACAGTTATATATTAAAAAATTTATACCTAAAAATAGATTTAAATTTTGAAGAAAAATTGAAATTGGGAAATTGCATTGTAATAAATAATCAAAATTTTAAATCTCCTATAATACAACTGTTATATTCATTAGGTTTACTATCTAAGATCTTGCAGTGATAGCAATTATTGATTTTCAGAATCATGTAATTAAATATATTATTAATGTATTTTTATTATTTCACATAGTGATAATAAATAGTTTATAAGAGGAGTTATTATTTGTAAACCATTGGAACATTAAAATAATATGAATACTAGTATGCTTTTATTATCTTTATCTTGACCAATAGGAGTTAAATTAATTTTTTATCAAAAACATATATTATGCATAAATCCAGAAGAAAATTTATACAAGAATCCGGGAAAATTGTTGCAGGTGCTGGTCTTACTGCGGCCATACCTTTAGGAAAAGTTATAGCTCAACCAAAGATTATTGGAGCAAACGATACTGTAGTAGTAGGGCTCATTGGATGCAATGGTATGGGATTTTCAGATTTAAATGCATTTTTAAAGCAACCAGGTGTCAAGTGTGCGGCATTATGTGATGTTGATACGAATGTTTTGAATAGACGCAATGAAAATCTTGAGAAGTTGGCTGGGGAAAAGGCTGATTTATATACTGATTATAGAAAATTACTTGAAAGGAAGGACATTGATGCAGTTATTATTGGAACCCCGGATCACTGGCATTGCTTACCTATGGTGGAGTCTTGTGAGGCTGGAAAAGATGTGTATTGTGAGAAGCCGTTAGCCAATTCTATTGAGGAATTAAGTATAATGGTTAGCGCTGCAAGAAAATATAATCGTGTGGTTCAGGTTGGTCAATGGCAACGTAGTGCCCCTCACTGGAAGGCAGCTATGGATTTTGTTCATTCAGGGAAATTAGGAAATATTAGGACTGTTAAGACTTGGGCATATCAGGGTTGGATGAAGCCTGTTCCAATTTTACCAGATGAACCTACTCCTGAGGGAGTAGACTATGATTTCTGGTTAGGGCCAGCAACAAAAAGGCCATTTAACAAGAACCGTTTCCATTTTAATTTCAGATGGTTTTGGGATTATGCAGGTGGTTTAATGACAGACTGGGGAGTTCATATCATAGATTTTGGACTGTATGGAATGAAAGTGGATGCACCATTGTCAGTAATGGCTTCGGGGGGCAAGTTTGCCTACCCTGATGATGCTTCTCAAACCCCAGATACCTTACAGGCAATTTATGAATTTGATGGTTTTACTATGATGTGGGAGCAGGCTACAGGTATTGATGGTGGACCATATGGACGAACTCATGGAGTCGGTTTCATTGGTAATAATGGGACACTTGTTGTTGATAGAGGGGGTTGGGAAGTGATCCCTGAAAAATCTAGTGGAAAAGATAAAATGGAAGCAGTGCCTTTACAGAAAGGAGGTGGTAAGGATCTTGAACTACACGTACAGAACTTCCTGGAATGTATGAAATCACGTGAAAAACCTGCTTGTGATGTAGCTATAGCTGCCAATACAGCCAGGGTAGCTCACATGGGAAATATTGCCTATAAGACAGGAAGAAAAATTTACTGGGACAATTCAAAAAATGAATTCATTAATGATAATGAAGCAAATGAAATGACGAAAGCTTCATATAGGAGTCCGTGGAATTTACCAAAAGTTTAACGCTATCGTAAATAAAATTAAGGGTGAATAATTCAAGTATTCACCTTTTATAAATTTTTGAAATCCAATAAAAATAAACAAAAGATCGGCTTTGTTACAGCTTTTTCTATAGTTGTAGCCAACATGGTAGGGGTAGGTGTTTTCACAACTCTTGGTTTTCAGGTAACTGATATTAAATCAATATTTGCATTGTTGATGTTATGGATAATTGGAGGAGTGGTTGCTTTGTGTGGAGCGTTAAGTTATGCAGAACTAGCTGCCACTCTTCCCAGATCTGGTGGTGAATATCATTTTTTATCTAAGATTTATCATCCAATTCTTGGATTTTTAGCTGGCTGGGTATCATTTCTTGTTGCCTTTTCAGCACCGACCGCTCTTGCTGCCATGGCTATGGCCCTTTATGCACAAGCATTTCTTGGTTTTGGGAATGCTATTTTGATTTCAATTTCGATTGTAATTATTCTCTCATTAATTCATTCTTTTCAGATTCGGTTTGGAGGGAGATTTCAGCGCGTTGTTACATTCTTAAAAATTGGATTAATTTTGTTTTTTATTGTTAGTGGATTTTTAGTTAAAGAGCCCCAGCCAATAAATATTTTTCCTGAGATGAGTGACTGGAAGCTATTATTCTCACCTGCGTTTGCTGTATCATTAATATTTGTTTCGTATGCGTTTTCAGGATGGAACGCTGCTGTTTATATAACGGATGAAATCAAAAATCCTGTAAAAAATATTCCAAGAGCTCTAATTTTGGGAACATTGATAGTTGTTGTTTTATACTTCCTGTTAAATTTTGTTTTTCTTTATACTGTTCCATTAGACCAGTTGGAAGGAGAGGTAGAAATAGGATTTATATCTGCAACTCATATATTTGGAGATTATGGAGGCAGATTGATGTCATTGCTAATCACATTGCTTCTTGTTTCAACCGTAAGTGCCATGATATGGATTGGCCCCAGGGTTACAATGGTGATGGGTGAAGATTATAAACTACTGGCTTTTCTGTCGAGAAAGAATAAAAATAATGTACCGGTCACAGCTATATGGATTCAAACTTCAATTTCCATTATTTTAATAGTTTCTTCAACTTTTGAGAAAGTTCTTGTCTATGCCGGGTTTATCATGAATTTATTCACATTATTGGCTGTTGTAGGATTGTTTATATTAAGATATAATAAACCAGAAATCAACACGCCCTATAAAGTATTGGGTTTCCCAATCACGCCGTTAATTTTTATATTATTAAGTTTATGGACCTTAACCTATTTATTAGTTGACCGACCTATTGAATCATTGTTAGGATTGTTAACAGTATTGTTAGGATTGGTAATTTATTTTGCCAACAAATCTTTATATGGTAAATCGAAAACATAGACTAATATGAAAGTAAGTTTTATGATAATTATTTTTCTTTCTCTCGTAGTGAGGATAATTCCATTGAAAGCTCAAAAGCAAGAGAAAAGTAATGGGACTAATAATAAAGCCAACCTGTACATGAATCAAACTAGTGCTGAAGATCTTATAAAAGAATTTGATTCACCTGAAAGAGATAGTTGGCAAAAACCAAATGAAATAATTGCTTTATTTGGAGATATTCATGGGGAAAAAGTGATGGATCTTGGAGCGGGTTCAGGATACTTTACATTTAGGTTGGCTATAAATGGTGCTCTGGTTATTTCAGCGGATGTAAATGATGGATTCCAAAATAGTATTCGTGATAAACTTGAAAATGAAAGCTTGAGGAATTTGACTAAGAATATTGAATTAAGAAAAGTTGGATATGATGATCCGCAGCTAAAAAATGAGGAAGTTAAAGGCATTCTGATTGTTAATGCCTGGCATCATATAGATAATCGGGCTGACTATATGCGAAAAATAATAAAAGGAGTGAAACATGGCGGTAAAATTGTGATTGTAGATTTTAAACTCGGGGTTGAAGGAGGGCCGCCCGATAGCCATAAACTCAGTTTGAAAGATGCGATTAATGAAATTATTGATTTGGAATTCTCTGAAATCATAATTAACACTTCTTTATTAGACAGACAATATGTTATTATCGGTGTGAAGTAAAAACAATTTGGATTAATTATACCTATCTGATATTGTTCATTAAAATAGTACTTAACACTTATAACTTTAAATCATGCCTTCCATAGTTTGAATATTAATTATATATTCAGACATTTGAAAGTATATGATTGCCATTGCTCAGGTAGCATTTAGTATAATTTTCCCAGCCTTTGTAATTTATTTCGAGAAGAAATCAAAGGTAATCAGATGGCTAAGCCCAATAGTTATTTGTTATTTATTTGGAATAATCATAGGCAATCTTCCTTTTCTTGAATTGGATAAAAATGTTTTTACGAATATTTCTGATATTAGCATAAGCTTGGCCATCCCATTATTACTATTCAGTTCTAATGTATTGGATTGGTTAAAACACTCTGGAAAATCGTTGTTAAGTTATGTATTAAGTATCATTTCCGTTATTATTAGTTCAACCTTGTTTTATTGGATCTATAGAAATGACATACCCGAAGTCTGGCAGGTATCTGGTATGTTGATAGGAGTTTATACTGGTGGTACTCCAAACATGAGTGCTATCGGGATGGCATTAAATACTTCAGAAGAAATATTTATAATATTGAATAGCTCTGATGTATTTCTGGGTGCTTTATATTTTATATTCCTAATAACTTTTGGAAGGCGTCTGCTAGGTTTATTTCTACCTGAATATAAAGGCAAAATAGAAGGGGATACAAGGGATAAAAAAATAGAGGAAGAAAAAGTATCAAAAAGGCAATTGGTGCAGAACATTCTGGTCGCATTGGCATTGGGTATTTCTATACTAGGATTTTCAATGTGGATTACGCTAAAAATAAAGGGAGAAATAGCGGATGCGTTGGTTATATTGATTTTAACTACTCTGGGTATTTGTTTTTCATTTATTAAAAGGATACAAAGAATGAAGGGATCATACGAAACCGCTTATTTTCTGCTTTTAATATTTTCACTAGCAATAGGAAGTTTAGCTGATTTGAATGAACTAGTTAATAAAAGCTCCATTTTTTTCTTTTATTGCGCTTATGTGATGTTTGGTGCAATTCTATTTCATTATATTTTAGCAGCTATATTTCGAATTGATAGGGATACTGTGATTATAACTTCAA
>Ga0316190_10001613_pt1 | contig 16419 bp, 15 predicted proteins | sample Eddworburrow2_MG_FD_204929 | JGI IMG/M metagenome (GOLD analysis project Ga0316190, IMG submission 204929) | Coastal sediment microbial communities from Maine, United States - Eddy worm burrow 2 | ecosystem: Environmental > Aquatic > Marine > Coastal > Sediment | place: USA: Maine | collected... | reverse complement strand
CCCACCACCTTAATAAATCCCTCTCCCATTCGAAGGGCAACCAAGAGTGTATTAAGTGCAGCCTGATGACTGGGGGATGCAAAAAAATAGGATGTGTCAGGCGTCAGGGAGAAAGGTGCTTCTCGTATGCCAAAGTGTTCCAGATACACGGTATATCTCCTGAATACCTGTTACGGTGAAGCTCTAGAACCAGTTGGCATTTCATGCGTCCCTTTGTGCTCCATGTTCCAACTGCCAATTTCATTCTGCATTTGGTTAACCCGCGCACCTGAATCAAGTATGCGTTTTGCCCGTTCTTCATCAGAGTCGATAACAATAGGGCGCAGCAAAATCACCAATTCGGTTTTCCGCGCAGCTGTCTTATCATGATGGAAAGCACCTCCTATACCAGGTAGATCTTTTAGCACTGGAGTTCCGGCATTGTCTGTCTTTACATAGTTCTCCATCAAACCACCTATGGCAATAATCTGACCACTCTTTGCTCGAACCAGGTTATCCGATTCGCGTACGCTACTGAGTGCTAGCGGCAAGCTCTGGTCTTTATCAAAAACCTTAATTACCTTGATCTGATCATTAACTTCAGTAACCGATGGGTGGACATGCAGCGTGACATTATTGTTTAGATCAACATGCGGCGTTACATCCAGTGCAATGCCTGAAAAGAAGGGGGTTAAGATAATCTCTGGTGTTGTCGTTGAAGCACCGGCTGAGGTAGTGGTTGAGGCCTTTACCTCAGTAACATAGTATTCATCTGACCCTACCTTGATAATCGCTTTTTGATTATTAAGCGTAGAGACTCTTGGGCTTGAGAGCACCTGCACGCTACCCTGCGTCTCTAGTAACTCAAGAAAGGCAGCAAAATTATTCAGTGTGACAGCGGCTAAAAAGCTGCCGCCAAACCCTGCCGCTGGAAGAGATATCAAGGCTCCAGCAGCATCACCAGGTGCATTATTAAATGACTGGGAAGAGAGTGATGATGTACCACTATCAATAAGCGTGCCGCCACCTGTTTGACCTATAAGCGCTCTATTCTTTGATAATCCTGCCCAGTTAATGCCCGATTGAAAACCATCATTGAGTGTTACTTCAATAATTTTCGCTTCAAGCACAACCTGACGATTCAGGTTGAGGTGCATGGTCTTAAGAAATGCTTCAACAGAGCGGTGCTCCTCAGGGAAAGCCTGCACAATCGCCAAGCCTGACAGTTGGTTCAACACAACACTCGCACCCGGGCTGTTGATCACAATAGCCTTAAGAGATCCACCCAACTCTTCCCAGAAATCTGAGCTTGTTGTGGTATGAATAGAGCTACTGACCTGCCCTCCACTACTACTTGAGCTACCGCTGTTGTTACTATTTGAATCTGAGCTGCTAGATGAGGAGCCACCACTCTGCTGTGTCAATTGGCCAGAACTGACCCAAGTACGTGAGACCCCTGTCCGTTGCAGGTTCAGGTAATCAATTTGATAGACCTTGGTGTGTAGCTGTTTAGGTAGAACCAGATAACCTGTTTCTGTCAGCTGATATTCATAACCGTAAACCTTGCGTATTGTCTCCATGACCTCACTGATAGTGACATTTTTAAGGGTAAGGGAAATGTCACCGGTAACAGATGGATGCACAACCATGTTCTTTGGTGTGCCAGAGACCAGCCCCATAAAGAATTCCCAAGCAGGAACGCCTGCGACAGAGATATCAAAACGAAATTCAGGGGCCTTCTTCTTTTGGGGCAAATCAATTCTTACCGGAGGTAATAATGACTGAACAACAGACGCAGGGGGCGGTGCGGTTTGAATCTGCTCCTGTTTAAAAGCATCCTCAATTTCATGGCTAATTTCCTTCTGCCGAACCTGTGAACTCTCTTGGCAACCAATCATTGTCAGAGAAGCCAGCAAAAGCATGAGTGTTTTTACATTCATAGTTTAGTCATACCACCTGCTTTTTGTTTCACATCCGACAACAGAAAAAGCTCTATTTTTTTACCTGCGTTATCCAGCAAAACCCGATCAGGCTCAATGGCGACAATGCGCGCCCCCTGAATTGACTCATTGGGTTTTAGTATCTCTCCATTAATAACGGCCACGCGGCGGTTAGGTGATATCAAAATAGACGAAAGAGTCAGCCCAGGGGCAACCGCCTCACTTTTAATAATCACTGCATTATTTACAGCTGACCGAAATGGCGGTTCAGTCGGGTCACCCCACGCCATGACAGAGGCAGGTGCTGCACTAACCAACAACAATACAACCCAACACCTTCTTCTAAACACCAATCCACCCCTCATGCAGGCTTAACGTAGAAACACCTATGGTGACATGTGCTTTGGGATGCTCTTCCACTGTGTAATCAATGGAGTCCCAGAATATCTGCCACGGCAGCGCTTCCAGTGCCTTTAAATACTTAACTGTTTGCTCAAATTCGCCTTCAAATTCAATAACAAGGCGGTGCCGGTAAATCCCAAGCACTGGCGCTGCTGCTTTTGATCCAGTATTGCCACGCTGGGCGTCGGTTATTCCAGCACTACTTTCTAATAGCGGCTGAGCTATGAGACTTTTAACCCCAATCACCTTTAACCCTGAAATTTGCGTCAACATCTCTTGTAAAACATGTGTCATTTTTTGTGGGGAGATGAGATTTTCAGCCAAGGCTGATATCTGCTGATCCAGTTCACTGAGTTCATAACCATAGCGTTCCAAATCACTACGCATCATCCTTTCAGGATCTTTTTTGGCTTTTTCCAGTAGGGTTTTAATCTGATCATCCAATGAAATCACACGCTGCTGAACGGCCTCTGTTTCATTGGCTATTTGCTTGTTTTCACGCTCCATTGGCATCATCAGCAGCTCATTCCACAGCGTAAAAAGGATGACCAACACAGCGCCTGACACCAGAGCACGCTCGCGCAGGCTTAATGCATTAACTTTGTCAGCCAATTGTAGTACCAGATCATTCATTTCCTGGGTTTATCCTCATCAACCTTTGTGCCGATTGAAAAATTGAGATGCCCCGCTCCATCAGCGGGCCTGGCTAGAGTGAACGCTTGGAATACCCTGCCACCAAAGGCCTTTTCTGTAGCCAGGCGCTGCAGATATTCTGGAACCAAATTGGCCTGGAGAGCACTACCATCCAAAAACATCTGTTCTCCACCTTCCTGGATTCTGATCCTGGTTAGCCATAATTCCGGCATGCGCTGTTGGGCAAGCGCATCAAGGTAGCTTGAAAATCCGACTGCATTACTTATTGCCTGGTCTTGAAGGCGGCTTAGAACCCTGGTTTTTTGTCTACGCTCTGACTTTAATAAATCCAACTTCTGTGTCAGATGCTGGGATTCGCTCTTTGGATAGAGCTTAGTCTGCAGCTGCTCTATCCGTTTCAGTTGCCCCTCTTCCTGCAACTTTGCACTTTGTAGATTTACTCTTATCTTTTGCTGGCTTTGATACCCAGAGTAGTAAACAGCTAACAGCACAACCAGCATTGCCAAGGCCGCTGATAGCGTCATTTGAATAGAAAATAGCTTCCATCGTTTGCGAACAGCGGGTTGATAAAGGTTAACCTGCTGCATCATTTCAATGCCTCCTGCATACGCAGTGCAGCACCAACCGCCAATAAGCCATCAGCCTGTTGGGTTAAATCCAGAGGTGTTTTTGCCGCCAGCAACATATTCAAATCCAGCGCACGAACAGGAATGCCAAGATGGAGGTTAAGATGATGAATAAATGAGGGTAATTCTGGGGTTGTTGGGGTAATCACCAGGTTTCCAATAGGCACCTGTCCATAGTAGCTCTCGTAGTAACCCATGGACCGCTGGATCTCGAGAACCAGATCATCAAGGCGGGCACTCTCCTCAAAGCAAATTCCAAACTCTCCAGCCAGAGACTCTTCAATTGATTGCAGCTGACGCATATTAACGCTTAGTCCACGCGTCAAATAAACCGTTAAGCGCTGCGTTAAATTCACCAGGCTCCACTCTTCTGCCAGATGGAGCAAAGCCACACCATCGTCATCTTCAGGAATGCGCGAGGCAATATTCCGTAACACCAGCTCTGTAATATCAATTGATGACAACTTGAGACCTGATGATTTAACCAGTTCTACCAATGCATGATGTTTTGGCGCATGCATAGCCGCAACATAGATAAGCTTAGGGCGATTAGGCCCAGGGTTATTTAATGCTGGAACCTTAAAAAGGTCAGTGATGGTTTCATCAACCGGAAAATCAATCAGATCTTTAATTTGCCATTTTAGCGCCGATTTAATCTCATCATCTTCAACAGGCGGGGCCTCAACCTGCAGAAGATGATATAAATTCGGTTCGAGCACCAGATTACAGGAGGCATTGGTCAGTCCATTCTTCTTAACCAGGCTCGTAAGTGCTTTGGCTTGCTCTGCCTCACCTTCATAGCGAACGCTCTCCAACAACTCCAATCGGGGTGATTGGTCACCGTCAGAGATCACATGAGCCAGTGAGATTTTACCTGGGACTATAGAGAGTCCCACAACCCCTTTGACCTTAGTTCCACCTTTTAAGAACATGCAATATACCAGAACTCTATACGAGAATAATCAATTAGTTACAGAGGCAACACACATAACTTGCGAAGGTATTCTTATCTGCCTATTCGTGTGCTTTTTAGACAGAACTAACGATATAAACGTTTAGCCATTACGTTAAGGTTCGTTATTAACTTGCTGTTATCTATCAAAGTGTAGATGATCGGAGGGGAATTTCCTATATTAGAAACATCTAATTTTCATTTGCTTTTTTTCACGACCTGATCTAACGCACGCAGGCGATTGAGCTTCTCTGCAATCTTTATCTCCAGCCCACGATCAACCGGCTCGTAGAGTGACAGCCCTTCCAGCTCTTCAGGCAGATAGTTCTCGCCCGCCGCATACGCACCAGGCTCATCATGAGCATATCGATATGCCTTGCCATGACCCAGTTCCTTCATCAGCTTTGTGGGAGCATTACGCAGATGAATAGGAATCTCCAGCGAGCCAGACTCCTTGGCAACCGTCATTGCCTTTTTAAATGCGCTGTAGACGGCATTACTTTTGGGAGCACACGCTAAATAGACCACAGCCTGGGCAATGGCCAATTCACCTTCTGGGCTACCCAAGCGTTCCTGGGTTTCCCAGGCATTAAGGGCCAGGGTGAGCGCCCGGGGGTCCGCATTACCAATATCTTCAGAGGCCATGCGCACCACCCGACGGGCGATGTAGAGCGGATCACAGCCACCATCCAGCATACGTGCAAACCAGTACAGCGCTGCATCCGGCGCACTGCCCCGTACCGATTTATGCAGCGCTGAGATCTGGTCATAGAAGGCATCGCCCCCTTTATCAAACCGACGCACACCACCAGTCGCCACCTCCTCTACCACCTCCCTGGAGATCTCTTTGCTATCGGAAAGATCGGTAATAATCTCAAGCAGATTCAGTGCACGACGGGCATCACCATCAGCCGCTTCAGCAATCAGCTGTCGCAAATCAGATTTCAGCTGGAAACCCTGCGCCCCTAACCCCCGCTCTTTATCTGTCAGTGCGTTATCCAGAATCTGCTCCAGATCCGCCACCTTCAATGATTTGAGAACATAGACCCGGGCGCGAGAGAGCAAGGCATTATTGAGTTCAAATGAGGGGTTTTCAGTAGTCGCACCGATGAAGACGAAGGTGCCATCTTCCACATGCGGCAAAAAAGCATCCTGCTGTGCTTTATTAAACCGGTGCACCTCATCGATGAAGAGGATGGTGGGGCGGTTCTCGGTTTGCCGGATAGCCTTGGCCTGCTCCACGGCCTGGCGTATCTCTTTCACCCCGGCCAATACAGCGGAGAGACTCAGGAAGCAGGCACCCGATCTATGGGCAATCAATCTTGCCAGGGTGGTTTTGCCCGTACCGGGCGGCCCCCAGAAGATCATTGAGTGCAAATGGTCTGTCTCAATGGCCTCATACAACGGTTTGCCCGCAGCAACAATCTGCTGCTGGCCAAAAAATTCAGTCAGATTCTGTGGTCGCATCCGATCAGCTAATGGGCGTGTCGAACACTCCTGTTCAGCAGCAGTAAACAGATCATCAGCCATGGGAACAATGCCGCAATCTAATACTCTCCATAGCTATCACTACCTTCAGGCGGCGTAAATTCAAACAGCTCATCCGGCAACTCAAGATTTCGCTGAATATCGTAAAATTGAAATCGAGTCACCTGACCAAATTGGTCTGCCATCTCCATGCGGCGCAACTCCTGCCCCATAAAAGCCAACAGAATGCGCACAAACTGGCTCTCTTTATCACGAGGGATCAGCTCCACCCAGGCCATACCCTGGCTTTTACCAATATCAATCACCTCAAAATTATCTTCAATCGGGCTGGCATCACTCAGCAATTGAGCCGGTGTACCACTTAACGCGTCCTTTTGTGAACGATGGCTGACCTGATCCAGATCACTGTCATAAAGCCAAATTCGATCACCATCAGCCACAATCAGCTGCTCATAGGGTTCACTGTAATCCCAGCGAAACTGCCCAGGGCGGCGTAGGTAGAAAACACCTTGAAAGCGCTCAGCCTGATTATGCGATTGATCCAACACGGACTGCTCAAATTTAGCCTGTAACGTGCCCAAATTATCAAGAAAGACATTAAGGTGCATTTTTCCCGTATCTGCCCATAGCAGACCAGAAAAGAGCATCGACGCAACTCCGGCAAAAATAGACCTGATCAACAAATTGTTACCTCACTCTGATTATTCAAAAACCCGAAGGGGGCATGAGATTATAAATGCACAATTGAATCCATCATATTAATTTCATGGTCGCCTAATAACCACTGTTCTGTATCCACTACCCCAACCGATACAGCACTTTCACTCAGACCACCGTATGCATTCCCATGTTGAAGCGGTGGAGCGAGATAATAACAGTCTTGACCCAACCGATGGAGAGCACCCATCCTTGGTGTGTAGTGATTCGAGTGGTTGGCGGCAGGTAACTCTATTCTTGAAACAGGAAACACTTTAATTGTGAGCCAGATTGACCTGTTTTTAGCTGCGCTTTACACCAACAAATATAACTGATGCTGGAGTATTTGTTTGATTATTTAAAGGCTCCACTATTTTACTAAGCGTAAAACCATTATTAATAAACATGGTTTTCCATGTTTCCATTGTTCTGAAATACCATGGCGCTGGATTACTGAATTTTTTATTAAACCCCATCCATGATCCTTCCCGCCAACCATCAATATATTTTTCATCTCCACAAGCACTTACTGGATGAAGTGTTTGAACAATAAATGAACCTGCGGAATTCAACAGCAACGACACCCGCTCAAACATTTGGACAACAGATTCATTACCCAGCAGTGAAAAATTGCAAACAACCACATCAAACTTCTCTTTTATAGCATCGTATGATAACTCTTCATAAGACATCTGCTTAAACCTACCACCACCTTCTTTTGTAGCAGAAGCTATTAATTCAGGAATAACATCAATACCCAAAGAGCATATCCCACGTTCATTTAGCTCTCTGACAAGCCATCCCTCACCACAACCAACATCAAGTACTGTTACAGGATCTTGCTCTATAACAGAATCCACTATTGCTTTATTTGTCACAAGCATCCTGCTTTTAATTTCGCCATTGCGCACAGCAGCAGTCCAAGGCCTGGCATTTGCTTCCCATGAATCTACAATTTGCTGGTCGCTAAAATCATTCATTGCCTATCATCTTTTAACAGCTAATACCAAGCATCGCTGGCTACTCCAAAGTAGCGTGGTATTTGCTCCAGCAAATGCAGAGACACTCTTGGTATCTTGGCAGGGGTACATGTTAGTCATTGTTTAATCTAGAACCTTAGTGATTACAGTAATCACCCGAATTGAAGGCTTTTGTTAAATTTTTAGTGTCCCTTAATTTGTTTTTCCTTTAGGTGCTCAACATGCGTGATTAGTGTGTCAACTGTTTCCTTTAATAGGTCTAGCTCATCAAACGTCAAATCATTTAACTGTTCAAGGTTATACTCAATCGTATCGATTATCTTTTTATGAGGGCGCTGCATTGGCCTCATAAAATAGGTTGTAACAGTTGCTACAATCGCCCCAAAAAACAACACAGAACCAATAACTATCCATAGGCCACCAATTAGCTGAGCCGCGCCAGATGTCGGCGCATCTGCTATTCCTGCTGTTGAAAATGCGGCCACTCCCCAATATAACGCCTCTCCATACGTGTTGATAACCGCGCTTTCAATGCCACGCTCTGCCAGGTACACCCCAGTGGAAAATACCAGCCATAGCACGACCAAAAGAAACACCATTTTTGTGAATGGAGTATGAGTAGAGACATCTTTTATAAACCTCTTAAGCCGTGTATGGTGCCCTGCTCTTCTCATCGCTTTGCTATTTTTCATAAAAATACGCGTCCTATATGCACAACCTAGCTATATATTATTCTGCTAGCTAACGATTTAGGCTCAGAGCCTTAGGGGTTAATGGCTTTGCTATGCAATTAATATTTATCTGTAATTTTCTCTTTGTAAACGATACCACCGAACCATAAATGGGTCGTTTACCAACTGATTAAAAAAGAGTTACATCCCCTTCTTTTCTGAGTTGCTTTACATATTCATTAGCTTTTTCTTTTTCAGCAATGATTTTTTTCAGCTCATCAGAATCTTTTTTAAGTTTTTCTATATCCTCTTTACTAACTTCTGTATTTTCAAAACGCGCCAATCTACCATCAAGGTTACTTAGCAATGCATGGAAGTTTACCGGGTTCCCTCCAGCAGGCGGGGTAAAATATGACTCTAGCACTTTTACTCTTTTATCGTGTAATTCAAAATCTTCACTGGTTAATTCTTTTATTGTTGCACCAGCCCGTATAATCAATCCTGTAAATATTGCAACCGCTGCAAATGAGATGAAACTTAATAAATTATCACGCTGACGCTTTGCTTCAACTTCCTTCGTTAAAGCACTACCACTTTTCTCTTTAGAACAATGTGCAAAAAATGCACTGGATGCCCAGATATCCCATATTGTCTTAACAGCAGACACAAGAAAGATAAGGACGATACACCATTCACTGTTACTTAAATGCATATGTTTCTCTTTTTGCATAACGTTAAGGGTAAGTTGAGCCGTTTTTTGGCGTCAACTTGACACGCTTGTTAGGGCTTTTTTGTGTTTTTTGTATCTATTTCAAGTGACCTTATTTCTGATTTAGTTAAAAAATGCGATGCCAAAGAATGCATAGAATCTGTTACCAATAGATTACTAAACATCTTTCCTGTTAGTGTTCTATTTGCAAGAATTCTTGGGTCTTCCGGCATGAAATCTGGTTTATAAATATTTATAAGTTCATCTATTGGCTTACGAAATGTCTTGTATAACTTCAGTAATGGGAATATTACTTTTGATCCATCATATCTTGATGCTGCAAATGTTGCGTCAAAAGACTGTGATATTCTTTTACATTCATTTTCTAATTCAACCTGGTTATATGCACCAGATAACATTTTATTAAAACCTAATATTTCGTCCCTGACAGGAGATAATTCTGCACGAAGTGATAATATTGACTCAGGTATAGAATCTCTTGACGCCGAGCGCGATAAGACGATAGACAGCAATGGTGGAAGATGAATGTTTGATTCGATGGATGGTGGAATAAACTCATTTTCATTCCAGCTTTTATTCAATTTTTTGTATAGTGTATGAAAATACCCTGCTTTATCAAAGCAAGACTCTAGCAAAGGGTTTGTAAAATATGCAGGAACACCAAAATCGAGCGCTATTGAAGAAAGCGCAGCCACCTGAATAGGGGTTTTTGTTAAGTAATTCGCCCTTGCTTCATCTATTGACTTACCAATAAAAAAGCTTTTTTGATAGTTGCTTTCTACTATAACTCCATCTTTATTTTGGACAAGCTCTGTGACATATATTTGGTCATATGGTTCAAGTGCCTTAAAAAGCTCAAAACTAAGCTCTGATCTCTCTTCTTCACAACGCACATATGATTTGAAGCCATTAGTTATTTGTTTAAACCCCGGAACCAAAACATCTACACGATCGTGCCACATCAATAGTTGTAATGCTATTTCAGCAGATTTTATATCCTTCCAACTGCTTATTTCACCTTCAATTAACTTGGCTAGAGAAACACATGTGTGAACATCCGTATAACATGAATTCCATCCCTCATGACCAGTTTTTGTATATCCAACAACACGATATAGATCACTAGCCGAGGTTGGATTACCTTTTGTTGGTATATAGGCATCAACCCCGGTTTTTGGATCGCGCTCCGAATGAGTGGCTGCCCAATATGTTGTTCTTGACGTCATACGTAACCTTGAACCCTAATAGTATATTAAACAGAATCCATATTATTAGTAATAGTGCGGATTCCGCCTATTGTGCAAATAGTTATGACATACAGAACCTGCATTAGGAATCATTAATCTCACATGAGTACCCACACAACGGGCGCAGGCACCCATAAAGCGGGCACAGGCACCCACACATCGGGCACAAGCACCCAGAAAGCGGGCACAGGTATTGGAGAACAGGAACGAGAAATTAATCACGCACTGGGGGTGGCGCCAGCACTTCCCGATTGCCGTTACTTTCAGCTGCAGTGACGATACCAATCCGCTCCATCTCTTCGATCATGCGGGCGGCGCGGTTGTAGCCAATTTTTAGTCTGCGCTGGACACCGGATATGGAGGCGCGGCGGGTTTCAGTTACGATTTTTACGGCCTCATCAAACAGGGCATCAGTATCTTCGGTATCGCCACTCGCATCGGGTGCAAAGCCGGGGATGTCGTCAGTCTGCTCTTGCAAAATCTCATCGAGGTAATCAGGTTCGCCCAGTTTTTTCAGGTGATCGACGACACGGTGTACTTCGTCATCACCGACAAAGGCACCGTGAATACGTTGCGGGATGCTGCCGCCGGGTGGCAGGTAGAGCATGTCACCATTACCCAGCAGGTGTTCTGCGCCCATCTGGTCGAGAATGGTGCGGGAATCAATTCGGGAGGAGACCTGGAAGGCTATGCGAGTTGGGATGTTGGCTTTGATCAAGCCGGTAATGACATCTACAGAGGGGCGCTGGGTTGCCAGTAACAGGTGGATGCCAGAGGCACGTGCTTTTTGTGCCAGACGGGCAATCAGCTGTTCTACCTTTTTGCCCACAACCATCATCATATCTGCCAGCTCATCGATAATGACGACAATGACGGGCATCTCCTGCAAGATGGGGATGTGGGTGCTGTCCTGCCCTGGCTCCAGAGTGAAGATCGGGTCACGAAGCGGTTCGCCCGCTTTTTCTGCCTCCTGTACCTTTCGGTTGTAACCGGTCAGGTTACGCACCCCCAAAGCAGACATAAGACGATAGCGCCGTTCCATTTCACCCACACACCAGCGCAGTGCATTGGCGGCCTCTTTCATGTCTGTGACAACGGGCGTTAGCAGGTGCGGGATGCCTTCATAGACCGATAGCTCCAACATTTTTGGATCGATCATGATCAGCCGGACATCCTTCGGCATGGCTTTGTAGAGCAGGCTTAAAATCATGGCATTGACCGCCACGGATTTACCAGAACCTGTGGTGCCTGCAATTAGCGCATGTGGCATTTTAGCCAGATCAGCCACCGCAGGGTTGCCTGAGATGTCTTTTCCCAAGGCCAGGGTCAGCATTGAGCGCGACTTATCGTAGGCTTCTGAATGCAGCACTTCACTCAGATAGACCATCTCCCGCTGCTCATTGGGGATCTCCAGCCCAACAACTGATTTGCCGGGAATAACCTCGACCACACGGACGCTGATTGTGGCAAGCGCACGGGCAAGATCTTTAGCCAGGCCGCTGATTTTGGCTGCCTTGGTACCGGGTGCCAGCTGCAGCTCAAATAGGGTAACAACGGGGCCTGGCAATACCGCAACAACCTCTACCTCTACACCAAAGTCCTTGAGTTTGAGTTCTACTTGGCGTGACAGTGCTTGAAGCGCCTCTTTGGAGTAGCCATAGCCACTTGATTTGGCAGGGTCTAAAAGTGCCAGTGGTGGGAGCTCAGAATCTGGTAGTGAATCAAACAGGGGGACTTGCCGCTCCTTCTCCAGCCGGACACTGGGTTTGACCTCTTGAATAACAGGTTCGATACGAATTGGTTTACGTTTTTCAGTTTTCTTCTTATCTTCTTTTATTACATCTATTCGATGCTGTTTGGCTTTACGCCACTTTTGAGCCTCTGTTAAGCGCTCTTTAAGAACCATCAACCTGCCGAAGAGCGCAAGTGTCAGCCCACCCAGCACATCCATTACCAGCAACCAGGAGATGCCGGTAAAGAGAGTAAAGCCGCTAAGAAACAGCGCCAACAGTAGCAGGGTGCTGCCAGTGCGGTTAAAAATCTCCACCAGCTCAGTTTGAATAAAGGCGCCTAATATTCCACCGCTACCGGTTCCAACTGGCAGCACAACATGGAACTGAGAGACATACATGGCAGCCAAGGCGCTGCCTGCCCCCAGGGTTATCAGAAACCCCAACCAACGGAAGGCGATGAGGTGGATATTGATAGAGTCATCCGTGGTGCGCTCTTTTACAATCAGCCAGCCACTCCATGCCACCATTATGGGGAACAGATAGGCCAGGAAACCAAAGAGGTAGAGAAAGACATCCGCCAACCAGCCACCCACTGGCCCACCGGCATTCTGTACAGATTCGCGCTCACCGGTGAATGACCAGCCTGGATCTTCCGGCGAATAGGTCATCAATGATATGAAGAAATAGAGTGCTATAGCGGCCAACAGCAACACAGCACCTTCGCGCAGACGCTTGCCCATAATTGACGCTGGCGACACCTCGGCCGCTTCCCGTTGTTTGGCTTGAGCCACTAATACTCTCTCCTAATAGAATAGGTTACATCAGAAATAGGAGCTTACCTTATTTGGGGCTGAAATTGTCAGGGGGAGTTTTAGATAATTCTTATGTATCACGCAGAGCAGGATGAATGATCTCCCCACCACGCACATTGACCCCTTTTTGCAGTGCAGGGTTTGACTCCCAGTCACCCGATGCCAGTTGCAGAGCATAGGGAATCAGGCTGGCTGAGAGTGCAAGTGAGGCACTACGTGGCACAGCACCCGGCATATTGGTTACGCCAAAATGGGTAACGCCAGAAACCGTATAAGTCGGCTTTTTATAGGTGGTGGGTTTGATGGTCTCAATACAGCCCCCTTGATCCACTGAGATATCAATCACCACACTACCTGCCTCCATGGCTGCCACCTGCTTTTCGGAGACAAGATGTGGTGTGCGCGCCCCGGTAACCAAAACTGCACCAATCAGCAGATCTGCCTGCCGCACGGCCTCATCTATCTGATGAGCATAGGAGTAGAGCGCTGTCACATTCGGGCCAAGTTCACGCATGGCTTCCAGCTGGTGGCGCTCTATGCCAAATACAGTAACATCAGCACCCAGCCCGGCAGCAACCACAGCAGCATTCTTCCCGGCATTACCAGACCCCAATATAACCACCCTGCCGCGTTCAGCCGCAGGGAGCCCGCCCAGCAGAATGCCTTTTCCACCCTGTGGACGATGCAGCAGAGTAGTGCCAATCTGCACTGAGAGGCGGCCGGCAATATCACTCATAGGTGCCAGCAATGGCAAGCCATGTGCTGTCTCAACTGTCTCAAAGGCCACCGCAGTAAGGCCAATCTTCTGCAGCCGCTTCATCAAAGCGGGTTCTGCCGCCAGATGCAAAAATGAGAATAAGAGGTGATCCTTTTGCAGCAGATGCAATTCCGGGCCAACTGGCTCTTTCACCTTAACAATCAACTTAGCCTGCTTATACAGCGTCTTTGCATCTGGCAAAATTTTAACGCCAACAGCAACATAGAACTCATCAGGAAAACCACTGGCCTCACCTGCCCCCTGTTCCAGAAAGACTTTATGGCCTGCATGGATCAGCTCACCACAAGCCTGCGGCACCAATCCAACCCGCCCTTCAAGGGGCTTTATCTCACGTGGAATTCCGACCTGCATCTTGACTCCTTTACCCTTTAGGCAACATTACGTACTATTCAGTCCGCATTTAAGAATTTAGTTTCCATCCTGCAGCGCATTGGAACGGCACCACGCCAACACAGCCAGCAGAACGTTTATATTAGTTGAGTATAGACAGTCAGTTGCAAATAGCAGGATGGAATAACTCAGCCAGGAGTGATGACACATGAGCGAAGTAAAACACTGCCGACTACTTATTCTCGGCTCAGGCCCTGCAGGCTATACCGCAGCCGTCTATGCTGCACGGGCCAACTTAAATCCGGTACTGATTACCGGTATCGAGCAAGGTGGCCAACTGATGACCACCACTGAAGTGGATAACTGGCCGGGTGATAATGACGGCGTTATGGGGCCAGATCTGATGGCTCGCATGCAAAAACATGCCGAACGTTTTGAAACTGAAATTATCTTTGACCACATCAATAAAGCAGAGCTGACTGAACGCCCATTCAAGCTGACAGGCGATTCAGGCACCTACACCTGTGATGCCCTTATCATCTGCACCGGTGCCTCTGCGCAATATTTAGGCCTTCCTTCAGAGGAGGAGTTTAAAGGCCGCGGTGTATCCGCATGCGCCACCTGTGATGGTTTTTTCTATCGCAATAAAAAGGTCGCAGTTATTGGCGGTGGTAGCACTGCAGTAGAAGAGGCGCTCTACCTTTCCAACATTGCATCAGAGGTTGTGGTTGTACATCGACGTGATCAGTTCCGTTCAGAAAAGATTCTGACTGATCAATTGGTTCAAAAGTCAAAAACCGGCAATGTCACCATCGAATACGATAGTGTGCTGGATGAAGTACTGGGTGATGATATGGGTGTTACCGGCATGCGTATCAAAAATGTAAAAGATGACTCTACAAAAGATATTGAGCTGATGGGTGTCTTTGTTGCTATCGGCCACAAGCCAAACACAGACCTCTTCACCGGCCAGCTGGAAATGGACAATGGCTACATTCGGGTTCAAAGTGGACAGAACACCAATGCCAGCCAAACCAGCATTCCAGGCGTATTTTCTGCTGGTGATGTTCAGGATCAGATTTACCGACAGGCCATTACATCTGCCGGAGCGGGCTGTATGGCTGCACTGGATGCAGAACGCTTTTTAGATGCTATGGATGCAAAAGGTTAATTAAAGATAACAGCCTCCACCGCAGATCTCTTCTGCGGTGGAGGCTTCAATAAATTCCGCCTCATACATAATCAGTTGTACTTCGTGTGTTCCATAAAATCAGTTGGCTCAATGCGCCACTTGGCTGGCTCGACCGCACCAACTATTCTAACAATCTCGCGTTCACATTGGTCTGAAAGATCAACATCCCGCGGTGTAATGAACTGCCGTTTTGTTGAATCAAAAATAACCCGAATAATTGGGTAAAGCAGCCCCTTATCTCCACTTTCAATAACAACCGCAAAGGCTCCGTTGGACAAAGCAACCAATGAGCCAATGGGATAAATCCCAACGCAGTGAATAAATTTCTGCACAAGCTCCTGATTAAATCCAGCAGTATTTGAAACAAGTTTTTTCAACGCTGAATTTGGAGATCTCTCTTTGGAGTAAACCCGGGGAACAGTTAGCGCATCATATACATCAACAATCGCCGCCATCTGCCCGTAAAGCGAAATATCTTCTCCCGCTATACCTAGAGGATACCCAGAACCATCAGCACGCTCATGATGTTCAGTTGCAATTTTCATTACAATATCTGATATATTTGGGATCTTTCCCAGGATCTCTTCACTGTGCGCCACATGTTCACGCATAATGGCAAACTCAGCATCGGACAGCTTGTCTCGCTTGGCAAGGATGCTAGGCGGCATGGCTGACTTGCCAATATCCATAAGCAACCCACCCATACCAACCTGCATCAGCTCATCATCATCCAAAGCCAGGCTTTCACCAAAAGCAACAAGCAATACTGATGCCCCAACTGAATGTTCAAACGTATATCTATCCAACTTTCTAATGCGCATAAGACCAAGCAACGCATCTTTATTGTTTAGCGCAGAGCAAATAATATTTTCAACAACCGGTTCTATACGCTCCAGATCTATTAGCTTGCCAAGCCTTGCTTCCTCCATGATTTTTGATACAACCTGAATAGCTTCCTTCTTCACCTGGGTAGCATTCACTAACTCACGGGTTAACGATTTTTTTTGGGACACACTACGAACATCTGGTGGCGGGGATTCTGATCCATCAACCGTTTCTATATTTTCATTTTCTACTGTAGATTCTTCTCCTACATCAATCCCTTTATCCGTATCAATATGAGACTCTTTTACCCCGGACTTTTTGATTTTATCGATTTGATTTTTTTGAGTGACCTTAATCCAACCGCAATCAAGGTCATACACATGC
>Ga0316190_10001611_pt1 | contig 16434 bp, 20 predicted proteins | sample Eddworburrow2_MG_FD_204929 | JGI IMG/M metagenome (GOLD analysis project Ga0316190, IMG submission 204929) | Coastal sediment microbial communities from Maine, United States - Eddy worm burrow 2 | ecosystem: Environmental > Aquatic > Marine > Coastal > Sediment | place: USA: Maine | collected... | reverse complement strand
CCACCCCAAACCGCCCTTCTTTGGCGTTATGACGAATGAGATAGGGACTGTCGCCCAGAACAACCACATCACCATATTCCACCCGAAAGAAATCCGTGGTGTCCGTATGAATTTCAAATCGGTGGGTACCCTGGGAGGCAGGAAGCCATCGAGAAGCCATTTGCCGAAGCTCCTCCTGAGATGGATGTGCTGTCATTTTGGACGAATACCTGGGCCAAGAAGCATTTAAAATTAATTGAGATATAAGAAGGTTTAGGGCAATACCAACGTAATGAAAATAGCCTTGGGTGTCAAGGCATGGGATGGTCATATGTGTTGCGCTTTATGATTTCGCAATTTTTCGAAAGAGACTTAGATATTTTTCTAAATGTAATTATTCATCAAACTGTATCCAACCGCCTATATATGATTAAAGATTTGTAATTACAGTATTTTGTGAAGCTGTAAGTTTCTGGTATGGTTAATGCTCTTAACATGAGGTTAGAACGAGTAAAAAAGGGGAAAAATATAGAATCAAGAAAGGCAGCGAGCAAGATATTCATTCCTAAAAAAGAATGGGGATTGAAATATACCGTTTTATAATTGCCATAAAGTTGATCGCAAAAATTTTAATTGGAGGTGTTGAAATGTTAAATAAGGATGTTACTCAGGCATCTGGTACAGGAACCTATATCGACACTGCCGTATTTCTAAATGATGTTGAACTTGCTGAGATGCTTCTCGAAAATGGGAAACAAAACGGCGGTAAACTCAGCTACTCGGATATCGTGTTTAGTCTGCGTAACTTCTTAAAAATGAAATACTATCCGGTGGCGATTAAATATTTTTTCTCAGACAATGAGCTTGAGGGTTTTAAGAAAAATGCAGACTACAAAACAGCACTGCACCCTTATACGTTCTGCCATTATGTAGCTGCATCCAGACAACGCGGAGATATATTGCTGGGTACATTGGAGAGACTCGGTTGCACAAACGCAAAATACGTGATGGATTGGAAAGAGCTGGATGACGCCGAAATTAAAAGTCACTTGAAATACACGAAGGACTGGGATCAGGCCAAAAGGTTTGTGAAGACCAAGAAGCAACTGCCTGAAGGATTGCTCGCCTTTGCAACGGCTCCATTACATAAGGCTCCCTATGAGCCGGATGTAATCCATGGTGTCAGCGATGTGCTGCAAGCTTATCACCTGGGAAATGATTGGTGTGCCGCACATGATACGCATCCCTTTGCAATGACCATGACCATGAATTCTTCGATATGCCATGGATGTGTGCAATGCCACTTACTCAGACAGCCGAACATCACGCCGATGTGCAGCAGCAGTAAAACCGCTGGTAAAACCGAACAGGATGAAATTAACTGGGTCTGGCCAGGTGACCAGCTTGAACCCACAGTTCATTGGATGCTGGAGCGAACGGTTCGAGATGGGGGTGTATCCTTTCCCAGGACCGGTGAGACCTATCCCGGGTTTGATGTCTGCAAGCTGTGCAGTTTTCTGGTTTTCAGGAAGCCTAAAGAAAAGAATATCTGAAAACCTCTGTGGGAGGTGACCTAAATGAAAGCATTTGAAGTATCAAGCGATTACATCGGAATAGTAGCACATCAAACAATGTCGTGTGATTTTTGCGGGGCAGAGGTCCCCTGTCACCAAATCCATAGGACTGATGATTTTCTCCATTTGTGTTCGAGCTGCTTGAGACATTTGGAGTCGTTGTCTGACCCAATTAAAGGCAGCGTAACCAAGTTTTTAATCGGAAATGTGCTTTGATTGTGGAATTATTTCTTACCGTGACCCTCAAGTATATCGAATCATACCACTATCCATGCTTCATGTTGTTGGAAAGGACAAGAAAATGGCCAAAATACTGTTAGTAGATGATCAGCCCTATATTCGCACATTGATATCAAGTGAGTTAAATGAGGATGGTTTCTGTGTGGTCCAATCGGCCACCATAGAGTTGATGTGGGAATGTATCAGAGAGACCCGGCCGGACCTTGTGCTGATAAATATGGACCTGGAACAATGGGACAGCTGGCAGGTCTATTATGATATCTGCAAGGAAGAACCCGGCCTCCCGGTCCTGATCTTCGCGCTTAAAAGCCAGGATGCCCTGAGGCGGCTCAAACAAGCCGTCACGCAGGTACTAGGCGAGAGGCGGTTTTGCCGGTATGTCCAACCCATCCGTTTAAACACACGGATCAGCCTTTCAGAAATGTGATGCGTTATGGATAGCCTCCTCTCATGACCACCTTGCGAAATCAACCACGAATTCTGATAGTAAACACTGAAGCCACCACTTTACCCATCGACAGCGAAGGCGACTGCGCTAGTGTGGAAGCCAGAGTAGGCGTGATTGGAATTTAACAATTTGCATGAGCGAAACCCAGCAGATCAACTTAAAGGTTTTTCGTTCATACACTATCTATTCTATTGCCCACCATTGTCCGCCCTTTTTGATTGTATCCACATCGATTTTTCCGATTTCGAAATTTTGCGAACCGAGAATTCGAAGTTCTTCTAAGTATCCCTGTAAACCAAATATTCCTGAAAAGAGAATATCTATAACAATCCGATATACTATATTATATTTATATCCAGCTCTTGGCACGCTGTATGCAAAACATGCAATGATAGAATGGCAACGAGGACTCACAATAGCCATTTGATCATTTTATGCTCTGATCATAAAAACGAGGAAGGAAGTGATTAGAAATGAAAGTAGCAATCAGTACAAGCGGCAGAGACCTGGATGCACGCATTGATCCGCGCTTTGGACGGTGTGCTCTTTTTATCATCGTGGATACCGGCGATATGACATTTGAAGTCTTTGATAATGAAAGTATTACCTTGGGTGGCGGGGCGGGAATTCAAGCGGCCCAGTTTTTGGCCTCTAAAGGGGCCCAGGTTGTTATAACCGGAAACGTGGGTCCCAATGCCGTGCGCACCCTGTCGGCGGCCGGAATTGATGTCATTGCTGGCCAGACGGGTACGGTCAAGCAGGCCATAGATGATTACGGGAAGGGAAAGCTAAACAGCGCAAGCGAGGCAAATGTCTCTGACTATTACGGCATGGGTGGAAGGGCCGGAATGGGTAGAGGGGCTGGAATGGGTCGTGGCATGGGCGGGGGAAGGCGACGTGCAACAGGTGTGAGAGGCCCAGGGAATATCTCTCAGCCCGTGGCTCCCAGTTCACCATCGTCTGATTCATCAACAAAAGAACAGTAGCTTAAGCAGCTCAATGATTAGGTCAGTGCCCAGCGCAAACAGATCGAAGTAATTGAATCCTGTATCAAGAATTTGGATTAATAATAAAAGAGAAAAGTGAAAACAGTACATGTATATTTTAGAAAATGATGAGGTAATCTCTCATGAAAACGAAAAATAAAAACAGTGATGTTAAAGACCGGAAAGCACAAAAGGAAATCCAGGACATAGAAATTAAGGAAAGGCTGCGGCATATCAAGAACAAGATCCTGGTAATGAGCGGGAAGGGAGGCGTAGGCAAAAGCAGTGTTGCCGCCTACCTTTCGGTTGCCCTGGCAAAAAGAGGTTATAAAGTGGGGCTCATGGATGTGGATCTTCATGGCCCCAGTATACCACGTTTGCTGGGCCTGAAGGGAAGACTTGAGCCGGGCAGACACGCCGGTAAGGTGCAGCCGGTTAAGTATTTACCAAATATGGAGGTCATTTCCATTGAGGTTTTCGCGGGAGAAAACAAAGATATGGCGACCATTTGGAGAGGCCCGCTAAAGATAGGAGCGATCAGGCAGTTTATATCCGATATCGAGTGGATGGATTTGGATTACCTGATCATTGACTCCCCACCAGGTACAGGCGATGAGCCCTTGACCGTTGCCCAGACCATCCCGGAAGCCAAGGCATTGATCGTGACCACGCCCCAGGAGATCTCATTAGCGGATGTCAGAAAGTCGATTAACTTCTGCAGGGAGCTCAAGATGAATATCCTAGGCCTGGTGGAAAACATGAGTGGTCTAAAGTGCCCTCATTGCGGAAAGATAATCGATATATTTAAGACACGAGGAGGGGCGCTGACGGCCGAAAAGGAGAACCTAAAACTGTTGGCCACCCTGCCGTTTGAGCTTGAGGTCGTAAAGGAGGGAGATGTGGGAGATATCAGCCTTCTTGATAACGAAGAGCTCTTAATCACTCAGGAATTTAACAATATGGTCAATGAGATTACAAAAATAACACAAAAGGATACCTCACCTGTGGGCCAAGATCATAAAAGGGTTTTGCAGGCGGGTTGAAGTAATAATTTACAGCTTTAAAAATGAATTCCGAATAAATGCTTTTTTAAGCCTAGTGAGGGCATGGATAAAAAGGAGGTGGTATTATGGAATTAGTACCATGGAGAGCATTTGGAGAACTGAGTTCATTGCGTAGAGATATGGACAAGCTCTGGGATCGGTTTTCCGGCGAAACACCATTTGCCAAGACATTTGGAGAAACCTGGCTGCCGTCGGTGGATATTTCGGAAACCAAGGATAACTTTGTTGTAAAGGCCGAATTGCCCGGTCTGGAAGCAAAGGATGTCAATGTCAGTATCTCAGGGGATGTTCTAACCATTAAAGGCGAGAAGAAAACCGAAGAAGAAGAAAAAGACGAGCATTATCATTGCGTTGAGCGGTACTCGGGATCTTTCCAACGGGTATTCCAACTGCCCAGTGGGGTGAAAACCGACATGATTGAGGCCACCTTTGATAAGGGCGTATTGAATGTAACCCTGCCCAAGGTGGAAGAAGCCCGGAAGAAAGAGATTGATATCAAGGTTAAGTAAATACTTGTTGGCTCTTTCTAGGCCATAAAAATAAGAAAGACAACAAAAGTTTTTTATAATTTTGTTCATTCGATAAAGGACGCTTTAATATCCATCTAACACTCAAATTGAGCTAAAAATTTCAATTGGGAGCAATCAGCATTCGGCCATTAGCGCTCAACATAGCACTTTTCAATCTTGGGGACAATTGTTGATCCATTGAGTGGGGCTGAGACTATACACGATACAAAGACTATGATTGGCACCACACCCCAGAAGGTCGCTCTGGAAGGTGTACACAAATCTATTTACTTCTGTCGAAAAATGGTAATGGGACTCACAGAATACAATCGGAGGCATACTATGAAAATTGCAGTTTCATCAACCGGGCAGACGCTTGACAGTGCCGTGGAGGCACGCTTTGGAAGGTGCCCCTATTTTCTGATTGTCAACCCTGCAACTTTGGATTTTGATGTGATCGCCAATGCAAACGCGGAGTTGGAGGGTGGCGTTGGGATTCAGTCGGCACAACTTATTGTTGAAAAATCAGCATCAGTCGTTTTGACCGGCAGTTGCGGCCCAAACGCCCTTCAGGTTTTGAAGAAAGCCGGAATTCATGTCGTCACCGGTGTCAGCGGATCGGTGTCGCAGGTCGTTCAGCAATTCACGGCCGGGTCACTGAAATCTGGACCGTCAGTTCAGACCTCGCCGCGTTTCTCTGGAAGAACAGGCCCCGGAATGGGCGGTGGTCGTGGTACAGGCAGTAGTGGACGGTCCAGATAGCCCGTGATTTATATGAATTCTCATTCAATAAAAAAACCAACTATTTATGTCGTCAGGGATATACCCGTCATAAATGATGCGACATATGAAGATGCTGTTCAGGCCGGTATTGATAAAGTCGCGACCATAATATCATCCGGCACAAGCGCTCCCGGTACCATCCTTAAAACATGCAATGCAGAATTTATAAAAACATATAAAAATTCAAAATTCATTATCAGCAAGGGGCAGGGCAACTATGAGGCGCTATCCAATGAAAAACGTCCCATATTCTTTCTCTTAAAGGCAAAGTGCCGTGTAATTGCCAATGATATCGGCGTTAATGAAGGCGATATTGTATTACTTTCTTCCATGCCGATGAAGAAATCGCTAGCCGGGCCTTTTAAATCTTGAACAAAAGGGTGAAACAAGTTGAATACCTTATAGGTTACGAAGGCAATGCCTTCGCTTTCACGGGGCATGTGGAGCAAGACCTGCTGGATATCACAGCTGTACACACCATGCGCAAAGAGGCCGTATGTGACTTTTTGGCACGAGCCGGTGTCGACTGGTCCATGGTTATCGATCTGTGTGCTAGGGAGAAACTCATCGAAACAAAGTTCGACGGGCACATGTTTTACATGCGCAAATTTGACCCGGCCGAACTCAGAATAACAAAATGACCCGACAAACGGAAATATTTCAGGCCATGGTAAGGCCCGAATTCTATCCTCACCCCGTGACCAAGGTTGAAGAAAGGGAAACGCACATTTCCAAGGTTTTTCTCACAGGCGATTATGTCTATAAGATTAAAAAAGCAGTTGATCTGGAATTTCTCGATTACACTTCGTTGAGTAAGCGTAAGTTTTACTGTCAGCAGGAAACCTTACTGAATCGTCGGCTGTCTCACGATATCTATATAGGTGTTGTGGCCATATCCCTAAATGACGGTTGCTATTTTCTGGATGGACCGGGCGAGGTCGTTGAATACGCCGTCAAGATGCGTCAGCTCCCTGAGCAATGCGCCATGGTTCGATTGCTGCGGCGCGGAAAGATGGACCGGGAAACCACCGAACAATTGGCACAAACACTTGCCGAATTCTATGGCCGGGCCGCCACCGGCCAAGGGATAAACTCCTATGGTGCCTGGGAGACCATCCGGGCCAATTGTGAGGAAAATTTCCGGCAGACAGACCGGTTCGCCGGAAACATACTTGACGAGCGGATGTTTCAGGTGATCCGGGCGGCCACCCGGTCTTTTCTGCACAGAAGAAAGGTGCTTTTTGAGCAACGTGTAAATGCGGGCAAAATTCGGGATTGCCACGGTGATCTGAGATCCGGCCATATATACTTTACCGATGACATTCAAATTATTGATTGCATTGAATTCAATGAGCGCTTCAGGTACTCGGATATCACATCGGATCTGGCCTTTCTCATCATGGACCTCGATTACGAAGGCTTTCCCAAGACCGCCCGGCATTTGCTCGATTGCTATGTGCGCTACGCAGATGATCCGGATGTGTTTGTTCTCATCGATTTTTACAAGTGTTATCGTGCGGTTGTACGTGCCAAGGTCAATTGTTTGCGTCTAGCGGATAATGCGCTTGGAAAATGGGAAAAAAGCCGGCTGCGCAGAGAAACCGATCGCTACCTGGATCTCGCCTACGAGTATGCCATATTGTTCACACGCCCGACCATATGGGTGCTATGCGGCATGGTGGCCTCGGGCAAAAGCACTATTGCCGCAGAACTCTCCGGAAAACTCGGTATCGAGGTTTTACGTTCAGATCTTATCCGTAAGGAGCTGTTCGGTCTGCAACCCCACGATTTGATGAATGTGCCCTTTGAAGAGGGTATCTATTCAAAGGGCGCCAGTTCACTTACCTATGGCAAGCTGCTTATGCTCGCCCAGGAGGAGATTGCAAAGGGAGCGTCTGTTATTTTGGATGCCACTTTCAGCAGTCAACATCAGCGCAGCGAAGCCTTACGCCTGGCCAGAGACATGGATGCAAATATCATCTTTATCGAATGCACATCTCCCATAAAGGTACTTAAAGATCGCCTTATAAAACGGGAGACTGATGTTTCAGTATCGGATGCCAGGCTTCATCATTTCAAACAATTTAAAAGCCAGTTCGAGCCCCTGCAGGACATAATCGATGAAATGCATATTCGCATTGACACCCAGAAACCCGTGAAAGAAAACATGATGGAAATCCTTTCCCATGATTATAGCCTGCTTTCGAAGGTAATTACCGCAGGACCTAAAGATGAGCTGTAAAGTTGCCAACACCGGCGTTTTGTCGATGACTTGTCAATGCTGCCATGTTAGCTGTCAAATACAAAGGAGACAAAATGAAAAAGGTCTTGGTTACCGGTGCAACGGGGCAGATCGGATCGGAGTTAACCTTATATCTGCGCAAGTTGCTTGGTGGTAAAAATATCATAGCAGCCGGCCACAATCGCGAGCCCGGTAAAGAGATTCGCGAATCAGGGCCTTACCAGCCCATCGACTGCACGAATATAGACACAATGGCCGCGCTTGTAAGAAAATATAAAATTGACACGATTTTTCATCTGGCCGCCATTCTCTCCGCTACCGCTGAAAAGAATCCTCGACTTGCTTGGCATATCAATGTCAACGGGCTCTGCAACGTGCTGGAAATCGCACGAGAATGCCTTTGTGCGGTATTTACGCCCAGTTCCATCGCAACCTTCGGGCCGGCCACACCGATGGATAAGACCCCCCAGGATACGGTCCAGCGTCCGACCACTATTTATGGAATTACCAAGGTCACCGGGGAGCTGCTATGCAACTATTACCATACCCGCTTTGGCGTCGATACCCGCGGCGTGCGCTATCCGGGCTTGATTTCTTATAAAACGCCACCTGGCGGCGGCACCACTGATTACGCTGTGGAAATTTACTTTGAGGCAGTTAAACATGCCAAATATACTTGCTACTTGAGGGCGGGAACTTGTTTGGATATGATGTACATGCCGGACGCACTTCGGGCTGCCGTGGAGCTGATGGAGGCTGATGATAGCAAACTAAAGCACCGTAACGCATTTAATATAACCGCCATGACGCTGGCACCGGAGACCCTTGCGTCCGCCATCCAAACTCACATTCCGGAATTTGAAATCGATTACGATGTGGACCCCTTGCGCCAGGCCATCGCCGATTCTTGGCCCAATAGTATGGACGATCATGCCGCCCGCGCGCAGTGGGGCTGGAAGCCGCAATACACCCTTGAGACGATGACAACCGATATGATCCAGAATATATCCCAATTAAACATAGGTTGAGCGGTTCAGCGTTCACGGTTCCCGGTTAAAGTTTTATGACTGGTTGTTCACACCAAGATCATGCGTCAATCGAATGGAAATCTATGCTTCACCCCATGGGTAAAAGCAGCTCTTCAAAATATTGGCTTATAAAGTTAGGGATATCTGAAGGTTATAACCTCTGAACGTTGAACCCTGAATCCCGCCAGGGCGGGAAATCGATCACTTTTGATTAAAGCAATACGCCAGTTGATTTGGGAAGGGGAGGAAAAGATGTCTATCAACCGTCTCGAACAGAAATTAATGGAAAAGCTGACGGACCTTGAGACCAAAGGGACCCTTAAGGGCCGTGAGATGATTATAACGTCCATCAAACCTCCCGAGGGAGACAAGGGGCCGCGCTACTTATTGCAAGGACATGGAGACCAGGAATTCATTCGGATAAATTCCAATGCCTATCTCGGTCTCAGCCGGCATCCGGCGCTTGTGCAGGCTGAAGAAGATGCCGCCCGTCTGTACGGCACCGGTCCAGGGGCCGTGCGCTTTATCAGCGGAACTTTTATACCCCATGTTCAATTGGAAAAGCGGTTGGCTGAATTTCATGCTCGCGAGGCTGCCATGATTTTCAGTTCCGCCTATGCTACTATCATGGGGGTCTTGCCCGCGCTCATCGATTCGGAAACCGCTGTGATCAGCGACGCGCTCAACCATAACTGCATCATCAACGCCATTCGGCTGGCGCGCCCCAAGATTAAAGCGGTTTACGCCCATCTGGATATGAACGATCTGGAAGCCAAAATAAAGGCAGCCATGGACCAAGCCAGGCGCGTTCTGATAGTCACCGATGGGATCTTCAGTATGCGCGGTGACTATGCCCCCCTGGATATCATCGGCGATATGGCGGCTCGCTACAGCCCCAAATTTGCCGAAGGCGTCCATACCATCGTGGATGACTCCCATGGGGTGGGTGCCTTCGGTCGCACCGGCCGCGGCACGCTGGAATATACCGGTGCCGCCGGCATCGATATCCTGGTGGCAACTCTGGGCAAGGCCTTCGGTGTAAACGGTGGTTATTTGGTGGCCTCGGCACCCGTTGTCAGCTATCTCAAAGAAACAGCGCCGTTTTATATTTACTCCAATCCCATTGCTCCGGCGGAAGCCGGTGCCGCCCTTACGGCCCTTGAAATCCTCGATGGACCGGAAGGTGAAAAACTTCTGGAGCATATGCGGACCTTAACTCAGCTATTTGAACAGGGTTTAGTTGATTTGGGATTCGAAGTCCTTCGAAGCGCGCATCCGATTGTGCCGCTGATGATCAGGGATACGAGTAAAACCAGGGAAATGGTCCAGTATTTAAATGCCAACGGCATTCTGGCCACCGGGTTGAAGTACCCCGTGGTTCCCAAGGGCGACGAGGAGATCCGTTTTCAGATTTCAGCCGAGCACACGCCGGACGATCTGGCCTACGTGCTCCGATGTCTTGAAAAATTTCATAAAGACAAATAGTTGCCGGCATTCGACCACGATAAAATATATAACACCGACTAGTTCTACTTCCGGTTCTGATCGGGAAAAAGATTTCGAAATTTTTCTAATTAATTTTTTGGATCGTCATGATCTTTAAAACAAAAACATGCTTAACTTTTTAATATTTTTATTTAAAACCAAATACTATTTTAATGGCATATTTTATGCTTGATAAATTTATAAAAGAGGTTGAAATGGTTAAAGTCCCCAATTGCACCTGCTCAACCTGAAAACCTCTAAGGGAGGTGATCAAGATGAAAGCATACGACGAATCACTTGATAATATCGGAATCGTTACGCATCAAACTGTTGCGTGTGACTATTGCGGGGCAATGATTCCCTATGGGAAAATCCATAGAACGGATGATTTTCTTAATTTGTGTTCGAACTGTTTGAGACGTTTTGAGTCGTTGCCTGACCCGATTAAAGGCAGCGTAACTGAGTTTTTAATCGGAAATGTGATTTGACAACTCAATTGCCATAGGGGTTTGATTAAGAAGAACATATAAATAGTGAGATCTTCCGCGAGATTACTCAACGAGGCATGAAAAGCGAAAATTTGCTATCAGGGAGGTTATGGCGAACTGGGAGATTGCCGAAGAAAAATAGAGAGAAAGGGACATTTTGAAATTGGCTCGAAGGTGATAGGTATGCCAGGATTTGACGGAACGGTGCCCTAATGAGATGGGAAGCGTGAATCTTGCTGCATCCAGTTTGAGATTGCTGACTTTCAACATCCGCTTCGGATCGGGGTGTGATAAAATTCACATTCCCGGCTACGATTTGCAGAGTTCACTTAAAAACCTATACGCCATTGCCGCCGCGATCGATAGCATTAAACCCGATGTGGTCGCCCTACAGGAGGTCAGGGGCGCCGCCCAAGCAGAAAAGATCGCCGGTAAACTGGGCATGCATTACGCTTACGTATCGCATCATCTGGGATACCGGTTGTACTTCTTCGAGTGGGGTCTGGCGTTTTTATTTCGCTTTAAGATGCTGGCAACCGATCATCGTTCGGTGCTTTTGGACGATGAAACCCGAGTGGGACGCGTCGCTTTGATGGGGACAATGGACATTGGCGGCCGGCCGGTGACGTTTATCAATTTGCATTTTGATCACAAGGAGATCGCAGCCCAGATGAACAAGGTAGTTCAGTGGACGGGTGACCAGCGATTCCCGATGGTCATCATGGGTGATCTGAATTGTGAACCCGACGATCCAAAACTAATACCGCTTAAAAAGCAGATGCACGACACCTGCCGCATGGCTTCCAGCGCGCGTTCACGGGAGGCTGAAGTGCGGGGCACCTTGCCGGCAAACCAACGCCGGGTCGACTACATTTGGGTAGCCAAGGACTATTTCAGGATAAGCGACGCAGGCTTGATTCCCTCACCCTTTCAGCGGATTTCCGATCATATCGGCTATTTTGCCGATGTCGAATTGATGTGAGACCAGATGGATCCCGGGGTCATAAACCACAAATCCGTTGCCGCAGTGGCAAACACCTACCTGCAAAGAATTGATATTCGAAGCAATTTGGAGGTGCTGCGCCAGTACCTGCCGCCAACCGCCGAGATTTTCGTTGCCGGCGGCGCCATTCGCAACCTCGTCATCGAGATGATTCACGGTGGCGCACCGCCCACCTACGATATCGATCTTTTTATCGGCGGGGTGGCCGGAGACGAACCTTTAATCGACAGGTTAAGCGGATTGGATGTCCGGTCCACCGAACTGGGCGGCTGGCGCTGGCATCCACCTGAATCCGCACTGGCCTTCGACTTCTGTCTGCTGCCGAATTTTATTATTATCGCCAAATACCGCATGGCGCCGACCTTGGCGAACCTGCTGTCCTCCATTGATTTAACCGTCAATGCCGTCATCTATGATATTTTTAACAAAAAGCTTTATGAAAACAGGTGTATCAATTCGATTACACAAAGAGTGATTGACTTTAACACCCGGCGTTTAGTGAACAGGTTGTTGCTCGTCTACCGCATCTTATTAATTCACCATAAAATCGGGTTTCGATTTGCAGAGCAGGTATTTGCATTTTTAAAGCTTCAGAACAATCTGGAAACCCTCAACGCTCTCAAACCGCTGTTGGTAAATAAACAAGGTAAAGCTAAGACCCGCGCAATTCTGGCTGAATATGATCGAATTTGTCGATTTCATTCTTATACTGATTATCTGAGAGCATAGACACCCGGAATCTCGGCTGAGGGACAACTCCCCGACCAGCATCCTTTTCTAAGCATCCGCGCAATTTGACTGTATCCATATAGACGTTTCCGTTTTCTAAATTTTAAGAAAATCCATTTCGCAATTTTTCTAAACTTTCCCTGCATTTCTACTCTATTCGTAAAGATAAAATAAGGATAACGAACTGTTTTTTAAATTAATTATATCATCAATGGGGTGATGGCACGCTTCATGCTCATGATTTTTATAAGACGCAATATGTCAATTAAAAATAAGCATAACAGATAATTAAATCACTTGATCGTAAAAATACGTGAGTCGGGTTCCGTTGTCATGGGTAAAAGGAATAGAGCAATTTAGGAAAGGAAAATTACCATGCTAGTAAAAAATTGGATGAGTGCGCCACCCATCACTATCGATATGAACGATTCGATGCAGGATGCGATCAACCTTATCAGGGAGAACAGTATTAACATGCTTCCGGTCATAAACAAGCAACGTCTGGTCGGGGTTGTTACCGATGGCGATTTGAAGAGGGCATCCGCATCCAATGCTACTACCTTGGAGATTCATGAACTGCTGTATCTTATCACCAAGATTAAGATCAAAGACATTATGACCAAAGATCCTATCACCGTTCTGCCCGATTTTTCCGTGGAAGAGACTGCCGAAGTTCTCTTAAAAAATAGGATATCCGGTGTTCCTGTGATGGATGTTAAGGGGCTGGTGTTGGGCGTTATCACTCAGAACGATCTTTTCAGGGTTCTAATATCGCTGACCGGTGTGGAAAAAAAAGGGGTACAGTTTGCTTTTCTCATTGAGGATCGTTCCGGTTCCATCAAAACAATCGCCGACGTTATCCGCGATTACGACGGGCGTGTGGTGAGTATTCTAACCTCCTATGATCAAGCCCCGGCAGGCTATAGAAGACTTTATATCAGAGCCTATCAAATTGATCGTGAAAAATTACCTCAGCTGCAAAAAGATCTGAAAGCAAAGGCAACCATGCTCTATATGGTGGATCACCGCGAGGATAAAAGGGAAATCTATTCGCAATAAACACAACAACGGATACCTTGGCAATGAGATTGAAACCAAAGGAGGGTGACAGGTAATGCAACAGAAAAATAAGCGAATTTTGGTGGCCATTGATGGATCGGATCAATCGCTTAATGCCGTCCGGTACCTATCCAAGCTCCCGTTTTCGTCAAAACCGAAGGTCGTTTTATTTCATGTCGTCAGAAGGATAGATCAGGCTTTCTGGGACATCGGCGTGAGCCCTATGTCCCGCGGTCAAATGACGGAAATCAGCGGATGGGACCTGGAGCGCAAAAAGAAAGCACAGGAATTTATGAACCTGGCCTTTGAGATCCTGGTTGAAGCCGGTTTTCCACGTGAATCCGTAAGGGTGAATATCCATAACAGTAAGGTCGGTGTCGCCAGGGATATCATCAAAGAATCAATAAACGGTTATGATGCCGTCGTTGTGGGTCGCAGAGGGCTGAACAAACTAAAGGATCTGGTTCTTGGCAGCATTGCCGTCAAGTTGGTTGAAAAACTTAGCCATGTTCCAGTTTGGGTGATCGGCGGAAACCCCGAGCCGGGGCGGATTCTAGTGGCCCTGGATGCATCCGAGGGATCGATGAAGGCCGTGGATCATTTGGGGGCTATGGCCGGCGGTTCAAAGACCCATGTAGAGTTGTTCCATGCGATCAGGGCGCTTAAGACTTCACAATTTGCTTACGCCAAAACCCTGGATGCTGACTATGAAAAGGAGCTGGTAAAAGAGATCAACGAGGAGATGGAGATAACTTTTACCACGGCCAAAGAACATTTGGTAAATGCCGGTCTGGATGCGCAGGAATTAAGCACAAAGTTTAACGCGGGAGTCAGCAGCCGAGCAAGTGCTATCATTGGTGAAGCCCGGTTGGGGGCATATGGCACCATTGTGATGGGTCGCAGGGGTCTCTCAAAGGTAGAGGATTTCCTGATGGGCCGAGTGACGAACAAAGTCCTTCATATGGTCAAAAACCGGGCGGTGTGGATCGTAAATTAGTGTTCGACTGAAAGAAAATAGGGTATTGTAAAATAAGGCAATTTCAAAAAAATACTATGCCAGTTCCGGTCATGGTGGTAAATCCGTATAAAATTGTCACCTATAATAGGAACAAAACTGATGTCATACCCCATCTGGTCAATTACTACATGGCCTTCAAGATGCTGGTGCCGTATAGCGTCGTAAAGCCGCTTTAACCGCAGGTGAGCATTATGAAAAAAGAAGCCAAGGAAACCCAGGTCGTTCATGGCATTCATACCGGGGACACAAATACATTGGACCTTGTGGCGCCAATCCACATGACCTCTGCATTTGAATTTAAGAACGCGGCTCATGGGGCTGGATTATTTTCCGGAAAAGATGACGGCTATATCTACACAAGAATCTCTAATCCGACCGTATCGATGTTTCAGGCAAAGATGGCCATATTGGAGGGCGGCGAAGATGCCATCGCCACATCATCCGGTATGTCGGCCATTGCTTCAATCGCGCTCTCCTTGGCCAAACCGGGAGATAATTTTGTATCCTGCGCCACCGTCTATGGGGGGACATATGCCCTTTTTACCGAAAATCTCAAAGCACTTCAGATTGAAGCCCGTTTGATTTCCCCCGCTCTTAGCGACTCAAAAAAAGCGATTGAGAGTTTAGTAGATAAAAAAACCAGATTCTTATATATGGAAACCCCTGCGAATCCGACCCTGGACGTCATCGATATTGAAATGTGGGCCGGCATTGCCAGAAAACACCTTATCCCGCTTGTCGTTGATAATACCTTTGCGACAGCCTACCTGCAGAATCCATTGCTTATCGGCGCTGATGTTGTCGTGCACTCCGCAACAAAATATATCAGTGGGCATGCGGATACTATCGGCGGTGTCATTGTGGGTAAAAAGAAAATGATGGACCGCATTAGAGCAGAATATATTCATCATTTTGGCCCCACCATGAGTCCATTTAACGCCTGGCTCTTCCTAAGAGGGATTAAAACACTGGCCGTTAGGATGGAAAGACACTGCCTAAATGCCATGAGAGTCGCTGAATGGCTGAATTCTCATCCAAAGGTTACCAAGGTCTATTACCCAGGCCTGCCATCCCATCCAGGTCACTCCATAGCTAAAAAACAGATGAAATGTTTTGGCGGGATGATCGCCTTTGAAGTTTCGGGCGGCATAAAAGCAGGCCAGGCCGTGATGGATAATGTTCACATCTGTAGACTGGCAGTCAGTTTAGGCGATTGCGATACCTTGATTCAACACCCGGCAAGCATGACCCATTCGACATATACAAAAGAGGACCGCACCGCGGCAGGTATTCCGGATGGATTAATCCGGATATCGGTGGGAATTGAGCATGCAGACGATATAATAAAAGACCTGGAGAATTCCTTCTCATTTATAGCGTAGGCGCCTTGCAAAATACGCTTCTGCCGATGATCAAATCCGCGTGCTCCTTTGCTCTTTTAAAAAACGGTATCTGGCATCAATTTTGCAAAAAAAATCATGCTATGGCTTCCATTCAAGACAGTTACGGAAGGTTATTCAAATTTTTATGCAAGCAATACCACACTTCTTTTAACAATGGAGGTTCCAATGGCTGTTGAAGTTCTTATCAGACGTAAATTTGTGAAAGAAAAAGCAGGCCAACTGGCACCGCTCATCGTCAAATTGAGATCATTGGCCACCATACAACCCGGGTATATTTCCGGCGAAACATTGAAATGCATCGATCCGCCCGATGAAAGTGAGTACCTGGTTCGCAGCACGTGGCACTCAATTGAAGATTGGCGCAAATGGCTGCACAGTGCTGAAAGGACCGCTATC